>ERZ1027194.1380-NODE-1380-length-11060-cov-5.091958_pt1 | contig 11060 bp, 8 predicted proteins | sample MGYA00519246_ERZ1027194 | MGnify/ENA primary metagenome ERZ1027194 (study PRJEB26926, sample SAMN06164505) | human gut metagenome | biome: ENVO:00009003; feature: ENVO:2100002; material: ENVO:00002003 | host: Homo sapiens | place: USA | collected 2012 ...
GTCATGAACTCGAACTGCACGCGGTCGCGGATATATTCGGGAGCCAGGCCGTTGATATCGGTCACGCGCACCAGCGGAAAATACTTCTCGCCCTCTTTGGGCGGACGGATCACGCCGGTCACCGTGTCGCCGGGCTTGAGGCCGAAGAGCTTGATCTGCGACGGCGAGACATAGATATCGTCGGGCGAGTTGAGGTAGTTGTAGTCGGCCGAGCGAAGGAAACCGTAACCGTCGGGCATCACTTCCAGCACGCCCTCGCCCGCGATCTCTCCCGAGAAATCATCCTTGGTAATGACCTCGTTATCCGGCATGAAAGGCGCGGGCGCCGCCTCTTGTTCCGCAGGCTGCGTCGCGGCCTGCGACGGTACGGATTCGGGCATGGGTACGTCGGCTTCCGCAGCGGGCGCGGTTTCGGGTTCGTCGGCCTCGAGCAGTAGGGGAGCGTCGTCCATCACAGCGGATTTGGGCTTGCGACCGCGGCGTTTGGGCATTGTCGCCGGCTGCTCCCCGGGCATCGGAGTCTCGTTCGACGGTGCGGGTTCGCGCTCGGGTTTCTCCTCCTGTTCCTGCCGGGGCCGCGGCAGCGGACTTTCCGCCTTGAGGATGCGCGGACGGCGTCCCCGTTTTCTTTCGGCGGGTTTCTCTTCCTGCGGGTCGGTATCTTGTGCGGTTTCCGGCGCGGACGGGGTCGCAGCGGCGATCTTGCCGAGCAATTCGCTCTTCTTGACCATCACCTCGGCAATGCCGAGCGATTTGGCCATTTCGCGCAGTTCCGCCAGGCTTTTACCTTTGAGGGCTGTTACATCTTGCATAAACGATTGCTATTTCAATTTGATTTTCAGACCGGCCGATCGACCGGTACGATGGATTTCGCATGCAAAGATAATGCATTATTTTGAATTTCAAAATACAAAAAGAAAAGAGAACCTTGCGATTCTCTTTTCAAACAGAGGGGATTCCCTCCGTGTCGGACCGAACACCGAACTAACGGGAAGACTTGCTGCCCGAGTTGTTCCTCGTGTACTGGTTGTGACCCTCCGGATTGTTGTTGTGCGATCCGCGGCTCGAAGAGCTGTTTTCCCCACGGCTCGAGCTGCTCTCGCCACGGCTGGAAGAACCCTCGCTGCGCTCGCTGCGGCTGGAAGAGTTCTCACCGCGGCTCGACGAAGAGCTGCGACCCGACGAGTGGCTCGACGAGTTATTGGTGTACTGATTGTGACCTTCGGGATTGTTGCCGCCCGGTTTGCTGCGACCATCCTCACGACGTTCGTCACGTTCGTTTTCGGAATTGTTGGACTGTCTCATAATGCTACAATTAATTTAAAACATTTTTTTGCGACGCACGCCCCGAACGGCTTCGCCGCCCGGCACTCCGCCCGGGGAACCCGCGCAGATGATGCTTCGTGTGATCCATTCAAGCAAAATACATACCACAATAGCCTCAAGCGAGGATTTACACAACCGTTATGACCATTTGCCCGCCCCGGGTGCCGCCCCTCCGACCGCTTTATTTCGGGATGAAAATAAAAAAGTCTCCACGGAGTACGCGGAGACACAGGTAAAAACCTTCGGCATATAGCCTTATTGTGGTAAGATGTAGAATTCTTACGGGACGAATATAATCCGAAAATTTGATAACCGCAAACTTTTGCCTATTTTTATCTCAAAATAGGGCTTATGGCGAAAATACTGGGTTTGGATTTGGGCACTTCATCGATCGGCTGGGCCATCGTGGAGCAGCACGACAGCGGATATTCCCTGCTCGAAAAAGGAGTGGACATCTTTCAGGAGGGGGTCGCCCGCGTGAAGAACAACGAAAAGCCGGCCGTGCAGGACCGGACGGACGCCCGCGCGCTCAGGAGACATTATTTTCGCCGTCGCCTGCGGAAAATCGAACTGCTCAGGGTGCTCGTCCGCCACGATCTCTGCCCGCCGCTTACCGACGCCCAGCTAGACGCCTTGCGGAGCCGGAAAATCTATCCGCTGACCGAAGAGTTTCTGCGCTGGCAGCGAACGGACGACAACACGGACAGGAATCCCTATCGCGACCGTTATCGCGCCCTGACCGAAACGCTCGACCTGACAGCCCGCAGCGACCGTCATGCGCTCGGTCGCGCGCTTTACCACCTGGCACAGCGCCGCGGCTTTCTGAGCAACCGCAAGCAGGCCGGCGAAGAGGAGGAGGGGACGGTCAAAGAGGGCATCAGGGATCTGACCGCGGATATGGCCGATGCGGGATGCACCTATCTGGGAGAGTATTTCTACCGGCTTTACCGGCAAAAGGAGAAAATCCGCAAACACTACACCTCGCGCAACGCGCATTACCTGGCGGAGTTCCGTGCAATATGCGAAAAACAGCATCTTCCGGAGGAGTGGCAACAGGCATTGCACCGCGCCATCTTCTTCCAGCGGCCGTTGAAATCGCAGAAAGGATCGGTCGGCAAGTGTACGTTCGAGAAGGGGAAAAGCCGCTGTCCGGTATCGCATCCGCACTTCGAGGAGTTCCGCATGCTCTGTTTCGTCAATGACATCCGGGTGCAGACACCGGCCGACGCGGAGCCGCGTCCGCTGACGCAGAGCGAGGCGGAGGCGATCCGTCCGCTCTTCCTGCGCAAGAGCAAACCCCATTTCGATTTCGAGGAGATCGCCCGGAAGATCGCCGGCAAGGGAAAGTATGCCTGCAAAGACGACCGGAACGAAGCCCCCTGCCGATTTAATTTCTCCGCCGCCACGAACGTGAGCGGCTGTCCGGTGACGGCCGCGCTCCTCTTCGTTTTCGGCGGCGACCTCCGGACAATCCGCAGCCGCTACACGCTCGCCGGGGATAAGAGCGACGAGCAGGTCGTGAACGACATATGGCATGTACTCTTCGCATTCGATGACGAAGAGCTGCTGCTCGACTGGGGGCGGGAAAAACTGGGGCTGTCGCCCGAGGATGCCCAAAGCTTCGCCGCCATCCGGCTTCCGCAGGGCTATGCGTCGCTGAGTCTGAATGTCATCGACAAGATGCTGCCTCATCTGCGCGCAGGGTACCGGTACGACGAAGCGGTGTTTCTCGCCAACCTGAAGGCCGTGCTGCCGCCGGCAGTGTGGAACGACCGGGGGAGGCGGGAGCATATCGAACAGGGGATTGCGGAGGTCGTCCGGAATTATGAGCGCAATCCCTACGACAAATCCGACACGAAAGAGCGCCGCATAGCGGAGTGGCTCCAGGATCAGGGGATCGATACGGCCCGTTGCGACCGATTCTATCACCCGTCGATGATCGAGGCCTACACACAAGCCCGACCCGATAAAAAGGGCCTTATGCAACTGGGCTCGCCGCGCACGGCGGCCGTGCGCAATCCGATGGCCATGCGAGCGTTGTTCCGCTTGCGCGACCTGTTGAACCAACTGCTGCGCGAGGGTAAGATCGACCGCACGACGAAAATCAACATCGAGTTCGCACGCGGTCTGAACGACGCGAACCGACGCCGGGCGATCGGGCAATACCAACGCGAACGGGAGGCAGAAAACAGGGCTTACGCCGAAGAGATCCGCAAAGAGTTCGCAGCCGCCACGGGCGGTCGTATCGAACCGACGGACGACGACATCCTGAAATACAGGCTGTGGAAGGAACAAAAAAACATCTGCCTTTATACCAGTAAACAAATCGGTTTATCCGATTTTATCGGCTCTGACACCCGTTACGACATCGAACACACCGCTCCCCGTTCGCGGGGCGGCGACGATTCGCAGATGAACAAAACGCTGTGTGAAAAACAGTTCAACCGCGACATCAAGCGGGCGAAATTGCCAACGGAACTCACGAACCATCAGGAGATCATGGCCCGCATCGAAGCGCTGGGCTGGCCGGAGAAGATTGCGGGGTTGCAGCGGCAGATCGAAGGCCAAAGGCGTCGCAGCAAAAATGCGACGACCAAGGCCGAACGCGACAGCGCCATTCAGCGCCGCCACTACCTGCAAATGCATCTCGACTACTGGCGCGGGAAGTACGAGCGTTTCACGATGATCGAAGTGCCGGAGGACTTCAGCAACCGGCAGGGCGTCGATATCGGTATCATCGGCCGCTATGCCCGCCTCTACCTCAAGACCGTTTTCGAGCGGATCTACACAGTGAAGGGGGCCACGACCTCCGCATTCCGCAAGATGTGGGGCTTACAGGAGGAGTACACCGCCAAAGAGCGCGTGAACCATGTGCACCACTGCATCGATGCCATTACGATCGCCTGCATCGGCCGCAGCGAATACGAACGCTGGGCGCAATTCGCGGGCGACGAAGAGCGCTACCTCCGCGGCGAAGCGGCCCGACCCCGGTTCGAGAAACCTTGGCCGACCTTTACCCGGGATGTGATGGCGGTGGCGGACGAGCTGCTTGTGGCCCACCATACGCCGGACAACCTACCCAGGCAAAGTCGTAAAAAGCTGCGCGTGCGCGGCAAGATACAGTACGGAAACGACGGTAAAGCGCTTTACATGCAAGGTGACACGGCCCGCGGGCCGCTACACCAGCAAACTTTCTATGGAGCGATCAAGCGCGATGACCAGATCAGGTACGTCGTGCGCAAACCGCTCGACCAGCTCCAGCCCTCCGACATCGAGAAGATCGTGGACGAAGCGGTAAAAGCCCGTATGCGGGAGGCAATTGCGGCATATGGATTCAAAGAGGCGACGGACCCCATGAAACATACCGTCTGGATGAACGAGGCAAAGGGCATCCCCATCCGCAAGGTGCGCATCTATACGCCGAGCGTCACCTCGCCGATTCACCTGAAAAAGCACCGCGACCTCTCGGTGCGCAAGTACAAGCAGGATTACCACGTTGCCAACGACAGCAACTATTGCATGGCGATTTACGAGGGGACGGACGCCAAAGGCAAAACCAAACGTTCGTTCAGGCTGGTAAACAATCTTGAGGCGGCACGCTATTTCAAGGCGAGCACCGACCGGACGGCCTGCCCCGACCTGGTTCCATCGTCCGACAAGAACGGCTACCCGCTCAAATGTATCCTCAAAACGGGCACGATGGTGCTGTTCTACGAAAATTCGCCCGAAGAACTTGATGAGTGTACTCCCAACGAGCTGGCGAAGCGGTTGTATAAAGTGACAGGAATGAGTATGCTGGCATTGCAGCAAAAATATTACTTTGGATCGCTTATTTTCAAGCACCACCAGGAAGCCCGTCCCGCCGGAGAGCTGAAGATAAAAAGCGGCGTGTGGAAAATCGGAGAGGACTATCGGCCTGTGATTTCAATTTTGCACACCCAGTTCAACGCCTGCGTCGAACACGATGACTTCGACCTGACCGTTACGGGCGAGATCAAATTCAAACGCTGACCACCATGCTCAAACGCGCACTCTTCTTTTCGACACCGCTCTGTCTGAGTCTGCGGAACAATCAGATGATCGTTCACACCAGAGAAGCCCCCGACATGCAAAAGCGCATTCCGATCGAGGATATCGGCTTCGTGTTGTTGGAACACCAGCAAACAAGCGGGCCGGTGTGATCCTCTCGGACATCCGCTCGAAGAGGGAACCCAGCGCGATATGTTCGACACCACGGACAGGGAGAAGCACGACCGCCTGATGGCGGCTGTGAATGCCCTGAACAGCGCCTACGGACGACACAGGATCGTCACGGCGGCCGAGAGTTTCGAACCATTCAAAATGAACAGGAAGCATTTGTCGCAGCGTTTCACGACCGACCGGGAGCCTATCATCCGAGTCAAATCCGAGTAGGCCACCCGCAGTGCAACAAAGATATACGGTTCCAAAGGATTTCGACCCGCGGGTCAAGAAAATTTGCATAATGAGCTGTTAAAAAGGGCGGTTTTACTTGTTTTCTTCGTTTATTTTCATAATTTTGTGTGCTCTCCCGACCGGCGGGTATCGGATAGCCGGCCGCCGCAGCGTGGAGAGCCTGCACGAGAAAGACGGTTACTCGACAGTTCGCTCCGGTCCCGACGGAGTAGGTCGAAGAGAGCGACGACGCGACGACAGCCTCGGCATTTACGGCTTCGGTTCCGGACGAGGGGGGGGGTGTCGCTGCTGCACATGCGATCCGCGCCGAAAGCCGTCGGCCGAAACGAATAACGGGTACGGAATCCCTCGTCTTTCCTGTGCGGTTTTTCCCTTTTTATGGACAGTCCGTGCGGGGATTCGACGGATTAAACGACTTAGGTATGAAAAAATTATTGTTTTGTGCGATGGCCCTTGCAGGGCTGATTGCCTGCGACAGCGATTCCGATGCGCCGGACCAGCCGCAGCCGCAACCTCAGCAGGTGACCTGCACAATCTCCGAGCCCACAGCGCTGACGGAGATCACCCCGGGAACGACCGTAATCATCGCAGGCAACGGCTCGGTCAACCACGGAAGCATCACCCGGGTAACGCTGACCGTGGGCGACGAGCAGATTGCAGCCGTAACCGAAGTGCCTTTCTCCTACGGATACCTGTTCGCGGGGGGGGGAATTTGCCCGAAGGTAATCTGACCATCTCCCTGGAGGTTGAGGGTGACCGCGGCGGCAAAGCTCGGGACGAGGTCACGGTAATCATCCGCTCCGAAACGGATCCCGACGAGCAGATCCTCGAATTCGAGGATCCCAACTTTTTGGAAGCACTCCTCGTCGTCAAAGAGATAGAAATCTACAACCATCCCTCCGGATTTACCACGGTAAAACAGGATGTGGACGAAAACCGCGACGGCCAAATTTCGATCGGCGAAGCAAAAAAGGTGAAGGCGCTGATCCTCTACAACCAAGAAACCGATCGGGGCTACAACATCACGAGCATGCCCGAAATCAAATACTTCACCTCGCTGACTCATCTGCGGTGCGACGGAAATCTGCTGACCGCACTCGACGTATCGGAGTGCTCCGCCCTGATGAATCTCGACTGCTCCAACAACCAACTGACCTCGATCAACATATCCGGGCTCAAATCCTTGCAATACCTCACTTGCGGACACAACGATCTGGAAACGATTGACGCATCGGGTTGCACCGGACTCGTTTCCGTAACCTGCTATGACAACCAGCTCGCCAAGCTCGACTTTTCGGAATCCCTCGCCCTGGAAGTTCTATACTGTTCTGAGAATCAACTCACTTCATTAGACCTTTCGGGCTATTCCGCACTGACCCACCTGGACTGCGTCAACAATTCCCTGACCGTACTCGACCTTTCGGGATGCTCCGCCCTGAGGAATCTTGCCTGCTATTACAACGCCTTGACCGCACTCGACTGCTCGGACTGCGTAGCACTGACATCGAACTACTGCAATGGAAATCAGCTGTCGTCGCTCAACCTCTCCGGATGTGCGGCACTGAAAGATTTCTCCTGCCGCGACAACCAGTTGACCCGGCTCGACGTCTCCGAGTGCAGCGCCCTGCAGGAGTGCTGGTGCCAGAACAACCAGCTGACCGCCCTGACCGTATCGGACGCCCAGCAGAACCAGCCGTGGATAGATTGGATTAAAGACTGGTACCCCGCGATTGAAATTATCGTAAAATAGAAGCGACTCCGGTTAAAGCCGGATACTTCACATCAGCCCGCTGTTTGCCCCCCCCGTAAACAGCGGGCTTTTTCTGCTGGCTAATCGCTGCATTATGCGACCAGGCAGCCGTTGCATCAACCGGGTGCGCAAGTCGATGTCGCCCTCCGGATATACGAGTATTCTGAGCGTGACGGACAAGCAGTATGGCGAGACCTTGAATTTCTGGGGTAAAATCGAACGCGCCAGACCCGAAACGCCTCAACAATTGGAATTTTTTTGATACATTTGTCCGTCTGAGTTTGAAAAAACTACATTCAAGCTACTTCTTCGATAAGACAGGGACGATTTTTTTAAGCGGAATTCCGCTATAAGTAACTGGATGTAGAAATTTGATAGGATACAACAGAACCCGGTATATTTATTTCACGGACGTGGTTGTGGTTTGATGTAGAAATTTGATAGGATACAACCCGGGAAAAATCTGCCGGAATTTGGTTTGGTGTTGAATTTTACAACTCAAAAAAGAATCAACCCGAAACTTATTTTGTTAGATGGTTGTTGTGGTTTGATGTAGATTTTTTGATCCGTCGCGTTGCAAGTGCCGGAAACGGGAATGAGGGTGGCGGTTTGTCGCAGAACACCGGAAAGCTTCACGACTTATCACGACCTCTTTTTTATTTTGTGCGATAAATTCGGAAAATCGCATAAATTGTAAAAGCCGCTCGATCGAGCGGCTTTTACATGAAATTGGATGCACCTTACGCGGACTGCTAACATAATTCGTAAATGAATTATTCCAAGCCGGGAGCATGCTGCTCGACGCGATCTTAGGAGGAATTACCGTGTTTGTCCTGCTCCCGGGAAGCAAAATCAAGTGCCGTCCGGACCTCCTTGCTACAAAATCACGACTTCGCCGCCCCCTTCGTTGGAGCCGTCCCAGTCGGTATCCACCTCGACCGAAAAATCGATATCCCCTCGAAAATCGTCCTCCTTGAAACGGGTCGTGAGCTCGAGCAACTGATTGCGCTCGATGCGGAGGGTATCCGTCACCATCCGGTCATAGACGGGAACCGTTTCGTCTCCGGCATAGAGTTTCAACCGCCACGAAGTTCTGGCACCCGGAAGGGTCGAAAAGGTTCCGAGCGTGAATGCTCCGTCGGTACGCGATGCCCAGTCCGCCAACGCAACCCGCTTGGCGACCGTGCACGGCAGATCGGGCTCCCCGGCAAGCGGCGTCCGTTGGCCGACTTCGTCGAGTGAAACCTCGATCGAGGTGATTTCCGGCGGAATTTGCTCGAAACGGAAGCGGGTCACACCATGCACGCGCTGCAAGACGGTTTCAAACGCATTGCTGCACGGGCAGGTCACTTCAAACGGGAGGTCGGCGCGAAAATGGTCGTCACCCTTGCCTTCTCCCTGATAAACGATATAATAATTTTCGGGCACATCCGGATTCCCGGTCATCATACGGGCGGTTACGTTCGCCACGAAAACCAGCCGATATGCCCCGAAGGGGAGCGGATCGTGGCGATAAACGTAGGTATTCCCTTCGGCAGCCTGCACGTCGTCGAGACGGCCCTGCTCGAGCAGCCGTCCGTCGGCATAGAGCATGTAGTTCAACGAATGGATGCGTGCGGCGACGTTCTCTTCCAAATCCTCCGGTGCATAGGGCGGACGGGTTCGGAACTTCTCGACCCGGATCGTGACCGCAACGCTCCCGCCTTCGGGCGGACAGGCGTCGAGATCCTCCTTGATACACGATACGGCGCTCAACAGACAGAGGAGCGAAAGCGATAGATAGGATAGGATTTTCATTGCTGCAAAGTGTTATCGGTTGCCGCATTCCATTCGTAAAAAGGATCGAAAAGCAGCTCGGCACGCTCCGGTTCGCCCTTCTCATCGGTGGCTTCATCGAGCCCGACCTGCACTTGCGACGAAGAATCATCGACCTGATCGTTCGTCTGAAATACGATGCCCGTGATTCTGCTCGCACCAAGCGTCCGCGAAAATACGCGGTCGGTTTGATAGGTGAATCCGCCGCTGGCACCCGTAATGCGAATTTCCGAAATCTCGAACGCCTGCTCCTCCTGCGCAGGATCGAAGAAAAGGAAGGGGGAGAATACCGTCGAATTGGTATGGCACAACTGATACCTTCCACCGTTCGCCAAATAGAAATCTCCGAGGGTGGACATGCACCACGGCAGTTTGTAGAGCCCCGGTTCGGAGTAGTACATCCCTCCGAGCGCGTCGATTCCCTCGGCAAAAGGTCGATCGGACGTAAAAACCCCATGGAAGGTATGCGCAGTCCGCTGGAACGTGAGCCCGTATTGCGGCGAAGGTTTGTCCTTAAGCAAAAAACGGAACTTACCCACACGACGCACCGCATTCAGCTCCACAGGCGCCATACCGGTGGCATGCAGATCGCCGCTCTTCGGCACCGTGAAATCGGCAACCGCGACGAAAACCTCGCGGGTGAGCATGCGGTATCCCCTATTGGCCGGATGCGACGAGACAGTGTAGGTCATCAGGGGCGGCGTTTTCAGCGCGACCTCCCTTTCATCGGCGACAACGGTTCCGGGCGTCAGCGCCGTATTCCAGGAAGCGACCTGTGGATTGACAATCGCTACGATGCGGTAATCTCCGGGCCTCATTTCAAAGCCGAAAGTGCACGGCGGCAAATCGCCCGAAAGTTTTATCTCGTAAAACAGCGGAAGATTCGCTTCGAGCAGTATCGTCTGCGTCCCGTCCACGATCCATTTGCCGTCGGTTTTTTTCAGAATCAACGCCTTGCATTGATTCCACAGCCAGTTTACGTAAGCCGTGGACCGTGTCATCGGCTCCAACGATGTTTCCGTGTCGAAAGGTGCCTCCATGCGGAAGGCCACCGCCACCGATTCGTCTTCGACAGCAGCCGGGTAGAGGCCGGAATCCTCTTTCGAGCAACCGGCCGCTAAAAAGAGCGCCAACACGCACAGTGCGGGAAATTTTTTCATAACCGTTCGTTTATGCTTTTCATAACCAGCCGAATTCCATGACGATACTCCCGCCTACCGGAACGTCGATGATTCAGTCGCATCGCAGTCCGGCCTTATTCACCGTAAAACAATCTGCGGCGACCGGCAGACCCGCCGGCGCATCTGCTGACGGCAGGGTGAGGGACATCCGCTGCAGCCCGTAGCATGCCTCGGTATGATCCCCCGTATGATCGTTGCCGCAGGTCGGAGTCGTATCGTAATAGGTGAAGGTAAGGTTCACGCGGAGTTTTGCATCCGACGGCAGCACATAGGCACCTTCCATACGCAGACTTCCGCGTAAAGATGCGTCGTAAACCCCGAGCCCCAGGTCTGCCTGCGGAAGGGAAACCCGGAAATTCTCCATGACGGGAAGAATGTCCTGCCTGAGCGGTTCGGCGGCATAGGCCGCGGGGATCAGCGAACCGTCCGTATCGAAGCGCAGCGAAACGGTGGGTGAGAGGTATTCGATCTCGATCCCGGTGACCCGGTCGAGCACCGATTCCACGTCAGCCGAAACCACGCTCTCGGGTTGCGACAGAGAGCTGCCTATACGG
>ERZ1027194.1414-NODE-1414-length-10896-cov-4.888479_pt1 | contig 10896 bp, 12 predicted proteins | sample MGYA00519246_ERZ1027194 | MGnify/ENA primary metagenome ERZ1027194 (study PRJEB26926, sample SAMN06164505) | human gut metagenome | biome: ENVO:00009003; feature: ENVO:2100002; material: ENVO:00002003 | host: Homo sapiens | place: USA | collected 2012 ...
ACGAGATACTGATCGGTCTCGTGGGCTCGGAGATGTGTATAAGAGACAGGCTGCGACCGCTGCCAGAGCTGCTGCCCTCACAACCAGAAAGCCCCCATGCACCGCAACCCGGCGTTCGACCCGCTCTTCGATCCGGTCGGAATCCCGCCAGAAACGTGGCTTGCGATGGACGAGCGCGAATTCGTAACGCGGTTCGGGGGGACACCTCTGCTGCGGGCCGGGCTGGAGCGCATCCGCCGCAACCTGCTCCGCAACCTGCGCGAAAACGACCGGGAGGCGGACGACTGCGAATAAACGAAGACGACGCCCTTAGGAGCGTCGTCTGTCGAAGAGGGGGTGGCCGATCACTCGTCGCGCATACAGCGCACGGGCAAGCCGAATCCGCGCGGATCGGACACATAGGTATAAACCGCAAGGCTCGTCATACCGAAAGCCCACGCCCCGAACGTGTCGGGTTGCGACGGGGAGCTCGTCCAGTAGTAACCCGACGGGGTGAAGAAGAAGTTGCCGTATTCGTCATAGCGATAACCCACACCCGGATAAAAGGTCGTTGCGCTGCCGTCGTAAACGAAGTTCCAGCCCTGCCGGAAAGGGCCGCTCACGTTTACCTCGCCGCTGCCGACCTGCTCATTCTGACCGGTTGAGGTGAAGGCGCTGTAAACATAGGGATGGGGCATCTTCCATCCCGGAGGGCAGGGATCGAAGAGCGTCTTGACGGTCTGCCGGCCGACGGTGTAGCCCGTCGGATTGCCCCAGAGTTCGTTGTTGCGCACATCGGGAGAATTCCCCTTTCCGCCGCCGTAATACCAGTCATAGGAGGTTCCGTCGAGCGTGCGGATGAAGGTATCGGGATGGGCCGTGGCGTAATAGGTATTGCCCGTATAGCCGGCGTATTGGCCGAGCGCGCCCGAGGTAGCCACCGGAACCCAGGTGGTGATATAGCGGTGGGGCACGCTCTGCTCGTCGTAAACCATGATCCCCCACGGAAAGGGGTCCTTGCGTCCCCATTGGTAGAGGGGAGCGCGGAACGAACGGGCATAGCCGCTCTCGTTCTTGTCGATCGCCCCCAGGTTGCGGTCCATCATACGGGTCGAACCGACGCCGTACGCCGCCTCGTAAGCCGGGTAGAGCACATAGGTCTCGGCCAGCGCCTGAAGCTCCTCGTTGGTCTTGTCCGTGATCCAGATATGCCAGCTCCAGAGGGCCTCGGCCCCCGGATCGTCGCTGGCGAAAAGTCCGATCACGGCATTGCCCCCGAGCGCGACGGGCCGGGCCGTGGTCGAGAACCGGATCATGCCGCCCTCGCACGCAATGCTGCCGGGTTCGATCAGGTAGGGATTGCTCTGCCAGAGCAGGCGGGCATGGCTCCCCGCAAGCGACGTGCCGAGCGAACGCCCCTCGAAACGCTGTACGGCCTCGCGCAGTCCGTCGGTGACCACGCCGTTTCCGGCCACCGTAGCGTCAAACGCATACTCCTGCGCGGCACGGCCGACCACATAGCAGTTGGCCGTCTGTCCGCCGGCGCTCAGCGAAATCCGGGCCTCGGGAGCGGTTCCGTCGGTCACCTCCTGCCGGATGACCTTCATCTGGCCGGGCAGAATGTCGATCCCCGGTTTTGCGTAAGTCGCCGTAAAGCCGTCGGTGGTGCGCACGACCAGGTAAACCTTCCCGTCGGCCTTGGAATAGTCCTCGGGACAAACCGTCAGGTAGGCCACCACCGGATCGGCGCCCAGCCGGGGAGCCTCCGTAAAGAGAAGACGACAATAGCCGATCTGCGCCGATCCGCCGGCATAGGAGGCGACGTTATTGTCCGCCCCGGCCGTAAGGTCGAAGGTGAAATCCCCCGTCATGTTGGTCACGTCGAGCAGCGTGCCGTCGCTTTGGACGGTCGTGGCGTCGGTCGCATAGAGCGCCACCGATTCGACCGTCTTACCGGCCATTGCGCCCGAAGCCGTCAGATCGACCTCCACCACGGCGAAAGCGTGGCGGAAGCGGACGTCCCATCGGGTGCCGGTCGGCGAGGTGACGATCTCCGCGACCGTGAAGTCATACGACCCGAGGTGTTCGGAATTGCCGCTCGCCGACTGCCGCTGCTCCGCTTCGAGGGTGAAACGGATGCCCGTGGCATCGGCGGATGTCTGTCCGGAATAGGGATAATAGGCATAGAGGGTATAGGACGAAGCCCCTTCGTCCATCGGCAGGTCGCCCCGAAAGATGCCGGTTGCCACGGGCTCGGAGCCTTCGAGCGCGAGGGACTCGTTCACGGCGGTGAACTGCGTGCCGCTCCGCAGGAAAACCCCGATGCGGTCGCCCGGCGACCAGAGCAAATTGTATCCGTCCGGAGCGAGCTGGCTCCTGGTGCCGGGGTCGCCGCTGACGGCTGTCAGCCGCACCTCCCGCAGGGGCCATTCGTGCCGTTCGTCGCCCGCAGGGTCGATCTTCTCACAGGCGGCGGCCAGCAAAATCGTGCACGCCGCAATGCTCCATCTTCTCCTTATCATCGGTTGGTCCTTTATTCGTCCCCCGAGGGGCTGTCCCAATCGCCACGGTCGAACCCCTCGATGTCGCCCGTAACGGCAAAACCGGCTTCGACCTCCACATCGATACGATCGAGCAGGGGCGGCTGGTACCTGTTTTCAACTATGTGTTCGTTCATTGCGTGGAAAATAATCCTGCCCGACCCCGGCATATACCATACCAAACCGCCCCATACGAAAAAAGACGAACCCCCTTTGCAGGGAGTTCGCCCGAATCGTTTACCGGCAAAGGCTGCCGACCGTTATTTCGAGAGTTCGGCAATGGACGCCTTGGCCGCATTGACGTTGGGGCCTGCGACCACCTTGCGGAGCGCCGCGATCGCCTGGGGCTTCATCTCGCGGGCGTTGTAAGCTGCACCGAGCGTGAAGTAAATGTCGCTGCGATCCTCCTCGTCCGTCTGGGCCGCGGCTGCCGCGTCCGCCAAATCGATCACCTTGGCATAGTCCTTCTTGCCGAAGTAGGCCTGCAGGCGGATTTTCTGTGCGAGCGCACTCTCCGCATTTTCGGCCAGCAGGCGGTCGGCCATTGCGATGATGCCGTCGTAGTCGCCCGCAGCCTGGAGCCGGGCCACCTCGTTATTGGTGTAGAGCGCCATCAGCTCCTTGGCTTTCTGCACGTCGTCGGCATACTTGGGATGGGTCATCGCGGCGACGGACTCGAAAATCCGCATGCCCTTGTCGTACTCGCCCAGCTCGCAGTAGCAGGTCGCCAACCAGATCGCCATCTCCGTATTCTTGGGATTGGCCGCATAGCCCTTGGCGAAAACCTCGGCTGCGGCGGCGTAGTCCTTGTTGTTGAACGCCTCGCCGCCCTCAATCTGGTAGATGCGGGCGACCCATTCGTTGGCCTTGTTCTGGGCATTCACGTCTCCGTACAGCTCGGCGTATTCGGCCGATTTGGTGAAATTCTGCAACGACTGGTCGTATTGCTGTTGCTTGAGCGCCATGCCGCCCATCATATAGTAGCAAATGGGCACGTTCTTCTTGGCATTGACCACGAGCTGCGCGGCATCGGGATCATCCGAAACCGAACCTTCGTCGATCACCTTGAGGAAACCCTCGGCAGCGGCCGCAAACTGTTTCTCCCCATACGCTTTAGCCGCATTGTTATACACCTCCGTCACGCTCTGCTGCGCGAAGAGCGAGCAAACGGCAAAGAGCGCCGCAGCCGTCAAAATCCATTTTTTCATGTCAAGTATCCATTTTTAAGTTCAGCCGAAAAAAGTGCTCCGGTACCCCGTAAGCACATTGGTCGCAAATGTAACATTTTTTTCCTCCCGTGCAAAATCTACCCGCGCAGATCCGCGAAAAAATCCCGCATGAGGGCCTCGCACTCCTCGCGCAGCACACCGGCCGCAGAAGTCGCCCTGGGATGGAAAACCCGTTCGCAGTAGCGGCGGTACCCCCGCTTGGGATCGTCGGCGCCCCACACGATCCGCCCGATCTGGCTCCAGCCGATCGCCCCCGCACACATGATGCAGGGCTCGACCGTGACGTAAAGCGTGCAGTCCGGGAGGTACTTGCCGCCCAGAGTCGCCGACGCAGCCGTAAGAGCCTGCATCTCGGCATGGGCCGTAGCGTCGCCGAGCGTCTCGACCAGGTTGTGTCCCCGTCCGATCACCGACTCCCCCGCCACAACGACCGCCCCGATGGGCACCTCTCCCTCCTCCAACGCACGCCGGGCCTCGCTTATTGCCAGCCGCATGAACTTTTCGTCGCTGCGCCGCAGCTCAGCCGCAACATCCGGCTGCGGCATCCCGTTATTTTCCCGTACCATCCGTCGCCTCCCCGATCTTTTCGGCAAGCAGTCCGCGCAGCCGCGAGCCGCGCACCACCACCACGGGCGGCGCGACCGTCCCGATCCAGACCCGTCCCGGATCGGTCACATCCCTGCGGGACCTCGTCTGCGCATCCGCCGGGCCGGCGGCACAGACGAGCATTAGGGCGGTCAAACCGCCGCACCCGTAGAGGAGCGAGGATTTTTTCCGCCGCGAGGTTGAATTTGCCATTTAATTTGTATTTTTGCAAGTTGCGAAAGCAAAGATAATAAAACAGAGGGAAACAGCAAACCATACGACCATGTACAGAACCCATACGTGCGGCTGCCTGCGGGCCTGCAACGTGAACGAAACCGTCACCCTGGCAGGATGGGTGCAGAAAGTGAGGAACCTCGGCGCAATGACCTTCATCGACCTGAGAGACCGCTACGGCATCACCCAGATCGTCGTCGAGGAACATTCGCCGGCCCCCGTGCGGGACGCGGCCGGGGAGCTCGGCCGCGAGTACGTCGTCCAGGTCACGGGGCGGGTGGTCGAGCGTTCGTCCAAAAATCCCCGCATACCCACGGGCGAGGTGGAGGTGACGGCCTGCGAGCTGCGCATCCTCAACCGGGCGCAGACCCCGCCTTTCACCATCGAGGAGCAGTCGGACGGCGGCGACGATCTGCGGATGAAATACCGCTACCTCGACCTGCGGCGTCCGCCCCTGCAGCGGGCCATGATCCTGCGGCACCGGATGGCGCAGGCGGTGCGATCGTTCCTCGACGGGGAGGGTTTCCTGGAGATCGAAACCCCCTACCTGATTAAATCCACGCCGGAAGGGGCCCGCGATTTCGTGGTGCCCAGCCGCATGAACCCCAACGAATTCTACGCCCTGCCCCAGTCGCCCCAGACGCTCAAGCAACTGCTGATGGTGGCCGGCTACGACCGCTATTTCCAGATCGTGCGCTGTTTCCGCGACGAAGATCTGCGGGCCGACCGTCAGCCCGAATTCACCCAGATCGACTGCGAGATGTCGTTCGTCGAGCAGGAGGATGTGCTCGAAATCTTCGAGCGCTGGGCCCGCCACATGTTCCGCGAGGTACTGGGCGTGGAGTTCGAAGCGCCGTTCCGCCGGATGCCCTGGATCGAAGCGATGGAGCGGTACGGCTCCGACAAGCCCGACCTGCGCTTCGGCATGGAGTTTGCCGACCTGACCGCGCTGGCCAAAGGCCACGGTTTCGGGGTCTTCGACGACGCAGAATACATCACGGGATTCGCCGCTCCGGGTTGCGCGGGTTACACGCGCAAACAGATCGACGCCCTCACCGAGTTCGTGAAGCGCCCGCAGGTCGGGGCCCGCGGCCTTGTGTGGATCCGCACGGAGGCGGACGGCGGCGTCAAATCCTCGGTGGACAAGTTCTATACGACCGATCAGGTGCGGGCGATGGCGGAGCGGTGCGGCGCCGCCCCCGGCGACCTGACGCTCATCCTGTGCGGCCCCAAATTCAAAACCCTCACGCAGCTCTCGGCCCTGCGGATCGAGATGGCGCGGGTGCTCGGGCTGCGCGATCCGCGGCGGTTCGCTCCGCTGTGGGTCGTGGATTTCCCCATGTTCGAGTGGGATGAGGATACGCAGCGGTATTACGCCATGCACCACCCTTTCACCTCGCCTAAACCGGAGGACGTGCAGTACCTCGAAAGCGATCCCGGACGGGTGCGGGCCAATGCCTACGACTTCGTCTGCAACGGCACCGAAATCGGTGGCGGCTCGATCCGTATCCATGATGCCGACCTTCAGGCCCGGATTTTCCGCGCCCTGGGCTTCACGCCCGAAAAGGCCGAGGAACAGTTCGGCTTCCTGATGAACGCCTTCAAATTCGGCGCACCCCCGCACGGCGGACTCGCTTTCGGCTTCGACCGGCTCTGCTCGCTGTTCGGCGGCGCGGAGTCGATCCGCGACTACATCGCTTTCCCCAAGAACAACGCGGGCCGCGACGTGATGCTCGACGCCCCCTCCGCGATCGCACCCGAGCAGTTGGACGAACTCTGTCTGCGCCTGGAGCGGCCCGAATGACCAAACCCCATAAACGAAAAGGGCGGATATCGAATCCGCCCTTTTTTCGTCGTGTGAATCGTACCTTACAGACTGGCGACCGCCGTGGCGATGGCTCCGAAGACGACGACGATCAGAATCAGGCCGATGAGCGAAATCACCAGACCGGCGATGGCCAGCCCCTTGGGAGCTTTGAACACGCCGCAGAAAGAGAGCACCAGACCCAAAATCCACAGGATCCAGTCCAACACGGGCACCCAGCAGAAAATAAGCGCCAGCAAAGCGAGGATGAATCCCGCGGTACCCAACCCGTTGGAACCCTGGGGGGGGGCCTGCTGGATAATCACGGTCTGCTGCGAACCGGTCGTTTCCTTCTTTTCAGTAATGTTCTCGTTTTCCATACTTTACACTTAAAGCCGTCCGCACCTCGACAGCGTGACAACAAATAATGGAGAGTGTGGCGCCGAAGGTCGGCTTCCGCAAGCGGTCATCAGGGACGCACCCGGCAGGTTGAACCGGAATATCCCGCCCGATCCGGTCAGGATTCCGGAGCCAAACTGCCGACGGCCCAACATCTCCCGCCTGCGTAAACAGGCCTGCACTCTCCTTTTCGTCCTAAAGTTGGATAAAATTAAGTATTAATTTCCGAAAAAACAATATGCTGCGCCCCGAACAGAGCGTTATCGGAACAAATCACCACTTTTTCACCTGCCCCGGCCGCGAATCCGGCCGAAGGCCGACCACCGCTACCGGCCAAAAGCTGACGACAGGGACTCCGGAAGAGCGATCAACGCACGACCACCGCCGGGTCGGATCCAGTATTTCGTAAACCGTCCAACCGATTTTCACCGTCCGGTTCACGGCCGTGCTCCACACGAACAGCAGCGCCCCGGCAACGGAAGAAGACCGTACCGAAATAGGGGTAGCCGAAGCTGAAAAGAGCGTCTTCGATCCAGCCGATGTGAAGTGAAAAGCCGATCATGCCGACCAGAAGGAACACCTCGACGTAGGCCGGGAACCACCATGCGGAACAACCGACCGCGGCAAGATGTTTGCACCGTTCCGGCCGCGACGAATTTTCCACGATTCGGGAACAGACCCGCGCTTTCCCGTTTGTCGGTATGTTCGACAAATATAGCGGATATCCCGAAAAAACCGTATCTTTGTTCATCAAACACGTATGATATGATCCGTCTGAATGTCTTTATCCGCACCACGGAATCCAACCGCGACGAACTGGTGACGACGGCCCGCGAGCTGACGGCCGCCTCCCTTCGGGACGAGGGGTGCGTGGCCTATGACCTGTACGAAAGCGCGACGCGGCGCGACGTGCTGCTGATCTGCGAAACCTGGCAGGACGAAGCGTCCCTCGCGGCGCACGCACGCCAGCCCCACTACACCGTGCTCGTGCCCCGGCTGCGCGAACTGGGCGAGATGAAAACCGAGAAATTCGTTTTCTGACGCACCCGTTTAACCGATCCGAAACAACGATGGCGAACATTCCGCTGGCCGAACGACTGCGCCCCCGCACGATCGACGAATACATCGGACAGGAACACCTCGTGGGCGCCAACGGCGTGTTCCGCAAATTCCTCGAAACGGGCAACCTCCCCTCGTTCATCCTGTGGGGGCCCCCGGGGGTGGGCAAGACCACGCTGGCCAGGCTGGTGGCTACCGAGCTCGACCGACCGCTGTTCACCCTCTCGGCCGTGACGTCGGGGGTGAAGGATGTGCGCGAGGTGATCGAATCGGCCCGCAAGCAGCAATTTTTCAACGCCCGGCCGCCGCTGCTGTTCATCGACGAAATCCATCGTTTCAACAAGTCGCAGCAGGATTCCCTGCTCGGAGCCGTCGAACAGGGGGTCGTCACCCTGATCGGCGCCACAACCGAAAACCCGTCGTTCGAGGTGATCTCGCCGCTGCTGAGCCGCTGTCAGGTCTATATCCTCAAACCGATGGAGGACAAAGACCTGCAAACGCTGCTCGAGCGGGCGCTGCGCGTGGACACGGAGCTCAGCCGCCGCGACGTCACGGTACGGGAAACCACCGCGCTGTTCCGCTTTTCGGGCGGCGACGCCCGCAAGCTGCTCAACATCCTGGACATCGTGGCGGGAGCCACCGACGGGCCGATCGTGCTGACCGACGCATCCGTCACCGAATGCCTGCAACAGAACATCGCCCTCTACGACAAGAACGGCGAGCAGCACTACGACGTCATCTCGGCCTTCATCAAGTCGGTGCGGGGCAGCGACCCCAACGCCGCCATCTACTACCTGGCCCGCATGCTGGCCGGCGGCGAGGAGCCCCGCTTCATCGCCCGGCGGCTGGTGATCCTCGCATCGGAGGACATCGGACTGGCCAACCCCAACGGCCTGCTGCTGGCCAACGCCTGCTTCGATACGGTGCACAAGATCGGTATGCCCGAGGCCCGCATCACCCTGGCCGAGACGACCATCTATCTGGCCACCAGCCCCAAGAGCAATTCGGCCTACATGGCCATCAACGAGGCGCTCTCGTTCGTACAGCGCGACACGACCAACCGGCCCGTGCCGCTTCACCTGCGAAACGCCCCGACCCGCCTGATGGAACAGGCCGGTTACGGCAAGGGGTACAAGTATGCCCACGACTATGCGGGCGGTTTCGCCGAGCTCGAGTTCATGCCCGACAGTCTGGTGGGCAAGAAGTTCTATACCCCCAACACCCAGAATCCCACAGAGGCCAGGATCGACGAGCGGATGCGGCTGCTCTGGAAAAACAAATACCAATAACCGGGACCTGCGCCGAACGCCGAGCTGCCGGCGGGTTTTCCGTTCCACGTTCCGATGCCGGTACACGGCTTTGTCCCGGGGTTATCCGGCGATTATCCGGGCACCACAGAAGGGTCCAAGACGGGCGGCAACCCCTATTCCGCACGGATAACGGGCTCTCCGGAGAGCCAGACGAACGGTACGCCGCAGCGCACGACGGGGCGTGTATGCCCCGTTTCCGGAAATTATCGCTACCTTTGCGACATCACAAACGCCCCATGAAACGCATCGGCATCCTCTCAGACACGCACGGCACCTTCGACCGGACGCTGCGCACCTTCCTGGACGGTGTGGACGAAATCTGGCACGCCGGCGACCTGGGGTCGCTCGAACTGGCCGATGAAATCGCCCGCTTCAAACCTCTTCGGGCCGTTTATGGCAACATTGACGGAGGCGTCACGCGTCGTGCCTACCCCGAGTTCGCATCCTTCCGATGCGAAGAGGTTCCGGTGCTGATGACCCATATCGGCGGCTATCCGAAGCATTACGTCCCGGCAGCGGCCGCAAAGATCGAGGCCCTGCGCCCCAAAATCTTCATCTCGGGCCACTCCCATATCCTGCGCGTGATGTACGACCCGGTCTATGACCTGCTCCACATCAACCCCGGAGCTGCCGGCGCCTATGGCTTCCATCAGGTCCGCACCGCCGTGCGCCTGCGCATCGACGGCGACCGCATCGGCGAGATGGAGGTCGGCGAATGGCCGCGCCGCTGAAGGCGCACTCCCGTTTCACTGGCTGCCGCACACTTGCGATCCCTCGGCATTCCGTTTCGGAATATGCCGTCGTCGATCCCGGTGCTGCAAACGATGAATCCGGCCGAGTGCAACCGGCTGGCAGCCAACAGGCCCGTTCCGACCGCGAAACGGGTCGCTTTATTTATTTAAAAAATTTATCATTTCTGTATAATCATACATAATATTTATATTTCAGCCTGCGTTATTCCAGCGAATCAATAAGGAGATTACAGATGCAGACCAAAATTTCAAAGACCCTTGAAGGCATCATCGCCCGCGTGGCGTTCGATACCGCCAAGTCGGCGATTCACCACTCGCTCAAAGACTTTCTCACGCTGGAAATCCTGCGTGCGGAGGGGTCGCTGGCCTACCAGATATTATCCTCGCGGCTCAAGGACTGGGAACTTTACCAGATCGGGCTGCGCATCGGACGCGAACTTGCACAGGCCCCCGCGGAGGGCGAGCCGCAGCAACCCGAGGCGTTCTTCACCCGTTATGCCGACGAGCTCCGCCGCGCGTTCGCTCCCGTGAGGAGCGTCTCGACGGCCCACGCCCTGATGCACATAACGAGCGATCCCCGCACCGTCACCGCACGCGTGCTGGAGATGTACCACGTCGATGCGGGGCTGATCGCCGCCGAGATGCAGCGGTTCGCACCGGGCGAGGAGTTCCACCCTGCCGAGACGCAGGCCCACATGCTCGACTTCGACGAGGCGAACAAACCGCAGGAGTCGTCGCCGCAGATGCTCGACAAATTCGGCGTAAACCTCACGCGCATGGCCCGCGAGGGGAAGATCGACCCCGTGGTGGGGCGCGAGCAGGAGATCGAGCGCGTCGTGCAGATCCTTTCGCGCCGCAAAAAGAACAACCCGATCTTGATTGGAGAAGCCGGCGTCGGCAAGAGCGCGATCGTAGAGGGACTGGCCCTGCGGATCGCTGCGGGGGATGTCCCCTACACCTGTCTCTTATACACATCTCCGAGCCCACGAGACCGATCAGTATCTC
>ERZ1027194.1420-NODE-1420-length-10866-cov-10.584590_pt1 | contig 10866 bp, 6 predicted proteins | sample MGYA00519246_ERZ1027194 | MGnify/ENA primary metagenome ERZ1027194 (study PRJEB26926, sample SAMN06164505) | human gut metagenome | biome: ENVO:00009003; feature: ENVO:2100002; material: ENVO:00002003 | host: Homo sapiens | place: USA | collected 2012 ...
TCTAAAACGAGTGTTATAGGGAGAACATCCAATGAAGTTATGAGCAAAAGTATAAATACCTTCGATTATAAATCATTTGGAAAATGTATAATCCAAAAAGGTATCTTGAATATTTGAATAATAGATTCGCTAAGATTCAAACTACAAAGTTATAACAGGTTGTTTTTACTAGAGTCGGAACAATACAATATTACTTTTGTGAAGTTAGGAGAAAAATTTCGTGAATATAGAAAGATTAACAAAGGGGCTAGTTAAATAAGCTTTATTGAAGATAATAGATCTCTAAACAAAAACCAAAAAAATTCATATAAATTTGTGATAGATAATTGTTTTATAGTTTACAAAATTGTTTCAATCATAGCTATCCTTTTTACTGTAATATAACTTCAAAATAGACAAATTGAGATTAAAGAAAAAAGTTAAAGATGGTCGATTAACCATCTTTTTTTAAAATGCTTCAGAGATATAGTACTATTCTTTCAAATTTTGTAAAAAAATGCTATAATATAATAAATATTATAAAAAATAGAAAGATATGGGGCAATATATGAATGAAAAGGGGAGAATAATTCTTAAAAGTATATATCAAAATCAATGGGTAAAAATTGAATATGAAAATCAAAGTGGTGAAATAACAAGATATATGATTGGTATCAATGACATCGATTATTATGAAAAAAAACTCATAATTGATTGTTTTAATATAGTATATAGTAGCGAAGTGGATCAAAGAGTAATTTATTATGAGAAAATACGCTCTGTCGAACTATGTGAAAATACGTATCATAAAACACCAGAGAGATTACTTGAAAAGATAGAAAAGAATATAGAAAATTATGCTTTCTTACAGGATGATTTTTCTAAAATAAATCTATTAGAGTATTATTTGGATTGCTATAAATTAGATGTCGTCCCATATATATCTACTTATACTTTAGTTTCTGGTTTGGATAATCAAGTTATAACGGATTATAATGGATTTGATTTATCTGATGAGCAATTTAAAGAACTAGCGACTAAAGTATTTAATCAATCAAAAGAAAAGAGTAAAAATAAAGAAAATGGTTATTTGATTGATATTCAACTTGGAATGAATATGATAAGCATTTTAGAACCTTCAAAGGGATTATATGTTCTTGCCTATAGACCATTAAAATTAGATGTAAAAAATAAATCTTTGGTGCCCATTGGAGACATTATTGTAAATAAGGAATTTAGTTATGACAAACACACAGGGGATATTAAAAACCGAGAAAGCATTGCTAAATTTCTTCCAGAAGAAGATTTTAATTTATTAGAAAATGTTGATGAAAACAAGGAAAAAATTCTCGAATCATTAAGAACATACAATAATACTAGATATGCTTCCTATGCAAAAGAAATAAAAATTGATGCAGAACCGTATATCGTTTCACTAGCAAAGAATATAGTTATAGATTTAAATGCTGAATTTGATGGCATTAGAAAAATGATTGAATATCCAGAAATAATGACTATTCCAATTCAAACGTTTTTTGGTGAGGCTAATATAAGGAAATTTACTAAAACGAAATTACCTGTATTTGTTGTTGATGAAAAATTTGATATCGATCAAATCAGTGCAATTAATGCAGGTATGAAGTCATTTGTAAGTTATATTCAGGGTCCACCAGGTACGGGAAAAACACAAACTATTCTTAACGCAATTGTCACAGCAATGTTTAATGGAAAAACGGTTTTAGTTACATCAAACAATAACATTCCTATGGATGGAGTCTACCAAGATATCTTAGATTTAGAATACAACAACTATCAGTTGTTGTTTCCTGCCATTCGTTTAGGTAATAATAACAATATCAACGAGGCATTAGACCGAATTTTGGAAATGTATCAAAAATCAAAATTGTTAAAACCAAATACAGTAGCAATTCAAGCAATCAAAAAAGAGAGGAAAGAAGCATTAAATGATTTAGTAAATTTACTTTCCAATTATGAAAAGATACAGGATTTAAATAATATAAAGCACAATTTGGAAATGAATTTAAGTAGCATTGCGGATGAAATGTTAAGGGTTGTTACTCAGGTTCAACTAGAAACCATAAAAAAAGAATTAGATAATTTAGATGAAGTAGACTTAAATAATTTTAAGGCGTTAATGAAAATGGATTTTAGAAATTTTAAAATGGCAATTCACTATGAAACAGCCGATAGACTTCAAAAATTAAAAAAAGAGAAGTATCGAGAGATCTTGGATATAGCAGAAATGCCTCATTCTTCATCTAAGGAAAAAGTAGAAAGAATAAAGACATTTAAAAAATACTTATCAGAAGATCAAAATTTACAAAATTTTCAAGATATTTTTCCTGTTATAATATCTACAAATCTATCCTGTACATATTTAGGTACACCTCAAGAACAATTTGATATTGTAATGATGGATGAGGCAGGACAATGTAGTATTGCCAATGCACTCATACCAATTGTTAGAGCAAAGCAATTAATGCTTGTAGGAGATCCTCAACAACTTAACCCTGTTATTGTTTTAGACAATCATATAAATCAAGCATTAATGGATAAATATCAAATTCCCCAAGAATATGACTATATTGAAAATTCCATTTATACCGCATTTACAAAAATAGATGTCGTAAATAATGAAACCTTATTGAGTCATCATTATCGATGCAATGATAAAATTATTGAATTTTCAAATCGAAAATATTATAATAATAAATTAAAACTTCGTGGAACAAGTAAAGAAGAACATCCACTTGAATTTTATGATACTTCAAAAGATGATATAAATGATAATACGTACCAAAAAAACATATCAAGAGTAGAAGCAGACTTTATTGTAAATTATGTAAAAAAACACCCTAGCGAAACTATCGGGATAATTACACCATTCGTCAAACAAAAAGAATGTATCGAGGCCTTTTTAAAAGATTCTCATGTATATAATGATAATATTTCAGTTGGAACAGTTCATGCATATCAGGGTAATCAGAAACAAACAATCATTTTTTCAACGGCCGTTACGCATCGGACCCATGAAAAGACATATAATTGGTTGAAGAATAATAAAGAATTGATTAATGTTGCAGTATCTAGAGCAGTGGATAAATTGATTATGCTTGGTAATAAAGATGCTATTCAAAAATTTGCTAAAGAAAAAGATGATTTAGTTGAATTGGCTGATTATATTTCTTCAAATGGAAAATCTGATGTAACAAATTCATCAATTGGTTCACAAGCACTTGGAACCAGACAAATTAGTACTGAAAGTGAAATGGATTTTCAAAGAACAATTAAACACGCACTATCAGTCATTGATACAAATTGCTATATGAAAGAAGAAGTTCCAGTATCTTCAATATTTATAAAAAACGAAGTTAGGTCATCATTATTTTATATGCAAAAATTTGATGTTGTTATTTTTCAAAAGTGCGTTGGTGGAGATAGAATCATTTTAATACTAGAGTTAAATGGACCTGAACATTTAACAAGACAACAAGTTACGGATAGAGATAATGAGAAAAAACGACTTTGTGAAAAACATAAGATTGAATTTAGAAGTATTCCAAGAGATTGTGCTCGGGATTACTTTATGATTAAGGATGCAATTAAACAGATTATTAAAGTAAAAAAATAAGAATAACAACCAAGAGAGTAGGTGTAAAAATGAATATTTTAATCACTGGCGCATGTGGTGGAATGGGAAAAGCAACAGTATCGTTGTTGAAAGAAAAAGGGCATACCATTTATGCAATTGATAAGAAAATAGTAAATCCAATAGAGGGAGTAATCTACTATGAAGTAGATATTACTCGTAGCATTGAGTTGACCAATGTGTTCGAAAAAATAAAAACTCAAATACAAACAATAGATGTAATTATTCACTTTGCTGGGATATACAATCTAGATTCACTAGTTGAAATTTCAGAAGATGAATGGGAAAAAATATTTAACATCAACTTATTTGGTGTATATAGAATTAATAAACTTTTTTTGCCACTTCTAGAGAAAAATAGCAAAATTATTATTACTTCTAGTGAACTCGCTCCTCTTGATCCGTTACCTTTTACTGGTCTTTATGCAATAACAAAAGCCGCACTTGAAAAATATGCTTATTCTTTGCGAATGGAACTTAATTTATTAGATATCAAAGTAATCATCATTCGTCCAGGTGCAGTACAAACTGACTTGCTAGATGTATCGACTCACTCGTTGGATCAATTTTGTGAAAATACTCAGTTATACAAGTGTAATGCAAAAAGATTTAAACAAATTGTCAATCGTGTTGAGGCCAAAAAGATTGAGGCAAGCAAGATTGCCAAAATTGCTTTGAAAATAGTAGAGGCGAAAAGGCCAAAATATGTGTACAATATCAATCGAAATCCAATGTTGAGACTATTACATATATTACCAAAACATTGGCAAGTTGCAATTATTAAAAAAATTGTAAAATAAATTAAAGGACTATTTGCGAAAATAGTCCTTTAAAAGTTCTTAATAAAATTTAATAAAGTGAATATAATATTGTAATCGATTTCTTGAGCAAAATTTACCAAGAAATTTGTAAAAAATGATATAATATTTAAAATTAGTTTTAAAACTAAATAATTTAGAGGTGAGAAATATGAATGATGTTCAAGAGAAACCTTGTGGTGCTGAAATATCGAATCTAGGAAGAATGTTTAAAAGAGAGTTGAAAGAAGTCAGTGCTCAAAGAGGAATCAATTCAACCTATGCCAAAATCATTATGATGCTATCCCATAATCCAAATGGTGTGATTCAAAATGAAATTGTGGAAAACACCAATTTAAAACCATCAACAATTAGTTTGACCTTGAAAACTTTAGAACAAATGGGATATTTAACGAGAGAGAATAGTGTGGATGATAATCGAAAAACAATCGTTAAAATAACGCCTCTTGGTGAAAACTATGATTTAGAAATTAGGGAATGTTTTAAAATTGTGGAGGAAGAACTAATAAAAGATATTCCTGCTTCTGAACTTCAACTATTTAAAACAATTATTGCCAAAATGCGAAAAAACTTACAACAAGAAAGAGGTGAAAATTAGTGCTTAAATTACTTAAGTATTTAAAAAAATATTGGTATTTTGCTTTACTTGCACCAATATTTATGTTTTTTGAAGTAGCTATGGATATGTTAGTGACAAATAAAATGGGGGAAATGATTGATATTGTCAATAGTTTTACTAGTGAGATGAATCAAGATAGTTTTTTGAATATGATTTTAAAAACTGGAGCAGTGATGTTAGCCTTTGTTTTGCTGGGTGTTATTTGTGGAATATTGAGTGGTGTCTTTGCCAACCTTGCTAGTCAAAAGTTTGCAAACGATTTAAGAAAAGATTTATTTGCTAAAATCATGAAATTGTCTTTTCAACAAACAGATGATTTTTCAACTGGCTCATTAGTTACAAGAGTAACTAATGATATTACTGCTGTGCAAACGATGATTGCTATGGCTATTCGTATGTTTATTAGGGCAATGAGTATGTTTGTTTTAGGTATTGTATTTACCATAGGAATTAGTGAGAAATTTGTAATTGTTCTTGCAATTGCCTTACCACTAGAATTAATCATTATGATTTTCTTTATGGCAAAGGCCTTCCCAATGTTTTCTATTGTACAGACCAAATTAGATAAAGTAAACTCTGTTTTACACGAAAATTTAAGTGGGGCAAGGGTTGTGAAAGCTTTCTCCAAAGAAGACTACGAATATAATCGTTTTGAAAAAGCCAACAATCACTTAACTGATATTACATTAAAAGTAAATAAATTAATGGCTATTATTATGCCATTGTTTATGATTATTGTATATTTTGGAACGATTGCTATTTATTATATTGGTGCAACCAATCAATTTGTGGCATTCAATGAAAAAATAGCTCCTGGAATATCTGTTGGTGATACCCAAAAAGGGGTAACTTATATTACAATGATCATGAATTCAATGTTAATGATTGGTATGACCTTTGCTAATATGGCACGAGCTGTTGCCTCAGGAAAAAGAATTAATGAGGTTTTAGAAACTCCAGATATTATTGTCGATGGATCCCTAGAGGTTAGTACATTACAAGAAGAGGGAACAATCGAATTTCAAGATGTCGATTTTACCTATCCAGGTGGGAAATCGCCAGTATTAGAACACATCAACCTGAAAATCGAAAAGGGAGAAACCATTGCTATTGTTGGGGCAACAGGAAGCGGAAAAACTTCTCTTGTAAACTTGATTACAAGATTCTATGATGTCACATCAGGTTCTATTTTAGTAGATGGTGAGGATGTAAGAAACTATAAAGTAAAAGATTTACGTGAAAAGATTGCGATTGTTCTTCAGAAAGCCGAACTTTTTGCGGGGAGCATAAAAGAAAACATCAAATGGGGTAATCCCAACGCCACTGATGAAGAGGTAGAAAAAGCAGCTCAGATTGCGCAAGCTGAAGAGTTTATCCTATCTAAAGAAGTAGGATATGATGAATACGTTGAAGAAAAAGGTACATCTTTATCAGGTGGGCAAAAACAGAGATTAAGCATTGCTAGAGCAATTGTAAAACATCCTGAAATATTGATATTTGACGATTCAACAAGTGCACTTGATTTAGTAACAGAAGCAAAATTATATCAAGCAATGAGAGAAAATATTTCTAGTACAACAAAAATTGTCGTTGCTCAACGTATTGCTACAGCAAAAAATGCAGACAAAATCGTTGTATTAGATAGCGGAACCATTGTTGATTTTGATACGCATGAAAATTTAATGAAGCATTGTGATGTTTATCAAGATATTTATAATTCACAACTAAAGAGAGAAGGTGAAATCAATGGCTAATGACAAAAGAGTAGAAGTAAGACCTACAATGGGGCCTGGACCAGGAGGAAGACAACCAGGCGGAGCTGGGGGTCGATTTATGCGAGCTACAGAAAAACCTAAAAACACAAAAAAAGTATTAGGTAGGTTAATAAAATATATTGGAAAGTTCAAAGTCTTATTTATTTTTCTTTTTGTAGTAGTGATTTTAACAACATTTGCTACCTTAGGATCTAATCTAGTCATCAAGGACATTGTTTCCTCACTTGGCTCATTTAGTAAAGATGAAAACATTTGGCTTCAAGCACCAAATGAAACCTTGTTTTATAAAAGTGTTGTTATCCTTATTATCTTGTACATTGTCCATTGTATTTGCCAGTATTTTACTACTTTAATTGGTGCTTTACTTGCTATCAAAACAACAAGAAAGCTAAGAAATGACTTGTTTGCGAAAATGGTAAAACTACCTATATCTTATACAGATACTCACGCACATGGAGATTTGATGTCACGGATGACAAATGATGTGGATAATATTTCCAATACCGTTTCAAGTACAATTGGATCTTTAATATCAGGTATTTTGACTATTATTGGCTGTTTTTGTATGATGATTTATTATTCTCCTTTATTGACATTGGTTTCTATGATATCTCTTGTTTTAACATTGATTGTAACGGGTTTGATGAGTAAAATTATGCGACCATTATTTACAAAACAACAAGAATTATTAGGTAATTTGAACACTCAAACAGAGGAAATGGTGACAGGAATTAAAACAGTATCAGCCTATAATCACCAAGATATTGCAATGGATGAATTCAATCATTTTAGTGATGGGTACTGTAAAGTCGGTTTGAAAGCACAAATTATTTCTGGTTCTATGGGACCAATGATGAATTTTATCGGTAACTTTGGGTATTTTCTTGTTTGTTTATTTGGAGCAATGTTTGCTATTAAAGGTATTGGAAAAACGCTTTTAGGAAATCCTATTGATATTTCCATTATTGCCTTATTCCTTACAACAAGTAAACAATTTACCAGACCAATCAATGAAATTGCTCAACTCTACTCACAAATTTTAACAGCCTTATCAGGTGCAGAACGTGTCTTTGAGGTTTTAGATGAAAAAACGGAAGACTTTTCAGGTGAAGTAAGTCTTAGTCTTGACAATATTGTAGGGGATATTCAATTTGACCATGTTGCTTTTGGATATACGAAAGAAAAACAAGTTTTAAAAGACTTTAGTGTTGATGTGCGTAGCGGGCATAAAATTGCACTTGTTGGAGCAACAGGTTCGGGAAAGACAACTATTGTGAATTTATTAATGCGATTCTATGATATTGATTCAGGAACGATAAAAATTGATGGTGTCGATATTGCAAAAGTATCTAAGAAAGAATTACGAGATAGTATTGCCATTGTATTACAAGATGCGGTTTTATTTGAAGACACAATCGAGAATAATATCAAATATGGAAAAGATAATGCTACAGATGAAGAAGTACAACATGCAATCGAAATGGCCAATTGTGCAAAGTTTATAAAACGTCTACCTCAACAAGAAAAAACAATGCTATCAGAAGGGGGAGCAAATATATCACAAGGACAACGACAATTACTTACGATTGCAAGAGCAATTTTGGCAAATCCAAAGATTCTTATTTTGGATGAGGCAACATCAAGTGTAGATACAAGAACAGAAAAGAAAATACAGGATGCAATGGTCAAATTAATGGAAAATAGAACCTCAATTATTATTGCCCATCGTCTTTCCACCATTCAAGATGCAGATTTGATTGTTGTATTGGACAATGGTGTGGTTGTCGAAATGGGAAATCACCAAGAATTACTTGCTCATAAAGGAGTATATAACCGCTTGTATCAAACCCAATTTTCTGGATTAAATACATAAAAATAAAAGAGGTAAGAAAGGTGCATTTTATCAAACATTGGATAACAATTACGAGACATCGGCATAAGGTATTTTGGTATTGTTTTCAATCAGGATTATATTGGCAAGGACTATTACATGATTTATCTAAATATAGTTTTATAGAATTTTGGAATGGAGCAAAATATTACGTTGGTACAAAGAGCCCTATTTCGCTAGAACGAAAGGAAAAGGGATATAGTGTTGCTTGGTTACATCATAAAGGACGGAACAAACACCATCCTGAGTATTGGATAGATTTGAATAAGACAACCAATCAATATGAACCCATTCTTATGCCAAACCGATATATTGGTGAAAGCTTTTGTGATCATTTAGCCGCATCAAAAATATATAATGGCAAACAATTTCAACCAAGTATGGTAAAAGAATACTTTGAAAAGGAAGTACAGTTTGTTCCTATGCATAAAATAACAAAGGAAAAACTGGAATATTTAATTCATCTATATTTGGAAAAAGGAGAAAAGGAAACATTTCTGTATATTAAAAAAAATATGAGAAAGTAGGAGACATAGGATGAAAAAAAGAACAAAATATATTTCACTAATACTTCTTATCGTATGGAGTATAATGATAGTTGTTATTCTAACTTTTGGTGCCGATGTCTCCCGTTTTATCCAATCAAAAATTTCTACATATCTTATTCAAAAAAAGGCCAATAATGTAGCAATAGTCACTGATTTAGAAGTAAAAATAGAAGATACCTATGTTGTTGGAATGACCTATCAATTGGTGGTACAACCAATTCCGTATACCGAAGAAGACCTCCAGTTGACTTATCAATCACTAGATGAAACGATTTTTAAGGTAGATGAAAAAGGAAAAATAACGGGAATACAAACTGATTCAATGCAAACAGATGGTATATTGGAGATTACATCACTTCGTTATCCTCACTTGAGAAAACAAATCTGTCTTCATTTTGAAAAAGTGTATCCCAAAAATATAGATCTCCAGTTAATAAATAAAAATGTTTCTCAGTCTCAAAATATAGCATATAAACATATTCCCTTTTATATAAATTGCTTTTTCAGTAATGACAATCTTCCATTTTCACAACCCGTTTATACCATTCTATATGACGAAGAAATGCTTGAACAGGTGAATATAAATAAATATATTCCCAAAAAAACAGGAGTAACTACGTTGATTTGTAGACTGGAAAACGGAATAGAAAAAAAGTTAGAAATGACAATTCAAAGCATTCCTGAAGAAAACAATTTTGCAAATCAAGTACAATTGGTAAAACAAAATGGAGAGGAATTTCCCTTTGAGGATGATCAATATACGGTTTATGTTGAGGATAAAAATCATATCTTGTTATGGAATGATGGATATCCAGTGATTGCAAATTATCAAATCCAATCCAATAATTTAACCATTGCTAGTGTCTCAAGTATGGATGAATTGGTTTTCAAAACATCTGGTCATGTAGGGATTACAATTACACTAGAGAATGGAACATCTTTTGATTTCAATATTTTAGTAAAACATCATTTATCACTACCAGTAATAGAGGATGTAACTAATGATACTATTTCTTTGACAAATGAAATCACTAAGCGAGTACAGTATCAAACCAATTCTAATTTTCCGATAACATTTCATTTTGATGAACATTATATGGATGTAACAGAGGGAGAGGGGTATAGCTTCTATATTTCTCCTAAAAAAGCGGGAACGACATTCTTGAAGGTTATTCTTGATGATGGAATAGATTATTTAGAAAAAGAATATCAAGTAGTAATTGAAAAAAATAATTTAGGTAAACATACAATCATCCATCAGGTAGCAGTATTTATCAATAAATTTATTGGTCATTTGCCTTTATTTTTCATTGAGGCTATTCTTGCTTTTTGGGTGTTCCTTCATTTTCGAAGTAAACATACAATCATCAATATCATTCTATTTACATCAATCGGTTCTTTTCTTGCCTTTTTCACTGAACTGATTCAGTATTATATGCCAAATAGAAATGGTTGCATTGAAGATGCTCTATTTGATATTTTATGTTACTTTATTTCCACAGGATTGTATTGCATTGTATCTGTCTCTTATACACATCTCCGAGCCCACGAGACCGATCAGTATCT
>ERZ1027194.1426-NODE-1426-length-10833-cov-6.664966_pt1 | contig 10833 bp, 10 predicted proteins | sample MGYA00519246_ERZ1027194 | MGnify/ENA primary metagenome ERZ1027194 (study PRJEB26926, sample SAMN06164505) | human gut metagenome | biome: ENVO:00009003; feature: ENVO:2100002; material: ENVO:00002003 | host: Homo sapiens | place: USA | collected 2012 ...
AAGTCGTCGGCAGCGTCAGATGTGTATAAGAGACAGTCTACTCCACCTCTTTTCACGATTTCGACTGCTCTTCCAAGACCCCTGTAATGCCAGTCATCATCTTCTGATAATCCATGTTCCTCTGCGTAAATTTCAAAATCCGCATATGACAGTTCCTGTTCGTCTTTTAGCTGCTCCACCACATTGTCACTGCGGGATTCGTTCTTTTTCTGACCTTCCAGCACATCAAACAGATAATCGATGAACGCATGGGCACCTACCACAGAAAGAACCGCCTCTCTCCGTTTCGTTTCATACTCTTCACTGTCAAAAATCTGTCCGAAAACGATATTGCTCTCTTTTAAATAAACATCTATAAATGAGCAAATATCGAATTTTGCACAAACTTATCCCACAAACTTAAAAGCTTCTTCGAATGAGGCGCTGCTTTTTATGAGGCGGTACAGGTTTGCAAACTGTTCCTGCTTTAGCTGCTGCTTCAAGGATGCGTATCCCTCTTCGAATGTGCAGTAGTTTCCAGAATGCATACAGCACAAATAGTGGACCAACGACATGATCAGCCAATACCTTTGGATTCCCTGACGGGATCGGATTTGATAACTATCCAGCGCAAGTTTACTTTTGCTCTGCCGGAAAAATAATTCAATCGGCCACCGTTTCGTATAGGTGTCCAGGATCTCCTGCGTGGATAACTCTGCATTTGTAGAGAGAAATACACGCAATGCTTTGGGATTCCCAAATCCATCCTTCGGATAGCTGAGGATCACCGCTGCATTTGGAATGCCATTCAACTCCCCTTCATAGCGGTATACATAGAATTCACGGCTGCCAACGGTCACGAGGCTGACATCCGGGTCTGTTTTCCGCAAATGAAGGGCAAATGCACTGGCTTTTTGACGGATCCCGCATGGATAAAGGATTCGGTTGGTCTTTAATGCCCCAACCGTATAGAATCCTTTCCGAATAAAACGGTCCATCACTTTTGCAGTAGTATACCAGCTGTCACAAAGAAAGTAGGAAATGACCGGCGCAGCGGGAAGTTCTTCCGCGATCTCCTGTACAATCTGGATCTTTGATCTTGATTTATCGTACAGGATGACTGCATAATTCAGGGTAATCCCGTTGCAGGAAAGCATAACGGAGACAACCTGATGCCCATAATCCTGACAGCCTTTTAAATGTGATTGATGAAAATACGCAGCTTCGATTGGATGAACCGCCTGTGACGAAGGCCGGGTATGTGAAGCAATCGTATCATCCACAATACAGTAAATCGGTTGTCCGGAACGCTGTGCTTCCCTATAAATGGCTTGGAGGATGCTGCTTTTTAAAACATCCTGCAATGCATCGTCCTTCCATTTTCCGTGATTCAGGAAATAAGCGGTCGTTGTCCTGTGGCAATGGCTGACTTCTTGGAAATCAACTGTTTTTCCCCGGTATCCCCGGAGAAAAACAGACAGGATGATGGTCAATAAGTGGTTCAGATACACATCGGATAAAAATAATCCGAGATTTAATGCTTTCAGGTAATTGTAAATATGTTTGGAATGATGTATACTGTTTGCAACGGACACCCCCTTGTTTGAGTGAGTATGTTGTTTGTTGGTACTTCAATTATACATCCTTCTACAGAGGGTGTCTTTCTTTTGTGCAATATTTTGGATTTGCTCATTTATAGTTGATAAGATAAAAATAATAAAAACAATCCCATAACTATTTCAACAACCACTTCTTCTATTTCCATAATCATACACTCCTTAATCAAAATAAAATAATTCTTCAAATTTTTTATCTAAAGCTATACAAAGCACTAATGCCAATTTTGCTGTTGGATTAAATTGTCCAGTTTCAATAGAACTAATTGTATTCCGAGAAACCCCGACTAGTTCAGCTAATTCTGTTTGTGATAATTTTTTTTCTTTTCGTACAGTTTTTAATCTGTTTCGCAAAATTAAATGTTCGTCCATTCTATAAACCTATCATTAAAAATTTATAAAAGTAATACCCCATAAATAGAAGAAAGAATAAAGCAATAACAAATTTGGATTTATTTTTTGAAATATGTGCTTCATAACCCATAGAGCCAAATGCCACAGACCCAATAATTGTCATTATGTCATAGTAAGGTTCTTTACAAACTGCTTTAATGAAAAGAATTAAAATGCAGATAAATAAAACAAACATTAAGCCAAAAGATTTCCCTTGAAGTTTAATATGTTTTTCGTATTCATCAAGATATAGATTCTCTTTTTTGTTTTGTGATAGTATTTTTTCTTTATCCATTATATAACGCTCCTTTCAAATAATACCAAGTACACTTGTCATTTATATTATAGCATTCGGTCATTACAAGTCAATATTTTTGCACAGTTTTCTTGTCGTTTTGTAAAAGCGTGCAAATCTGATAGGAAATGCACGCTATATCATTTATCCTACAATCTTCCAGTTACTATCCTTATGTAGCACAAGCTCATACTGCGATACCTGCGTCGCTTTTGTCTGATTATCAAGGAATTTCACGGCTACCTTGACTTTCACATTGTCCCCGTCCTTTGTAAAGATAGGGTTTACCAGTTCAGAATAAATGTAGTCCCTGCCGATAGGCTCAATCACATTTCCAGATACATAGTAAGCAAGCTCTTTTTCTGTGGCTGTCGGGTAGAGCTTAAAGAATGTTTCCAGAAATGCGGTAGCGTCGTTTACAGTATCAGCGTCTACACTTGCGTCTGCTTCTGGTGTCTTTGGTTCATAGTCTGATTTTTCGATTGCTGGTGCAAGGGTAGGGTTCTGAACGATTACCATATCCCCGTCAGCGTCTACATGGACTTTTACGGTATAGGTTGCTTTCACATTACTTGTCTGTTCTCCCTCTTTTATCTGCTGATCTACTTCGTAGGTAGCAGAAAAAGTGTCCGTCCCCGACTGCTCAATATTCCACACAAGCACATCTGTAACCGTGGAGCTGGTCGGTATGTCGGTTCTGATTGTATCCACATTCAAGTTTTGCAATTCCTTTGTCAGATAACCGCTGATTGCCTGCGTCCTTGCTTCAATCGTTTCTTTGCTGTTATTCCATGTATAATAGGACTTTGCAAAGTTCTTTACGAAATTTTCTATCCCGTTGGTGTCCTGCAAGCGAAGCTCAATGATTTCTTTTTCATGGGTCGTGTGCTGGTCGATAGCGGTAAAATTCTTATATACCCCAAAGCTCACGCTTGCGATAAGTACCACCCACAACGCAATCACGGTTTTCTTATGTGTGCCTACCTTAATAGTACGCACCTTTTTTTCTTTTGGTTCTTTGATAGTTTCTGTCTGTTTCTTATTTTTCTTAAACATATTTTCATGTCCTTTCTATTGTTTTACTCGTCCTGCACCGATTAGGTGCTGTTGCCAGTAACTACTACTTAAATCTGCATATCCTATCGGATTTCCTGCGTGGTACATCTGTGTCGGCGAAACAAGAATACCGACGTGTGTTACATAACTTCCAGCGTTATAGGTAGAATGGAAAAATACCAAGTCCCCAGCCTTTGCCTGCGAGAGTGGGAGATGTTGGGTAGCGTCATACTGGGCTTGTGCCGTTCTCGGTAAGGAGATACCAGCTTTTCCATAACACCATTGCGTCAGTCCCGAACAGTCAAAAGAAGTGTTTGGATTGCTACCGCCATACACATATTTCCAGCCTTGATATTTTAACGCTTCATTCATTACCTTTTGTGCCAGTTCTCCCGACATCTGCGGAACTGCTAAGTACTGATTGACTAATTCGACATAAAATTGATTGCCATACTGATAACGCCAGCCCCCATTCTTCGCAACGGCTATCGGGTTGGTGTAGGTTACTTTCTTTCCACCCGACTTTTCACGGGCGAAGCTCTCTGCAAGATTAAAAGTGTGTTTCTTTCCTTTTCCTGCCACATATCCCACATAACCACCGCCATAGTTATAGGACTGTATCGCTACATTCAAATCGTCGATACCTTGATTTTTGCAGGAAGAAAGCAGGGACGCAAAATATTTACACCCCTGCTTGATTGAGCTTTCTGTATCTAAAGAGTTAGGCGGTAAACCAAGACTTTCCGAACTCTGCATAACATCTTCTGCCGTACCGCCACTTTCTACTTGAATGATAGCCAATAGCACATTGACATACTCGGAGATACCGTATTCTCTGGCGTATTTTTCCACCATAGGCTGATGTTTCAAAACTTCTGCGGATAAGTTCATACCTGTAATGCCAGAAGAAAAGTTGCTGTTCTCGTCGTCGCTGTCCGCACTAATCAAGACACCAAAGAAAAGCACCAGAGAAAAGAGGATAGGAAACAGACTGCCAATGATAGCGATATGTTTCAGTTTCATTTTTTCTTCTGTCCTTTCTTCGTTACAAGGTTACGGGTTTTCTCTGTGGTCTGCTGGTTCTTCTGGACGCTCTGCGTCTGCTGAACCTTTGTCCTGCGGTCTTTCGTGTAATTCTGGCGTGTTTCCTGCGATACCACTTTTTCTACATTTTGCCTATGTGCTATCTGTGCCGACTGGCTCGCTTTCCTATCAGAAGCACCAGAAGATAACGGACGCTCTTTGATAACATTTGTCTTGACTGGCTCACTTGCTTTCGGAGTTGGAGCTGTGGCAGGGCGTTTGACTTCCTGCATTTTTTCCGCACTCGGCTTTGAAGCTGTGGCTGGTCGCTCATGGGGACGGGTAGCTCCCGTTGTCGCTGATCCGTCAGCCTTTCGCTGTGCCTGTCTTGCTTCTTGTGCCTTTTGAAGCTCCATACGCTTGTCAGCGATATTCTGTCTATGCTGTTCCTGCTTTTCTAAGCGTCCCGACTGTCTGGACTGCTGTTCCTGCACCATGCCACGCTTGAAGTCAGACACGCTGGACTTTGCCTTTTCCTTTGCGGAATACACCGCATAAGCGGTCTGTGTCGGCATATCCTTGATGTTTTCTTTGACAGCATTTGCCTTATCCTTGACCTTATTTTTCGTATCTAAGACAGCCCCCACCTTTGAGCCTGCACGTTGTCCCATGCTGGAAATGGTATTGCCCCGATTTTCTTTAGAAACTGTATTTTTTCTTTCAGCTCGTTTTCCAGCAACGGCACTTCCAGCCACCGCACCAGCGACACCGCCCGAAATACCACCAGCACTTACCGCCCTTGCAATACGGTGTTCCATACGCCTAGCCCTATGCCGCATAAACAGATACGGTCTGCGGAAAATTCTTCGTCCCATGCTTTGACTGTCGTTAGCATTAAGTGAGAACATACTCATTAAGTCGCCCAGCTTCATGTAGATACCAGCGAAACAAACTATTTGCAAGAACGCCACCATGAAAAACGGATAGTCCGTGGAAATATTGTAAAACATACTGGAAATACTGAACGCCACCGTTACAATGAGCGTTATTCCTGCCCGTGTCATTATGGTATTAAATACCCTTACGATTGCCTGCTTTGCCAGATTTTCTTGACTGGGTATCATGGAGAGCAGGAAACTAATAGGCAGGAACATTGCGAAGATAATAAAAAGTATCTGGCTGAACAACATCATGCCCGTAAGCAAGAATACAAATATCGTGATACCTAGATTGAAGAACAAGAGGAAGAACACCATACCTAAACGGTTTACCACCTGCGGTATTGTCAGATTGTTGTTGTCGTTGTCCTCGATTTCTGTTTTCACGACTTCCTCTCTGGTCTTACCGTCCTCGTCCTCTGGGCTTGTCGATACAAGAGCTTCTACACGGTCTGTCCCGATTTCCTCTGCGTTGCTGTTACCGAATTGAAGTAAGAGCCACGGCTGTTCCACTTGAATAGAAAATAAGCTGTCCCGTATCAAGTCCACGCTGTCCTTGCCCTCGCTGTCAGAGTTGGGGAGCATGATTTTTGTTCCCAAATCAAGTGAAGCGGTACTGATGTCTGATGAAAACTCATTTATCTTCTTGATGTAGTCGGGAGCGTAGGCAATAAACGAAGCGGACAGCACGAACACTACCACAAAGTTGATAACGGCGTGAAGTGCCTTGCTGGTTTCCCGTTTTATCAGTCCCGTATAGGCAACATATATTCCCACTACTAAGATAATGAGAAGCAGGAAACCGACATAAAAGCCCGTGGAAGAAAAGCCGTTCTCGGTAACGCCTGCAAGGGTCTGTATGCTCTGACCGATACTGTCTGCCATATCATTGATGAAGTCCAGCTTATAGGCTTCCTGCACCACATAGCCCGTGGCATTACTCAAATATAAACTGATAGTCCAGACAAAGTTGGTAATGCAATACAAACCATACTGTACTGATTTTCCGATACCGTCCAGCCAGTTCCACGGAAGCCACGACCAGCTATTATCCACATAAAAATCAAGCTGGTAGTTGGAAAGGGGATATTTTGAGTATAGATTTTCTGCGTTTATGGTATCGTCCACAAGCCCCGTTGCATGAGCCACCGTCCCCAGAAGTGAAAGTAGGATAAGGGAGAGTGCCACCACGAACAGAGTCATTTTGAGAAAGTGGAAAATCTTCTTTTTTGTGAACGCACCTTTTATCCTTTCTTTCATCACTCCACCTCATTTCTCTGTACGGGCGGTCTGGTATCAAAGGCGTGTAGCAGTTCTTCAAAGACTGGGTGTATCTGCACCACACCGACACGTCCGTATAAGTCCTGCAATAAGCATTGTCCATTCTCCAAATCACGCAAGCGTTTCTGGTTGTTCTCGTCGTCCTTGTCGATACCGAAAAATTCTAAGGTCTGTTTTATCTCGTTAATGTCGGTACTACGAAAGGCAAACTTCAAGCCGATATTGTTTTTCAGACTTTCCTTTGAAACGTCGCCAGAAGATTGTGTAACAAAATAAACGCCTGCCTGCATAGCTCGTCCAGCACGAACCAGCTTATTTGATAAGGTTTCGCCTTGTGCCACATTTAAGAACGCCCATGCTTCGTCCAAATCTACAATCTTAAAAATACTTCTGTCTGAATGGATAAAATCAAGGGCAAAGGTACTAATCACAATCAGCATAGACACCGACAATAATTCAATGGTCGTGTATTCCTCAAAGGTTGTGTCCTTATCTGGTAATACTAAGTCCGCTACTTGAATGATATTGAGCTGGTTATCCAGACTAATTGCATTTTCTACCGTACCGTCTGAAAACAGCAGGTGTGCAAAATCGTAGTCTGTGAAGCTGTCGATATGGTCTGCGATATTTCTTGATATGGGCGTATCTTCACGGCGAAGCTCGTCTATCACATGGAGCAAGCCCCGACTGTCGCTCTGGGTAACAGAACGCACCGCTTTTCGTAACACGGGGAATTTTTCGCCGTCCCTAGAGGAAATACCCGTTAAAAATGTCAAGATGTCGATTGCCAGGCTTTCAGCGTCTTTTACATTCTTCATAATCACGAATGGGTCAAGAAGTCCTGCATTGTCCTTGTCGCTGGTAAGGTTTACGATATTGATTTCATGTGCGATTTCTGGGAGCGTTTTTTTCCAGTTGCCACGCTCTGATTTTGGGTCTAAGATAACCGCTTGTCCCCCAAAGAGAACCGAATAATACACCAGAAGATTGTTGCAGAACGACTTTCCACCGCCAAGCGAACCGACAAAAGCAGACGCAAGGGCATTTGTAACTGTGCCTTTTACACCCTGCGAAGCTAAAGACGGTTGCAGGTACACATTTCTTCCCGTATCAACGGAATAGCCCATATAGATACCCGTAGTTTCCCCTAACTGCTGTGTCGCACCAAAGCCAAGTCCTGCCAAGAAGTCTGATTTTACATACTGCACATAGTCATTGATATATCGCTTGCTGGCTGGAAGAAATTCAGAATGAAGCCCCAGCATATCCCCAGCAGGACGCACCAGCTTTACATTGAGGTCGTCGTAAAAGTCCTTGACTTCATCACAACGGCGTTTCAGCTCGTCAAGATCGGGTGCAGACACCCGTATCACGTAGCTTAACTTATACATACTTTCTTTGCTCTGGTCTAAGTCTGTTTCCAGCTCGTCCACGCTGTCTAATGCGTCCACCACATTTGAGCTAGTTTCACTTCCTGCTTGATAGGCGTGATTATCCAAATCTTTCAATTCCTTTTTCTTATTGCGGACGGTTGTTAATGCTTTTCGGTTCTCCACAATTTCTACATTCATAGAAGTATCAACGGGGAATGTAAATTGCTGTTGCTGGAAATAGAAGATTTCAGACGACGGAAAATCAAGCTCGCCGACAATCGCATTGACGGTAAAGTAGGACACATAGCTTTCCTTGTCCTCATGTTCCAATCGTAAATACCGCTGGCTTTCCTCAATCACACACCTTGTCGGACGGATAAGGTCGTAGTATTTTATCAGTGTTTCTTTCTTCAATTTCTTTTTTGGTAGCTGATACTCATAATCTTCATAGGCGATACCGTCCCTGCCGTAAAGATGTTCCATGAGATACCCAAAATCATGGATTTCCAAGCGACGCACCTTAAAGCGACGGGAGATTTTATTTTCCAGTAATTTTTCCATTTTCATGTAACGGTTGATTTCATCATTTGGCATGGAAACAAAATCATTCATCAGCGTATGGTTCACTTCATGGAGAAATTCTGTGAACGTCAGCCACGCCGATTTTTTGATGTTCTTCAGATTGAGCTGTTCTTCCGTAACCATGAGCTTAAAGCCAAGAAAAAAGCGGTAGTCCACTTGATTGTCCCCAATCATAGATACTAACGCTTCGGTCTGTTCGTCTATTTTCTGGCAGGCAACTTCCTTTAATTTTCCCGTTACCAGCTTCTTTGACTGCTCCTGCATACTTCGTATGGAACTTTCCGTCGCTATCTGCAAGGCATGAATTTTACCCTCACGGGACTGTGCGATAAGCTGTCGGAAACTGTCATGCACGATAAATTTCTGCTCTGCGGATAGGAAAGAATAGTTGTACGGTATCAGCTCATAGTAGGCGAATACCTCATTGTCCTTGTTCCAGACAAAGTTATTGTCAATATATTTTATCGGGAACATACTTCACACTCCTTACTGCCGTGATTGTTTCGTTGAATGTTTCCTTTTGCAGTTTTACGGCTTTTCCTGCATAAGTGATTTTCGGTCGCAGGGCATAAGTTATCTGTGATTTCAAAAAGCTGTACGGCTTCTTTCCGTCAAAGGTTTTCTGCGACATAAACCAAGTGAGAGCAACGGGAATACCGAAGTATTTGAGAAATGCTCCCTCAATCATGGAAAGTGGGGGAATATCCCCAAACAGAATGATGATAAATTCTGTAATCACAAACCATGTAATCTGTGTAAAAGTAACGGGAAAGGGCAAGTTAAAGTCATTGATTGCATACAAGACTTTTTCCACGTTCCAGATACCCGTATAAGATTTAATCTTTTTCAAGTTCTTTCAGCTCCTTTCAAAATAGAAAAGGACAGCCATGTTTCAGACTGTCCCTTAAAAGAGAAATACGCTGTCAGTAGCAACCATGCTTGTCGCTGATCTTCCAGCGTTAGTATGGTATCTCGCACATACCTCGGCTTGTTTCAATAAAGTAACCGCCCATATCCAAATCTCGCCCGTAGGCTTCATAGTCAATGTAGTTCTGTAAGCTGGGTGGAATGTCGCCAAGTGCCTGCAATTCGTCTATGTAGTAGTAGGCAACGTCTGTCATGGTTTCACAGTCGGGATAATAATAAATATCGTCCTTATGTTCTACGACTTCTTCCAGCGTCCCGTAGTGGCTGATAAATTCGTCCAGACACTCTACGATATAGTCGGGAAGTTCCTCTATCATTTCATACATCTCATTGAGTTCTTCAATGGAAACATACTCGCCAATCGCAATAGGGAAGTTATCGGTATCATGGATTGCGTATTCCTCGTACTGTTCATTCAAGCCGATTTTTTCTTTCACATCTTCCTCGTCAATAGGAAAAGTGAACCAAGCACCGACTAAATAGCCCTCATTGTATTTGCCAAGATTAGCAATGTAAACCGCCATATCATCAATCATAAGCACCACCTCATTTCTTACTCTGGCAGTTCAAAGATACCGTGTTCCGTTACTAAAAATTTCCCGTGTTCCTGCAAGTGAGAAGCATAGGCTTCAAAGTCAAAGTAGTATTCTTGACAGTCCTCGGATAAATGTTTGAACGTCGGGTCGTTCATCAGCTTTTGCCTTGTAACATCAATCATGCTTTTACAGTCGTGATAAACCGTAATCACGTTCCTACAAATATAAAGTGCTTCTAAGTTCTCAAACACCGTAAGTAGTGATACATATTCTTCCTGCATATCACTTGAAAGCTGGCGGTACATAAAATCTAATTCATTGAGCTGGTACACGCTGGTGTGTTCGTGAACTTCATCAGCAAAAGGCAACACCTTTTCGATAATGCGGTAATCCCCACTTTCTGCACCGACACCTAACTTTTCTTCAAACTCTGCAACATCTATCGGCAGGTCGAACCAGTATGATGTTGTTTCTTCGCCAGTTGTTCCGCTCGTTTCCACCAGCACCCTTGTTTCCTGCATTGTTCCTCACGTCCTTTCTGTTGTTTTATCACATCTTTTATGGTCTGGTATGACATACCAAACACATAGTTAGAAAAATCTTCTAACTGTCTTTCTTCATAGTCGGCAGGGTTCAGCCGTTTCATTTCATGCCACACCTTACGCTTGTAAGAGGGCAGGTCGGAAATGTATTCACAGCCGACGTTTGCCTGCATATCCTTAAAAATATCGTTCATTTCATCACTCCAATCTGAAATTTTGGCAAGAAAAAAGCAGTCAATCCTAAGACTAACTGCTTTGTGTGTATAGATATAATTCTGTCTCTTATACACAT
>ERZ1027194.1442-NODE-1442-length-10744-cov-4.813734_pt1 | contig 10744 bp, 12 predicted proteins | sample MGYA00519246_ERZ1027194 | MGnify/ENA primary metagenome ERZ1027194 (study PRJEB26926, sample SAMN06164505) | human gut metagenome | biome: ENVO:00009003; feature: ENVO:2100002; material: ENVO:00002003 | host: Homo sapiens | place: USA | collected 2012 ...
AGTCACTGCCCATGCGGCGGACGTTGTTCTCCGTCATGGAGCGTATCACGTCCAGCTGCTGCAAAATGATCTGATCTTTCTTATCCATAGTGGCACCTCTCAGTGAAATCGGATATGCCGCGTGGCACGCAGCAGAAGCGCAGTGATGAAGCCGGTCAGCGCACCGGTGAAAAGGGACACGGCCAGCAGGAAGGGGAGATAGCCCAGGACCATGGTGCTGCCAAGGGTGATGACCGCCGCGGCCATCTGGCCGATGTTGTGCGCTGCCGCGCCGCCGATGGACACGCCGTAGACGCTGAGCTTCGGCAGACGCCGCAGGAATATCATCACCAGCATGGCGGTCAGTCCGCCCAGCACGGAGAACAGCATGGCCGACAGGTTTCCGGCAAACAGTCCGCCCAGCAGACAGCGGGTCAGCAGAATGGCCAGCGCCGCGCCGGCACCCAACTGATACAGGGCGAACACAGTGACGATGTTGGCAAGACCCAGCTTCACGCCGGGCAGGGGCACCAGCAGGGAGATGGGGAACAGCCCCTCCAGGGTACTGAGCCCCAGCGCCAGCGCTGCCAGCACGGCGCAGAGGGCGATATTCTTCGTTGTCCACTTCATGTGCTCACCCCACGATCACGTCAGGCGCGTCCGTACCGGACGCGCCCTCCAGGTGGACGACCACCTGGGCAGGCAGGCACACGATGGACTGCCCGGCGCGGGAGATGGCCCCGGTGTGGACGCAGTCCTGGGTGGGACAGTCGCTGTCGGTCACGGAGACGGCGCCGCCCTCGGCGGCAATGTGCAGCGTATAGCCGCGGCTGGTGACGGTGGTCTCGGTGAAGTCGGACAGGGGGACACGGCGGACCTCCTGACCGGAGATGTCGATGACCACGGTGAGGGCGCCGCTTTGGTTTTTGGGCAGATAGAAGCACAGCGCAGAGACGACGGCCAGCAGCACGACCGCCAGCGCCACCAGCGCGTCAAAGCGGTTCCATTTCAGTTCAGGAGGCGAGGAGCTGGTAGACATAGGCGGTTCCGTCCTTTTCGTTGAAACAGTCAGCCAGACCGGGGGTGTAGACCACGCGGCCGTCCCGGGTGATGAGCACCATGTCAAAGGACATATCCTGGGAGCGCCAGAAGTCCACGGCGGCCTGCTCGCCCATAACGTACAGGGCGGTGGAGTAGGCGTCGGCACGGGTGCCCTGCCCGCCGAAGCCGCCCCGTGTGACGACGGAGACGCTGGTCAGGTCACTTTGGACGGGATAGCCGGTCTTAGGATCGAGAATATGCTGGTACACCGTGCCGTCCAGCGCGGTGAAATAGCGCTGATAGCCGCCGGAGGTGACCACAAAGGCATCCGACAGGCTCAGGGTGCAGACATAGCCCTCGCTGGCGGCGGGGTCCTGAATGGCCACCGACCAGGGCTTGTTCTGGGCGTTGGTGCCGTAGACGTACACGTTACCGCCCAGATTGGCGCAGCCGCCGGTGAGGGCGCTGCGGTGGAACAGGACGGCGGCGCAGTCGGAGGCGTAGCCCTTGGCGATGCCGCCCAGATCGACGGAGCAGCCCTCATCCAGAGAGATGCTGCAAAATTCGGACTGGTGGACGTGCTCATAGCCCACCAGAGGCAGCAGCGCGTCGATCTCCGCCTGAGAGGGGACGCGGGGACTGTCGGAGGTGATGCCCCACAGCTCCACCAGCGGGGCGATGGTGATATCGAAGGCACCGTCCGTTTCCTGGCTGTGCTGCAGCGCCCACGACAGCAGCTGCGCACCGTCCTCGTCCCAGACGGCGGAGCCGTCACGGTTCAGGCGGGAGACCTCGCTGGTGTCCACCGTGCGGGAGAGGGAGGATTCCAGCGTGTTGACGGTGCGGCTCAGGTCAGTCAGCACGTCATCAGCGCCGTCGCCGATGGCCACGAAGGTCATGTAGGTGTCCATGGCGAAGAGCTCCAGCGTCTCACGCTTCTGTGTGCCGCAGGCGGCGAGCGACAGGGCCATCAGCGCGGCCAAGATAAGGCAGGCAAATCGTTTCACAGCTCCCGCCGCCCTTCCAGCGCACGCATGAGCGTGGCGTCGTCGGCGAATTCCAGGTGGCCGCCCACGGGGATGCCGTAGGCCAGGCGGGTGACCTTGACGCCGAAGGGCTTGAGCAGCCGGGCGATGTACAGCGCCGTGGCCTCACCCTCGGTGTCCGGGTTGGTGGCCATGATGACCTCAGTGATGCCGCCCTGGGCCACGCGGTCCAGCAGGGATCTGATGTGCAGATCGTCAGGGCCTACGTGGTTCATGGGGGACAGCACACCGTGAAGCACATGGTAACGGCCGCGGTACTCCCGGCTGCGCTCGATGGCGATCACGTCCCGGGGGTCAGCCACCACGCAGATGGTGGCGTCGTCGCGCTTCTGGTCGGCACAGATGGGACACAGGCCGCCGGCGGTCAAATTCTGACACACGGGGCAGAGGGTCACGCTGCGCTTGGCGTCCATGATGGCGTCGGCAAAGGCCCGGGCCTCCTGCTCCGGCAGGGACAGCACATAGAAGGCCAGTCGCTGGGCGGATTTATAGCCTACGCCCGGCAAGCGGGCGAACTGCTCCACTAATTTTTCCAGCGGAGCGGGAAAATACTCCATAGGACGTTACCCTCTCAGTTCTTTGATCTTGGCGGGGATGTCCGCAGCCTTGTATACGGCGCTGCCGGCCACCAGCACGTTGGCGCCGGAGGCGATGCAGAGCTTGCAGGTGTCGCCATCCACGCCGCCGTCTACCTCCAGTTCGCAGGCAGGGTTCATGGCATCGATATAACCGCGGATGGCCTGTACCTTGGGCATCATATCGGCCATAAACTTCTGACCGCCGAAGCCCGGCTCCACGGTCATGACCAGGATCAGCTCCACCTTGTCGATGAAGGGCAGGACGGCGCTGGCCGGGGTCTTGGGCTTGACCACCACACCGGCCTTTTTGCCCTTGGCGTGGATCTTGTCGAGGGCGGAGAGAATATTCTCCTCGGTGTCCGCCTCCACATGACAGGTGACGATGTCCGCGCCGGCGTCGCAGAATTGCTCTACATAGCGGACCGGGCGATCGATCATCAGATGGACATCCAACGGCAGGGCGGTGGTGGGACGAATGGACTTGACTACCGGGATGCCGATGGAGATGTTGGGCACGAACAAGCCGTCCATCACGTCCACATGGACGTAGTCGGCGGTGGAGATCTTTTCGATGTCACGGGCCAGGTAGGCAAAATCCGCGGACAGGATGGAGGGGGCGATCTTGATCATAGAGCAGCTTCCTTTCGCGCCGCACCGGCAGCGGTGCGGCGGCATAGTATGGGATATGCAGGCCCCGCAGTGCGGCAGACAGCGCAGCCGATCCCGCCCGGAGAGGTCGGGGCCTGCGGCGAGCCGGCGGGTGACCGCCGGCTCGCGGTGCATAATCAATTTATTATAGCATAGGTTTATGGCGAATTGCAAGGCGGCGGGACTGGTTTTGCACCGGCAGTAAAAAAACAAAAATTTGTCCATTCTGTGAATTTTGAATAAAAGGGGTTTACCTTTGCTGACTTTTCCTGTAAAATACCTTGTCAGAAAACCTGCGGTGTGGACGCGGAAGGCAAAGGGACGGTTTTATGAACTTCTTGCAACGTATTGGCAACGCGCTGTCGCGCTTCATGTATGGGCGCAACGGTGTGGACCGGCTGACGCTGACCATGGTCTGGACGGCTCTGGTACTGGATATCATCAACATTTTTCTGCGGGAGAAGGTGCCGCTGGCATACAGCATCATCGGCACCGTGGCCGGGATCATCACCCTGCTGGCACTGTTCCGGATGTTTTCCCGCAATCTGGAGAAGCGCCGGGCGGAGAACGCGAAGTTCATGGAGAAGGTCTGGTGGCCCATCAGCCGACGTATGACCGGGAAAAGGCAGCAGCGGATGGATAAAGAGCACTGCTACTTTACCTGCCCGGGCTGCGGCGCGGTGTGCCGGGTGCCAAAAGGGAAAGGGCGCATCGTCATCACCTGCCCCCGCTGCGGCAATGAGATACACGGAAAATCATAAGAAACATAAAAAAGCCCACCCCTTTTGGGGTGGGCTTTTATCGTTGTCACAGCACTTTGCTGAGGAAGTCCTGCAGCCGGGGGTCCTGGGGATGGTCGAAGATGTCCGTGGGGGAGCCTTCCTCCAGGATCTTTCCGTCGGCCATGAAGACCACACGGTCGGCTACCTCACGGGCGAAGCCCATTTCGTGGGTGACGACCGCCATAGTCATCCCGTCCTTGGCTAGGTCGCGCATCAGGTCCAGCACTTCACCCACCATCTCGGGGTCCAGGGCGGAGGTGGGCTCGTCGAAGAGCATGACCTCCGGATCCATGGCCAGCGCCCGAACGATGGCGATACGCTGCTTCTGACCGCCGGAGAGCATATTGGGGTATTCGTTGGCCTTGTCGGACAGGCCGATGCGCTCCAAAAGGGTGCGGGCCTGGGTCTCGGCCTCAGCGGGCGTTTTTTTCTTCAGGGTGACGGGCGCCAGCGTGATGTTCTGCAGCACCGTCTTGTGGGGAAACAGGTTGAAGTGCTGGAACACCATGCCCATCTTCTGACGGTGGAGATTGATGTCCACAGACTTATCCGCCAGGTCTACACCGTCGAAGAAGATGGCGCCGGAGGTGGGCTCCTCCAGCATATTCAAGCTGCGGAGCAGCGTGGACTTGCCGGAACCGGAGGGGCCGATGATGGCCACCACTTCACCCTTGTGGATATCCAGATCGCAGCCGTCCAATGCGTGAACGGTGCCGTGGTTGTATTCCTTGACCAGGTGCTTTACGGAGATGAGAACTTTACTGCTTATCGCCACGGCGCATTCTCCTTTCTATGGCCTCGATGGCTTTGGAGGCGGGATAGTTGATGCAGAAGTAGACCAGCGCGGCCAGCACGTAGGGAGCCAGGGTGATGTAGCTGTTGCCGGAGACGGTTTGAGCGGTGTACATGATCTCTGCCATGCCCAGCACGGAGCAGATGGAAGACTCCTTCACCATGGTAACGACCTCATTGGCCAGGGCAGGGAGGACATTCTTGATGGCCTGGGGCAGCACGACCAGGCGCATGGACTGCCAACTGCTGAGGCCCAGAGAACGGGCCGCCTCGGTCTGCCCCTTGTCCACAGCCAGTATACCAGCGCGGAATATCTCGGCTACATACGCCGAGCTGTTCAGCGCCAAAGCGACCACGCCTGGGATAAACCGGTTGATGGCGATGAAGCCGAACAACAGTGTCCGGGGCAGGCTAATGTAGTGGAACAATCCGAAGTAGATGATGGACAGCTGCACCAGCATGGGGGTGGAACGGAACACGGCGATATACGCGCCGGCGAACCACTTGATGGGCTTGATCTTACTCAGGCGCATCATGGCCAGCAGCAGGGCGGGGATCACGGCCAGCAGCACGGACACCACCGCCAGCAGCAGCGTGTATTCAAAGCCGCGGACAAAGGCGGAGCCGTACTTGGGCAGGAACGAGAAGTTGAAGAAGTTGGTGTTGTCCATGTTGACAAACAGATCATTCCACGACATAGACGAAGCATCCTTTCAAAAGTTCTTAAGAACACGCAAGCGTGCAAGGCATCTGCCTTGCACGTTTGCGATAGGGAACAGGGAGATCAGCCCACGTAGCTCAGGCCCACGTTGCCGTCCAGCACCAGCAGGTCGATGGTGCCGTTTTTCAGCTCGGTGACCAGGGTGGGGACCAGAGACTCCAGAACCATGCCGTTGGCAGCTTCGGGGAACATATCCGCGGCGGCCATGGCCTTGGTGGTGTTCTTCTGGGCGCCGATGATGACGGAGGCCTGGTTGATATCGTCAACGGTCTTGTACTTGTCGGCGTCGGAAGCCTTCACCAGAATGACGGGAGGCAGATCGGTGTAGTAGGGCTCGGAGAAGTCGCAAGCCTTGGCACGCTCCTCGGTGTACTCGCAGGCGGCCAGCACCACGTCAAAGTCGCCGTTGCTCAGGGAGGTCACCAGGTTGTCGAAGTTCATGGACTCGATCTGCAGGGTCATGCCCATGGACTCGGCGATATACTTGGCTACTTCCACGTCGATGCCGGCGTACTCGGTCATAGCGGCATCAGCGAAGAACTCATAGGGGGGATAGTCGGGGCTGGTGCCCATGACCAGAACGGGCTTGTCGCTGGCGGCGGTATCATCGGTGGTCTCGGCGGCCAGGTCAGAGGAAACAGCGTCGGGCATATAGGTATCCTGAGAAGCGACCTTGTCCTCGATCTCCTTGATAAGAGCGCCGTCGTTGGCGGTCAGCTCAGCGATGGCCTTGTTGATGCCCTCCAGCAGACCCTTGGGGTCGCCCTTCTGCACCAGGACACGGTAGGGCTCCGTCTCGCCCCAATCCACCACGTTCTCCAGAACCACCAGAGAATCATCGGTGTTATCGGTGTTAGCATCATCCTTGGCGGTGTCGTCAGCCTTCTGGCCGCAGGCCACCAGGCTCAGCGCCATGACCAGCGCCAGCAGCATTGCCATAAACTTTTTCATGTTATGTACTTCCTTTCAAATCTTGTATGGTCCTATACCGGGAACCGGAATATAGACATGTATTCTCGGAGGTGTTCCTCCTGACAGTGGCTACTATACACCTGACGTGAATAAATGTCAACATGAATTTGTATAAAAATCCGCATGAAATGTAAATTTGTACAAGAAGCACATGATAAACTGGGGGGCAAAGGAGAGATGGTTGTGTATATTGCTGCATACGATAGTCGCATAATTGAATAAATATGCAAATATGCAGAGTACAAGAAAAAAGCGGAAGCGCCAGCCTTTTGGCTGGCGCTTCCGAATCCAAAAAGGGAGCCATGAAGAAGCTGCCGTGTTTACATTTCGATGAGCCGTGCGGCATACAGGTAGGTGCGGGCGTAGTAGCTCTCGTACAGGGAACTGATGATGACACCGCTGGAGGTGCTGGCGTGGATGAATTGCCCGTTGCCCAGGTAGATGCCTACATGGCCGATACCGCTGCCGCCGGTGGCAAAGAACACCAGGTCGCCGGGGGCACGTTCCTCTGTGGTGACGCCGCGGCACATATAATACTGACTGGTGGCGCCGTGGGGAAGGCTGATGCCAAAGGCACCAAAGACCTTCATGGTGAAGCCGGAGCAGTCGATGCCGCTGTAGCTGGTGCCGCCGTAGCGGTAGGGGGTGCCCAGATATGTGTACGCCTGAGAAATGACATCTTCCAGCAATGTATTGGTGGCGGCGGTACCCTCATAGTCCGCGTAGTGCACGGGCTGGCAGTACTCGGCCAGAACGTATCCGGTGTCGGTACCATAGGTGATCTTGTACCATTCGCCGTCGTCAGTAACGTCCAGCAGCTGGGCTGCCTTGCCGTCAAAGATGATGCGAAGGCGATCGGCAGAGGTGTCCGGCTCGGCGCGCAGGGAGAGATAGGAGCCACAGTCTACCAGAACGCCGTCATACTCTGCCAGAAAGTTCTGCTTTTCCAGAGCAGCCGTTTCCTGCAGCAGGGCCTGGGCGGCCAGTTGATTGAGGGTGGGTGTCTCGCCGCCGTCCAGCAGGCCGGAGGCCTGGGCCAGGCGCAGGCCGCTGCCGGTCTGCATAGCGGTAGCAGCGCTGGATGCCACGCCGTTGCCCGCCAGGACCTCGGCCGCGGCGGCGTAGCCGGTGGTGTCGATGGGCGTGGCCTCGTCCGCGTTAGCGGCGGTGACAGCGCCAGAGAAAAGCAGCAGGCCGGAAAGGCTCAGCGCTGCGATCTGTTTTCCAAGCATGGGATATTACCTTCCGTTCGCATAGGATCTGCCGGGGTAAGGCTCCCGGCATATACCGTCAGTCGGCGGGGAAATGGCTCCCCCGACATCTAACATGAATTATCATAGCACAAGTCTATCAAAAAAGCTACACAAAAATTACAAAATGGAAACAAAATTTTCAGAATGGTTATAATTGAAAAGGAAACTTGCAATATTTGCATAGCAAGTGCTATAATAACGGCAAAAAGTGCGGAGGTGAGCACATGGAACCATTGCAATATGAGGCGAGGGGATACCTGAAGGAGCCGTTTCGGTTGTTTCATCTGGCGGACGGGCGGGGGGAATATATCGAATACCACTACCATACGTTCCACAAGATCATCATTTTGCTGGCCGGCAGAGCTGACTATGCGGTGGAGGGGGAACGGTACGAACTGGCGCCGGGGGATTTCGTGCTGGTGGGCAGCGGGAGCATCCACCGGCCGGTGGTGGAGACGGGGGATTACTATGAGAGGATGATCCTGTATATCGCACCGGACTATCTGCGCGCACTGACGGCAGGGGACTGCGATCCATCCGAGTGCTTCCGACAGGCACAGGAGACATTTCAATATGTATACCGGGACGAGGGCGGCAGCCGGGTGCGGCCGCTGTTCCAGGCATTGGCGGAGACGGTACGGCAGGGAGGCTACGGGGCAGCGCTGCTGGCGCAGGCGCAGTTTACGGAGCTGATGGTGGAGGTGAACCGGGTGGTCCGGGGTGGCCACCGGGTAGGCGCCGCCGGCGGCGACAGCAAGGTGGTGTCACTGCTGCAATACCTGAACCTGCACCTGGCGGACCCGCTGACCATTGATGAATTGGCCGCGCGGTTTTATATCAGCAAGTACCACATGATGCGCCGGTTCCGGCAGGAGACGGGGTATTCCGTGCATGGATACCTGACAGAGAAACGGCTGCTGCTGGCCCGGCAGCTGTTGGGCCAGGGCTGCACCCCGGCGGAGGCGGCGGCACAGGCGGGGTATCAGGATTACTCTACCTTTTCTCGGGCCTATAAAAAGCAGTTTGGCCATGGGCCTTCGGCGGACACCAAAGGAAAACAGCAGGATTTGCAAATAACAACGCAGGAATTCTGATTTACTTTGCGAAAAATGCCCGTATAATAGGGGCTGTAAGACTTCATTTGAGAGAGTTGGAGGTCACTATGAAAAAATTTCTGAAGAACTACTGGTTTATTCTGTGTATGCTTACCGGCATCGTGGCAGGCTGCCTGGTAGGCGCGTTTGCGCCCAGTTTCGGCAGCAAGATCGAGTTTTTGGGTACGCTGTTCATCAATATGATGTTCTGCGTGGTGGTGCCTATGGTGTTCTGCTCCATTGCCTCCGCCATCGCCAATATGAAGAGCGTGAAGCGCGCCGGCAAGATCATGGGCGTGACCATCGCCACGTTCCTCGTCACCGCCGCCATTGCCGGTGTACTGATGTATATCGTCTGCCGCATCTTCCCGCTGGTAGATGGACATTACACCATCGTGGAGGGCGAGGTCGGCGAAGCGCTGGGCTTCGGCGATATGATCGTCAATTTCTTTACGAAGCCTGACTTTGCGGAGCTGCTGAGCCGCCGGGCCATTCTGCCCCTGATCGTGGCGGCGGTGCTGTTCGGCTTCGGTGTCCAGATGAATGGCGGTCCCGAGACCAAGACGGCGCAGTTCCTGGAGGATATCACCAACTGCATTATGAAGACCGTAAAGCTGGTCACCTACTACGCGCCCATCGGCTTCTTCGGCTTCTTTGCCAGCCTGGTGGCTACCTACGGCCCGACGCTCATCGGCGATTACAGCCGTACGCTTATCATCTACTATGTGATGAGCTTTGCCTATATGTTTATCTTCTTCCCCATCTATGCCCGGTTCGGCGGCGGCAAAGGCGGCGCCAAGATCATGTTCTCCAAGCTGTTCCGCCCGGCGGCGGTGTCCTTCGGCACCTGCTCCAGCGTGGCCACCATCCCCACCAACATGGAGGTAGCGGAGGAGACCGGCATCAGCAAGGACGTGACCGATATCGTACTGCCTATGGGCGCTACCATGCATATGGACGGCTCCGCCATGTCCGCCATTATCAAGGTGGCCTTCCTGTTCAGCGTGTTCGGCATGGACTTCTCCACCGATAAGGCCATTCTGGCTATCATTGTGGCGGTGTTCTCCTCCGTTGCCATGAGCGGCATCCCCGGCGGCGGCGGCACCGGTGAGCTGGTGGTCTGCACCATCTTCTTCCCCGACCAGCTGGCTATCGCCTATCCCATCGCACTGGCCATCGGCAATCTGGTGGATCCCCCTGCCACCATGGTCAATGCCGCCGGCGACTATGTGGTGTCCTTCATCGTGTCCCACTATGTGGACGGCAAGGATTGGCTGCAGAAGAAGCTGCACGGCAAACAGAACGGCGAAACCATGTGATTCTCTTCTTACTGTATTATGGGAGAGGGCGCTCTTCAAGGAGAGCGCCTTTTCTCATTTCGGTTGAACGTCAATATTCTTGCGAAATTCCTTGCAAATCGTGATAAAGATTGCTATAATTTTACAAGATACGGCGAAGCGAAAATTTTGCGTGAAGAGAGGAGACATTATGAAACAAACGCATTCCACCACAAAGCTGCTTGCTGCGGCGATTTTTGAACTGATCATTGCGATCGACCTGCTGTTCCCCACATGGCTTGGGATGGATGTATATCTGGCCAGCGGCAGCGCGTCCCTGTGGCGCGTGGGAAAGCTGATGAGCACGCTGGCAAATTATGCCGGCAGCGATTCTAATTTCCTGTATACGCTGATCTCCATCATCATCTACATTTTGCTGGTGCTATCCCTTGTTGCTGTTGTCTTGACCGGCCGCAGTCTCTATCAGGCTTACAAGAAGAAGGATACGCCGGTGAAAATGGCGGGCTTTGTGACTGTCTCTTATACACATCTGACGCTGCC
>ERZ1027194.1455-NODE-1455-length-10667-cov-10.679608_pt1 | contig 10667 bp, 9 predicted proteins | sample MGYA00519246_ERZ1027194 | MGnify/ENA primary metagenome ERZ1027194 (study PRJEB26926, sample SAMN06164505) | human gut metagenome | biome: ENVO:00009003; feature: ENVO:2100002; material: ENVO:00002003 | host: Homo sapiens | place: USA | collected 2012 ...
TAAATCAAATCCATTACCATATTCTTCCGCATTTCACTTTTTTGTAGTAACTTTGCATTTTAAAACCAAGATATATATTTATGCCTCTGCACAATAAAAAAGATCACATGGACTGTGTATATTATGCGACGGATGAAAGCGCGTTGTTTCGACAATATCGTTTGTCCGATAGTACGGATATTTCGGATATAAACGAAAGTCATAGTGTGCTTCTTTATCTTGCGGAAGGTTGTCTCCAGATTACATTGGGAAATTTTACGTCGCGCACCATTGAACACGGTATGTTGGTGTTTCTGCCGAAAAATATAGGCTTCACCGGACAAACTATCGGTTCAAGTTATTTTATTGCCAGTTTTTTTGCTGGGCGATTGCCTCTTTGCAACAAATACGATTTAGTCGATCTGCAATACCAGGTGCGTCAGCGTAATGGTAGGCATCTCCCCCCCCCTCCCGACAATTTCCGCAATTAGCAGTTTGTGAGGAACTTGTTGCTTTTTATTCTGATCTTTCCCACAATCTCGACGAAGGGCTAAACTGTCTTCATTTTCATCGGCTAAAACAAGAGGAATTGTGTATTCTTCTACGTGGTTATTATAGCCTGGAAGACCTTTATATATTATTGAAATCCGTTATTGGAAGCAGCGATAATTTTAAAGATTTTGTACTTGAAAATTATCAACATGTCAATGACGTGAGTGATTTTGCGTTGTTGGCTCATATGAGTGTACGCAATTTTCAGCGTAAATTCAAAGAAGAATTTAAGTGGCCGGTACGCGAGTGGCTCAACGAACGTCGTGCCGAACGTATCCTGCGTGATATTCGGAATACTGATAAAAGCATTGCGGAAATTGCTACAAGCTATGGTTTTGCCACTGCATCCTATTTCACGGTATTCTGCAAACAATATTTTGGTATGACACCTTCGGAATTGAGGCGGAGATCGAAACAGACAGCCACGAAATGTAGGGAGTAAAAATACAAAATGAGCGAATTCCTGTCAGCATTTCGCTTGAAGAATGATTCTGGAAGGTATGAAAAACAACTTTACAAGGTATGCGAATAAATAGATTGATGTTATTTATGTTACTGCTTGGGTATTGTCATATCGGTTGCGGGCAGGAACAAGTGTTGGTTGATACCCTGAACGTTCAGGTTTATTTCCGTCAGGGTTATTCGATTTTGGAATTTGATTATCGGGACAACGCAAAACGTTTGGCTGCTTTCGTGGACAGTGTTCGGACCTTGCAGGGGAGTGCCTCGTGTCGTGTGAAAACCTTCCGAATTGTGGGAACAGCCTCTCCGGAAGGCGTCAGCGTGTTAAACAAACGCTTATCGGAAAATCGAGCGAAGAACCTTGTAGCCTGGATTGAGGAGTATATTTCGCTTGAAGGAGCTACCCTCGACATTCAGGCTTTGGGTATCGACTGGGAAAGGTTGGAAAGACAGGTCGTAGCTTCGGACATGCCGTATCGAGACGAAGTGTTGGAAATTCTGCGCAATACCCCTGTCTGGGTAATTCGGGACGGTAAAGTCGTAGATAGCCGTAACAGGCAGTTGGGGATGCTTCGTGGCGGTCGCGCGTGGAGGTATATGGAGGAGTATTTCTTTCCTGAACTGCGGAGTGCCGGTGTGCGTTTGGTCTGCGAGATGGAATGTCCCGCATCCGCTTCGCAGCCGGAACCGGCGCCTCAACCTGAGCCTGAACCTGAACCCGAACCCGAACCCGAATCCGAACCCGAACCCGAATCCGAACCGGTCGTAGAATCAGCCTCCGTTCCCGTCGAAATTCCAGTGCAACCGGAATCGCCGGCCTGCAAGCCGTTCTACATGTCGCTGAAAACGAATCTGCTCTACGATGCGGCCTTGGTTTCTAACATCGGTGCAGAATTCTATCTCGGGAAGGGTTGGAGTGTCGGTGCCAACTGGATGTATGCTTGGTGGAACAGCAACAAACGTCATAATTACTGGCGCATCTACGGCGGCGAATTGGACATCCGAAAATATTTCGGGCGCCGTGCCCAGACCAAACCGCTTACGGGACACCACCTCGGCATCTACGGTCAGGCTTTCACCTACGACTTCGAGACCGGGCACAAAGGTTACATAGGCGGCAAGCCGGGCGGCACGTTGTGGGACAAACTTAACTATGCGATAGGTGTCGAGTACGGTTACTCGCTTCCCATTTCCCGTCGTTTAAACCTCGATTTCACGCTTGGCGTGGGTTACTGGGGTGGAGAGTACCACGAATATATTCCCTCCGACGGCCACTACGTATGGCAATCGACCAAGCAACGTCATTGGTTCGGGCCCACGAAGGCGGAGGTGTCGTTGATTTGGCTGATCGGTCGCGGGAACTACAATGAAAAGAAAGGAGGCAAACGATGAAAAAGTTGTTCATATATCTGTTTGCAGCGCTTGCAGTCGCTTCGTGCGAACATAAAGACTTGTGTTACGACCACTCGCATACGATCGACGTAGAGGTGGTTTTCGATTGGCGGAATGCTTCCGAGGCAGCTCCTGAATCTATGTCGCTCTACCTGTTCCCGACAAACGGAGGAGAGGCACTGCGCTATGAGTTCACCGATTGCGGGGGCGGTACGATCCGGGTGCCCGTCGGAAACTACGGGGCGCTCTGCCTGAATAGCGACACGGAGAATGTCACTTATCGCAATACGGATCAAAAGACGACTTTCGAAGTATCTACTCGTACGACCGATCTGTTGTCCGGCCTTTCCGCTTTGGGTGTGCGGTCCGACGGTGTTCCTCGTGCTGACGGTACGGAAACCGAGCGTGTGGCGTTACCCCCGGATGAGCTTTGGAGCGATTGTACGGAGGGGATCGAGTTGAAGCAGACGGCTGCGGCCCAGACGATCGTGCTTTATCCGGAGCTATCGGTTTGCAGATATACGGTCGAAATTCGCAATGCGGAGAATCTGAAATACGTATCGGGTATCAGCGGCTCGTTGTCGAGCCTGGCGGGAGGCTTGCTGCCGGGTGTAGGCTACGATGCGATCAGCGAGGAGTGCGTCACGATACCGTTTGACGCCGCCGTATCTGCCGACAAGACGCTCGTTACCGGGAGCTTGCTCGCTTTCGGACATTGTGCTGCGACTCAGAACGCACATCAACTGACCATCTATGCGGTTTTGGCGGACGAGAGCAAGTGGTATTACACCTATGACGTGACGGATCAAATCCATTCGGCTCCCGATCAGCGTAATGTGCATATCGTTTTGGACGGGCTTCCGTTGCCCAAACCTATCGTCAATGGCGGTGGTTTCCAGCCTTCGGTGGATGAGTGGCAAAGTGTGGATGTCGATATCGAGATGTAAAATGTTAATGATCTTCCCGATTTTATGGGGGGGGAATTTGCATAGATCAATGTTAAACCTTTTAATTAATTCACTGATGAAAAAACAATTATTTTTAGTGGTCGTGGCGGCTCTTGCCATGGCATCGTGCTCGAAGGACGAATCGACGGGCATCAACAATGGCAACGCGATCGATTTCCGTGCAGCCATGCAGACTCGTGCTTCGGAAACGACGACGGCTAACATCACGAACTTTTTCGTGACGGCACTCGACAAGAACAACGCCAACTATTTCTCCGATGCGGAGTTTACCAAAGATGGCGCTTTCTTCACTTCTACTCCGGCCTACTATTGGCCCAGCGACGGCAGCAACCTTTCGTTCTTCGCTTACTCTCCTTCGGCTGCGGACTTGGGTGCTACCGTGACGATTAATTCGACGACCAAGACGCTCGCTGATTTCGAGCCCGCAACGACGATCGCCGACCAGAAGGATTTCATCACCGCCACTGCTACGGGCAGCAAAACCGATGAGGCGGCAGGTGTCGCCCTGACGTTCGGGCACCGACTTTCCCAGATCGAGATCAAGGCTAAAAACACGAACGACGGTTATGTTTATAAGGTTCAGGGCGTGCGTATCGGACAGCCGGTTTCGAAGGCGACGTTCGATTTCGGAACTACCTCCTGGCAGTTGGGATCGGTAAAGACTAATTATGAAGCGACCTATGCGGGTAGCGAAAAGACGCTGACCGGTACGGCCGCATCGATTATGGCGGTGGAAGACGACAATGCGATGCTCATTCCGCAGCAGCTTATAGCCTGGACTCCCGACACGGACAAGACCAATACCAACAAAGGTGCATATCTGGCCGTGAAGGTCAATATTACGACCAAGGACGGTGCCCGTGTCTATCCTTCTGTCGGCGAATATGACTGGGTCGCAGTAGCTGTCGATACCGACTGGCAGCCCGGTCAGAAGTACGTTTATACGCTGGATTTCTCGGATGGTGCCGGTAAGGTCGATCCCGAAAAGCCCATGCCGGGTCCGACAGATCCGTTCAAACCGGGCGAGGATGTATTGGGCAGTGCCATTAAATTTACGGTTACGGTAACTCCGTGGACGTCGGCTTCGGAGAATGTTCCGATGTAATCGATAAATTAGGATCGGGCGGGGTTGGACCGCAAAGACTTGCCGTATGTCCGAAGGTGTAGTGTACGGCAGGCGAGGGGAGGAAGGCCTCCGGCCCTCCTCTGTCCCTTCCCGATCACTTGAGGTAGCCGCAGAGCTACCGTTCGGCTCGGCCGAAAAACGCGTGAATTATATAATGTCAATGTAAATTATGAAACAGATTCTTGCAACTTTCCCGTTACGCAATTTTCTGCGGGTATTTGCTCTGGTGGCAGCCGTGTCTGCGACCTCCTGTTCGAAAGACCCGGCAGTGGATGGAGAACTGCACGGTGATATGCTTCGTTTCGCAGTCGCCGAAGCGGACGGCTGGAATACGCAGTTGCGGTGCGGTGCTGCCGAGTCGGAAGAGAAGAGCGCTGTTTCTCCGGAAAACGTCGCGGAAGTATTTTCGCTCCGGGGAGAAAACCCTGCGGACACGCTGTTCCTGCACGCCTCGGTCGCCGACGGAATCGCCGCACCGTACCCGAATGTGCAAACCGACCGATTGCAGACGCGTGCCACGCCCGTCGAAACGGGGACCTTTTACGATTCGTTCGGCGTATTGGCTTCGGTTTATATGGGGACTTGGAGCGAGGATTCCTGCCTGCCGGATTATATGTACGATGTCGAGGTGACCGAAGCATCGTCCTGGACGACCTCCTATTACTGGCCCGGTGCCGGACGCAACATCCGTTTCTTCGCTTACGCGCCCTACGGCGGCCAGGGGATCGTTCTCTCGGATAAGACGTCGGCCGGTACTCCGTCGATCACCTATACGGTCCCGACAGACGTCGCCGACCAGCAGGATTTGCTGGTCGCTGCTACCTCCGGGATGGCCGGCAATACCGCTGCGGCGGCTCCGTTGAGTTTCGCTCACGCGCTCACTGCCGTACGCTTCACTACGGGCGACGATATGATGTCCGGGCGCATTACGAAAATCACGCTCAAGGGCGTTTACGGTTCCGGTTCGCATACGATGGGTTCCGATTCGTGGGACGGTTACGGCGCTACGACAGACTTTTCGCAGACACTTGCGGCTACTGTGGACGGGTCTGCGGACCAGGAGATCACTCCTGTCGCAGCGACCTTCATGATGTTGCCGCAGACGCTTCCGTCGGGCGCTTCGATCGAGGTCGTCTATACGGACGACCTGACTTCGACACAACGAACTTTAACCGCCTCTATTGCAGGCAGCCAATGGCCGATGGGCAGAACCGTCACTTACCGGATTTCGACGTCGAGCATCGTAATCACTCCGACTTTTACCGTGACGGCTCCGGCCGATTTTACCTATGCCGGAGGCAGCAAAAATTATTCGGTGACCAGCTATGCCGCCGTTTCCCGTCCGGGCGATGCTACGCGAACCGTTCCGGTGGCCTGGACCGCCGAATTTGTCGAGGATGACGGCAGCGGGGGCTACAACGTGATCGCCCGTCCGGAATGGCTCACAGCTTTTACCGCGAGCGGCAACGGCGGTACGTCGGCCACGTCGTTCTCGGCTACGATTGCGGCTCAAACGGGTGTCACTTCCAATCCGCATAACGAAACTTTGAAAACGGCAGCTTCTGTCAGCGGCACGTACGATCTTTCGACCTCCGGCGGCACGACCGCGATGCGGACCGCCAACTGTTACGTCATCAACGCCCCGGGACAGTACTCCCTGCCGTTGGTCTATGGTAACGCTATCAAGGACGGCGGTACGAACGCTTCGGCCTACACTTCGCAGTCCAGCGGAACATACGTATTGAAGACCTTCGTAAACCATCTCGATGCGGCTATCACCGATCCCTATATCTATAACAATGCGGGGTGTACGCCCCTGGATGCCGTACTCGTTTGGCAGGACGAGGAAAATCTGGTGACGAATGTCCGGCTTTCGTCCGACAAGCACAGCCTGACCTTCGACGTGCCGCAAGCGACGATCAAGCAGGGCAACGCTATCGTGGCCGTGCGTGACACGGACAGCCGTATCATGTGGAGCTGGCATATCTGGGTGACGGACTACGAGCTGGGCAGCGATGTCAGGACCGTGACCAACTACCAGGGTATAGCGTATAAAATGATGCCGGTCAATATCGGCTGGTGCGATGCGGAAACCACCACCTACGACGCCCGCAGCGTGAAGGTTCGCTTCACGCAGGCGGAGACCGGTGCCATGCAGGTCATAACGCTCACCCAGGCATCGCATTCGGTCGTAAATTCCGGTAACCAGCCTTATTTCCAGTTCGGACGCAAGGACCCGATGTTGGCCGGTATTCGCAACGCTTCCGGCTCCACAGTCGATAAGGGCTGCTATTCCGACGGCTATGCGTTCGACAAGTCGGGAACCGGCAAGGTCGCCATCGGCGTTTCCATCCAGCATCCGCATATATTCTACAATTACGGCAGTTCATCGCCCTACGATTGGTGCGCCACCTCCTATTACAATCTTTGGAGCGCCGACAATACGGTGACGACGGCTAACGACAATGCGGTGGTTAAGACGATTTACGATCCTTCGCCCGTCGGCTACCATCTGCCTTCGTCGAACGCCTTTACGGGCTTTACGTATAACGGCAGCAATGTTTCCGGGTCTTCTTACTTCGGCTCCCGATTCAATTCGCCCTATACCTCCACCACCGATTTTACCGATAATTTCGGTTGGGAGTTTTATTGTAACAAGATGACGGGCGAGGGGAGCTACGACACTGCGGGCGGTACGATCTTCTTTCCGGCTTCGGGCTATCGCTACAGCTCGTCGGGCACGGTGAGCTACGTCGGCAGCAACGGCTACTTCTGGTCGGCCGTGCCGTACTCGACGAACTACGGCCGTCTCCTGAGCTTCTACTCGTCTTACATCAGCCCGCTGAGCTACAGCAACCGCTCCTACGGCTTCGCGGTGCGTCCCGTCCAAGAATAGGCGCGAAGCGACCATCCGATTCATTGGATTGATTTCCTGCTGTTCGCAGCCGCAGGGTTTTATCCTTCGGATCACGCTGCACCGCAGCAATATCACCTTTCTGCATGGGTTTACGATTGTGGAAAAACGGACGTTTCGGGGAGATGCTCCGATTTTGAAGATATGAAATGACGGGAAATCCGGACAGACCGGCTTTGCGGAGGCGCATCGATGCAGGCCGGCTCTTTTCGGGTTTCTTATTAAATCCCAGCGGTATCCGCCGGGATTTTCTTATGCAGGACGATGGGATCAAACAGGTGGGCCTTAAAATAATTCATATTATCGCTATTTGAATACCAATAGATAAATTACGCGATTCTTCTCAATAGAAATTTTTTGTAAGTTAAAATTTTCTTACATTTGTGATATAAAGATATGGATATTCAAATAGACTATACTTCAAAATTCATTTTTAGAATGATCCACTATTCCAATTTGGAATTCATTCTAAAACATGGATTGTACACTAAGAATAGTCGTATGAAAGATCCTGAATATATCAATATCGGGGATATTCAGTTAATCGAACAGCGACAAAATTTTCATGTTCGAATTGATCCTCCGGGCGGGGATTTAGGGGATTATATTCCGTTTTATTTCGGAGGCCATTCTCCGATGTTATTGAATATTAAAACAGGGTATCGGGGTATCCGAAAAAGACCGCAGGACGAATTGATTTATATCGTTTGTCGTATTAAGGATATTGTTGCGCAATGTCCTGCATGGTGCTTTACCGATGGACATGCAAAGAATAAACTTACTGAATTTTATAATGACATCAAGGATTTGACCCATGTGGATTGGGAAGTCGTCTGCACGCAATTTTGGGGGAATGATGAAGCCAATATGGATCGGATGCGGAGAAAACAGGCCGAATTTTTGGTGAAAGACTGTGTGCCGGTTTCGTGTGTCGCCGGAATTATTGTCAAAACGGCAGACCGTGAAGCATATGTAAAAACAATTTTATCTCGTTTATCCATTGAGATACCGATATACGTTGATAGCAAAAATAACTATTTTTATCCATGATACATTATGTGACAGGTAATTTGTTGGCTGCTTCCGACGAAGCTTTGATCAATACCGTTAATACCGTTGGTGTTATGGGTAAAGGAATCGCCTTGCAATTCAAGGATAGGTATCCTTATAATTTTCAAGTATATCAACAAGCGTGTAAAGAGGGCAGCATTTTCCCAGGCAAATTGTTGGTAACACGAGACAGTAACCTTTCGACCGATTCTAAATGGATAATTAATTTCCCGACGAAAAAGGACTGGAAGCATCGTTCCAAATATGAATATATTGAAGAAGGACTGAAAGATTTGGTGCGGGTTCTTGATCAATATAGGATAAAAAGTATCGCTATTCCTCCTCTTGGATGCGGCAACGGTGGATTGGATTGGAGCAAGGTGAAAGAGTTGATGGAAAAGTATCTCGGGGAATTAAATGTGGATATTCATATCTATCAGCCGAACGAAGCCGTCAGCGAATTGTTGAAGCAGGAAACGAATTGTCGGGAGGCAAAATTAACTCCGGCGAGAGCCATGTTGCTGTACGCTCTGTTTTATTATGAATCGTTAGGAGAAAACAGCAGTTTATTCGTCGCAAATAAATTAGCATATTTTATGCAATTGCTGGGTGAACCTTCATTTGGCAAACTGAAATTCGTTGCAGGACATTATGGCCCCTATTGCACTCAGGTCGGATATATTCTGCACGACATTAACGGGAAATATATCAAAGGTCTCGAACAGATGAAGATCGGAGCTTTCGATTCTTTGGAGTTGCAATATAGCACGATGAAGGAAGTTAGCGAATATGTGAAAACAAAGTTGAAGTCGGAACAGGTTGATCGTTTGAAATTATTGATAAAATTGATCTCTGGATTTCAATCGGCTTTGTCTCTGGAAATTCTCGCGTCTGTTGCGTATGTTCGGAAAGAAAATACTTATATTGACTTGGCGCAAACCATTACACAGATTCAAAATTGGTCTCCTCGAAAAAAACATTTGTTCAAAGAGAAGTATATTCAAATAGCTTATTCTTATTTAGAAGATTTTTCCAAAGGACGAGATTGTCTATTTAGGACTGTAAAGTAAAATAGCAAATTGACGTTTATGAATAAAGAATCCCGATAAGTATTTATCGGGATTCTTTTACTTGGTTTGTCCGATAATCTTTTAGCTGCAATGCACTCTATGCTCATAATTTTTCATAGTATTGCGGCCAACTTCCGAATCTGTTGCAATCGAGCCGTCAGTTTACTGTCTTTGCGAGCTGTTTGCATATTGTATCGAGTCTGCATATTGGTAAGCATTTCGGCTTCGATTCCCAATGCAGCCTCGAAATACAAGGCCATAGTTTCGGTTACAGGGCGTTTCGCGTTCAGAATTTCATTGAGCATCGTATAGGAAATACCTATCTGTTCGGCCAATTTTTTCTGCGAGATGCCTCTGTATTCGATCTCCTCCTTCAGTATTTCTCCCGGATGCGTAGGAGTGTATGGATAACCTAAATTTCCCATAGCAATTATTTATAGTGGTTCGACAACTCAATAATATTGCAAATCGTTATTTGCTCTTTCCCGTCGGCTTCGTGCGAAACCAAAAATTCAATCCGATACTGGTCATTCACTCTGATTGAGGAAATACCTTCTTTATTTCCAGTCAGTACCTCGTACCCCAATGAATGTAACTGATAAAGAGCTTCGATACAACTTGCATCGTTAAGAATATCTATACGTTGCTTGTAGCGTTTAACTATTGTCGGTTGGTAACGGTGTTTTTTATCTTTACACTTTCCTTCGTAGTATAATTCCGATAGATACTCTTTTTGGAATTTTACAATCATTATTGCTGATTTTTACATTGCAAAGTTACTACAAAAAAGTGAAATGCGGAAAGATATAGTGATAGAATTGAGTTACAAGGGTTTTGGTTGAAGTGGCGATAATCCGTGAAGCCATTACAATCCCTGCCGAAGCCAAATCCTGACGCCGCTACGTTACTTGTTCGTAACCATGCCCGAAAATGCGACAAACGGGTACGAATAGCGAAACAAGGCTCTAAGGAATAGTGAGTTATCCATAACTCATGCGAAAAATCAGGTTACGGAAAAAGATTGCGCCGTTCCTCCCCGTTTTGCGTACCAACACCGGACTCTTCACCAACTAATTTTGAAACCCAAAAATTAAGGACAATGAAGAGTACATTTTCAGTAATCTACTACCTCAAGCGTCAGGTAGTGAAAAAGG
>ERZ1027194.1458-NODE-1458-length-10662-cov-6.808900_pt1 | contig 10662 bp, 7 predicted proteins | sample MGYA00519246_ERZ1027194 | MGnify/ENA primary metagenome ERZ1027194 (study PRJEB26926, sample SAMN06164505) | human gut metagenome | biome: ENVO:00009003; feature: ENVO:2100002; material: ENVO:00002003 | host: Homo sapiens | place: USA | collected 2012 ...
GCACAAAGGTAGGGAAAGTATTGGAAAGGTAGGGTAGGGAAGAGATGAATTTTGTCTCCCAAAGTAGCTAGAATGGCGAACTTCACAAAACTCATAACCATACCATGGATTGCATTGAAAGATTTGTATCATTCATAAATGGTATCACTAATAAAAAAGGGCAGAAACAATGCTATTATAAATAAAAAGAACAGAATATCACTCTTTTTCATAGATAGAAATGTGTTTTTCATTAATATTTGCGACAAACATACGAAAAAAATCTAAGTTCCTAACCAAACAATAATTTAAATTCGACGGCTCTTTATTTGTTATCTAGCTATAATCTTTTATCTTTGTTTCCCGTCATGGAATAAAATAAAAAGGTTATTATGAAAACAAAAGGATGGATTTTAACTGTAATTTGTAGTATGTTGTTATTGGTGGCGGGTATCACTTTTGCATCAATGGTGCTTGTCGGGCAACCGGCTTTGGCAAACGAATCATTGTGGTGGTGGATCTTGATAAATTTTGGTGTGATGGTTTTATTATTCGGGTATGGCGTGAAACGGGGAATCCAGATATTGCGTATCTTCAGCATACCGAAAAGCAAACTGACACGGGAACCAGGTGTCGTGGTTTGTGATTATAATATCAGCCTGAAAAAGTATGCTTTGTATAAATTGTGGGACATCCGTCATTTCAGTTTTTCTTTGTTGTTCATCATTTATATTTGTATTGCACTGTGTACAGGGCACTATATTGTTCCCGAAGAGCAAAGCCTGTTCAGTCCGCTGCTGATTTGGTTCTTGTGTCTTATTTATATCTTGATTATGCTGCCTGTCAGACTAAATAAGATTTATAAGCGGAGTATTGCGGGGCAGACTTGGGTAGAAATAACTCCGGAAGGGCTGACATATGATAAGGCGGAACTGAAACAGACATTCCCTTGGGAGGAGATAGCAGGTATAGCTCTTTATAAGACTTATTGCTTTCTGTATGATAAAAGAGGCGGTGAATTTTTGATTGTAACTTCGGATGAAAAGGTGAAAGAATCCCTTCTTTACTATTTAAATACGAAAAAATAATGAATTAAAGCTAAGTGTTTTTTATAATAAGGTTGTTCATATTATTATAATGTGTATTTTTGTAACAAAGTAATAATGAAAAACCTCTTAAGTATGAAAACACCTGTTCTCGCGCTATTCATTTCTTTAGTGGCATTTGGAGCCTGTGTGTCCAATAAACAAACCCAGCCGTCAACCGATTATACCCAATTGGTGAATCCGTTTATCGGAACCGATTTTACCGGCAATACTTATCCGGGAGCGCAAGCGCCTTTCGGAATGGTACAACTTAGTCCGGATAACGGTTTGCCCGGATGGGACCGTATTTCCGGTTATTTTTATCCGGACAGTACGATTGCCGGATTCAGTCATACCCATTTGTCGGGAACGGGAGCCGGAGACTTGTATGATATCTCTTTTATGCCTGTTACTTTGCCTTATCAGGAAGCGGAAGCTCCTTTAGGCATCTATTCCAAATTCTCTCATGCGGATGAAGAGGCTTCAGCTGGTTATTATCGCGTGTTGCTGAAAGATTATGATATCAATGTGGAGTTAACTGCTACAGAGCGTTGCGGTATACAGCGTTATACGTTTCCTGAAGGAGAGTCGGCTGTCTTTCTGAATCTGAAGAAAGCGATGAATTGGGACTTTACCAATGATTCTTATATTGAGATAATTGACTCATGCACCATTCAGGGATATCGTTTTTCCGAAGGATGGGCAAGAGACCAGCATGTGTATTTCCGCACTCGTTTCTCCAAACCGTTTGCCTCGGTAGAGATGGATACTACTGCCATTGCTTTGAAAGGTAAACGTGTAGGTACGGCTTATATCGCCCGCTTTAATTTTGATACGGAAAAAGGAGAGCAGATTGTTCTGAGTACTGCTCTTTCGGGAGTAAGCATGGAAGGTGCTGCTAAAAACATGGCGGCTGAAGCACCTCACAATGATTTCGATAAATATTTGGCTGAAACTAAAGATAATTGGAACCGTCAGTTGGGAAAAATAGAGGTAACAGGTGATAACAAGGACGATAAGGTTAATTTTTATACAGCATTGTATCATACAATGATTGCCCCGACTATTTATAGTGATGTGGACGGGGCTTATTATGGTCCCGATAAGAAAATTCATCAGACGGATGGTTGGGTGAATTATGGAACTTTTTCATTGTGGGATACTTATCGTGCCGCACATCCGTTATTTACTTATACGGAACCTCAGCGTGTCAATGATATGGTGAAATCATTCATTGCTTTTTATGAACAGAACGGACGTTTGCCGGTATGGAATTTTTGGGGAAGTGAAACGGATATGATGATTGGCTACCACGCTGTACCTGTTATTGTCGATGCTTATTTGAAAGGTATTGGTGATTTTGATGCAGAGAAGGCATTGGAGGCTTGTGTGGCTACTGCTAACTTGGATGATTATCGCGGCATTGGTCTGTATAAAAAATTAGGATATATACCTTATAATATAAAGGATGAATATAATGCGGAAAATTGGTCGCTTTCCAAGACATTAGAATATGCTTTTGATGATTATTGCATAGCCGAAATGGCTCGGAAGATGGGGAGGACTCAATTAGCGGACGAATTCTACAAGCGTTCTCAGAATTATCGCAATGTGTTCAATCCGGCATCAAGCTTCATGCAGCCGATAGATGATAAAGGAATATTCCAACCTAATTTCAGCCCGGATGACTACACTGCCCATATTTGTGAAAGTAATGGTTGGCAGTACTTTTGGTCTGTACAGCAGGATATTAAGGGGTTAATTGCCTTGACTGGTGGTAAGGATCGTTTTACAGAAAAGTTGGATAGTATGTTTACTTATATCCCGGCTAGTAATGCAGATTTGCCTCTTTTCAGTACAGGTATGATTGGTCAGTATGCTCATGGTAATGAGCCTAGCCATCATGTGATTTATCTATATAATAAGGTACGTCAGCCTTGGAAAACTCAGAAGTATGCGGCGCAGGTCATGCATGACCTTTATTTCAATGCACCTGCCGGACTGTGTGGAAATGAGGATTGTGGACAGATGTCTGCCTGGTATGTATTCAGTGCTATGGGATTTTATCCTGTCAATCCGGTAAGTGGTGAATATGAGATTGGTACGCCGTTGTTCCCCGAGATACAGATGCATCTGGATAATGGAAAAACGTTCACAGTACTGGCCCCTGGAGTAAGTCGTGAAAATATCTATATCCAGTCGGTGAAAGTAAATGGGCAACCATACGATAAGAGCTATATCACACACCGGCAAATAATGGATGGTGCTACTGTAGAATTTGAAATGGGTCCGGAACCGGGAAATATTTGGTATAGATAGATAATAATTGGTTCAACTTATTAAGAATTGTAATTGTACAGGAGGTGAGTTAAAAGTGATATTTGTTGTTATCGTTTTGCTGTAGAGGCGGTTTGAATCTGCCTGAAAATTGTATGATGAGCGGAAGCTTTCTGCCCCTACAGTGGATGATTGGATCGTTATTTGGAACATTGGCTCTCTCCTTCATACAAAGGTGAATTATATAATATGAACGAGGAACTTGATGACACCTATAAGGCCGTCTTTCGTCAATGCTATCCTAAGCTGTTGTTCTATGCGACACGGCTGGTCGGTACCGAAGAAGCCGAAGATGTAGTGCAGGATGTTTTTGTGGAGTTGTGGAGGCGGAGAGATTCAGTCGTCATAGGAGAGCAGATTTTAGCTTTCCTTTATCGTTCTGTATATACCAAGGCTATAAATTTATTGAAGCATCAGGTTATAGAGAACAACTACAGTGCGGCAATGATAGAAATCTATGAACGAAAATTGCAATATTACCAGCCGGATCATGCTGAAGTTATTAAAAAGATAGAGAATCAGGAATTGCGTCAGGAAATTTTTGGAGCGATTAATGAATTGCCGGATAAATGTAAGGAGGTGTTTAAACTGAGCTATCTTCATGATATGAAAAACAAGGAAATCGCTGATACTCTTGGCATTTCTTTACGTACCGTAGAGGCACATATGTATAAGGCCTTGAAATTTTTGCGCGAACGTCTCAGCCATTTATTATTGTCATTGATTATATTTTCAGCAAAACTGCTAAGTGTTTTTACAAGTTGAATTGTTTACTATATGAATAGGGAAAAAGATGAGTAAACTTAACGAAGATATTATTATCAGGTATTTGGAAAACCGATGCTCGGAGGAGGATTTTGTTCTTATCAATGAATGGATGAAAGAATCTGATGAGAATGCCGGAGAGCTGTTCCGTATGGAGGAGATTTATCAGTTAGGTAAATTCCCCTTTGAGGAGGAAAATCTGGTAGTGAGGGCAGAGCGCAGGTTGGGTAGAAGATTGGAACAGGAAAATCAAAAGAAACAAGAGGTGTTCAAGCTTAGAAGTGTGTTGCGTTATGCAGCTGCTATAGTGGGCGTGATGGTGCTGGCTGCGGGATTAGCCTATTGGTTCCGGAATAAAGCGGAGGAATTGGTGGTAGCATCGGCTGCTCATGGACAAGTGCGTGAGATGTTGTTGCCTGACGGGACAAAAGTATGGTTGAACCAGTCGTCTGTTTTAAAATATCCGCGTGCTTTTGAAGGAAAGGAACGTCATGTATATCTGGATGGAGAAGCTTATTTTGAAGTAGCACGTAATCATGAGAAACCTTTCATGGTAAAAAGCCCGGCAATGGATGTCAGGGTCTTGGGAACCTCTTTCAATATAAAATGTCGTCCGGATAACAGTTTTGCGGAAACAACCTTGATAGAGGGTGAAGTTGAGGTAAAAGATAAATCGGACAAAGGAAGAATTACTTTGTTGCCGGGACAAAAAGCCGTTTTAAACAGGGTAACAGGGCGGATGCAAGTAAAACAGGTCGATCCCAAGATGGAGATAGTCTGGCATAATGACTTGATTCCATTTGAAAAGTCATCTATTTTCCAGATTGCGGCAGCATTGGAACGGTTCTATGGAGTGAAGATAATCCTTTCACCGGATGTAGACAGTACTAATACTTATTCAGGTGTACTGAAAAAGAAAGATAATATAGAGTCTGTGCTGAATTCTTTGCGTAACTCTATTCCTTTCAATTATAAGAAAGTAGATGATAACAATATATTTATCTCATCGGAAACAAAATAATTTTTAAATAAAGATCTATGAAAATCAACATGCTCTTAAGCGGCTGTCTTCTAGGGTTATTGTGTTTCACTGCATGTGATTCTGAGGGCAATGAAATGAATGATTACACCCATTATGTCAATCCTTTTATTGGTACAGGAGGCCATGGGCATACTCATCCGGGTGCTATGGTTCCTCATGGCATGATACAGCCGGGGCCGGATACTCGTATTGACGGTTGGGATTCCTGTTCCGGATATTATTATGAAGATACTACGATCAATGGTTTTGCCCATACACGTCTTAGTGGTACAGGGTGTGCGGATTTCGGAGATTTCCTGTTGATGCCGACTGTAGGTGTGCAGCGTACTGATTTCTTGGGAACAGAAAGCCAGAAGCGTCCTTTCGCATCGGCTTTTTCTCATGAAAAGGAATATGCCGAACCGGGATATTATTCTGTCTTCCTGGATACATACGGGGTAAAAGCCGAACTGACCTCAACAGAGCGTGCGGCAATGCATCGGTATACTTTCCCGGAAAGTAAGGAGTCAGGATTTATCTTGGATATGGACTATAATATTCAGCAACAAATCAATCAGGTCATGGAAGTGGAGGCTGTGAATGATACTGTGTTGCGGGGGCGCAAACGCAGTGCCTATTGGGCATACCGGCAGGATCTTTATTTTTATGCCGTATTTTCCAAACCCTTTACGTATACCTTGTACACGGATACTGTTCAGGAAAATGACAAACAGATTCCTGTATGTAAAATGCTTTTGCATTTTGAAACGGCGAAAGATGAACAAGTGCTGGCTAAGTTCTCTATCTCTTCTGTTGATGCGGAAGGTGCTTATAAGAACCTCCAGGCTGAGATGCCCGGTTGGAATTTTGATGGAGTGCGTGCCGATGCTAAGAAGAAATGGAATGAATGCTTGTCAAAGATTGCAGTCAAAACCAATGATGAAGACCAGCGTGCCATTTTCTATACGGCTATGTATCATGCTTTCCTAAGTCCCAATCTGTTTACAGATGTAGACGGGCGTTACTTGGGAATGGATTTGAAAGTGCATACCACCGACATGAAACATCCGGTTTATACCATTTTCTCTTTGTGGGATACTTTCCGTGCGTTACATCCGTTACTGACTATTGTCGATCCTCAGTTGAATACGGAGTTTATCCGTTCATTAATAAAGAAGTATCAGGAAGGTGGTATCTTTCCGAAATGGGACTGTGTGTCCAATTATACCGGGACTATGGTGGGATATCATGCGGCTTCGTTGGTAACCGATTCTTATGTGAAGGGATACCGCGATTTTGATGTGCAGGAAGCTTACAAGGCATGTCTGCGTGCAGCGGAATATGACACTACCGGTATTGTAGCTCCCGATTGGCTGATTCCATATGTTATGCCCAAAGCACGTTATTATAAGAATACTCTTGGCTATATTCCATGTGACCGTGAGAATGAATCGGTAGCGAAAGCATTGGAGTATGCGTATGATGACTGGTGTATCTCCGTGCTGGCAGACAGCTTGGGAGATACTGAAACCAAGGAGAAGTATGCCCGTTTTGCAGATGCTTACGAATTTTATTTTGATCCTGCCACCCGTTTCATGCGTGGATTGGATAGTAAAGGTGAATGGCGTACTCCGTTCAATCCCCGTTCTTCCAATCACCGTAATGATGATTATTGCGAGGGTACTGCATGGCAATGGACTTGGTTTGTTCCGCATGATATCCCGGGACTGGTGAATTTGATGGGTGGGGAGGATGCTTTCGTAGGAAAGCTGGACTCCTTGTTTACGGTTTCTTCCCAGTTGGAAGGGGAGGCTACCTCTGCTGATATCACAGGACTGATAGGCCAGTATGCGCATGGCAATGAGCCGAGTCATCACATTACTCACATGTATAACTATGTAAATCGTCCATGGCGTACTCAGGAATTGGTTGACAGTGTGCTGTATAACCAGTATTTCAATGCTCCTGACGGCTTGTCGGGTAATGAAGATTGCGGTCAGATGTCTGCCTGGTATATTTTGAATTCCATGGGCTTCTATCAGGTATGTCCCGGTAAGCCGGTTTATTCTATCGGACGTCCGTTGTTTGAGGAGGTGACGATTAATTTGCCCGACCGCAAGACTTTCGTTATCCGTACCCACAATAATTCGAAGACCAATAAGTATATTGAGTCGGTTTTGTTGAACGGAAAACCGCTGGATGTTCCTTTCTTTACCCATGATGATCTGGTACGTGGAGGAATGATGGAGATTACCATGAGTCCCGTACCGACGGAATGGGGAAAACAGATAAAGAATTAAAAAGTATAACTTAACCCAAATAGCAATATCATGAAAAAACTATTTCTATCAGTTGTAGCGCTGTGTGTCACGCTGTTTGTACAGGCAAAGGATTATGCAGACTATGTGAGTCCGTTGGTAGGTACACAGTCTTCCTTTGAACTCTCTACAGGAAATACTTATCCTGCCATATCCCGCCCGTGGGGTATGAATTTCTGGACTCCCCAGACAGGAAAGATGGGGGACGGATGGCAGTATGTCTATACGGCTAATAAAATCCGTGGTTTCAAACAAACCCATCAGCCCAGTCCGTGGATTAATGACTATGGTCAATTTTCCATCATGCCCGTAACTGGAAAACCGGAATTTGAGGAGGACAAGCGTGCAAGTTGGTTCTCTCATAAAGCTGAAATTGCAAAACCTTATTATTATAAGGTTTATTTGGCAGAACATGATGTCGTAACCGAAATGGTTCCTACAGAGCGTGCCGTAATGTTCCGTTTCACTTTTCCTGAGAATGATTCATATGTAGTGGTGGATGCTTTTGATCGTGGTTCGTCTGTCAAGGTGATTCCCGGAGAAAACAAAATCGTGGGCTATACTACCCGTAACAGTGGTGGTGTTCCTGCCAACTTCAAGAATTATTTCGTTATTGAGTTTGATAAGCCGTTTACTTATGAGGCTACGTTCTCTAATGATGTACAGCCTGAAAAACCGGATGGCAGTGTTCCTGTAACCTTGAAAGAAGGTAAACTGGAGCAGACTGATTTCCATACCGGAGCCGTTATCGGTTTCAAGACAAAGAAAGGTGAAGTAGTTCATGCCCGTGTGGCCTCTTCATTCATCAGTCCTGAACAAGCAATTCGGAACCTGAAGGAATTGGGTGGTGACAGTTTTGAAGTATTGGTACAGAAAGGTAAAGAGGCTTGGAATGAGGCCTTAGGTAAAGTAGAGGTGGAAGGTGGAACATTGGATCAATACCGCACTTTCTATTCCTGCTTGTACCGTTCCTTGTTGTTTCCGCGTAAATTCTATGAACTGGATGCCAACGGACAACCTGTTCATTACAGTCCTTACAATGGCGAAACGCTGCCGGGATATATGTATACGGATACAGGTTTCTGGGATACATTCCGTTGCTTGTTCCCTTTCTTGAACCTGATGTATCCTTCGGTAAATAAGGAGATACAGGAAGGTTTGGTTAATACTTATAAGGAAAGCGGTTTCTTCCCCGAATGGGCCAGCCCCGGTCATCGTGGTTGCATGGTCGGCAATAATTCAGCTTCTATCTTGGTCGATGCTTATCTGAAAGGAGTACGTGTGGAAGATGTGGAAACATTATACAAAGGACTGATTCATGGAACGGAAGCTGTACATCCTGAAGTTTCTTCTACCGGACGTCTGGGATATGAATATTATAACAAGCTGGGCTATGTGCCTTGTGATGTGAAGATTCATGAGAATGCAGCCCGTACATTGGAATATGCATACGATGACTGGTGTATTTATCAGCTGGCGAAAGAATTGAAACGTCCGAAGAAGGAAATCGCACTCTTTGCCAAGCGTGCCATGAATTACAAGAACCTGTTTGATTCGGAAAGCAAGCTGATGCGCGGCAAGCAGAAGGACGGCAAATTCGCTCCTAAATTCTCACCGTTGAAGTGGGGAGGTGACTTTACGGAAGGAAACAGCTGGCATTATTCCTGGTCTGTATTCCATGACCCTCAGGGATTGATTGATTTGATGGGAGGTAAGGAAATGTTCGTTACCATGCTTGATTCTGTCTTTTCGGTTCCCCCTATCTTTGATGATAGCTATTATGGACAGGTGATTCATGAAATCCGTGAAATGACAGTTATGAATATGGGTAACTATGCACATGGAAACCAGCCCATTCAGCACATGATTTATATGTATGATTATGCGGGTCAGCCTTGGAAAGCCCAATATTGGTTGCGTGAGGTGATGAACCGTATGTATACAGCCGGACCTGACGGATATTGCGGTGACGAGGATAATGGACAGACTTCGGCATGGTATGTATTCTCTGCATTAGGATTCTATCCGGTATGTCCCGGTACAGATGAATATATTCTGGGTGCTCCGTTGTTCAAGAAAGCGACACTGCATTTTGAAAACGGAAAGAACTTGGTAATAACCGCACCGGATAACAGCGATACCAACCGATATGTAGATGAAATGCGTGTAAACGGTACTGTTTATACCAAGAATTATTTGAAGCATAACGAATTGTTACAAGGCGGTACTATTGACTTCAAGATGACCGACCGTCCGAATATGCAGCGTGGAACACAAGAAAGTGATTTGCCTTATTCATTTTCAAAAGACGAAACAATGAAATAAAAGTTTCACCATGCATTTCTCTCTTGTAAAGAGAGGTTGGAGGGGGATGTTCTCTTTTGGCAGCATTGCAAGAGTACATCCCCTTTTTCTTTTTAAGTATTTCTTCTATACGTCAAAGTCCGATGATATTACTACTTTTGCCTTTCCTCTGCTTTTTTCTGGAAAATTTAGAAAAAAGAACAAGATGGAGTAAGTGTTTTCTTTTAGCTGCCTGTTTTTATTCTCGAAAGGGGAATGAGAACCCCTTCACTGGAGAAAAACAAGTCAGTGTTAACGAATTTATAAATTATGAAAGGCAATCAATTAATGAGAAAGCCCAAATTACTCAGGGCGCTTTTGATTCTTTTGTTTGTGGCTGCACCCATACAATGGACCCGCGCGCAAATCGTTCTTTCAACTCCCAAGACAACGCTTGGAGCAGTGATCAAGAACATTAAATCACAGTCTAACTATCAGTTTTTCTATGATGACAAGCTGGCTGAAATGCCGGTGAATGCCATTGATGTGAAGAACGGTTCATTACAGTCTGTACTTGATGCGGCTTTGCAAGGCAAAGGAATTACGTATAAGATAGAGGATAACATTGTCTATCTTTCAGCATCCGGAGAGCCTCAGACACCTCAACAGACAGGACAGGAACATACAGTGACCGGAACAGTGGTTGATGCGACAGGCGAAGCCTTGATTGGTGTAAACGTACAAGTGAAAGGAAATCCCACAGCCGGTACGATTACAGACTTTGAAGGTAACTATTCTTTGTCCGTTCCCGGAAATGGTGAGATTGTGTTCTCATACATTGGTTACCGTTCGGAAACATTGAAGCCCGATGGCA
>ERZ1027194.1463-NODE-1463-length-10642-cov-5.913573_pt1 | contig 10642 bp, 10 predicted proteins | sample MGYA00519246_ERZ1027194 | MGnify/ENA primary metagenome ERZ1027194 (study PRJEB26926, sample SAMN06164505) | human gut metagenome | biome: ENVO:00009003; feature: ENVO:2100002; material: ENVO:00002003 | host: Homo sapiens | place: USA | collected 2012 ...
TTGCCGAACAGGTCGGCGGCCGAAGCCGCCCGCCACCCTTCGCCGGTCGCCGCGAGCGTATCCGCGACAGCGGCGAGGTTGTCCGTGCCTGCGCCCGGTGCCGACGGCAGGGAGGAGAAGAGAGTTCCGGCCGTGTCGAGCGCACCGGCCGCGTCGAAAGGCATCCCCGCATGGGTCGTCAGCGTATCGGCCGGGGCGATCATTCGTAAACCCGTTTGAGGGTGACGCGGATCGTGGTGCCTTTGCCGGGCTCGGAATCCACGACGGCGATGCGTCCCTGGTGATACTCCTCGATCACGCGGCGCGAAAGCGAAAGGCCCAGTCCCCAGCCCCGGGTCTTCGTGGTGAAGCCCGGCTCGAAGATGCGTTTCCAGTTGCTTTTGGGGATGCCTTTGCCCGTGTCCTTCACCTCGATCATCACATGCCGTTCGTCGGAGGCGATCCGCACGTCGATGCGGCCGTGTCCCTGCAGAGCGTCGAGCGAGTTCTTCAGCAAGTTTTCCACCACCCATGCGAACAGGGCCGTGTTGATCGAAGCCTGCACGGGAGCGATGGCCAGCCCGTTGTAATCGATGGTGACGTTGCGGGGGATGCGGGCGCGGAAATACATGACCGTCTCGCCGACCACTTCGTTGATGTTGGCGGGGGTGAGAGGGGTTTCGGAGCCGATTTTCGAGAAACGGTCCACGATCTTCATCAGGTGGGCGAGGTCCTTGTTCATCTCCTCGACAGCGGTCTGATCGACGGGCTGGCTGCGCAGGTATTCGATCCAGCCGAGCAGCGAGGAGGTGGGGGTGCCCAGTTGGTGGGCGGTCTCCTTGGCCAGCCCGATCCAGATGCGGTTCTGTTCGTCCTGCTTGGTCGAGCGGAAGGCGATGAATCCCAGCAGGATGAAGATGGCGATGACGCCCAACTGCACGTAGGGGAAGTAGTAGAGCGTTTTGAGCAGGCGTGACTGTCCGTAGAAGATGATGTGTTTGTGCCCCCAGAGGTACTTGATCGTGATGGGGGTGTTTTCGCGGCTCATGCGGTCGATGCGGCGGCGCAGACGGTCGGGGTGGTCGAGAATCTTGTCGGGAATCAGGTGGGCATGGATGACCGTCAGGTTCTCGTCGGTAATGACGAAGGGGATGTTGTTGCGTTTGCTCAGGATGTCCCGGACGAAAGGGTCGTTGTCGGCATCGACGGTCACGTCGCGCAGCACGCGCTCCATGGCGTGTACCCAGAGTTCCACCTCGTGCTGCTCCTTCTCCTTGAGCTGCCCCGCCATCTGGTTGGTGAAAAGCAGCGAGAGCGCGACCAGCGTGACCCCGGCCACGATCGCCACGATGCGGTTGCGGAAAGAGAGCAGGTGTCGGGTTATGTGTTTGAATCGCGTCATCGTCGTTTCGGCACGCTTAGTTCGTCGTTTGCTGCCGGGCTGCGGAACGGTTATTCCTCCTCCGCCTGCACGGTATCTTTCGCCGCGTCCTGCTCCGTGTCGGGCTGCGCAACTTCGGGCGAGAGCATCCGGGCGAGCTGCGCGGGTTCATCGAGCAGCCGCACCGCCTCGGCCACCTCGCGGTCGTCGGTCAGGCCGTGTTCCACGACCCCCTCGACATAGCTGTGACGAAGCACGACGTCGCTGTTGATGGCGTCGGTGATCTCTCCCCGGTAGGTCGCCAGGTTGGTGAGCTTGTCGTCCCTGAGCTGCGATTCGAGCCGTGCGATCTCCTCCTCCAGCTCGGTGTAACGGTCGTTGCCGGCGGCTGTTTTGAGGCTTTTGAGCACGCGCCGCGTGTCGGATTCATAGGGCACCTCCTTGTCCTGCATGAAGGCGACGAAGCGGTCGTAATCGGCGTCGGTGATCGAGAAAGTCCGGTTGTCGATGGTATCCGCCGCATGCTCCCGCATGTAGTCGTCCACGAAATCCTCGATGAATCCCAGGGCATAGAGGGTCATGGCGAAGCGGCTGACGTACTGCGGCTCGGTGCGCACGTCGGGGGTGATGCCTCCGCCGTCGTAAACCGTGCGTCCCGCTCGGGTCGTAAACGCATGGACGAGCGAGTCGGGCACCTGTTTCGCGCCGCCGCGCCCTTCGTGGGCCGAATAGTCGATGGCCTGGATGCAACGTCCCGAGGGCATGTAATATTTGGCGGTGGTCATCTTGACCATCGTGTTGTATCCCAGCGGACGGGTGGACTGAACGAGCCCCTTGCCGAAGGTTTTTTGCCCGATGAGCACCGCCCGGTCGAGGTCCTGGAGCGCTCCGGCGACGATCTCGGCCGACGAAGCCGTGTTGCCATTCACCAGCACGGCCAGCGGCAGATTCGGAGCCACCGGCGCCGACTCGGTGCGGAACGTATGTCCGGCGTCTTTGGCCCGGCCCCGGGTGCTGACCACCTCCGTGCCCTTGGGGACGAACAGGGAGACGATTTTGACGGCTTCCTGCAGGATGCCGCCGCCGTTCGAGCGGTAGTCGAGAATGAGACCCCGCAGCTCGCCTTCGCGTTGCAGCGCTTCGAGCGCGGCACGCAGTTCGTCGTAACTCCCCTCGGTGAAGTCGCTGTGCTGGATGTAGCCGATGCCGTCGGCTACATAGCCGTAGTAGGGCACCGACGGGATGGCGATGCGCTCGCGGCGCAGGGTGAGCTCCTGTTGCTCGCCGCCGAGCAGCCGTTCGACGGTCAGCTTGACCTTGGTGCCGGGGCTCCCCTTGAGCAGGGCGCTCACCTGCTCGATGGTCATGCCCCTGGCCTCCTGCCCGTCGATGCGCACGATGCGGTCGCCGATGCGGATGCCCGCGCGGTCGGCGGGCGAGCCTTTGTAGGGCTGTGCGAAGATGACGTAGTCGCCCTTCTTGCGGATGAGTGAGCCGACGCCGCCGTACTTGCCGGTGGTCAGCAGCTCGAAGTCCGACATCTGCTCCTCGGGCATGAACTCGGTGTAGGGGTCGAGCGTGCGGGTCATGCCCGCCGCGGCCTGCTGCATCAGCCGGTCGGGGGAAACCTCGTCCACATAGTTGAGGCTCAGTTCCCGCATCAGGTTGACAAGGATTTCCGTGTTGCGCCCCAGCCCGAAATCGTTGCGCCCGGCGAAAGTCAGCGCGCCCAACGCAAGGAGCGCGGCGGCGAGGACGGCCGCGCGGCGGAATATGCGTTTGCTATTCATGGTCTCTGGCGTATGAAAGGTAGGAGCCCAGGCGGTAGGCGGCGCGGGCCACGCCCCGGCGGATGCCGTCGAGCACGAGTTCGTCGCCCTGCTGCGTGACCCGGATTTCGTCCTCGAACAGCAGCCCGAGCCGCTTAATCAGGCTGCCGCCCCGGAAGACCAGCTCGCCGGGCGTCTCGCGGCGGAGCGCGAAGCCTTCGGTCTCAAAGGCCCGCACGATCTGTTCGCGGTCGGTGCGCAGGTTGCCCCCGACGCGGCGGCTGATGAAGCCGAAACGCGGGTAGAGCGCCGCGAGCACCACCACGGCGGCGATAAGCAGCTGTCCCCGGGTGGAGTGCACCAGCATCGAGAGGGATTCGGCGGGGGAGAGCAGCGAGGTGCGCGTGAGCGTCATCAGCATCAGCACGGCGAGGTAGAGCACCACCAGCGCGAGGAGGTATTTGACGGATCGGATCAGGTATTTCATGTCGTTTGTCGTTTATGACCGAACGGAGTCCGGCCGGTTTCTATTTTGTGTGCGCCCGATTTTCGTTGCGCGTCTTTCGCTTGCAGCCGTGCCCGGTTCGGCAGATGTTCCGGCCGTGCGGCGACGTGCTGTGCCGACCTTGCAGGTTTCGGGCCGAAATCCCGTGCCGGTGTCCGGGGGCTGCGCGGACGCCGGGCCCATTCCCGGCACACGGCCTTTGACGGGCGTTTCCGCCGGACGCTTACTGCGCGAATCGCCCGCCGGAGATCGCCTCCGCGACCTCCCGCATCAGCCATTCGGGGGTCGAGGTGGCGCCGCATATTCCCACCTGACAGGCCCCCTCGAACCAGGCGGCTTCGAGTTCCCCGGCCTCCTCCACGTTGTACGAGCGGGGGTTGGCATCGCGGCAAACCTCGAAGAGCACCCGTCCGTTGCTGGATTTGCGGCCGCAGACGAAAACGATTACGTCGTATGCGGCTGCGAATGTCCGCAGGTGTTGTTCCCGGCCCGAAACCTGGCGGCAGATCGTCTCGTCGGCCACGACCCGCGCGGGATCGGCGGCCCGCTCGAGCATACGTTCGTGCAGGAGCCGGAACAGATCGACGCTCTGGGTGGTCTGCGAAAGGAAATGGATCGGTCGGGAGAAGTCGATCCGCGCGAGGTCGGCCTCCGACTCCACGACCAGCGTGGGTTCTGCGACCTGGCCCGTGAGTCCGACCACTTCGGCGTGGCCCCGTTTGCCGAGGATCACCACCTGTCCGCCGCAGGCCCGCATTTCCGCATGCGCCCGCTTGACCTTCTCCTGCAGACGGGCCACCACGGGGCAGGTGGCGTCGATCACCTCGATGCCCAGCCGCCGGGCCGTTGCAAAGGTCGAGGGGGGCTCCCCGTGGGCGCGGATGAAGAGCCGCCGTCCGCTGAGGCTCTCCATCTGGGCGTGGGATACGGTTTCGAGTCCGAGCTGCTGGAGCCGCTGCACCTCGACGCGGTTGTGGACGATGTCCCCGAGCGAAAAGACGGTGCCTCCCTCCCCGAGTGCCTGCTCGGCGCGGGAGATGGCTCGGACGACTCCGAAGCAGAATCCCGACCGGTTATCGATGGTGACTTTCATGCTTTGTCGGATTGCCGGACCGTTTCCGCCGTCCGGCGCTGCGGCTACTTGTCGGAGCAGGCCGCCTCGCGGTAGCGCTCCATAAACCAGGCCATCTGCTCCTCGACGCTCATGCGGCTGTTGTCCAGCACCAGTGCGTCCTCGGCCTGCCGCAGCGGTGAGATCGCACGGCCCGAATCGGCCGCGTCGCGCGAACGGACGTTTTCGAGCACCTCCTCCAACGAAACGTCGTCGCCCTTGGCCCGGAGTTCGTCGTAGCGGCGGCGGGCCCGCACCTGCGGGTCGGCCGTCATGAAGATCTTGAGTTCGGCGTCGGGGAAGACCACCGTGCCGATGTCGCGTCCGTCCATCACCACGCCCCGGCTGCGACCCAACTCCTGCTGCATGCGCACCAGCTTCTGGCGCACTTCGCGGATCGAGCTCACGCGGCTCACGCAGTTGCTCACCTCGATCGTGCGGATGCGTCCCTCGACCCGTTCGCCATTGACGTAGATGTCGCTCGCACCCCGCTCGGGGTTGAAGCGGAAAGCGATCTGGATTTCGTCGAGCAGCCCGACGACCGCCTCTTCATCGACGATGCCCGAGCGGATGGCGCCGTGCTCGAGGGCGTAAAGTGTGACGGCGCGGTACATGGCGCCCGTGTCGATGAAGATATAGCCCAGGCTGCGGGCGATGGTCTTGGCGAACGTGCTTTTCCCGCACGAGGAGTAGCCGTCGATGGCCACGACGATTTTCCGGGGCTTAGAGCATTCCATCGGGGAGGAGGTTGAAGAAGGTCGAAAGTATGGTGTAAATTCCCAGCACGCCGATCAGCACGCCTGCCACGTGGTTGATCGTGAGCATGTGGCGGGGGCGGAAGCGGCGGCGGAAGAGGTTGAGCACGAAGGCGAGCGTCGTCCACCAGGCCACCGAGCCGCCGAAGAAGCCGGCGATCACCAGGATGCCCCGGAAGAATCCCGCCATGTCGAGCGATTCGACGGTCGAGATTTTGAATACGGCGAAGAAGGTGAGAATGTAGGGGATTACCAGGATGAAGTTGGCGATCGTCAGCCCGAACACCGAGGCGAAGTCCTGCCACAGACTCGTGCGGCCCGCCCGGTTGCGGCGGATTTGGGGCACGGGGTTCTGGAAGAAGATATAGACCCCCACGATGACCACGAAAATGCCGGCGATGACCCGGAGCAGTTGGTTGTACTCCTCGATCTGGGCCTGCAATACGGAGTAGAAGAAGTAGGCGGCCATGGCCATGAAGGTGTCGGCGCAGGCAACGCCGAGGCCGGAGACGATGCCCGAGCGACGGTTTTTGCTCAGTGTCCGCTGGATGCAAAGCACGGCGACGGGCCCCACGGTGATCGAGGCTGCGACGCCGACGCCGATGCCGCGCAGGAGGATCGCGAAGATTTCAAAACCCATTTCTTCTCTTTTCCGGATTCAGATTGCAAAGATAGGAAAACAATCCCAATTCCGGAGCGGCGATACCGAAAAAAGGCGTCGTAATCGCTGCGATGTGTTCACGTATTCCGTTCCGGGAAGTACGTCCGGTTTTTCGGCCTCCGCTCCGGGCAAGGCCGACGGACGGCCCGGATGCGCAAAAGGGGAATGGCTTTGTGCCATTCCCCTCTATGTGTTGCGGTCGCAGCGTCCGCGCGGGGCGGAAGATATGGGTTGCCGTTCCGGAATAGGGCTGCAGCGTCAGCGGATGAAATAACCTTCGGCGTAGGCCGGGGTCGCGCCGTCGGTCCAATCGCTCGGCTGGCCGTCTTTCCAGAGTTTGATTACCGTGTTGCCGGCGGCGTTTTGCTCGAAACCAACGGCATAAATGTGTTCGCCGACTGCGGCCACGCATGTCAGACAGCCGTTGTTCTTTCCCGTAAGCAGCGTTTGTTCTCCATTCTTCCAGTAGGCGGCGGCCCGGTCGAACAACACCCCGGACGATCCGGCCAGGTAGATGTCTTCGCCGTTCACCCACATGCCGTAGATATTTGCGCTTTCATTGACGGTCAGGGGGTGCGCCTCGCCGTTTTTCCACCAGAGGGGGACGTACTTGTCCACGTCGGTGTATTGGCCGGCGGCATAGATGTCGTCTCCCTGTTTGAGCAGAGCCGTCACATAGGAGGCATCTCCCCCGTAGCTCAGATCGACGAACGATCCGTTTTTCCAGTAGCCGGGCATGGTGTCGTTACGGCCCACAATATAGAGGTCGTTGCCATCCGTGAACATCTGGTCGGTTTGCGACACCGTTCCCTCGTCGCTCAGCGGATAGGAGTCGCCGTCGAACCAGTACTGGGCAATCGTATTGCCGATGGTCCCGTCACGGCCGGCGATGCAGGTCAATCCGTTTTTCAGGCAGATGTCGGACAGGAATGTGCTCCCGTATGAATCGGACGGTTGGATGGTGCTCATCCGCCCGCACTCCCAGTAAACGCCGTGTGTGATGCCGCCGGGCAGGTAGAAGTAGCCTGCCGCATACACGTCGTCACCGTCCACGTAAATTCCATTTGCGATAGTCGAGGCTGCTGGATTGCCCTCCGCGTTGGTCAGCAGGGTTTGTTCTCCGTTGCACCAGTAGGCGGCCATCTGATACGGTCTGCGTCATAGACACTTCCGCAGATCCAGATTTCCAGCGGCCGCTGGCGTGCGGTGAACGTCACGGGCTCGGCTCCATTGCTTGCGGATACGGTGACTGTGGCTTCGACCGGAGCCTGGATTTCGTCGTTCACTGTGGCTTTGAGCGTGAATCCCTCCTCCGTGCGCTCCGCCGTACACCATGCGGCAGCCTCTGCTGGGGAGACCGTTACCTCCCATTCTCCGTCGGCAGCTACCGTGAACGGATAGGTTTCGGGATGCAGGGCCGAAAAAAGTACGTCTCCTGCGGGCGTGATTCGCAGTTCTCCGGGGCCGTCGTTCCCGTCGTCGGTACAGGCTGTAGCCGTTAGAAGCAGAGCCAAAACCGTCATTGCCGCGAAGTGTCTGGTTGTGCGGATCGGTGTTTTCATAGTTTGCTTGTTTTAAAGGTTACGTTGCAAAGAAAGCGATCCGGAGCGGTTTCGACAAGACAAAAACGCTCCGGATGCGTCAATTGACGCATCTGGAAGATTCTTTGCGGTCTCAATTCCGCTTGAGCTCCGTGTGCTCCCGGTGCATTGCTTCGATGGTGCTGCGATACTGCGAGGGGGTCATGCCCACCAAAGCCCGGAAAAGCGAGTAGAATGTGGTCGGAGAACTGAACCCCAGGTCATAGACCAGGGCTTTGAGCTGTACGTCATGCTCCGGATCGGAAAGCAGGCGGATCGCTTCTTCGATTCGGAAACGGTTGACGTAGTGGTTGAAGCCCATGCCCGTGCAACGATTGACCACTTGCGAGAGATAGGTACGGTTGGTGCCGGCAAGTTCTGCGACGCGCTCGCGTGTGAGTCCTTTTTCCCGATAGAGCTCCTCGCGCCGCATCAGGTCGTCGATCTGTCGGAAAAGCGACTGTTCGTGCCGGTCCGAGGTGTCGCCTTGCGGAGATTGGGCCTTAAGTTCCAGAGCGGCAATGCGCTCCTGCAATTCGTGCTCCCGGGCCAAAGACTGCTGCCATTGGCTCACGATCCGGCGATAGAGCCGGCTGCGGTTGCGGTAGAGGCGCCAGATGAAAAGCAGCGTGCCGCATGTGAGAGCCAACAGTGCCGCTATGGCCTGCAACCGGCGGCGCTGCCGTTCCATGCGCAGACGATCTTCCTGAATCTGCTTCTGATGGCTGGCGGTTTCGTATTTGAGCTGCAGCTCGCGGATGGCGTATTCGCGTCCGGCGTCGAAAACCCGTTCGGCCCCTTCGCGATAGGCGCGGTATTCCGCGAGGGCCGTGCGATAGTCTCCCAGCATGGCATAGGCCTGGGATAGCGCTTCGCAGAGCAGGTAACGGAAAACGGGCGTGCGCCCTTCGCGTGCGGCGGCGACACCCTTTTCGAGCAGTTGGATGGCTCCTTGCGCGTTGCCCTGTTCGAGGCGGAAACGTCCTGCGCACAGGTAGGTGTAACTTACCGACAAGGCATGTTCGCCGGCGGTGCAGCCAACGGCTGTTTCGTAAGAGCGGGCCGCCTGGTCGGTGTGTCCCAGGGCCAGTTGGATGTTTGCATGGAGGGTATAGACGCCCGTGCGGCCGTAGAACGAATCGACCAATGCGAGCGTTTCTTCGACCGAAGCGGAAGCTTCGGTGTAACGTCCCGTCATATAGTACATGAGCGCTTTGACGTAGGAGCCGGAAAAGAGAGCGTAGCGGTCGCGGTGTACGACCCCGTATTGATAGACGTCTTCCGCATAGCGCACTCCTGCGGGATCGTTACGCAGGAAGTGGGCCACGACCAGATTGCTGCAGAAGACCACATAGCGCCGACCGTCGCTCCGTCGCTGCGAGAGTTCCATACCCTGCAGAAAATAATCGATCGCATGGGCGTAATCCAGCTCGACGTTGATCGAATAGATGCCCATGGTATTGTATATCATGTAGATCGCATCGCTCCATATGCCGGCCCGGCTGTCTGTCTGGAGCGAGTTCCAAATCCGCAGTCCCCGTTGCAGACAGCTCAGTGCGGCATCCGTCGAATCGGCCGCCAGCAGGGCTGTGCCTTTGAATCCGCATGCCCACAACATGGCTTCGCGGTCAGAGGCGGACCGGGCGAGTTGTTCCATGCGCTCTCCGAGCGCCAGGGCACCGGCGTAGTCGGCCGAAAGCATCCGTTGCCGGCAGGCCGTGCAGAGGGAATCGAGCGTCCGGTTGGGCGGCTGCGTGTCGGTGGTCGGAACGGGCGTTTGCCGATACTCCGTTCGCATTGTCTGATCCGGGACGGTCCCGCCTGTGGCATCTTCCTGCGTGGGGATGTCGCACCGGGTCTGCATGAGCAGAACAGCTGCCAGAATCAGGGCTGACGGTTTCATCTCGTTTCAAAGATACGATTTTTTGCCGAAATCCCGGATCGGCGGAGGCATAGGGAACGGGAAATGTTGATAAAATATCGAAAACTTTGGCTCGCGGGTTGCACATCGGGGACCGAAATCCCATACATTTGTCAATAAACACTCAGGGCAATGGCAGAGATCAAAAAATTAGGCATCGACATCGAGCTCGGCGAAGAGGTCGCACAGGGGGCGTATTCCAACCTGGCGATCATTTCCCACTCCACTTCCGAGTTCATCCTCGACTTTGCGACCGTGCTTCCGGGGGTGCAGAAGGCCAGGGTCAAAAGCCGCATCATCCTCACGCCCGAACATGCCAAACGGCTGCTCATGTCGCTGCAGGAGAATGTGACCCGCTATGAAAGCAACGTGGGCAAGATCGAGATTCCCTCGCCGCGTCAGCAGCAGAGCGGGGACGACTTCGGCGTTGGCCACAAGATCGGCGAGGCGTAGTCCGCAGCCGTGCGGCGGCTCTCTTCGGAATCGCTTCCGCAGGGGGCGTTGCGGTCTCTTCGGCCCGGCTTTCACGGCCGGGTTCCGGTCTCTGCGGGTTTGTCCCGTCTTTGCACTCCGCCCGGCGGTTTTCCCGGATGAATCGAATTTCCGACGATAGTTCTCTTTTCCCGATCGCTCCGGCGCTCGTCGAATGGTACGCCCTGCGGGGGCGCGACCTGCCGTGGCGCCGCACGCGTGACCCCTACCTGATCTGGCTTTCGGAGATCATCCTCCAGCAGACCCGCGTTCGGCAGGGTACGGCCTATTTCGAGCGGCTCGCGGCCCGTTTTCCCGATGTGACCTCTCTCGCTTCCGCCACGGAGGACGAGGTGTTGCGGCTGTGGCAGGGGCTCGGCTATTACAGTCGTGCCCGCAACCTCCGCGCCGCAGCCCGGGAGGTGGTGGCCCGCTTCGGCGGCCGCTTCCCCGTTCGCTACGACGAGCTGCGCACCCTGCCGGGGGTGGGCTGTCTCTTATACACATCT
>ERZ1027194.1465-NODE-1465-length-10630-cov-5.479905_pt1 | contig 10630 bp, 7 predicted proteins | sample MGYA00519246_ERZ1027194 | MGnify/ENA primary metagenome ERZ1027194 (study PRJEB26926, sample SAMN06164505) | human gut metagenome | biome: ENVO:00009003; feature: ENVO:2100002; material: ENVO:00002003 | host: Homo sapiens | place: USA | collected 2012 ...
GGTCTCGTGGGCTCGGAGATGTGTATAAGAGACAGGCCCTGCGAGCTGCTCTGACCATACTGACCGTGCTGCGACTGGCTGCCCGTCTCGCGGTTGTGCTCCATGCCCTGCGAGCCGCTCTGACCGTACTGCGACTGTCCGCTCTGGCCGTATTGCGATTCGCTCTGACCATACTGGCCGTGCTGCGACTGGCTGCCCATCTCGCGGTTGTGCTCCATGCCCTGCGAGCCGCTCTGACCGTATTGCGACTGCCCGCTTTGGCCATACTGCGACTGTCCGCTCTGGCCGTACTGCGACTGACCCTGACCCATGCCGGACATGGTCTGTTCGTTCATCCGGCTTCCTCGGCTGCTTTCGCTGCCCATCGAGCCGCTCTGCGAAGAGGAGCCCATGCCGCTCTGCGAACCCATACCGGAGGTGCTGCCCATGCCGCTCCAGGACGACTGGCTGTCGGAGCCGCTCTGCGAGGAGGAGCCCATGCCGCTTTGCGATCCCATGCCGGAGGTGCTCCCCATGCCGCTTTGCGAGGAGGAACCCATGCCGCTCTGGTCGCGGTAGGAGCTGCCCGTGGAAGAGCCCGAGTGCATGCCGCTGTTGTCGCTGCGGTGCATGGAGCTGTCGCTGCCGGTTGTGTTGTTCATCGACGAACCGGATTTCATCCCGCTTTTCTCGTCGCGGCCGGATTCGTTCATGTGCGAGTTATTCTTTTCCATAATCGTGTTTTTTTAGAGTGATTACTTCTTCGTTTCGGAATATGCAAATAGCGTACAAATCCCGGTCGGCAGCCCGAATGAATTTTCGGACGGTCGTCCCGGCGATCGGTTGTGGGGGAAAACGGGCGGGAGAAAAAAGAAATCCCGGCCGTCGATGCGGGTCGGGATTTCCGAAAGGTTGGGGATGGGTCAGCGCCTCAGGTCGGGCAGATGCCGTGCGGCGGCGGTCGGTGCCGCAAGCATGGTCCCGGTGTCCGGCCGCGTGCAGGTGCGGGTGCGGGACTCCGTGTGTTGCATGGCGTCGTTCAGCGTTCTGCCTTCTTGGGCTTTATGCACGGATGCGGTTGTCCAGGCGGCGTTCGTGCGCAGGATTTCGCGCGTCACCGTGCGGCCGAAACGGGACGCCGGCCGGATTCCGGCTTTCGCAAGCTGCGCCTTGTCGGGCGTAACGGCCTGGCGGCGGATGGCTCCCGCCTGTCCCGAAGCGTCGAGGGCGAGCGCCATGAAAGTGACCGCCCGGTTCCATTCGGCGATGTACATGGTCGGTTCCGTGTCGCCATAGCCGACGATCAGGTCGGTGAGCTGCTGGTCGGTCATGCCCTCGTCCACCTGGTCGAAGCAGGCCGTGTAGTACCCGGCTGCGTCGGCGCTCACCGTCGCGGTGGCCGTGACGACGGCCTTGCCTTTGCAGGCGGCATAACGCGAGGGATCGCTGGCGTAATAGCGGTCTCCGTCCTCGATTTTCAGGTCGAGGCCGGTGACGGTTGCTGTACCGTCCATCGGCACCGAGCCGGTGGTGAACTCCTGTTTGAAGAGCGGCGTCGAAATCTCCTTGTCCACGCCGAATGCGATGCCGAGGTACCGCGTGCCGGGCATGAGCTGATTTTCGCAGGTCATTTTGGCCTGACCGACCGTCATCTTGTACCGGGTCATGCCCGCAACCCCGTAATGGAAGAGCAGGTAATCCATGAGGGCCTCGTCGGAGCCGGATTCGGCATAGACCTCGTAGGGCTGTATGTCGAAAAAGTAGAGCTCTTTGGCCGAGGGGGTGAAGGTGACTTCGGCGCTGTCGTAACCCCAGGTCCGCGGTTCGATCTCCACGACCATCGTGGAGGGCGTACCTGCGGCGATGGTGGTCACCACGTTCTGCGATACGTCGGTGGTGCGGGAGCCCTGGGCGTTCACGCCGAAAGCGACAACGATCTGGCGCGTGTTGGCATAGAGCTCGTCGCCCAGGATATCATAGCTCGAGAGGTATTGCCTGCCCGTGTGGACGTACTCGTCGCCGGTCGTCCAACCGGGGGCCATCTCGTCCATGATGTCGATCACGTCCTCGGACATCTCTTCGACCGAAAGGTAATTTTCGAGCATTTCATAGGGAAGCGTGTAGGCGAACCAGCGGGTGCCCTCGTCGGTCGGGGTGATGTCCACCGCAAACGATGAGGCACGAATATCCTTGAAGGCGAGTGCGAAGGCACAATCCTGCTTGTCGATATGGGTCGCCGTGAACTCCTCCTTCATCAGCGGCGTGGTGACCACGCCGGTTCCGTCGCATCCGAATGCGAAAATCACATACTGCTCCCCTTCTGTCAGGTCGTCGTAGCTCGCTTTTTTGTTGTGATAACCCACGTAATCGCCGAAAAGCTCCTGGTTTCCGCCCGCTGCGATATTTTCCTTGATCTCTTCCACGATCTTCTCGGCGGCATCCTCGCCATAGGCGTCGAACCGCTCTTTGGGCATAACGTCCCAATGGTAGGAGACGTAGATCGAGCTCGGGAACACGCCGACGCGGGTGTAGGAGATGCCCGGACGGATCGAGAAACGGAATGTGCACTCCTGCGGTTCGGGCTTTATGGTGCGGAACGGCACCTTATAAATCCGGGGCGAGGTCATCTCGCCCTCCACCGTGAGACCGTAAGCATAGAAATAGTAGTCCGATTCGGGCTTGTCGAGGGTGATGTCGTAATCCTCCATGTTGCCCGTGCGCAGCATGTTGGCGAGCGCATTGTCCGGATTCCCGTCCCCGAGGATGGTCCACCACTCGCGGAAGTAGGCGATGTCGGCGGCAACGACGGCCTGTTCGTCCTCGTCGTATTTGTCGAAATCCTCTTTGTGCACGGCCATGCCTACATAGGTGGCTTCCGGGTCCGAAGGGGTGCAGTTGACCACCACCCCGCGCGAGGATACGGAGACGATTTCGATTTCAAATGTTACCGTGCGTGCGACCTGTGGCGGTATCTGCGTGACCGTCACGGTCACGTCGGCGGCCTCGGGATAGCTCAGCGTCACGGTCGCGGTGCGGGGCTCCTCGCCGGTGTAAACGTCGGCCTGAAAGGTCGCCGTGCCTGCTTCCACGACGGGCGCGCGGAGCCATTCGGCATCCGCGGAGGCGGTCAGTTGGGCGTCTTCGCGCGGATCGGCGATCCGGTATGCGATGGCCACCGGGCCGCCGGTGGCGGGTACGGCGGCGGGCGTGTCGGCCGTGATGACCGGAGCAGGCGCGTCGGGCAGTTCGGTTTTGCTCTCCTCGCATGCGCCGAGGAGGAAGAGCGCCGCGGCGAGCAGGCAGCTTTTGATGCTGTTTTTCATAAAGGTTGCGATTGGATTTGAAGTGAATACAAAGGTTTGATCTTCCGTAATCGGAGGTGCAGTCAGAGCGCCGGCGCAGCCTGGCGGATGGTGACGGCCTTGTTGTAGGCTTCCGGATAGCTGATGGTGAAGTAGCTGACGCGCGGTGCGTCGCCTGGCTCGGCCGCGGTGTTCGGATCGAGGGTGAAGATCACTTTGCCGTCGGAAATTTCGAGCGAATGGAGCCACTCGGCGTTGTAGGGCGGCTGTACCTCGGCCGTCGCGCCGTCGATGGGGTTGTCGATCCGGAACGTCACCTCGAAGGTTCCGCCTTCCACGGGATAGATTTCCGGCTCACCCGCTTCGATCGACGGTTTGGCGGGGGTGGTGAAGAGCTCCTTCGTGATGAGCGGAGTGGTTACGGTGCCGTCCGCGTCGAGCCCGTAAGCGTAGAGGTAATAATCCCGTTCGGCGTAATAGAGGTACTCCGTGATTTCGATCTGGCTGCCCGAGGTCAGGTGGTCGGCGATATTCCCCGGCTCGCCCGTCCATCCCGGACGCAGGAATCGCTCGATATCCGATTCGATCAGGGCCTGGTCGCTGGCATACTCCTCGTATTCGGAACGGAGCATGACGTCCAATACGTAAGTGGCTGCCGGATCGGAAGGGATGCAGCTCACCTCGGCCTGCGACGGAGTGACCCGGTGAACGGTCAGCTCGAAAGTGAGCGCCGCCGCCTCTTCGGGGGCCGACTGGCGGACGATGACCGCCTTGTCGTAGGCTTCGGGGTAGCTGGCGGTGAAGAAGGTCTGGCGCGGCTCGCTGCCCGGCTCGGCATCGGCGTTGGAATCGACGGTGAAGGCGATCGTTTGGGCGGAGACCGAGAAGTCGTGCACCCACTCCTCGCGGGGCGTGATCTGAATTTCCGCTCCCTGTGCAGGATGCGTGATCGAATAGTTCAACGTGACGCGGCCGCCGTCCACGGGTTGAAGCTCCAATTCCGCAATGACGATTTCGGGACGGGGCGGGACGGTGATTTCGATTTTGGCGATGTGGTCGGAGGTGACCGTGCCGTCCTCGTTCAGACCGTAAGCATAGAAATAGTAGGGTTTTTCGGGCGACAGGGTGAGTTCGAGGTTTTCCAGCCTGCCTGTACGCAGCCGGTCGGCGATGCCGTCGCCCCAGGGTGAGTTGCGGAAGTTCTCGATGTCGCTGGCGATCAGCTCCTCCTCGCTTGCAAAGGCGTCGTAGTCGCTCTTGAGAATGGAGAGGGCGACATAGGTGGCCTGCTCATCCGACGGCGTGCAGTTGACCGTGGCCTTTGCGGGGGCGGTGCTTACGAGTTCGAGTTCAAAGGTGAGTCCCGTCGGAGCGACGGGTTTTTCGGGCGCGGATTGCCGGACGGTGATCGTGACCTCCGGGGCCCGGGGATAGGTGAGAATGAAGGTGCCTGTGCGGGGAGCGCTGCCCGGCTCGGCATCGGTGTTGGGATCGGCGGTGAAAGTTACCTTGTCGGTCGTGACGACAAAGGAGTGGAGCCATGCGGCGGTGCTTTCTCTGACCGTGAGGAGGGCGTCCGGCGCGGGGTCGTCGATGTGGTAGGTCAGTTCAAATTCCCCCCCCCTACAGGGAGCAGGTCGGGATTCTCGACCGTGATTCTGGGCACGGACGGCTCTTCGATGGTTTTGTCATCGCTCTTGCAACCCGAGACGGCCAGAAGCGCCGTCGTACACAAGAGACAGAAACCGGAAAATTTCTTCATGTGTGAAAGGTTTGAAGTGAATACTAAACGATTACGGTGATCCGTCGAACAATATAGCGAATTTTTCCCGCGTTGCAAAGAGGCCGCGACCGAATCGGTCGTTCCGACCAATTTATCCGCAGTTCCGTTGAAATCGGACGATTCATCTTTGCGGATAGGTGAAAAAGGGGACAGGAAAAATTGAAGTTCCGGATAAATTGCTATATTTGTAGCGGACACAGGACGGAACGGAGGATCGCCGCTTGAGAACGGTCCCTCGTGTCCGCGTTCCGGCTGTGTCGCATTTGTTTTTCAATGCTAACCGGTTCGCATCGGGCTGTGGGCCATAAATCTTTGTCGCAATGAAACACGCATTTTCACCCCCCCCCTCGTTTTTCTGACCCTCGTTTCGCTTCTGATCTGCTTCTCCTGTAAGGACGACGATCCTGTCGTTCCCGCCCCGGCGGTCAAAATCACCGCCGGAACCTCCGACCAAACCTCCCTGACCTTTACCGTGGCGCCGCAAAATGCCGAGCGCTGCGCCTACCTTGTCGTCCCGGCGACCGATGCGGCGGCGATCGACGCGGCGGCCGTGCTGGAACGCGGCCGCACGGTTGATGCGCTCGCCTCGGGAAGCTATACGGCCGAGGGGCTGAGCCCCGAAACGGCCTATGCGGTCTATGCGGCAGTATCCTCTGCCGCCGGAACGGCTCTCGACCATGTGGCCATGCTTACGGCCGCAGGACCCGGGCAGGGGCCGACCGTTGCGATTCAGCCCGGCGAGGTGACCGCCACGCTGGTATCGTTTACGCTGACCCCTTCTTATGCGGACAAATGCGGCTATATGGTCGTTGCTGCGGCCGGGCGGCTTCCCGATGCGGAGACCGTGCTGAGAGACGGCACCGAAGCCGATGCGTCGGCTCCGACGGAACATGCCGTTGCGGAGCTCATGCCGGGTACCGAATACGTAGTTGTGGCGGCCGTCTCCCGGGAGGGCGTTTACGGAGCTGTTGCGACCCTCAAACTCACCACTGCAGCCGGGCCGGAGCTGCCCGGTCTGACGGAGGACGTGACGGATCATCGGTTCACTTTCGTCGAGCGTTCCAACTATTTCGGCGACCTGTGGGAGAAGAAAACCGGATGGTTCGTTTACGGCCTGCGCGACGCCGAACCCGATGAAAACGGGGATTATCCGGCCGGCACCGCCGAGCTCTGTTTCGAGCTCCATGCCGATCTCGCGGCCAGCGAGGGCGGGGTGCTTCCGGCAGGCACTTACCGGGTCGGCAGCGAGATCGTGCCCGGCGCCTGTATGCCCGGACGCATCATCGAAATCCAGGATGACACGTTCATCGGCGACGTGACCTATTATGCGCGTGACGGGAAGTGGGGAATTGTCGATGCGGGTACGGTGACCGTCGATAAGACCGCAGACGGCTACCGCCTCGCCTTCGATTTCACTACCGCGGACGGACACCGTGTGACCGCCTCCTACGCGGGAACGCTCGTGGCCGAAAACTCCGAGCCGGTCGATCCCGATGCGACCACCACCCTGAAGAACGACTATGAAATCCGCTTCGCTCCGGGTGACGGCACGAAGGTAAGCGCCTTTTATTACGGTTATGACGCGGATCAGCAGGCCGACGTGTGGTCGGTCTATATGGAGCCGGTGCGCAAGGACACCGACGCCGACGGCTTCATGATGGATTTGCTGGTCGATCCCCAATACGGATACGACAGCGGATTCCCCGCCGGCACCGCCGAAAACCCCCACGAATACGGCGTGAGCTACTACGGCGAGCCGGGACACTACCTGCCCGGGGAGTACGACGCCGACGGGGTGATGGTCCATACCTGGTACCTGGGCGGCTATGTGACGGTCGGCGACGAGTGGCTCGTTACGCGATATGCCGCGGCCAAAATGGGGTATATCTATATCTCACGCACGGACGACACCTACACTGTCACCGTGGAGTACTCCGATGAAAACTGGCACACCGTGACCGGCACGTGGAGCGGCTCCCTGACGACCGAGGATCTGTCAGCTTCGCCCGCGAGGCGGCTGCGTCCGGCTTTCGGGGCACGCCGTTGATGGCGCCCCGGCCCGACAGGATGAATCATGCGGACTGTTCATCCGCATGATTCTTTTTATCCGAAAAGTGGATATTATGACCAATTTTGTCTATATTTGATCTGAATAGGACCGTCGGTTTCTATGTAATGACGGTTGAACCCCGACATGGATGGACTGACGCCAAACAAACGAACAGGGATGATGCAGAAAATTCGCAGTGCGTACCGATCGTCGGAGACGGGCGGCTATGCGGCGGGGAGCAGGCAGGCGCCGGACGGCGGAAGCAACGAGCCAAAAAAGGATGACAGGGAATATCTGGGCGAAATTACCGGCGTCAAGCTCGTCCACGAACTGATGGTCGATATCATGGGCGGCCTGATCCCCGGTGTGCTGTTTTTATTCAGCCTGCTCGTCTGCGTCGTCTTTCCGATCTTCTGTTACGTCGGATTGCCTTACGCGCCTGCCGAGAACAGCTATGGACAGGGCTGGTTCTGGGTGGTCATTTTTCTGACCTTTCTTATTCTTTCCTATGTTATCGGCCATATTTTTTATCGTTCCGATATTAAAAACCCCGACAAGGCCGACCTGAAGCAGCAGCAGAGCAAATTCCTGAGACGTTTTGTCCGCGAGTTGAAACGGGTGACCGATGCGGGTTCCCGAGCGAGGAGTGACGAGCAGACGACCGAGCTGAAAATCAGAACGGTCGCCAGGATGCTGGCGACCGAGATTGAATACCTGCACAGTACGCTGAAATCGGCGATGGACAGCGGCTTGAATGTGGGCGATTCCTCCGTGTATGGCGAACAATTCCTGAAAGCCTGCACGGAAGCTGAGGACTACCTCGAAGCTGTCGTGACGAAAAGCCCAAACCGCAACGAACGGTTTTACGACAAACATCTGCTTTGCATTCTCTTTCCGGAGGAGGCGGATCGGTTCGGGTGCTGCAAGGCCGACCAGTGCGCCCTCGACTTGCTGCCGCCGCGTTCCAGGATCGTCGTCGAGGAGTACGAAATGCTGCTCGCCGCATTGGAAGGGACCCGGAGCATCCGGTTTTTCGGTCGCCGCAAAAAGCCGGAAGGGTCGCTGCTGTTGTCGCTCGCGGTATGCTACAACGTGCTTTTCATGCAGGCGGAAGTGGGGTGCTCGACAGAGAACCGCTGCGATTTTCCCTATATCAGCTATTACAAATACCTGCTTAAACGACGTGAGACCGAGTTGCTTAAGTACGTCGATTGGAACACGACCAACGCCCGCACGAAAAACAAAGTCAACCGCTATAAGATCGAAATACAGATGTTCGCCTCCAAGGCCTATTCGATTCTCAATAAGAACGAGTCGCATATCCGCATGGCTGCTTCCTCGTGGTATGTGGCCCGAACGATGCTGCGGGTGGCCAAGTGGATGATGATTATAACGATTGTTCCGATTGTGTACCGCTTTTGCGTGAATTTCGTCTGCAACGGCTATGCCGAGTCGGGTCAGTACCTTTCTTCATCCGGTCCGGAAATGCAGCAGCTCGTCATCGCTTTCTGTTTTCCGTTGGGCATCCTGATTCTGCTGTACTTCACCATTAAGCGGCGAATCGTCACCTTCATCCACTACCAGCGTCTGCGGGAAATCTACCATACGTTATTCATCTATCACCAGTGGAAGAGTAACCTCGAAGTGGTAAGTGATCGTGAAAAGCTGCTGAAACTGAAAGTCGAAAAGGAACGACTCGATCTGGAACACGTCCGATCGGAGACCCGCCAGCAGGAAATGGATTCGCAACCGGTATAGCGCACATCCGAGTTTGCAGGTCGCAGATGCCGGCGCCTGTGATGAGGTTTTGCCGGACGAAAAAGCGTCGAATTTTCCGAAGAGTTCGCTGTATTTGTCGCATGAAATTGGGAAAAAGCGGCGAAATCGTATCTTTGTCTCCGAAGAACGCATGGGCCGCTGCCGATCGACCTCGCCGGGTCGAAAGCGGTTTTGCAGGTCGTACCGGTGCCCGATTGCGATTTATACGGACAGGAGAATGGATACCCGGATACTCATTGAACAACTCGCCCGCGAAAGCAACTACCGTTTGGACGACGGCATCATGGAGCTGTTTCTGGACTCCATGACCGAACGCAGGCTCCGCCCGAAAGAGGTGCTCATCGAATTCGATACGCACAACGATCAGATCTATATTCTGACCGAGGGCATCATGCGTTCCGTCTATTTCGACGGGGTGAAGGAGCGGACACTCGCTTTCGCCCTGCCCGGGACGATGTCCATGTCGCTCCACTCCTATTATATGAACAGGCCGGTCTTTTTGCAGCATGAAGCATGCTGCGAGGCTGCGGTACTCTGCTCCACGAAACAGAACTTCGATCGTTTCATCTCCCTCTATCCCGAGTTTGCGCAATGGGCGCTGAATATGGCCTATTGTCAGTTGTATTTCTACGAGATGAAGCTCTGCGTCATCAAAGGCGATGCCAGGGAGCGTTTTCGCGCGCTCATCCAGAACCGTCCCGAGATTCTCGAGAAAGTTCCGCTCAATGCCATCGCCTCCTACCTGGGCATCACCCCGTCCTATCTGAGCCGGCTGAAAAAGAAGTTGCGGCATAAATGACGCAATTTGCCGCGGCTTGACATAGGTCAAGTGTTTCCTCGGTGTTTCCTCCTAAATTTGCCCCTGAGTCAAGCTCTGTCCGCGGTCGGTATGGCACGGACGGGCGGCTCGATTGGAAACCTTATAAAACAAGTTGTCATGAAACGATTTTTATTCTTCTTCACTGCAGGCTGCTTCATGGCTCTGACAGGCGGTTGCGACTCCGATCACGGTTCCGCAGATCCCGAACCCTCCAACCAATGGACGCTGGACGGAGCGACCGGCACCCCGATTGTCCATGCCGCCATGAAGGAAGCGGACGGGACTACCTATTTTTATCTCAACAAAAACATCCCCGGGGACGAGGAGTCCCAATATGGCGTCGCTGGGCGGGTCGTTCTCGCCCTGCCGACCGAATCCCTCGGGACGGAGTACGCCTGCTCGGCAGCCAATGCCGAACGCTGGACATTCCGCCTGGAGGAATCGGACCGCGGAATCGAATTGGACGCCGGTGTTTCGGGAACCATCGACGTGATGCGGGAAGGTGCCGGTTACCGCATCCGGGGGACAATGCAATACGAAGGAGGGGAGTGCCTCGGCCTCTATTACGACGGTCCGGTCACCGATCTGGCGGTATTCGACGCATCCGAGCACAACGGTACAGGCAGTATGAAATGGTCGTTCGAGGACGAACCGCGTGCGGTCTCCGCCACATGCTACAAATACCTTCAGTTTCCCGAAGGAGACATGTACCTGATTTTTCTCTATTGCGGCGGCGGGAACCGTATTCCGGTCGAAGAGTGGGGCCTCGATGATGAATACAACTCGGTGCACAGCGTTTACAACTACGAGGGGGTCCTGATTTTTGTCCCCGCGTCGTTCGTAGCCGAAGGCAAAGAGATCGATCTGACCGAGACGGCCGATTTCGACTCCTTCACGGAACGCAGGCTCCCCTGGGC
>ERZ1027194.1474-NODE-1474-length-10568-cov-5.406735_pt1 | contig 10568 bp, 9 predicted proteins | sample MGYA00519246_ERZ1027194 | MGnify/ENA primary metagenome ERZ1027194 (study PRJEB26926, sample SAMN06164505) | human gut metagenome | biome: ENVO:00009003; feature: ENVO:2100002; material: ENVO:00002003 | host: Homo sapiens | place: USA | collected 2012 ...
CGTGGGCTCGGAGATGTGTATAAGAGACAGGTATCTGACGGACGGAACGGCGTCCGGCGGCGTCTGGGGAGAGGAAGCGTCTTTCCCGTTTTGGTACGAAGGCGAGGGAACGGTCGTCACGTTGTATGCCCGCTGGGAGACCGAGCGCAAGCAGGACGGTCTGAGCGTCGAAACGGGTTGGGACTTTTCCGAGCAAAAAACAATTACCGTTTCGCAGTCGGGGATTTACTACTTCCGCTTTACCGCCTCCGCGTCGGGTAAGCTTGCGTCCGACGCAAACAACGTGCCGCTTATCTCCGCCGAGCTGGAAGCCGCGGGCGCGGAGTACAGAGTCTGGGTTATGCTGTTCTCCGACCAAAGCATGGATTACGACTATCTGGTGAGCATAATGGACAGAACGGTCAAAGAGGGGCACACCTATTTCGGTACGCTGGAAATAGATTTGCCCGCAGAGATGTTTCCTTTCACCTTTACGGCAAACATAGTGATAAATGAAAGTTGATTTGTACTGACAAAAAGGGGACGCAAATGCGTCCCCTTTGCTTTAAAGTTTAAAAAAAAATTGTCCGTCAGGGACTGCGGGTTTTAGTCGGTGTTTGGCTTTACCCGTCGTCAGCCTGTTCGGGCAGCAAAAGCAAATTGAGCGCACTGCTTGCTTTGCGTTAAAAAAGGAGTCTAAAAGACTCCTTTTTTAAATCAATTTGAATTTTGCCGTCACGCCTGCTGCGCGGGTATTTCTCCCTGCCACTCGACGGTAAATTCATATTCCGCAAGAGGCACTTCAATTTCGCCCGTGTAAACGTTCTGCTCCGAAAATTCGTAAAAGATGTAATACGTTTGTCCCGCCTTGCACTCGAATCCGAGATACAAAACGTTCCAATTTTCGTCGTAAACCGTCGTGTGCCAATATCCGTTTACCGTGTTTGTCGCCTTGTCGAACGTCCCGAAGCCGGAGTCGGAGTATGCCACGTGGTCGAAATTCATCTTCATGAGATAAAGTCCGTCCCTTTCGGGCGTAAACTCAAAGAATGTCGTCGTCCAAGCGTTCAAGGTCAGCTTTCTCGTCGTTTCGGATACGACGAAAGCGAAAGGCACGTCCGAACCGTCCTCGTATCTGTCCGCGCCGAATCTTGCATACAGCGTGACAACGCCGAGACTGTCCGCTTTTCCTACATACGGCGCGCCGAAAACTCTTTCGCCCCAATCTCCGTCCACGCTGCCGTCCTTGGTGAACCAGCCTTGGAAAAACCTTTCGCCTTCGCCCGCCCACTCTGTGTAGGGGAGGCTCCAAAGGTCGTAGCTTTGCACGCTTTCGACCTCAGTGCCGCCGTTGCTTTCAAAATTGTAGGTGAAGCTCTGCGGCGTTTCCAAGGCTTTGAAGTAGTTTATGCCGTACAGCTTTCCGTACTCTGCCAAAAACGCCGACCAACAGGCGTAAGTGCCGTTGGGTATGTGTATTGTTGCGTTGGCAAGAGGCTCTTGCATAGGAGCGATGAAAATATTTTGCCCCATTTGCGGAGGAAGCACGCCTTTAAAGGTTATGGATTCAATGACATAAGATAGCATGAAAGCATAATCGCCGATATATTCCAATTTTTCAGGAAAAACAAGACTTTTTATATCGCCGCAGCCGTTAAACGCGAGGTCGTCAATCACGCGCACCGTGTCGGGAAACTCGATTTCCGTTATTCCGTCAAACACGATTTGTCCCTGATTGTCGTAACGTTGTATAATTCCGTATGCGGCATTAGATGCTATTTCGGTAAGTATATATTCTCCCGTGTCGGGGAAAATCAGCTTTCCGTCGGCGTTTGCGGAAGCGCGGGGGATGTGCACGAGCCGCAGCTCGTTGCCGCCGATTTTTTCGTACAGCCAGCCTCCGAAGGAAAGGTAGCGCCCGTTGCCATCTTCTACCGTTATGTTTTCAAGATACATGTTGCCGTAGCCCGACGCGGAGTAATCCGTGACGGTTGCGGGCAGCTCCACTTCTGTCTGCATAGTGTGGATTGAGTAATACTCGATTTTTTCGAGATTGCAGCCGTCGGGCCAGACAAAGCCCGTGAAACTTCCGCCGAGAGTCAACGCGGGGTAAGATTCGTTTGCAAGAGCGTTTTCCCAATTCAACTCGGAGTTGATTTCTTTGAGAGTGGAGGGCAAACTTATTTGATTTATTCCGATCTCGTAGCGGGTAGAAGTTTGCGTTTCAGGGTCATATATATAAAATCACTTAAGACAACGCCCGCCGGCAGGGAAACCACTCCCTCGGGGATTACAAGAGTCTTGATGTCGTAAACGTTATTGAATGCGAACGGGCGGAACGCCGTCACACCCTGAGGCACCGTGTATGTTTCGGTCAAAAACTGCTCTGCGTTTTCCGGGTCAAAGTCGTCGTTATTGAAGTTGTATTCTGCGACAATGGGAGCGTAAAGGACAAACGTGTCTCCCGCTTTGCCGTTGAAAAGGGGACCCGTGCCTTTTTCTATCAAAGCGCGGTCTAAGTAGCTGTAATATTTGTCGCTGTTCGTCACGACTACGGTATCGAATTTGTCATAATATTGGCAATAGAAAGCGCCTTCTCCGACGTATTGGACTCCGTCAAGCCTGACTTCTTTCAGCTCTGTTTCAAAAAATGCGAAGTCGCCTATATATTTCAGTCCGCGGGGCAGCGTAAAATCGGCGGAGCGACCTAGTCGACTGCATTGCTGAAAAGCGCCCGCTTTGAGTTGGGAGGCGTGGTCGCGGGTTATTGCTCCTTTCAGCTCGTAGGTTGCCTCCGCGCCCTCTATGCGTTCTACATTGCCGTTGAACGTGACGGATTTAATAGAGTTCCTGTACAAAAAACCCGAACCGATTGTTTCTACGTCTCCCTCGAAGACGACGGAGGTCACTCCCCGTGCCTGCCAAAGCAGCGCGGGATAGACGGTTTTTACCGTGTCGGGCACTACAAGCTCCGCGTTTTCGGAAGTGCGGTTCAAGTAATCTATATACACAAGCTCGCTGCCGTCGGAGGAGTAAAGGGCAAGCCCGCTCATGAAAAAGCTTTCGCAATCGGAGGAAAGATTGACGGAGCGGTCGTTTTGGCTGTTAAGCCGATTGATGAGACCGAATTGAAAAAAGGCGTAAGGCTCTATTTCGCAGAGAGAAGCGGGGAGGTTCAGCTCAAACGCGCAGTTGAAAAAAGCCATAGCCCAAATTTGCTCCAAGCCCGCAAAGTCCACGCGGGGGATGTCCAAACCGTCAAAGGCGTAAGCGTCCACGATTTTTACCGATTCGGGTATGTAGAGGAGGTCTATGTCCTTAAAGCCCTTGTAAAGCGACGACAAGCCGTAGGAGGCGATTTTCGACACGGGTTTGTTGTTGAAGGTCGCGGGCACGCCCCAATCGCCGTCAAGGTTCATGTAGCGGAAGTCAAGCGTGCGTTTGACGGCTATTTCGTAGGTGCCGTCGTCGAGGAGATTGAAGTAAAACAGGCTTTCGGGAAGCGATTTGTAGTCGTAAACCGCCGTTACCGTCATGTTTTCCTTTACGCAGTCAATGGGCTTGTCCCAACCCGAAAAGGTGAAAATTTCGGGATAAGCCCAGTGAGTGGGTTCGAGCTGAATGTCCGCCGCCTGTCCGTAGGCGACCTCGACCTCGTCAAGGCGCAGTCCGTCCGCGTCCTGCACGGTGACGGTGAGCATCACGGGGGAAAACTCGGCAACGAGATTCAAGTCGGAGTCGATTGCCGTGTCGAAAGCAAACGTATCGCCGCCGTTTTTCCACACAAGCTCAAAGCCCTCCTTGGAGTAGTCGGGGGCAAAAACCTTGCCGCCTTTTTCGATTGTCACTTGTGCTATGACCTTGCCGTCGTCCTCGAAGGTGACGGTCACGGGCTGTTGCGGCGTTTGGGAGGCGACGTTTTCCCACACCGCTTTGAGAGTCATCGGACGTGTCACGGGCGTGGAGAAGTCGAAGAGCGTTTCTCCGCCGTCGGCGGACCAGCCTTTGAGCTTGCAGCCCTCTTTTTCCGAGTGCGGAGCGTTGCCTATGGCTTGACCGTCCGCGACGGTTATCCCGACCACGGCGGAGCCGCCGTCCGCGTCGAAAACCACCTCGTGCGTGACCTTTCCGCAAGCCGCGTCAAGCCTCTCGACCGCTACAATCTGGGCGGTTCTTCGCAGCGCAACACGGTTTTTTTGCTTGCGCGCAGCGGTCCCAAAAGCATGTCGGAGCTTGCCGACAACGTAAACTACGACAGAGGAAATATGACAAGGCTTGTGGATTATCTCGTAAAGCAGGGGCTTGCAAGACGTTTTCAGCAGGAAAACAACCGCAAGCAGGTTTACGTGGAGCTTACCGCAAAAGGATATGCGTTGATAGACGAGGAGGGGGATGTGTTCGTCAAGAATATGCGCGACAAGGTTAGAGACAAGCTTGACGACGCGGAGCGGTTGGATTTGCTCGAAACGCTGAAAAAAGCCGCGTCTTACCTCAAAAGACTTTGATTGACAAAAAAAGGAGTCCTGAAAGACTCCTTTTTTATATTATTTCTTTTAAAATATTGAAAAGCAGCTCCAAGCTGTCGCTTTGCCGCAAGACGAGGAAAACGTCGTCTCGGTTGATGCGGAATCGGGCGGCGGTCAGAGGCAAAGCCGTTTCCCCGAAATATTCCACCGACACTCCGTCGAACGTTTCTTCAAGGCAGCCGTCGGGGAAAAGCGCGTCAAGAGCGTCGGAGTGCGAGCTTTCTTCCGTCGCTACGTAAAGCTGAACCGTCAGGCTTTGTTCGGTTGCCGTTTCGCAAAGCAGGACTACCTTTCGGTTTTTTGTTCGTGTTATTGTCTGAAACGTGCGGGAGCCGCCGACATCCGGGGGCAAAACGGGGAAATCCGTCCCGTATAGCCCGTTGTAGTCTTGAAATCCGAAATCGAAAACAGTTTTAGATTCGTAATCGCCGTTGCCGTTGTAGCCCGCGTCGCCTTTCAGCAACAGAACCGAAACCATTGCGGCGGCTGCGACAATCAGGCACACCGCAAGGGAAAGCGCCGCGCACAGACGGCGTTTGCGACGCAGCGAACAGGCTCTTTCGGCGGACTGCCGCCGCGAGAGCGCGTTTTTTGCAAAGTCCGTGTCCTTGAAGGGCTGTACGTCTTGCGGCAGTTCGGACAGCGCTTTTTCCGTTTTCGTGCGCGTTTCAAAAATTTTTTTCATGTTTGTTCCCCTCCGTAGCTAAGCGTTTTTGACGCGGCGCAGAGACTTTCTTTGAAAGAACGGCTGCCCTCCAACCTTTTCAGCGCCCGCGCGTATGTTCTGTGCGCCGCCGCTTTGGATATGCGCGCGGCGGACGCGATTTCCTCAAAGGTCATATCCAACCAAAGTTTCATGGAAACAACCTTGATTTCTTTTTGAGTGAGATTGTTCATCAGCGTTTGAACAAGCAGCATACTGTCCGTGTGTTCAAAGCAGAAAGCGGCTCCTATGTCCGCGGCAAAGTCCAACGGCAGGTCGCTGCGCCTGTTTCGCAAAATGGACAGACATTTGTTTTTGAAAATTTTGTAAACCCAACCCATAGGATTTTGAGCCGAGCAGTATCCGTCTATGTGGACGAGTATCGAAATATAGGTTTCTTGCAGCGCGTCCTCGATGTCGTCTGCATTTTTGAGATAAGCCAACGCGCTCAATGCCAACGGTCTTTTGGTTGCGTCCACAAAGCTGCAAAAAGCGTCGGCGTCGCCTGCTTTTATCCTGAAAAGCAATCTGTCTATTTCCGCGTTCAATGTCTCGCTTTCCATTCCTGCCCCTTTGCCTGCCGTTTTATTGTCAAATTCTTGTCAGCGTTTATATTGTATAGTTTTTTGCGGCGATTGTCAATAAAAGGGTGTGAATCGGGGGAAATTTGTGTTTTCGAACACTTTGGAAATAGGTTTTTGTTCAAATATAGCATATTTTACAAATATGCTTGCATTGGACGGAAAAATTTGCTATCATATCAAAGCTGATTTGTATTAAAGCAACTTTTTTTCTTTTTATTTTATATTTTTTAACTTTTTCAGGGGAGAACCCGATTATTTTTTATGAATATCGACAAAAAAGAAGTCAACCGCCTTGTCATGCGCCTCAAAGAAGGGGACGAAACCGCCTTCGACAGACTTTATTCTCTGCTCAAACTCCCGCTCCTCAAATTCGTCAACGGTTACACGGGAAACGCCGACGCTTCGGACGACATCGTGCACAATGTTTTTCTCTGTCTTTACAGCCGCCCGATAAAAAATTTTTCCAATTGCTTCGGCTGGATTTTTACCGTCGCCCGCAATCTTGCGCTGAATGAGCTTAACAAAAGCAGGTTCGAGGTGGCAACCGACACCCGCCTGGTCAGAACGGGAGGACGCAGTCTGCTTTCGGAGGAAGAACTCGATATGCGTCGCGCCCTGTCCTGCCTCGACGAAAAAGAAAGAGAGCTTTTTGCCTTGAAATACGAAGCCGACCTGACGTTTAAAACCCTGTCGGCGGTTTACGGCGTGCCGGACAGCGTGCTCAAACGCAGGGTGAAAAAGATAGTGGAAAAGCTTAAAGACAGACTCGGTTAGTTTTTCGGGAAACCCGCAAACGTCAAGAAAGGATTGACGAAAATTGTTGAATTTGCACAAATAATTAAATTTATTGATTGTACATTGCGAAAATTGGTCAGTCTGCCGCGTGTCGTTTGTTTGAATGTATAATAAATACACAATTTTACTTGAAAAGGGGGTTTTCGAGTATGAGAAAAACAATGTCACGCCGTCGCGTCGGTCAAAGCGACATTGAACTTCGGCTGTCCTGTCTTGCGGAACAGAATTTTCTTAATATGCCCGTTTTTGAGGGCAAGGCGGAACAAAACAGACTTTACGCCGCCGCGCAAAGGGAAAGAGCGCGCAGAAAAAAACTGCTTAATCTTCGTTTCAAGCGCGCGCTTGTCGCCGTGTGCATGATGCTTTTGCTCATAGGTACGGGCGCGGGTGCATACGGCTCGATAATCGGCTACAACGGAGTCATATACGAGGATACCGACGAGTTTTCCGCACGGGGGTTTGTGCCCGATTGCTTCCGTTTGCCCTACGATATGCTGGACAAATTTGCGAGCGAAAAGTCTTTTGCCTTTACTTTAAACAATGAGTGGAAAATAAGGGATATTATATTTAAGTATATCAACGAAAATGATTATTTGATTTTTAATATATGGAACAGCGACTCGGGAAAATTTGACGAAGACCAATTGGTATATACGATAAACGGATATGCGATTTATAAACAATTAGATAAGAAAAACCATTCATATCTGATTGTATATAAGAACGATAATTTGCTTTTGGAAAGTAATTCTTTAAAATTATGCTTGCAGTTGATAAATTGTATAGTAAATTGATTTAAGCCGACAATTTTCGTCGGCTTTTTTCGTACCGAATCCTGCTTTGAATTGTTTATTGATTGACAAAATTCAAAGGAGGATTTCTTTTATGAAATCAAAAAAACTATTTTTTACGCTCTTTGTGGCTGTTTTCATGGCAGCCGCGCTTCTGTTTCTCTTTGTCGGAAACGTCGCAAACGTCTATGCGTCGCAAACTCAGGAAACGATAAATTGGAATATGAAGGATGTATGGCAAAACAAAACAAGCAGAGACGTGCCTGCTTTCGCCACATATGACGCCATGATAGAATGCGCTCCGAGAGCGGGATTTACGGCATTGGGCTTTTACGATTACGAATATCCCGAGCTGTTGACGGGAGACGTTTACGAAGGCTCGAAAGTTGTAAACAACAGCTATTACGCATTTTACGATGAATACAAGGAATTGATGGAGCTTATGAAGCAGTCGCCTACCGGCGTTACGGTGAGAAATTTCAAAAAGGGTCTCACCGAATACGTGGAAAGAAGAGGACGCTCCGTTACCTTTACCTCCGTTATGTCCAAGGGAACAGCCGATTTGACTCAGTGCATTTTCGCTTTTGCCGCGCAAAAGCCCGTAGTGATGTTCCTTGACGGTTTCAGATACGTTATGCGTCACGAGGAGGTGGCGAACCGCGACACGATTACGTATTACACCGAGGAGGACGTAAAGCATGCGGTGCTTGTTTACGGACACATACTTTTTACTTACGACTACACAACTAGAAGGGAATATTATCTTGTCAATTCGGGGTATAGGGGCAACGTCAAGATGCCAATAGACAGCTTCCTCGACGTTGACGACGCGTATATCATAGATATAACCTGATTTTGCCGCGTTTGGGTTAAAAAATCCCCGTCCAAAAGGACGGGGATTTTTTACGCGACTGCCGCCGCGACGGTTTCCGTATCGTATTTGTCGTTCATTTCGCCTACAAGCTCTTCCAAAATGTCTTCGAGCGAGATTAGTCCCACAGTTTTGCCGTCCTTTACCGCTATGGCAAGGTGCTGTTGCGACTTTTGCAGCGTTTTGAACAGCAGGGAAATTTTCTCGTCGGGAGAGGTGTAGAAAGCGGGCTTCAAAATTTCCTTTATATCGCTTTTTCCGTTTAAGAGCATTTCGTAAAACTCCGCCCGATACATTATGCCGAGTACGGAGTCGATGCTCTTGTCTACAACCGGCACGCGGGAGTAGTTGGACTCCTCGAACATGCCTTTGATTTCGGTCAGCGGTCGGCTCAAATCTACCGCGGTTATGTTTTCCGCCTTTGTCATGACGGCGGACACGGGCAGCTCGTCGTAGCGAATGGTGTTCTGTATTATGTCGTGCTCGTTTTGGTTTAAAACTCCTTCGTTTTTTATGTCCGTGACGATAATCCGAAACTCCTCCTCCGTCATCGAGGGGCGTTTTTTGTCAAGTCTGAAAAGCTTGTTCAGCAGCTTTTTCCAACAGTCGAAAAGAAAGGTCAGCGGGAAAAACAGGATAATAAACACTTGAAGAGGGCGCGCGGCAAAGCAGGCGAACTCCTCGGGGCGCTCTTTGGCAAGGCTTTTGGGGGATATTTCGCCGAAAATAAGCACCAAAACCGTCATGACGATTGTGGAAAGAGTTACGCCCAAATCGTCGAAATAAAAGGTGAAAACCAAAGTGGCGAGGGACGCCGCGGCGATATTTACTATGTTGTTGCCAATCAGCAGCGTGGATAAAATCCTGTTGTAATTTTCGCTGAGCTTCAACGCCAATTTCGCGCTCTTCTTTTTTTGCGCGAGATTTTTCATTCTTGCCTGCGAAAATCCCGTGAATGCCGTTTCCGTCGCGGAAAAGTAAGCGGAAAACAAAAGCAAAATGCCTAAAACTACTATCAATATTATGGCCGAACTATCGGTCATTTCAAAAAACCTCCGTTTAAAATATGTTTGTCCTTTTAAGCGCAAAATATTACACCGCCGCAACCTCCCCGACAAAGCGAAAAAAGGCATAGCCCACGCCGAAAACGGAGAGGACTACGCCTGATTTGTCTGTCGTATTCAATTGATTTCGGGGAACGGCGTCGCTACAACTGCCTTCTTCCATAAGGAAATATACCTGCCTTAACCAAAAGTTTTCTGTATAATACCATAGCATATCGAACAGGTCAAACGAATACGCAGGCTAACACTGCGCGACAGTCGGTTTTTATCAAATTTTTAAAATTGTAAAACGGCAGTATTTGACAAAATTGCCGCAACGCTGTACAATAAGGTCATGCAAAAAGGTCTTATACACGTTTATTACGGAGACGGAAAGGGGAAAACCACCGCCGCCATTGGTTTGGGAATCAGAGCCTGCGGAAACGATATGAAGGTGCACCTCGTTCAGTTTCTCAAAGCCAACGACAGCTGCGAGCTTGTCACGTTGAGAAAAATCGGGAATTTTTCCTTGGGGGACGCTCCCTGTTCGCTGCCTTTCTGGTTCAATATGAACGAAAGGCAAAAGTCCGACTACCGTCGTTACGCCGCACAGCTGTTTGAGGCTGCGGTAAAAAAAGCCGCCTCTCTTGACGTGCTTATTCTCGACGAGGTTCTCGACGCGGTCAATATGGAGGTGTTGCCGGAAAAAAGCCTGCTGGATTTTCTCGACAACAAGCCGGAGAAGCTGGAGGTCGTCCTCACGGGGCACTCCGTTGCGCCGTCGATAGAGGACAGGGCGGATTATATTTCTTACATCAAAGCGGAGAAGCATCCCTTCGAGCACGGTCAGCCCGCGCGCAAAGGCATCGAGTTTTAACTGCATTAGAGGGCGAAAAAGAAACGCGGTTTTTAAACCGCGTTTTTTGACGGACTATTCGTTCTCGGGAAGCGGAAAATGCTTTTCTAGCAACGTGCGCGCCTTTGTGCCTACGTGTTTGACAAGAGTTTTATGCTCGCAGGTCCGGGGAAAGAGCCGAGACTGATTTTTTTAAACAGCTGTAGCGACAAAGTTTTCGGGTAAAGGTGTGTAAATTTTTCAAGTCTCTTGACTTGCGCAAAAAAAGATAGTATAACTTGCTTCGAGAGCCGAAATTCAAAATCCCTGAAAAATTTTATTGTATATTTTTTTCTTATAGAAGTTATAGAAAAAAATTTTTTAAAAATATTTGGCTGAAAACCGTTGACATTTGCAACACAATATGTTGTAGTATATAGG
>ERZ1027194.1479-NODE-1479-length-10539-cov-4.564002_pt1 | contig 10539 bp, 6 predicted proteins | sample MGYA00519246_ERZ1027194 | MGnify/ENA primary metagenome ERZ1027194 (study PRJEB26926, sample SAMN06164505) | human gut metagenome | biome: ENVO:00009003; feature: ENVO:2100002; material: ENVO:00002003 | host: Homo sapiens | place: USA | collected 2012 ...
CGAGATACTGATCGGTCTCGTGGGCTCGGAGATGTGTATAAGAGACAGGGACAGATACTTTGAAAATCTCCGTGCCGTAAGCGACAGCGGCTACGCCCGCGCCTTTGCCGAGCGTATAGCGAGCAGCTCGAAGAGATGCGCCGTGCCCGACAAGCAGGGCAGAATAACCCTCTCGGCTGAACACTGTGCGGCGGCGCACCTCGAAAAAGAGGCGCTGATAGCCGGAGTCGGCAACCGCGTGGAGATATGGAATCCCGCAGTATGGGATGAGAAGTGCGCGGAGAATATGGCGGAAATCGAGAGATTCGCAAAGAACGTTCAGCTTTAATGCGGAGGGCGGCACAGCATGGATTTCAAACATATTCCCGTACTTTTCAACGAGTCGATTGATGCGCTCGACATAAAGCCGGACGGGCTGTACGCAGACTGCACCGCGGGCGGCGGCGGCCACTCGAACGCGATATTGGACAGGCTCTCGGAAAACGGCAGGCTCATCGCCGTTGACCGCGATCCCGAAGCGATAGCGACACTCGCCGAGCGCTTTGAGGGCAGAGAGAATGTCAGCATAGTAAACGACAACTTTTTTAACATAAAGACTATACTTTCTCGGTTCACCGACGAGGGCGCCGACGGGATTCTCGCCGACCTCGGAGTGAGCTCACATCAGCTCGACGACGCAGCGCGCGGATTTTCGTTCCACGCGGACGCGCCGCTCGACATGAGGATGTCCATGCAGGGCATGAGCGCGGCGGACGCGGTCAATTCGCTTTCGCAGCGCGAGCTGCAGGATATCATCTACAGATACGGCGAGGACAAGTTCGCTCCGCGCATAGCGGCGGGGATAGTCCGCGCGAGGGAAGAAAAGCCGATAGAAACAACACTGGAACTCGCCGAGATAATCAAAAGCTCTATCCCGGCGGCGGCGCGCCGCGAGGGAGGCCACCCCGCGAGGCGCACCTTCCAGGCGCTGCGAATTTATGTGAACGGTGAGCTTGACGGGCTCGACGGGGCGATAAGCGATATGTTCGACTCGCTCAAAGTCGGCGGCAGGCTCGCAATAATAACCTTCCATTCGCTCGAGGACAGAGCGGTAAAGCAGACCTTTGCCTCCCTCTGCGAGGGTTGCATATGCCCGCCGGAGTTTCCGGTGTGCGTCTGCGGAAGAAAGAGCAGGGGCAGGCTGCCCCAAAAGGCATTGGCTCCGAGCAGAGAGGAGCTCGAACGGAATCCGCGCAGCAGAAGCGCAAGGCTTCGTGTAATAGAGAAAATCAGATAACTATTTAGTATAAACGGGAAAAGTTACAGAGAAAGGACGGTAACTATGGCAACAGAGCTCAACGGCACTCAGGCTTACAGATTCGAACTGTTCGAGCCTCAGCAGGCTATGCCCGCGCCGAAAAGAAAAAGCGCTCCGGTAGGACCGCAGCGTGTAGTGGAAGCGCCCAAAAAGACAAAGGCGCAGCTAAAAGCAGAGGCGAAAGCAATCAACAGGCGCATAGCGGTAATTTTAAGCGTGGCGGTTGTTATGTTCATGCTTCTGGGAATGAATATGTATTCGCGTTCGCGGCTTACCGTCCTTGCTCAGGAGGCAGCGAGGATACAGACGAGTATCTCCGAGGAGCAGAGCAGAACGGTCGACCTTCAGAGCAGACTGACTCAGAAAATGGGTACGGACGCTATCATCGACTATGCGACGAACAGATTGGGCATGGTCAAGGGCACCCGTTCGCAGATAAACTACATAACCGTCAACGGTTCCGATTCCGTTGTTTATGACGGGGACGGCAGCACAAAAGCAGGAGAATAGTACGGGCATCGCACGGCATATAATTATGTGCTTGCGCTGCGTTGAAAAGGGCGGATCGCGGTCTGCCCTTTTCGGGCATTTTAAGAAGGTTTTTTACCGAGCGGTGAAAGGGTGAAGATATGCGAAAAACAACGCCTAAAAAAGAAAAAGACAGGCGCGCAAAAAGAACATTTATATGTATTGCCGTAGTTTTTCTTGTCTGCATCGGTAATCTGTTTTTTATCCAGATAATTCGAGCCGATTATTACAAGGGCAAGGCGGAGGAGAATCAGCTCTATGATACCGCCATACCGGCTCAGCGCGGCACGATATATGACTCGGAGGGCAATGTCCTCGCCCAGAGCGCATCGGTGTGGCTCGTGTATATCGACCCCTACAGCGTACCGGACGACACCGTTCGCGCTCAGCTTTGCCTCGATTTGAGCGAGACGCTCGGAATAAACGGCGACAGCCTGATGAAAAAGCTGCAGATGACAAAGTACAGATATCTGGTCATAGCAAAGCAGGTTGAATATGACAGAAAAGAAAAAGTAGTCGAGATAAAAAAGAAAAAGTACGAATACGTAAAAGACGGAAAGAAGCAGTATGCCTACGGCAGCTCCATGGTCGGCATAGACCCGGACGTCAAGCGCTATTATCCCAACGGAAACCTTGCGAGCCATATCATCGGCTACACAAATTCCGAGGGCAACGGTCAGGCGGGCGTCGAGCTCTACTATAACAATATTCTTTCGGGCATACCCGGCAGAAAGGTCACGGCAAAGGATGCCTACGGCAGAGCGATGCCGCTCCAATATGAGACTCTTTACGATGCGTCAAACGGTCAAAAGCTCCAGCTGACGGTCAACTCCAATATTCAGCGCTATCTTGAGGATGCTTTGAGGCAGGCGTATATCGACAATAAGTGCGCCTACGCAAACGGCATAGTTATGGATGTCAACACCGGCGCGATACTCGGCATGGCGACTATGGGCGACTATGACCCGAACAACCCGCGCGAGACGGACGAGGCAGAGGTAGAGGAGGAGTATAAGCGCCTTCAGGAGCTTCGCGCCGCGAAGTACGAGGAGTCGGGAAAGACCCCGACGGAGGAGGAGAAAAAGAAGGGTCAGGAAGAGGACAGAACGAACGCAAAGCTCAATGTTTTCTATAACAATGTCAGAAACCAGAATGTCAGCAGCACCTATGAGCCCGGCTCGGTTTTCAAGACGATAACCGCGTCGGCGGCGCTCGACCAGGGCGTTGCGGATCAGTCGACGAAGGTCGATTGCGTGGCGGGCGGCATAAGGGTTCTGACCCAGACCTACCACTGCAACGCGCACACGGTTCACGGCACGCTCGATATGGTCGGCGGACTCAAGCGCTCCTGCAACTCATATTTCATAACCATGGGTCAGCGCCTCGGCGTTGATAACTTCTATAAATATTTTGAAGCATTCGGCTTCACGGAAAAGACGGGCATAGACCTCCCCGCCGAGACTCAGCCCAAGGCGGGAGTCACCTACCACGCCCACGAGGGCATGACTCTTATCGACCTTGCGAGCTCGTCCTTCGGTCAGTCGTTCCAGGTCACGCCCATTCAGATGGTGACGGCGCTCTCCGCCATAGCAAACGGTGGAAAGCTGATGAAGCCCTATGTCGTTGCAAAGGTGCTCGACGACAACGGCAACGTGGTCAGCGAGACTCAGCCTACGGTCAGACGCCAGGTGATAAGCGAGGAAACCTCCGCAAAGGTCGCCGAGATGATGCGCCGAGTCGTCAACGAAGGTACGGCGAAAAACGGCTATGTTATCGGCTACCGCGTCGCTGGCAAGACCGGTACATCGCAGAAGCTCGGCAAGTCGGGCGAGCACGTCGCGTCCTACGGCTGCTTTGCTCCCGCGGACGACCCGAAGGTTGCGATAATTATTATCATTGACGAGCCGCACGGCGGTCAGATACAGGGCGGTCAGATAGCCGCTCCCGTCGCGGCGCGGGTCATGGAAAAGACGCTCAAATATCTGAACGTCGAGCCGCAGTATACCGAGAGCGAGCTTGCAAAACTCGACACGACGGTTTCGAACTACGTCGGCAAGAGTGTTTCGGAGGTTTCCTCCGAGCTGCGTTCTGCGGGCTTCAACTGCAGAGTCGTAGGCAACGGCGACAAGGTCGTAAGTCAGCTCCCCGGCGCATATCAGAGCGTACCCAAGGGCGGTATAGTCGTGCTCTACACCGAGGGCGGACCCGTTGAAAAAAAGACCAAGGTTCCCGATTTAACGGGACTTTCGATAACCCAGGTCAACCGCATTGCGGCGGCCGCGGGCATAAACGTCAAGATATCCGGCAACACCCTCGTCAATTCCGAGCTCGTTTCCTACGGACAGAGCGTAGCAAAGGGCGAGAGCGTTGACTACGGCACGACGGTCACGGTGTATTTCAAATCGAATACCGGCGTGGCCGATTCTCCGGGCTGATAAAGGAGCTTTTAGATGAGACTTTCCGAACTGCTGCGGGAGGTTGAATTTGAAGGAAGCATAAAAAACGATTTCGATATAAAATTTGTCACCGATGACAGCAGACTTGTAAGACCCGGAGCACTGTTTGTGTGCATCCGGCACAGAAGCTTTGACGGTCATACAGCGGCGGCGGAGGCTCTCGCCTCGGGCGCGGCGGCTGTTGTGACGCAGGAGAGACTCGGACTTGAAAACGAGCTCAATGTCGCCGATTCCCGCGCCGCCTATGCGAGGCTCTGTGCGGCTCTTTGCGGGCATCCGGAGCGAAAGCTTAGGATGATAGGCGTCACGGGCACGAACGGAAAAACGACGGTAACGACCCTTATCAGAAACATTCTTTCGGATTCGGGAATAAAAACCCTGCTCACGGGGACGGTGTGCAATCGCCTAGGAGAGGAAAGCCTGCCGAGCGGGCTGACTACGCCGAAGCCGCCGGAGCTCTATTCGCTGCTCTCCCGCGCCGTTTTAAGCGGCTGCGAAGCTTGCGTTGCGGAGGCCTCGTCTCAGGCGTTGGCGCAGGGACGATTAGAGGGGATAGCTTTCGACGCGGCGGTGTTTACAAATATCACGCGCGACCACCTTGATTACCACGGCACATTTGAAAATTATCTTGCGGCGAAGAAAAAGCTCTTTGAGCATTCCGAAGTGTCGGCGGTCAACCTCGACGACCCGCGCGCCGATGAGATAATTGCAGCGTCAAGCGGAAAAACCGTCACGTTTTCGACCGTTCTCGACTGCGCCGATTATACGGCAAAAAACATCTCGCTGCTGCCCGAGGGAGTCAGCTTTGAGCTTGTCTCAAAAGGGCGGATAGAACATATAAATTTCGCGTCGCCCGGTCTTTTCAGCGTCTCAAACGCCATGGCCGCGGCCGTCTGCGCGATAAATTTGGGCGTTGACCCGCGAAGCGCCGCGCAGTCGCTCGCAAGGTCAAAGGGCGTCTGCGGACGGCTTGAACGCGTTGAGTGCGGCACGCCCTACAGTGTTATAATAGACTATGCTCACACGCCCGACGGGCTCGAGCAGGTGCTGCGGGCTCTGCGCCCGTCCTGCCGCGGAAAGCTCATTGTCCTTTTCGGCTGCGGCGGCGACAGGGACAAAACGAAGCGCCCGCTCATGGGAGCCGCCGCGTGCAAATATGCCGACACCGTAATAGTCACGAGCGACAATCCGCGCTCGGAGGAGCCGATGAAGATAATCGGCGATATACTGAAGGGCACGGACAAAAAGCGCCAAGGTCTGTTCATTGAAGAGGACAGACGCAGGGCAACGGCGCTCGCGCTGAGCCTTGCAAAGCCCGGCGACACAGTCCTGCTCGCGGGCAAGGGACACGAAAAATACCAGCTTATCTGCGGCGAAAAATTGCCGCTTGACGAACGGGAGACCGTCAGAGAAATTCTCGGACTTCCGCACGATACAGGGAGGAAAAAACCATGAACACTATCGCAGCATTGATAATGGGTCTGGCCGCCGCGGTGCTCGTCACCGCGCTGCTCGGATTTGCCGTAATTCCGTGGCTGAGAAAGCTCCATTTCGGGCAGACTATCCTTGATATAGGCCCGAAGTGGCATGAGAAAAAGCAGGGCACGCCGACTATGGGCGGCATAATGTTTATTTTAGGCACGATAGCCGCATTCGCGGTGACCGTTGTTACCGACAAGCTTGTCGGCGGAAATATCGTTGCAAGCAGCGCAACGGGCGCGCCGGCGGCGGAGCTTTATACGAAGTTTTACAGCGGCATTATCTTTGCTCTGGGCGTAGCGCTCATCGGCTTTGCCGACGACTATATAAAGGTCGTCAAAAAGCGCAACCTCGGTCTGACCGAGAAGCAGAAAACCCTGCTGCAAATATTCGTTATAGCGGCCTATCTCACCTCGCTCTATATGAGCATGGGCAACAAGCCATATATGTTCATCCCGTTCGTCGGAAATGTTCAGATGGGCATATTCTTCTGGATTTTCGGCTTTGCCGTCATTTATGCCGCGATAAATGCGGTCAACTTTACCGACGGTATCGACGGACTCTGCTCGAGCGTCACGGTGACCTTCGGCATCTCAATGTGTATTATCGCCTATATGCATAAATTTTTCGGCGTCTCGCTCATGGCGAGCGTGCTCGTCGGCGGCTGCATAGGCTTCCTCGTCTGGAACCACAACCCCGCAAAGGTGTTCATGGGCGACACCGGCTCGATGTTCCTGGGCGGCATGGTCGTCGCCATTGCATATGCGCTCAACTGCCCGCTTATTCTGCTTCTGACGGGTATAATATATGTTATAGAGGGCGCGTCGGATGTTTTGCAGATAGGTTATTTCAAAATTACTCACGGAAAGCGTATCTTCAAGATGGCGCCCATACATCATCACTTTGAGATGAGCGGCTGGAGCGAGAAGAAGATAGTCGCCGTGTTTTCGATAGTCAACGCCGTCGGCGGAGCGGCGGCAATAGCGCTGATGTTTTTCGGCGGCTACGCAATTTAAAAAACAGACGCAGACGAAAGGGGGATCGGGATGACAGAATCAAAGGGAAAGGCTAAGCCCGCGGAAAGCGTTAGAGCAAGAAAAGAGAATACGGGGATATCTCCTGCGCGCAAGCTGTTCAGGCAGTACTATCCGTTTTACAGATACACCCCGAGCAGCATCAAAAGGCGCGGCAAGCGAGAAGTGCTGGCTTTCGGGAAGATAGATACAAAGTTCTTCCTGCTCGTCGTCATCCTGCTCATTATCGGACTGATAGCCCTGTTCTCGGCGAGCTATATCAACGCCATAAACAGACATAAGGGCAATGCGTATTATTATATAGAACGTCAGCTGATCTTTGCCGTAACCGGCGTTGTGCTGATGTTCTTGGTGTCGAGAATAAATTACAGGGTATTCAAAGACCTGTCGTTTTTCGCGATAACCGTCGCCTTTTTCTTTCTTGTTCTCGTGCTTATTTTCCACGGCGACGGCGATTTCAAGCGCTGGCTCGTTATCGGCGGCAAGAACCTGTTCCAGCCGTCCGAGTTTGCAAAGATTGCGCTTATAATGTACTGCGCGTGGAGCATGGACAGACGGCAGAAAGCCATATGCACGGACTGGAAAATGATGTTCCTTTATATGATAGTCGTCGGCGTTATGTGCGGGCTTATCGCTCTCGAAAAGCACGTTTCCGCAACGATATTGGTCGGACTGCTCGGCATAGTCATGACCTATCTCGGCGGCATAGACAAAAGGTGGTATCCGCTCGTTATAGCCTGCATTGTCGGCGGCGCGGTGCTCATGGTCGTTTTCAGAAATAAGATGCCCGAATATGCGGCGGTGAGAATAATCGCATGGCTCGACAAGAGCTATGACCCCGGCGACGCCCGTTGGCAGACCAACAACTCCCTCTACGCAATAGGCTCGGGCGGTCTTTTCGGCGTCGGGCTCGGAAATTCGCGCCAGAAGCATATGTATGTTTCGGAGCCGCAGAACGACTTCATCTTCTCGATATTCTGCGAGGAGATGGGTCTTGTCGGCGCACTGATTGTTATCGTGCTGTTCGTGCTCCTTATCAAGCGCGCTTTCGATATCGCCATGCGCACCAAGGACATGTTCGCGTCCCTGCTCGTCATGGGTATAGCCGTTCAGGTAGGACTCCAGGCGGCGCTGAATATCGCAGTCGTCACCGACCTCATACCGAATACCGGAATCAGTCTCCCGTTCTTCAGCTACGGCGGCACATCGCTGTGGATATTGCTCATAGAGATGGGCGTTGTGCTGAGCGTCTCGCGGGGTGCAAAGATAGAAAAAATATAAGACAACGGAGGAGTCAATATGCTAAAAGCCAAAAGAATTCTTATCGCCGCAGGCGGAACGGGCGGCCACATCAACCCGGCTCTCTCTGTTGCCGGATATATCCGCTCGCAGGATCCGACCGCCGAAATTCTCTTCGTCGGCACGGCGGACAAAATGGAAGCGAGGCTCGTCCCGCAGGCGGGCTATCCTATAAAAATGATAGATATCAGCGGCTTTCGCCGCGACATGAGCCCAGCGGGGATAGTTCATAATATAAGAACCGTCGCGAAGATGTTCAAGTCGTCCTCGCAGGCGAAAAAGATAATCAAAGATTTTAATCCCGACCTCGCCATAGGCTTTGGCGGCTATGTCAGCGGGCCCGTTATCCGCATGGCGGCGAAGCTCGGCGTGCCTACGGCTATCCACGAGCAGAACGCCTATCCGGGCGTCACAAACAAGGCGCTCGCCAAGCAGGTTGACGCCGTGATGCTCACGAGCATGGCGGCGGAGAAATATCTCGAGCCTAAGAACCCCTGCGTGCTGACGGGGCTCCCCGTTCGCGCCGAATTCTTTACGGCAGACAAAGAGAAGAGCCGCCTCGAGCTGGGCGTTGACAGCCGTCCGCTCATACTCTCCTCCGGCGGAAGCCTCGGAGCGGAGCCGATAAACAAGGCGATGGTCGAGCTCATAGCCGAGCGCGCCCCCAAGGGCGACTGCTGCTTCATTCACGCCACGGGTCACAGCGGCACATGGGTCGCGGACGAGCTTAAAAAGCGCGGGGTCGACCCGGATAAATTCGAGAATGTGACGATAAGAGAATACATAGACGATATGTCCCGCTGCATGGCGGCGTGCGACCTGTTCATCAACCGCGCCGGCGCGTCGACTCTCTCGGAGATAGAGGCGCTTGGCAAGCCGTCGATACTCATTCCCTCGCCGTATGTTGCGGAGAATCATCAGTATCACAACGCGATGACCCTCGTCGAAAAGAACGCGGCGGTGGTTATCGAGGAGAAAAACCTGACGGGCGAGAAGCTGGTCGAGGAGGTCGAAAAACTCCTTTCCGACCGCGCGGCGCTTGATAAAATGGGCGAAAACGCCCGCGAAATGTGCGTCAGAGACGCGGCAAAACGCATATATGACTGCCTTTGCAAGGTGGTCGGGTAACAGAAAAATTCATTTTCGCATATGATGGCACGCAGTTATTAATTGAGTGCGCGGGGTGCGAAAATGGAAACGGTGAGGATATCGGGGAAGAAAAGACTCTCGGGCGAGGTGCGGCTTCAGGGCGCAAAAAACAGCGCGCTGCCGCTTTTGGCCGCCGCCGCGAGCGTTGACGGCGTGAGCGTTATCAAAAACTGCCCGCGCCTTTCCGATGTTGACGCCGCGATAAAAATTTTGCGCTTTATCGGCTGCAGGGTGTGGCGCGAGGGCGGCGCCGTCACTGTCGACGCCACGGGCATCTGCCGCTGCGATGTGCCGCGCGAGCTTATGTGCGAGATGCGTTCGTCCGTTATTTTTTTGTCGCCCCTGCTTGCCCGTCTCGGCATGGCGGAGATATCCGCGCCCGGCGGCTGTGAGATAGGTCTGCGCCCGATTGATCTTCATCTGTCCTCTCTGCGCCTTATGGGCGCGGAGATAGGCACCGAGGGCGGTGTGCTCTCATGCAGTTGCCCCGACGGGCTTCACGGAGAGAAGATAACCCTATCCTTCCCGAGCGTCGGAGCTACCGAAAACATACTCATTGCCGCGGCTTGCGCCGAGGGCGAGACGGTCATACTTAACGCGGCGCGTGAGCCGGAGATAGCCGACCTTGCGGATTTTCTCAATTCCTGCGGGGCGCGGATATTCGGCGCGGACAGCGGAGAGATAACCGTCTGCGGAGTTAAAAAGCTGCATTCCGCCGAGCATACCGTGATACCGGACCGCATAATCGCTTCAACCTATATGGCGGCAGCGGCGGTGACGGGCGGCGATGTGCGAATAGTCGATACCCGCGTCGAGCACATAACTCCGGTCATACCCGTGTTCGAGCAGGCGGGCTGTAAAATCGACTGCGGCGAAAACAGCGTACATATCAGAGCGCCCGAGCGTCTGCGCAGCGTCCGGACCGTGCGGACAATGCCGTATCCCGGCTTCCCGACCGATTCCCAGGCGGCGGTCATGGCGATGCTCAGTGTGGCGCACGGCACAAGCGTTGTGATAGAAAATATTTTTGAAAACAGATACCGCCATGTGCGCGAGCTCTGCCGTCTCGGCGCGGATATAATGACCGAGGGCAAGGTAGCGGTAATAAAGGGAGTCGATACGCTCAACGGCGCGTGCGTGTGCGCCGCGGATTTGAGAGCGGGCGCGGCTCTTGCCGTAGCAGGCTTGGCGGCGCAGGGCAGTACGACAATAGAGAATGTCCGCCTCATAGACAGGGGCTGGCAGGATATGGAAAAAACGCTCCGCTCGCTCGGAGCGCTGTCTCTTATACACATCT
>ERZ1027194.1489-NODE-1489-length-10487-cov-3.780675_pt1 | contig 10487 bp, 9 predicted proteins | sample MGYA00519246_ERZ1027194 | MGnify/ENA primary metagenome ERZ1027194 (study PRJEB26926, sample SAMN06164505) | human gut metagenome | biome: ENVO:00009003; feature: ENVO:2100002; material: ENVO:00002003 | host: Homo sapiens | place: USA | collected 2012 ...
GAGATACTGATCGGTCTCGTGGGCTCGGAGATGTGTATAAGAGACAGCTTATGAAGTATGTCGGCGAAGTGACTATCGGAAATCAGAGCTATTCGCTCCTGCGCACCACCCACAAGGACATTGTCAAGGCTGGCGAGACTACTTCTCCTGCTGTAAATCAGTTCTACATGGACAATGATGTCTATGTTGGCGCAAATGGCCAGTACATGATTCCTGCAAATGGCACTGCTGCAGACCCTGCAAAAGAATTTGTCGCATACAATGGTAGCTGGGAAGTTATTGTCAACGCATATGCTATTCAGGCTGCAGGCATTGCAGATGTCGACGCTGCAGTTGCAGCATTCGCTGCACAGGGCAAATAATTTGCCAGTCAATATTCACAAAGCACTATACTAAAACCCCAAAACCCTGCGGTCAATCTGACCGCAGGGTGTCGGTGGATATAAACGGCGGCGCAGCCGCCGTGATCCGCCGAGGAAGCATTTGCCCAGAATACGCAGAACTATCTGCGCATTTGGAGGTTATCTATGAAAAATAAAAGAAAAGTGCTGGTCATAAGCCTGATAGCTGCTCTTTTGGCGATTTGCGCACTGGGCACATCGGCGTATTTTACCGACCGAGGCACAGCAAAAAACATAATAACCACAGGCGGTGTTAAGATCGACCTTATAGAGACGGCCGCAATCGACGGCGAGAACGTCCCGTTTGAGGATGTTGTCGGCGTCATGCCCGGCAGTGAAGTCTCCAAGATAGTCGAGGTCAAGAACATCGGCGAGAGCGACGCATACATTCGGGTAAGCGTCGAAAAGGCGCTCGCATTGGCGGAAGGTCGTGAGGGTGGAGTTGACCTTTCCCTTGTCACGCTTGATTTTAACACCGAAGCATGGACTGAGGCGGACGGTTACTATTACTATAACTCGCCGCTCAAGCCCAACGAGACTACCGCACCGCTGTTCACCGCCGTCAGCTTTTCCGCTGACATGGGCAACCTTTATCAGAACAGCAGCCTGACCGTTAATGTGACTGCCGAGGCAACGCAGGTCGCCAACAACGGCGCAAGCGCACTGACCGCCAACGGCTGGCCACAGGCATAAAAAGGGGGCAGAACGATGAAGAAAAAGCTTTTGTCCCTCGTCCTCGCCGCCATGATGACGATCGGCTGCTTCGCCGGTCTCGGCGCAGCGGTCGGGCAGGACACTGATTTTGCCGCACTGAGTGTGGAGGATCAGTATGCCGCCATTATGGCAGCGGGCAGCGAAGCTGATGCACAGGCGTTGTTTGACACACTCGATGCCGAGCAGCAGGCAGCTTTGACGGCTTATGCCGAAGCTCAGGCCGAAGCTTCTGAGCCCGAGACCTATGCAGTACCTGCCGTTAATTACACCAATGTTGCTCCGCTCGTGACTGTAAATAAGGTGTCGCAGCCTGCAAAGGCACGCCTTATGAGTGCAAGATCAACGGCACGCCCCATCGAAAAGGGCAAGACCGTCGACGGCCTTGTCATGGATAAGACCGCAACTGCAAACGAAGACGGCACCTATAATATCACGCTCGAAGCCTACACCACCGGCACGGTCTCCACTTCCGAGACCACCAAACCCACCGACATCGTCCTCGTCCTCGACCAGTCCGGCTCGATGGCGAAAGATATGACAAGCTACAAGTATACCGCAGCGTACCCTGGTAATAACCACAGCGGTTCGTACTATGTCAGGTATGGAGATAGCTATATCGAAGTGTCGTGGTGTTCCGACTGCGAAGCATGGACTGACGGCTGCACTGACGGCTGGTTTTGGCAGCACTATTCCGGCAACAAGTATACGCCGAAAACTTCAGCATCCGATACCGCAAGCGGCCATGTTCAGTTCTATTCCCGTGGCTCTGCAACCGAGGTTAAGCGCCTGACGGCACTTAAAAAAGCGGTTACCAGCTTTGCCGAAGATGTTGCCAAAAAGGCAAAAGGTCCCGACGGTATCCTCGGCACAGACGATGATGTCAACCATCGCATTGCTGTTGTAGGTTTTGCATCCGGCAATCCGTCGAATAGGCTTTATTATAATTCGGAGATTTTTGTCGGAGCAAATCAGTACCAGTATAATAGACTTACTTCGCAGAACTATTTGGATGCAATGCAGAGCATGGACACCAAGGCTGGCGTTGATAATATCAGTAAGTCTATTAATGCGCTTGACGCAGAAGGTGCAACATATACCAACCTTGGTATTGAGATGGCAAATGGCATATTTGCAGCCAATCCTGTAGAAAACAATTCACGCAACCGTATCGTGGTCGTGTTCACCGATGGTCAGCCCGGCCGCAGCAGCTATGATTCCGGTATTGCAAATGCCGCCATCAATCAGGCTAACACTACAAAGAACACCTACAATGCAACTGTATACACCGTCGGTATTTTTGAAAATGCCGATGCAACCTCTGCCGGCAACCAAAACGGTACAAACGCAGAGAAGTCCAATTGGTTTATGCAGAAGCTGTCCAGCAATAACGGCACTCCGCAGGATCCCAGCTACTATCTGTCTGCTTCCGACTCTGATACCCTCAGCACCATATTCCAGAAGATAAGTAATCAAATCAGCGAAAGCAATATTAACCTCGGCAGCGATACTCAAATCAAGGATGTTGTTTCCAAGTACTTTGATATGCCGAAGAACACCTCTGCCGTTTCCGTCAAGAGCTACGATTGTACCGGCTTTAGCGACGGTGAGCCTACATGGAGCGAGAACGGCACGGTTCCTAACAATGCCGTTACTCTCGACACTGAAAATAACACCGTCAATGTCACCGGCTTTGACTTTAACGCAAACTATGTGACCGTGAACGGTCGCAGTGAGACAGATCCCAAGCAGCCCGGTAATTTCCACGGCAGAAAGCTCGTTATCGAGTTTACCGTCTCCGTTAAGGACGGCTTTGTCGGCGGCAACAATGTGCCCACTAATGGCACCGACTCCGGTGTTTACGACAAGGACGGCAAGCTCGTTGCAAACTTCGTCGTTCCTGAAGTCAATGTTTCCATTACAAGCTCCGTTGGCACAAACGATAAGGTCATTTATGAAGGCAACTCCGTTAATGTGAAAGACCTTTACGATGAGGTCGATACATCCGGCGCTGACTCGTGGAAATATGATTTTGTCAAAATCTCCTACGCTGTCAAGCAGGGTGATGCAGCAGTCGGCAACACCGTAGCTCCTGCCGACTGCACCGATTACACCGTAACTGCAACCTTTGCCCCGATAAGCGACGGCGAGGGTGCGCAGGGCGTAGCGAACAAAATGGCTGGCAAATCGGTTGATGGCACCGCCACAGTCCATGTTCTCAAGCCGACCGTCACCGTCAATGCTACCGATGTGTGGAAGTACTACGGTGAGGACTACAACACCCCCGAGGGCAGCACCGTCACAGGCTCGGTCACTTGGGCAGACGAGCATGACCATGACATTAGCGGCATCACCGTTATCGGCTCTGAGCCTTACGGCACGGACGATCTGCAGTACAGCTACGACCACGGCAAGTTTGTCGTTCCGAACACCGACACCACGATCAAGGTGAGCGCCAAGGTCGGCGGCGTGGAGAAGGCAAGCACGAACTATGTAGTTCACCCCAAGTTCTGCACTCTGACAGTCAACAAGTCCGTTGCAAAAACTTACAGCAATAACGACAGCTTCATCTTCAATGTTGTCGGCAAGGGCAATGTCCCCTACAATGCTCAGGTCGTTATCACCGGCAACGGCAGCGCAACTCTCACTGGCCTTCCCGTTGGCAATTACACCGTCACCGAGGACACCGGCTGGTCTTGGAGATACACCTGCGACAACAGCAGCGCTTCGACAACTCTGAGCGCAAGCAAGGATAACGACAGCTTGACCATCACAAACAAGCTGACCGAAAACAATTGGCTCGGCAACGAGACCTTTGTCATCAACAAGTGCGAAAGCAAGACCATCGAGAAGGTATCTTTCATCCAGCAGGCAATTGATTTCCTGCTCGGTAGATAAGGAGGGGCTGTAATATGAAATTATTTTCTTCACGCAGCTCCCGCGCTGCAAATAACGGCGGCGCAAAGAAGCTGTCCGCAGCAGCAATTGCAATCATCCTTGTGGTCGTTATGACCATCGGCGGCACGGTCGCTTTCCTCATGGACAGCACCGAAAGCGTCATCAATAAGTTCACCCCCGCTTCCTCCGGCATCACCATCGAGGAGAAGGTCAAGGAGAACTGCAAGACCGAGATCGCAGTCAAAAACACCGGCGATACCGGCGCATATATCCGTGTGTCGCTCGTTGCCAACTACTACGACGAAAACGGCAATATCACCGGCGGCGCTGCGGTTCCCAACTTCACGCTCAACTCCGAAAAGTGGTTCTTGGGCAACGATGGCTACTATTATTACAAGCAGCCCGTTGCGGCAGGCGATGTGACCGACAACCTCCTTGCAAGCGAAAGCAAGATGCAGCTTGAGGACAATATGCAGGTCACAGTGCTTGCACAGAGCATACAGGCAAGCCCCACGAGCGTGGTTCACGACAAATGGGGCGTGACCGTCGATTCCGACGGAACGCTTGCGAAGTAAGGAGGCTTGAATGATGAAGAAAAGATTTTTAGCTATCCTTATGGTTCTGGCTCTGTGCCTGTGCATCGCTCCTGCAGCGTTTGCCGATTCGTCCGTCAGCTACAAGGGTAAGGCGGATAAGTTCGTGTTTGCCCCCGGCAGCGAGTATTCGCCCACCGATCTGTTTGTCAACTTCAAGGGCGTCATGCCCGGCGATCAGCTCAGTCAGCAGATCGAGGTCAGAAACGATGCGGCAAACAAGGTGAAGATCAAGCTGTACATGCGTTCGCTCGGTGCGAACGAGGGCTCGGAGCAGCTTCTTAGTCAGATGACGCTTAACGTCAAAGCTGCCGACGGCAGCGAGCTGTTCGCAGCTCCCGCCGATGAGACCGCCCAGCTCACCGATTGGGTGTGCCTCGGCACTTTCTACTCCGGCGCAAAGACTACACTCGATGTGGGACTGAATGTTCCTGTCGAGATGGGCAATGATTACGCCGAGAAGATCGGAAGCCTTGACTGGGAATTTGCAGTCGAGGAGCTTCCCGTTGAGCCTACCGACCCCGCCGGCCCCAAGACCGGCGATGATACACCTGTTGCACTGTACGCAGGCATATGCGCAGTTTGCGCCGGTGCGGTCGTATTCCTGGTCGCAACAAGGAAAAAGAAAGAGCAATAAACCGATAAAGCAAAAACCCGTTGCGATGCAGCGGGTTTTTGTATTATACTGAGTGCATCAAGTTTCGGAAGGCGATAAACCATGCGAAAAGTTATAAGAACCATTGTGCTCATCGTGTCCGTTGCGGCCTTTTGCTTTGCGGCATACAAGCTGTTTGACTATTATTCGGAAATGAAAAAAGGCGACGACGCAGTTGACAAGCTTAAAAATATTGCCGTTACCGAGCAGAATACCGCCGAAAAAGCGCCGATTAGCGTCGATTTTGCGGCGCTTCAGGCGGAAAATCCCGACATCATAGCATGGCTGTACAGTGAGGACACGCCGATAAACTACCCGGTCGTGCAGTCAAAAGACAACCAGTATTACCTGCGCAGGCTCACCGACGGCAGTTATAATACAAACGGCACGCTGTTCATGGACTATCGTGATGCCGCCGATCTAAGCGGCTTCAACACGATAATCTACGGCCATCGTATGAAGTCCAAGGCCATGTTCGGCACATTGCCGGGCTACCTTGAAGAGGGCTATTACGCAGAGCATCCGGTGATGTATCTGCTCACGCCGGAAAAAAACTACAGGCTTGATATCGTGTCGAGCTTCCTCCTGCGTTCCGATTCGGACATCTACGCTCCGATAGAGACAAACGAGGAAAAGAAAGCATTTGTGGACAAGATAGTGGCCGATTCGGTGTTTAAGACTAATATTGAGTTCGGAACCGACGACCGATTCGTTTGTCTTTCGACCTGCTCGTATGATTTTAAGGATGCCCGCCAATTGGTCATTGCAAAAGTCACGGAGCTATAACGTCACTGAGCAATAAAAAATCCCCAATCGTTAAGATTGGGGATTTTTTCGCTTGTTTATAGTCCGTACTCTTCGGCCAGTGCCTTGAATGCGGGGAGCGAACGCTTGATGCGGTCAAACGGCACGCAGTAGGCAAGGCGGACATAGCCGGGGCAGCCGAATGCGTCGCCCGGAACAACGAGAATGTCCTTTTCCATTGCCTTACGGCAGAACGCCTGCGAGTCGCCGCCCGGAGCCTTGATGAACAGGTAAAATGCGCCGTCGGGCTTGACGCAGGTAAAGCCCATGTCACTGAGCGCCGAGTATGCAAGCTGGCGGTTATCGTCATACTTCGAGATGTCCGCCGTCACGCCGAGGCACTCGGCCGCTGCCTGCTGGAACATCGTCGAAACGCAGACATAGCCCAGCGCCCTGCCGGCGCCGCACACCGCCGCCCAAGCGTCGTCGTGCTCTGTCATCTTCGGCGAGAGAGCAAGAAATCCTATGCGCTCGCCCGGGAGCGAGAGCGACTTACTGAACGAGTAGCAATACACGGTGTTGTCGTAGTACGACGGAATGAACGGCACCTCGATATCGCCGTAGACCAGCTCACGGTACGGCTCGTCGGCGACAATGTAGATTGGGTGACCGTACTCGGCGGCCTTCTTGTTAAGCAGCTCGGCGATAGCCTTCACGCTGTCGGGCGAGAGTACGGCACCGGAGGGGTTATTCGGCGAATTTATGATGATTACGCTAGTTTTCGGGGTGAGCTTTGCCTCCAATGCGGCAAGATCGACCTGAAAATCCTCGTCGCAGGGCACTTCGATAAGCGTGCCGCCGGCCTGCTCGACATAGATCTTGTACTCGGGAAAGTACGGTGCGAGCACGAGTGCTTCCTCACCCTCGGACATGAGAGCGGCGAGAATGATAGCCAGCGCCGATGATGCGCCGTGGGTCATGTAAATGTCGTTGGGGGAATACTCAACGCCGAAGCTCTCGGTCAGATACTTTGCGACCGCCGCTCTTACGCTCTCGAGCCCTGCCGCCGGAGCGTAGGTGTGAAGCTCAATGGGGGAGACGGTCTTCATGAGTCTTTCGACTGCATCCAAAAACTCTTTGGGCGGCTCGATACTCGGACTGCCGATGGTAAAATCATAGACATTTTCGGGGCCGACGACCTTTGCACGCTCTGCGCCGTAGGCGGCAAGCTCACGGATGACAGCGCCGGAGCTGCCCCAAGTGATATACTTTTTCGGTATCATGCTTTTCCCTCCAAATAGTTTTTTAGATAATTTATCGCCTGCCTGTAACCCTCGAAGCCGAGCCCCATGTAGGTTTTGATGCAGGCCATGCCCGCATATGACACCTGCCGGAACGCCTCGCGCTGGCTGACATCGGACAGATGCACCTCAACGGCGGGTATCGCCACTGCCTTGAGCGCATCCAAAATGGCAACGCTCGTGTGGGTGTAGGCTGCGGGGTTAATGACTATGCCGTCGATATTGCCGAAGGCTTGCTGAATGCGGTCGACTATGCTGCCCTCATGGTTTGACTGGAAAATTTCACACTCAACTCCGGCATCACGGCATGCGTCCGAAACGAACTTCTCAAGATCCGAGTAGGTCTGCCTGCCGTAGATATCCGGCTCCCTTATGCCGAGCATGTTGAGGTTCGGGCCGTTGATAACTAAAAACTTCATTTTATCATCTCCATGATAGCGTTAACCGTGTCGTTAATATCGCCGTTGTTGTCGGCTTTTATATCCGCAAAGCGCTCGTAGAGCGGAAGTCTTGCGGCGTAAAGCTCGTTTAGGTCGGAGCTGAGTGAAATGGGTCTGCCGTCACGGGCAAGCTTATTTGTGTCACGCTCTATCCACACGATGACGCCGTTTTGGTGCAGAAGCTCGTAATTATCCGCAACCGTGACAACGCCGCCGCCGGTCGAGATGATGTTGCCGCTGAGTTTGCCGACCTCGGCGGTGGCCTCGGTCTCCAGCTTGCGGAAGCCGGCTTCGCCTTGGGCGGCGAAAATTTCGGGAATGGTCATGCCTGCCTTTTCGGAAACTATCGTGTCCGTGTCAAATATCTTTCTGCCGAGCCTTTCGGCGAGCATGGTCGAGACGGCGGTCTTGCCGCTGCCGGGCATGCCGATGATGACGATGTTCTGCATCTGGTGCGACAGAACACGCTCAATGCGGTCTATCTCGCTGTCGGGGATGCTCTTTCCCGTGAACAGCTCGCAGCTGCGCTTTGCCTGCGAAACGAGCATATACAGGCCGCCTGCGCAGGGGATGCAGAGCTTTTCCGCCTGCAAAAGCAGGGCTGTCCGTGCAGGATTATATACAACATCGAGTACGCCGCTGAGCTTGGGAAACTGCGTAAGATCAACGGCGGCTTTGCCGTTGTTGGGGTACATGCCCACGGGCGTGGTGTTTGCGATTATTTCGGCATCGGCGTGCTTTGCAATGTTCTCGTAGTTGTCCTCGCCCTTTCGGGAGATGACAACGACCTCGCTTGCACCGAGATTTTTAAGTACCGCCTGAGCCGTGACGGAAGCACCGCCCGTTCCGAGAACGAGCGCCTTTTTGCCCTTTACCTCAATGCCGTTGTGCAAAATGAGGTTTTCAAATCCGAAAGCGTCGGTGTTATCGCCGTAGAGACTTCCGTCGGAGCGGCGGACTATCGTGTTCACGCTGCCTATCTGCGCTGCCGTCGGCGACAGCTCCGCACAGTAGGGCATGACAGACTTTTTGTACGGTATCGTGACATTCAGCCCGTCAAATTCGCCGCTTTTGAGGAAATCTTCAAGCTCCTCGGGCGATTTTTCAAACAGCTTGTATTCGTAATCGGCCAGCATGGAATGTATCTGCGGCGAATAGCTGTGGCCGAGCTTTTCGCCTAATAGTCCGCACTTTAGCATCAAATCACCTCGCAGTAGCTGCCCAGATACTCGAACTGCTCGCAAATGTCCTGAATTTCGCCCATGAGCTGAACGAAGTTGGGCGAATAGACGGGGACATCGAGGTCAAAGTAGAACATGAACTCGAAGTCACGGTCGGGCAGGGGACGGCTTTCAAGCTTGTTGAGATTGATTCCGAGAGCGTAAAATCTCGACAGCGCCTTGTACAGTGAGCCGGGGGTGTGCGGCAGCACCATCATGAGGCTGGTGCGGTTTGCGCCCGGGTAAATTTCAAGGTTCTTGGAGATGCAGATGAAGCGGGTGTAGTTGTTGCCCTTGTCCTGAATGGACGAGGCAAGGCACTCAAGACCGTAGAGCTTAACACAGGAGAAGCTGGAGATGGCGGCGATATCGTGCCTGCCGGACTCGGCGACCATTCTTGCTGCCTCGGCGGTGTTCTCGCAGGCGATGACCTTAACGCCGGTAAGCGACTGGAGATATGCGCTGCACTGGCTTATGGCCTGCTCGTGGGAGTAAATTTCCTTAATGTCGGAAAGCTTCGTGCCTGGGAGGGCGAGCAGGTTGTGGTCTATCTTGATGCGCACACTCTTTATGATGCTGAAGCGGTGCTTCATCATGAGGTCGTACACCTTGTTGACGGAGCCTGCGGTGCTGTTTTCGAGGGGGATCACGCCGTAGCGGCACAGACCCTTTTCAATTGCGGTGAATACGGCCTCGAAGTTCTTGAAATAGAAGATGTTCGGATTGGTGAATACCTTGTCGCAGGCAAGCTGCGAATATGCGCCCTCAACGCCCTGGCAGGCGACCAAGGGTGCGTTCGGCAAAAGCTGCGGAGTGTTCTTGATGGCGCTTTCTATCTCATCGCAGATAGCCGAATGTGTGCCCAAAAGTCTGTTCTGTCTGCTGCGGCTGAGCTCGAAAATGAGCGAATACAGCGAAAAACCGTACTCCTTGAGGTCGTCGGGGAGCTTTGCGGAAATGTCGGCAAGCTTTTTGCGCTCCCTTGCAGGGGCGTAAACGTTCATTGCGTTTTCTCTTTTATACTCTGCGACCTCGGCGGCAAGCTCCATGCGCTTGGCAAAAAGCTTGGTCAGCTCGTCGTCAACTGCGTCTATCTCGGTTCTTATCTCGTCAAGATTCATTTTGTGTCCTTTCTTTTTTCAAGCAATGCGTCGTAAACTGCGATGGCGGCCGCTGCCTCAACGCACGGCACAGCTCTCGGCACGATGCAGGGATCATGCCTGCCGTGCACGGTGAGCTTCGTATTCTCCATCGTGCGCAGGTCAACGGTGTCCTGCTCGAGGGCAATGGACGGCGTGGGCTTCACGGCCGCTCTGAACACGATGGGCATACCCGTCGTTATGCCGCCGAGAATTCCGCCGCAGTTGTTGGTTTTTGTGATGATACTGCCGTTTTCCACGGCGTAGGGGTCGTTATTTTCGCTGCCGAGCATTTTTGCTGCGCCGAAGCCTGCGCCAAACTCAATGCCCTTAATTCTGTCTCTTATACACATCTCCGAGCCCACGAGACCGATCAGTATCTCGT
>ERZ1027194.1500-NODE-1500-length-10425-cov-5.173770_pt1 | contig 10425 bp, 9 predicted proteins | sample MGYA00519246_ERZ1027194 | MGnify/ENA primary metagenome ERZ1027194 (study PRJEB26926, sample SAMN06164505) | human gut metagenome | biome: ENVO:00009003; feature: ENVO:2100002; material: ENVO:00002003 | host: Homo sapiens | place: USA | collected 2012 ...
TATAAGAGACAGGAGTAGGGACAAATGCGCTGCTTGCGAGAACACTTGGACAGGGGAATGGGAAAAAAGCATCGAAAGTTGCAGGTAACAGTTTATTTCTCGGAGTACTCATTTATGTAATATGCCTGCTGTTTGGAATATTTGGGGTAAAAGCTTATATTTCATCACAGACAGTTGAGCCGGAAGTGATTTCCATGGGAACAGACTACTTAAGAATATGCTGCGTGATCGCATTTGGCATTATTTTCTTTTCACTATTTGAAAAGCTGCTGCAGGCAACAGGACGTTCCCTGTATTCTACGATCGGCCAGGTCGTGGGAGCAGTGGTCAATATTATTCTGGATCCGATTATGATTTATGGTATCGGTCCTGTCCCTGAAATGGGAGTAAAGGGAGCTGCCTATGCCACTGTGATCGGTCAGGTTGCGTCTGCGGTACTGTTGTTTGTCTTCCACATAAAATGCAATAAGGAATTTGAGCATGGTGTAAAATACATGAAACCGGATGGAGGGATCATCAGGGAAATCTATGCGATCGGGCTGTCGGCCATTATTGCACAGGCACTTATGTCTATCATGGTTTATGTGATGAACCTGATATTGAAATTCAGTCCTTCGGCGCAGACCGCATACGGATTGTTCTATAAGGTACAGCAGTTTGTGTTATTTCTTGCTTTCGGACTTAGAGATGCGATCACGCCGATCATTGCTTTTGCGTACGGAATGCATAGTAAACAGAGAATCCGGGATGGCATCAGATATGGATTGCTATATACGATCGTACTTATGGTCATTGGAGTGGCGATCACAGAAATATTCCCGGGGGCTTTTGCAACTTTATTTAATGCAGGACAGTCAAGAGAGTATTTTATCGGAGCAATGAGAATTATTTCCATCAGCTTTATTTTTGCAGGGATCAATGTAGCATATCAGGGAATTTTCCAGGCATTGGACGGAGGCTTGGAATCCCTTGTGATTTCACTGCTCAGACAGCTTGTCATTATATTACCGCTTGCCGGGATATTCTCCATTTTTGTAAGAAACGGACAGATGGGAGTTTCTCTGATCTGGTGGTCATTTCCCATTACGGAATTTATAGCATGTCTGGCAGGATATGTATTTTTAAAGAAAATTGAAAGGAACAAAGTAGAAAGCTTAGATTAAGGAGGAAACAGCTATGACAAAAAAGATCATCACAATCAGCAGAGAGTTTGGAAGCGGCGGCCGTTTTATCGGTGAAGAAGTGGCCCAAAAACTTGGTATCGCTTATTATGATAAGGATATCATAGGCCAGATCGCAGAGCAGTCAGGACTGTCACCGAAATATATTCAGGAAAATGCAGAGTTATCTCCTAAGAAAGGTATGTTTGCCTATGCCTTTACAGGACGTGACATTACCGGGAAATCGATCGGGGACATAGTGTATGAAGCACAAAGAAAAGTGATCATGGAAATTGCTGAAAAGGAAAGCTGTGTGATCATAGGAAGAAATGCGGATTTTATCTTAAAGAGCAGAGATGATGTACTGAATGTTTTCATACACGGCAATATGCCGGAAAAGGTACAGCGCATCTGTAAACTATACAATGTTAATGAATCAGATGCTGTAAAGATGATAAATGATACAGATAAAAGGCGCAGAACGAACTACAATTTTTATACGGATCAGAAATGGGGAATGGCAGATAATTATACGCTGTCACTGAACAGCTCTCAGATCGGATATCCAAAGTGTGAGAGCATCATAATGCAATGTATATGATTGATTAGAATTGTGGGAGTGCACAGCACGGAACAATTTGTCGGCAACAAAGGCAGGGGCAAAAGCCCCTGCCTTCATGAATATAGTAAAGATGTTTTAATCGTCTATGGAATTGTCAGAGGCTCCGTTTCCGGCGGCCCGGACAGCAATGCCGTTGACTTCCACGCTGCCATCCAGTTCGATGACGAGGCACTGTCTGCCGTCGATCATTTTAGTGTTTATCAGATCTGTGCGCTCGGGATTGACCTTGATGACCACATCCGGGGTCTTTACTTCAAAGCTGCGGGGATTGTAGACATTGGTCATCATCAGGGAAGTATCTTCTCCGGCCGTCGCATCAAAGCACTGGTCGAAGACCTCCATGCGGTCATTGGCCACGCCGCTGCTGGCGAAAATGGTCTTTACTTCATTTTTATCCAGGACCACGGGTTCGGGATCTTCCTTATGTTCCTGGGCAATCTCATTCATTTTCTCGTGAATGTTCTTCACCGTTTCGATATCGCAGGTATTGCCCAGTGTCTCCTCTACCAGTGTCTGGAAGGTCTCCTTCTGACCACCGGCGGACAGAGGAAGCGGACAACCGAGCATCAGGTCTACGAAGTTCTCCTTTAATTCTTCCGCATCCTTGGAATAATACAGAGTGCTGTGCAGGTCCGTGCTGCGGTCATTGAATGCGGGGAACAGGAAGGCTGCATCCGGCATACCTACCACCCAGTCCCGGATACGGTTCTGGAAGGTGTTTTCCACTGCGTTGTAGCTTAGTCCCGGCTTGGACAGATCCACAGGGCAGATGCAGGTAAGAATATAGTCATAGACTTCATCGGAAGCATCCTCCATCTCGATACCGTCTCTGGTGCGTCCCGGCACATCGTAGGCATCATGGATCAGCAGGATCAGATAATTGCCCACATATTCATAAGACTCAATGATGCGGTCGTAGAACTGCTCAAGCAATGCATCATCCTTCAGACGGCTGTCCCGCAGACGCAGGAGAAATTCCTGAGTGCCGCCCTCCGTTTCACTCTTTAACGGGAATTCCAGATTCAGCAGATTCTTGCCGATGGTGCCGGACAGACTCTTACGCAGAATCTCGAAATACTTGAACATTTCCTCCTCCGGCAGTGCCAGAAACGCCTGCTTTAATTCTGTTTTTTTATTTTTCTCTCCATCCACGTAGCATCCGCAGATCCGGGTGATGGAGCAGTTTTTCGGGGTGAACAGCTTTTTGATCTCGCTGATTTCCTGTTTTGTCATGAGAGTACCTTCTTTCGATTTGATGATATCAGTATAGTATAAAAAACGTGATGGGACAAGTGGAATCAGGTTATAGAATTTTTAGAAATCCTTCATTTTGCTATAATTGTTTTCTGACAGATAAGGTGTTATCATAACATTATCAAGAGAAGCCAATCACCACAGGCGACATATAGTGATGACCCGGAGACGATTTTACCGCCCCCGCGCTGGCAGAAAGAAAGAGGCGCGTGTTTATGGAACAACATGATTTAAGTAAGATTCAAAAATTACAGGAGAAAGGAAAATCCGACAAGATCATCAAATATCTGAGTTCTTCCGATGACACGGTGGTGGTAGCCGCACTGGAAGCGTTGAGCCGGATCAAGGATGAAGACAGTGTCAACAGCATTGCCCACATGATCGACAATCCGGATACGAAGATCCGTGTCGAAGCAGCAAAAGCGTTAGGAAGCATCGGCACCGAATATGCCAAGACCTATCTACTGCACAGACTGAATGCAGAACAGGATGAGACCGTGAAGACAGCCATCAAGGAAGCACTTCACACCCTGGCAGAGCATCATTAATTTAATTTGCTTTACTCGTAGTTTTTCTACTTATACATTTTCCCTCTTATTGGCGTCCGGTTCATTCCGGGCGCCTTTTTTTGCGAAATTTGGAAAAATCTTGCGACGGGTTCTGCTTGAAGCTACGACGCATATCTATTTATAATAGAACGGTACGTGAAAAAAGTAGTTTTGTAGTCATGGAGGTAGTTTAATGGAAAAATTAAACATTACAACTACAAAGGATAATGAAAAAGTATACAAAATCCTGGGGGATCTGATGAATGCCAACAAGGAATTCCAAATTATGATCACGGTTCCTTCTACGAAAAACGCCAAAGACAGCACAGTAAAAGCGACAGAAAAAAAGGAACAGACCCAGGAAGTCATCCATGACCTGGAAAAGGATGTCACGGATATGATCCATGAGATCGGAGTGCCGGCACATATCAAAGGGTATCAGTATCTGCGGGAAGCTATCATGATGTCGGTAGAGGATCCGGCAATGATCAGTTCTATCACAAAGATCCTGTATCCGACCATCGCCAAGCGGTTCCAGACCACACCCAGCCGCGTGGAGCGCGCTATTCGCCATGCCATTGAGGTTGCCTGGAGCAGAGGGCGCATGGAGACTCTGGATGCCATGTTCGGTTACACGATCGACACGGGCAAAGGCAAACCTACCAATTCGGAATTTATCGCACTGATCGCTGACAGGATCCGGCTTTCCTACAGAAGCTGAGGTGGAACCGGCAGACTCTAAAAGATTTGTAAATTATCGATGCCCTCTTTTCTATGAATCGTAAACATGGTATAATCAATCTATATTTTGAATACAAGCCGTAGCATATGTGGAGGGTTTACATGAAAAAAATTCTTTTTGCCGCATCGGAAGGCGTACCTTTTATCAAGACCGGAGGACTTGCGGATGTCGTAGGATCTTTGCCGAAGTATATTGACAAGGAGTATTTTGATGTAAGAGTGTTTATCCCGAAGTATACCTGTATGAAGCAGGAGATGAAGGATAAGCTCAGGTATGTGACACATTTCTACATGGATTTCAACTGGCAGAATGTGTATGTAGGTGTTCTGGAGGCAGAGGAAGCCGGGGTGCATTATTATTTCATTGATAATGAGAGTTATTTCGGTGGTTTCAAGCCTTATGGGGATGATCCCAGATATGAGATTGAAAAGTATGCATATTTCTGCAAGGCAGTGCTGTCGGCATTACCGCTTTTGAATTTCCAGCCGGATCTGATCCATTGCCATGACTGGCAGACCGGTCTGATCCCGGTATACCTGAAGGAGCGTTTCCATGGCGGAGATTTCTACCGCAACATGAAGTCTGTGATTACCATACATAATCTGAAGTTCCAGGGAAAATGGGATGTGAAGACGGTACAGAGCATTACCGGATTGCCGGAGTATTATTTTACCTCTGACAAGCTGGAGGCTTATAAGGATGCAAATCTGTTAAAGGGCGGTATCGTATTCGCGGATGCAGTGACCACCGTAAGTGATACCTATGCGGAGGAGATCAAGACTCCGTTTTACGGTGAGGGCCTGGACGGATTGCTGCGTGCGAGAAGTCATGATCTGCGCGGTATTGTCAACGGCATCGACTATGGAGAGTTCAATCCGGAGACGGACAAAAATATCGTAAAAGCCTATAATGCAGTGAATTTCCGCAAGGAAAAGGTGAAGAATAAGCGAGCCCTGCAGGAAGAGCTTGGACTTCGCGTAGATGATAAGAAAATGATGATCGGTCTGGTATCCAGATTGACAGACCAGAAGGGTCTGGATCTGATCGCTTATGTCATGGATGAACTGTGCCAGGATGATATCCAGTTCGTGGTACTGGGCACCGGTGAGGAACGTTATGAGAATATGTTCCGTCATTTCGACTGGAAGTATGGAGACAAGGTGTCTGCCAACATTTATTATTCGGATGCACTGTCCCATAAAATCTATGCGGCTTGTGATGCTTATCTGATGCCGTCTTTGTTCGAGCCCTGCGGCCTGAGTCAGTTGATCGCGCTGCGTTACGGTACCGTACCCATCGTCAGAGAGACCGGCGGACTGAAGGATACCGTACAGCCCTATAATGAGTATGAGAGCACCGGCACGGGCTTCAGTTTTACGAATTACAATGCACATGAGATGCTGAATACGATCCGCTATGCGGAGCATATTTACTATGACAGGAAGAGAGAGTGGAATAAGATCGTGGATCGTGCCATGGCCACCGACTACTCCTGGAAGGTATCCGCCGGAAAATACCAGGAGATGTATGACTGGCTGATCGGATAAAGAACTGGAATAAGGTAAGATTACATATGGCAGATAAGAACAGTTCCAAGAACAATTTTATCATGCAGGCGGGAATTCTGGCGGCAGCCGGAATCATCATCAGAATCATAGGGCTCCTTTACAGGGGCCCTTTACAGAGTGTCATCGGGAATCTGGGACTTGGTTATTACCAGTCAGCGTATAACTATTATACGATCATTCTGTTGATCTCCTCTTATAGTATTCCCTCGGCAATTTCCAAAGCTATCGCACAGAAGCTGGGAGAGAAGGAATACCGTAACGCCCACAGACTGTTCCACGGAGCCATGATCTATGTACTGGTGGTTGGCGGTATAGCCAGCCTTTTTCTGTTTTTCGGAGCGGGATTATTCGTGTCCGGAGCAGCGGTCACAGTACTGCGCACCTTTGCACCGACGATCTTCGTCTATGGTATCCTGGGAGTTTTACGAGGGTATTTTCAGGCACATAAGAGCATGGCGCAGACCTCCGTATCGCAGATCCTGGAGCAGATCGCCAATGCGGTAGTCAGCGTAGGCGCGGCATACCTTCTGATCCAAATGTTTATGGGAACGATGGAGGTTCCGGCGGATCAGGCAGGGCAGGTGATGAGGGCAACCTACGGTGCAGTGGGAAGTGCACTGGGTACCGGTGTCGGCGTATTAGTGGCGCTGCTTTTTATGGCGGGAGTCTATGCTCTGAATCGTGGAATGATCCTGCGCAGAGTGCAGCGTGACAGGCATGAACATGTGGATTCCTACGGACAGATATTCAAGACGATCACACTGGTGGTGACGCCGTTTATTTTGAGTACAGCTGTATATAACTTAAGCAGTACGGTCAACAACAGTATCTACACCAAATGGTATCCGTCCCTTCGCAATCTGGATACGGTATCTATTTATGAAAAATATGGTATTTTCTCCGGACAGTCCCTGACAATGTCCAATATTCCCATAGCCTTTGCATCTGCTATGGCTTCTGCCATGATCCCTTCCGTAGCACAGCTGATGGCAGCCCGGGATGTGAAGGGAGCCAGAGAGAAGATCGGACTGGCAGTGAAGACTACCATGGTGATCTCGATTCCCTGCGCTGTGGGACTTTTTGTACTGGCGAAGCCGGTGATCAGTCTGCTGTTCACGAATAAGACGGCAGAGGAATTGAATCTGGCGGCAGCTCTTTTAATGACATTGTCACTGTCGGTTATCTTTTATGCGCTGTCGACTCTGAACAGTTCGATTTTGCAGGGACTTGGCAAAGTCAATACCCCGATCATCAATGCGGGGATCTCGCTGGTGGTGCAGACGGTGGCAGCAGTGCTGCTTCTGATGTTCACAAGACTGGATCTGTACAGCATTGCCATCGCCAATACACTGTATTCCGGTATGATGTGTGTGCTGAACCAGTGGGCGGTAAGAAGAGCGGTAGGCTACCGGCAGGAGATCGTAAAGACTTTCGTCATTCCGGTGTTCGCCTCCGCGTTTATGGGAGCGGCAGCCTGGGCAATCTACGAGGGTCTGTATATGGTGACGAAGTCCATGCGGATCTCTGTCATTCCTGCGATCGTAATTGCTGCTGTAGTCTATTTTGTCATGCTGATATTGATGCGGGGCATCACGGAGCAGGAGCTTCGCAGCTTCCCGAAGGGATATCTGTTAGTGAAGGTAGCGAAGAAGTGCCGCTTATTGAGATAATGAGAAGCGATGACAGCTACGATGCTCTAGGTGAAGAAACAGTGAAGAGAATAAGTACAGAAAGGAGTCTGCCTCATGACAATGTTATTGTCGAAGGCAGATTTTTGCGTACATGGGGCGTAGATATAAGGAGCATGCTGATTAAGCCCCGGGGAAATCGAGAGAGCGGGGCGCAGAGAGGAAAAGAAACTAAATAAGCCCCGGGGAGATCGAGAGAGCGGGGCGCAGAGAACCAAAGAAGCTGATTAATCCCCGGGGAGGTCGAGAGAGCGGGGCGCAGAGAGGAAAAGAAGCTGATTAAGCCCCCGGGGCATGAAAACACGGGGGCACAAGGTCAAGGTATATCATGGAATAGAAGTGAAAAACTTTCAAATGTATCAATTATCTCTGGCAGAACGGATCCCCACCATTCTTGAATAATGTGATCATTTCTTGACCGACACTGATAGTGGAGGGCAGATCCGGGACATCCTCTCTGGAGAACCAGGCAGCCTCGCCAAGCTCCGATTCCTGCAAAGTAATAGAAGGATCCCCCTCCAGCTTGGCGAAGAAGCCGATCATGGCGGAATCGCTGAAGGACCAGGGCTGGGATTTGTAATAGACCAGATCGCTGACCTTTAAACCGACTTCTTCCATGATTTCCCGGCGGGCAGCACCCTTGAAAGTCTCACCGACTTCCACGAAGCCTGCCACCAGTGCCCAGTGACGATAGGAACCGCCGGCGTAGCGGGTCAGTAGGATCTTGTCCTGTTCGGTATCCACGATGGCGATAATGACAGCGGGAGAGATCTTGGGATATTCAATCTGGCCGCACTCCGGGCAGATGCAGGCCCGCTCTGTGGTGCTGTGAATTGTGGGATGTCCGCAGCGGCCGCAGAATTTCCGGTCCAGACGGAAACGATTGATCTGGGTGGCAGTGATTCCAGCAAATGCCAGATATTCCGGCTCAAAATTACGGAACACACCGGAAGCGTAGAGGTCTTCTTCCGGGAGCATGAGAGCACCGGCATCCTCCGTCGTCTTGCGGAAGAATGCTCGGTCATCAATGGAAAAGAGATATTCACAGTCCAGAAAAAAACGTTCCATAGGCTGACGGATTCCCAAGAGTCCATGGACTTCTTCAAAAGTAGGAAGATATACTTGAGGATGCTCAGAGATGCCGGCACCGGCGGAAGTATCCGTTACATCACTGTTTTCTGTATGGGAGGGCAGATAGACCTTTTCTCCGTCAAATAACAGCAGATAATCGGAAGGTTTAGGATCCTGGCTTCGGAATTCCGGGTAATATTTATGCGGTTCGATCTTATGGATCATCATAGAGTATTTCTCCTTTTATGGCTATTTTTCAGAAAGTGTTCATAAGAATATAGTAGTCCACCGTGGGGAAACTGTCAAACGTAACAGTTCAGCCGCGCCGTTCACGGGAGTCGCGTTAACACGCTTTTATGTCACTTCGTGACTACCTTTGCTCATAGATTGGCGCTTAGCTCCTGCACATATTTGCCCGCAAAATCATGCAAGCATGATTTCTGCGCCCAGATATGTTCAGAACTGAACTGTTGTGGAAATTATTTGAGATTCCGGGATATTTGTGTTAAAATATTTTGTGACCGTTCTGAGGTGTTCATTTCTCGAATGCCCCTGTGAACAGTTACGGAATTTATCAGAAAATACAGCATGAGAGTACAAAAGTGAGTATCTCATGTGGAAACGAGGGATAGTATGTTACAGATGATCTTGCCGGAGGGAAGCAGTTCTCTCCTTGCTTTTTTTGGAATCCTTTTTGCTTTTGGAGCGACGGTACTGGCGACGGCAAAATTAAGCCCGTATCTGCCCAAGGATGCAGGAAGAGAATTTGCCCATGACGGAAAATTGTCTGCGGGGAAACCCAGAGGTGCCGGAATTATTTTTGTCATGGCATTTGTGGCATCCGTTCTGCTGTTTTCCCCTTTAAGCGCAGAGCTGGTGATCTATCTGCTGCTGATCGTGGTATGCATGATGACCGGTTTTCTGGATGACGCCTCCAAGACTCCATGGGGTGAGTACAAAAAAGGTTTCTTAGATCTGTGCGTGGCGGCACTGGTAGCCATCACCTTCCTGAAATACAACTCCAACGTGGTGGAACTGGCACTGTTCCATGTAAAGTTCACGCTACCTCCCGTAGTATTCGCAATCCTCACGGTGATCCTGGTATGGACCTCCGTGAACGTGACCAACTGCTCCGATGGTGTGGACGGACTCTCCGGAACCCTGTCGATCATTACGATCATGTCCATCTATATCGTGGACCGTATGAAGGACGTCAATGAGACCTATTCTTTCCTGATCCTGCTGTTTGCCGTATGCATTCTGGGTTATCTGTGGTACAATGCAACACCCAGTAAGCTGATGATGGGAGATGCGGGTTCCCGGGCCATGGGACTGTTCATCAGCATCGCTATTTTGAAGAGCGGCTGCCCGTTCCTGTTCATCCCGCTGGCACTGGTGCTGATTCTGGACGGAGGTTTGGGACTGCTTAAGGTTTCCCTGCTCCGCTTCCTGAAGATTCATATTTTGAAAAATGTGCGTACTCCCTTGCATGATCATGTGCGTAAGGTGTGGGACTGGTCCAATACACAGACCGTATTCCGTTTTGCCATTATTCAGATCATTCTGTCTCTGGCGGTAATCTACGCAATGCAGTTGTAGAATGCTGGGCACACCGGGACAGCATAGAGACTGCGACCGGTCATCCTCTGCAAGAAAAGAAGGTTGGCTGCCGGAAGGAAAAAGGTCGGCCGTCAGAAGAAAAGAAAGGCATCTGCTGAAGGAAAAGAAGGTCTGTCTCTTATACACATCTCCGAGCCCACGAGACCGATCAG
>ERZ1027194.1506-NODE-1506-length-10415-cov-5.312259_pt1 | contig 10415 bp, 11 predicted proteins | sample MGYA00519246_ERZ1027194 | MGnify/ENA primary metagenome ERZ1027194 (study PRJEB26926, sample SAMN06164505) | human gut metagenome | biome: ENVO:00009003; feature: ENVO:2100002; material: ENVO:00002003 | host: Homo sapiens | place: USA | collected 2012 ...
GTCGTCGGCAGCGTCAGATGTGTATAAGAGACAGACGCACCCATAGGGCTGCGCTGCGCCGTTCGGTTTCTCAGCAGCGCAACCCTGCAACACGACCGTACTGGTGCATTGCGGGTGACGGCTGCAAAAGGGCAGCGGATACAAAAAACTCCCGGTCACCGACCGGGAGTTTTGTTACATATCGCCCATATACTCGAATTCCTCGGGAAATTGAATCGGCTCAAGTTGGCAGGGCCTCGCGGTAAACCAATACTTTTTTTTGGCAAGCACTTCTTCCCAGGAATAGCGGTCCAGAGTATCCGGACTAAAGACGTACATATGGCCTAATGTACCAAATTCAAAGGTAGTAGGCCACATGGACCAACCACCACACTTTTTAGATTTAATTAAATGGAGATATGGTTTAGTAGATAACTGATCATATGCGGGACAAGAAGTTTTACCACTATCATAATAATGAAGGTAAAACAAGTAATCCTGGTCTGAATTATTACAGAAATCTTGTCCCCAATCATAATCCATTAATCCTTCGCAGGATATGCAAAATAAACAGGTTATAAATATAAAAACTTTCATAATATCTTAAAATGTTGTAGGATACATTGGACTTTGATCTTTATAATGTTGTTAACCTGCTGTTTGACCCCACACGTCCTGTCCGAAATAGTCGCATGAAAACCGATGTCCATAGCTTCCGTCCAATAGCCATTGTCCTCCCCGCTACAATTCAGGGTAAGTCAGTATTTACCTCTGGATAAGTGAGCATAAAATTCAAATCCCGGATTTCTTCAAGCGTATATTCTTTCTGGAAAAGAACCCCTTTGAAAGTCCAGTTCAACTCTTCAAAGGGAGTCGAATCGACCACATTAGCATCAAGGAAATATATGATCCAGTTGCATAAGGCCATATCAGCTTCGATCCAATTATAGCCATCCCATGAACCTATATCAAGCGCGGAACGATTGATTTCCCCGGGTAGAATTAGATAATCATAGGGAGTCATTATATCGCCTGGCCTTTCAAATTTTAGATCATAATAATTAATTTGTCCTTGTCCGGATGGATTGGTATGGTAACTCCGACAAAAAGTAACATAAATTGCCTGGTCAGATTGATTGGTTACTGTTATCGTATAATGCCTATTCGGTGTTTCTGGTGGCACTACACAACCATAGAATGATAAAATCGCAAATATCGATATAATTAATCTCATAATTAAAGTGTTATTGCCTGGATCCATCTCCAACCGGGAGTTTTGTGCCGTCCGTAAGGTAGCTGTACCCGGCCAGGAGGTTCGTGACCTGTTTAACAAATTTAGCGATTTATCTCGGTCGTCGCAATACTTTCGTCCGTTAAGTTGCATTTCCATGTGCAGCCGTTGCTGCGCAGCGCTCCTGCTGGCCCGAATGTTGCGTTTTGCGGGAGGTTACACCAAATCGAAACGACCATGAAAAGAGAAAATGCACAGAGCGACGTACTCGTGGACCCGCGCGAAGAATATTATCACGACGACTATCCGGAGCAGCACCAGCCGGCGCCCGGACTGGAACAGCGGATGGACCCCAAACCCGACGCCGGGGAGGAGAGCTACCGCGGGCACGGCCGGCTCGAGGGCCGCAGAGCCCTGATTACGGGCGGCGATTCGGGAATCGGCCGTGCCGTGGCCATCGCCTTCGCCCGTGAAGGCGCACAGGTCGCCATCAACTACTTGGAGTCGGAACAACCCGACGCCGACTCGCTCCGCCGCCTGCTGGAAGAGGAGGACCGGCATGTGGAGTTGCTGCCGGGCGATATCAGCCGCGAGGAGACCTGCCGGCAAATCGTGCGCGACGCCCTCGAACGGCTCGGCGGGCTCGACATCCTGGTGCTCAATGCCGGGACGCAAACCGCCGTCAAGGAGATCGAGCACCTCTCGACCGAACAGTTGGTCCGTACCTTCGAGACCAACGTATTCTCGCTTTACTGGACTGTCAAAGAGGCGCTGCCGCACATGCGGGCGGGGGCGTCGATTATCACCACTTCGTCGATCCAGGCATTCCAGCCCACGCCGTTCCTGCTCGACTATGCCGCAACCAAGAGCGCCGTGGTCGGTTTCACCCGATCGCTGGCCAAACAGCTCGCACCCAAAGGCATCCGGGTGAACTCCGTCGCTCCGGGCCCGATCTGGACGCCCCTCCAGGTGACGGGCGCCCAACTGCCGGAGAACATCCCGACGTTCGGGCAGAGTACGCCCCTCGGTCGCGCAGGTCAGCCCGCGGAGCTCGCCCCGCTCTATGTCTTCCTCGCATCGAACGAGTCGAGCTACATCTCGGCCCAGACCATCGGCGTGACGGGCGGCCGCTATATCGACTGACGCTGACGGGTGAAACAAAGCGGCCGACGGCGGCAGGCCGGCCGTGGCGAGCATAGAGTCGGGGCGAACGGTGCCGGGGCGAACGTGGACGAGCAACGTGCACAGGCAACGTGGACGGACGAACGTGGACGGGCAACGGGGAATTGGTAGCGGGGAAGCGGTTTCGCATCCGGGGGTTCTGTTTTTACGTCGGATAGCCGAGGCGGACGCCGGGGACGATGCAGGGATAAAAACGGGATGCACGGGACGAATTTTCCGCCGGTTGTAAGGATGTTTGGTTTGCGGTTGCTATCTTTGACCTGTACGAAAACCGCCGACCATGACCCGATCGAAAAACCTGGCGTTCACAACGCCCCTCAAAGGCAATCTCGCCCTGTGCGATCCCTGTGACGACGCAGATCTGCATCGCATCCGCGACCTGTACAAATTCATCTGGGTACGGGAGGGGAGGGTACAGCTCCGCATCGACCACATCCCGCTCGAGCTGCATGCGGGCGAATTGGTGCCGCTCACCCCGCATCACCGGCTCGAAATCCCGCAGATCGATGCAGAGGTGCTGATTCTCGCCTTCGACAGCAATTTCTACTGCATTTTCGGCCACGACGGGGAGGTGTCGTGCAGCGGCCTGCTTTTCAACGGCACCTCGGAGTTGCTGCGGCTCGAACTCAACGAAGAGCGGGCCGCGGCCCTCGGACGGGTGATCGACGACCTGCGTGCCGAGTACGAGGTGGCCGACGGTCTGCGCGAGGAGATGCTCCGCATGCAGCTCAAGCGGTTCATCATCCTCTGTACCCGCTTCGCCCGCGAGCGCTTCGCCGTCCATGCCGACCGGGAAAAGCTCTTCGACATCGTGCGCCGCTACTATGTGCTCGTCGATGAACATTTCCGCACCCGCAAGCGTGTGCAGGACTATGCCGGGCTGCTGAACCGCTCGCCCAAGACGCTCGCCAACCTCTTCGCCGCGTATGACCAGCCGTCGCCCCTGAGCATCATCCGCGACCGGGTCAATGCCGAGGCGCGGCGTCTGCTGCTCTACACCTCCAAAAGTGCCAAGGAGATCGCCTATCTGCTGGGGTACGAGGATACGGCGGCATTCAGCCGGTTTTTCGCGAAGATGAACGGCGAGAGCATCACCGCGTTCCGCCGCCGGGAAAAAAGGGAATAATCACCAACATATCCGGCACTCCGGCCATCGTTCGGGAACGGTGCATCGCCGACCTTTGCATCATCGGATTTTTAAGGACAATAATTATGATGCAACGACTTTCCGGCCTGTTTTACCGCTTTCTCGGGATTGCGGCAGGCGCACAGCGTTTCGGCCTCGGAATGATCCGGGTCGCCATTCTCGTTATCTTCGTCTGGATCGGGGCGCTCAAATTCAGGAACTACGAGGCCGAGGGCATCGTCCCCTTCGTGGCCAACAGTCCCTTTATGAGTTTCTTCTACAACGAGAAAGCTCCCGCGTACAGGGACTACAAACTCAGGGAGGGCGAATTCGACGCAGCCAAGCATGAATGGCATGTCGCAAACAACACCTACGGCTTTTCGCACGCTCTGGGTGTGCTCATCATGGGCATCGGCATCCTGACGTTCCTCGGTTTCTTCTCCCTCCGTGCAGGGTTTCTCGGCGAGCTGCTGGCGATCGTGATGACGCTCGGAACCCTTTCGTTCCTGGTGACCACGCCCGAAGCGTGGGTGCCCGACCTGGGCAGCGGGGAGTACGGCTTTCCGCTTCTGTCGGGCGCCGGACGACTGGTAATCAAGGATACGGCGATCATCGCCGGTGCCGTTGTGCTGCTTTCGGACTCGGCCCGCAGGCTCCTTGCCCGGCATCGGGACGGGATGGAAAAAGAGATGCGGGAATAACGAAACCGGCCTTGTTCGCCGTTGCGGTTGTGCCGTACCCTGCCGTAGCGTAGTGTACGAGCGGTGTGGCGGCGACTATTTCTGGCGGAAATGGATCGCAACCGGCACGCCCGAAAAATCCCACTGCTCGCGCAGCTTGTTTTCGAGGAAGCGGCGGTAAGGCTCCTTGATGTACTGGGGCAGGTTCACGAAGAAAGCGAACTGCGGTGTCTGTGTCGGGAGCTGGGTGATGTACTTGATTTTGATGTACTTGCCTTTGGTGGCCGGCGGTGGCGTCGTCTCGATGATCGGGAGCAGGTATTCGTTGAGCTCCGAGGTCGGGATGCGGCGCTTGCGGTTCTGGTAAACCCGGATGGCCGTCTGGAGCACCTCCAGAATGCGCTGCTTGTTGATGACCGAGGTGAAGATGATCGGAATGTCGTTGAAAGGCGCGAGTTTGGATTCGAGGAACTCCCGCCACTCCTTCATCGTGTTGTTCCCCTTTTCGACCAGGTCCCATTTATTGACCACGATCACGCACCCTTTGCGGTTGCGCACGATCAGGTTGTGGATATTCAGATCCTGGGATTCGAGTCCCTGCTGTGCGTCGAGCATCAGGATGCAGACGTCCGCGTTTTCGATCGAGCGGATCGACCGCATCACGGAATAGAACTCGAGGTCTTCGGTCACCTTGCCCTTCTTGCGCATCCCGGCCGTATCGACCAGGTAGAAATCCATGCCGAACTTGTTGTAGCGCGTGCGGATCGAATCGCGCGTGGTGCCCGCAACGGGGGTGACGATGTTGCGCTCCTGACCCAGCAGGGCGTTGGTGAGCGACGATTTGCCCACGTTGGGACGTCCCACGATGGCGATGTGAGGCAGGTCGTCCTCCTCTTCGGCGGCGGCGTCTTCGGGCAGGCGGCGGAGGATTTCATCCATCAGGTCGCCCGTGCCGCTGCCGCTCATGGAGCTGATGCAGAAAGGCTCGCCCAGTCCGAGCGAGTTGAATTCGTAGGAGGAGTAGATCTGGTCGTAATTATCGACCTTGTTGCAGACCGGGATCACCTGCTTGGAGGTGCGGCGCAACAGGTCGGCCATCATCTGGTCGAGGTCGGTGATGCCGGTCGAGACTTCCACCAGGAAGAGGATCACATCCGCTTCGTCGATGGCCAGCAAGACCTGGCGGCGGATTTCATCCTCGAACACGTCGTCCGAATTGACGGTGTAGCCGCCCGTGTCGATGACCGAGAATTCGCGCCCGTTCCAGTCCGTGCGACCGTAATGACGGTCGCGCGTGGTGCCTGCCGTCGCGTCCACGATGGCCCGGCGCTGTCCGACCAGCCGGTTGAAAAGGGTGCTTTTACCCACGTTGGGGCGTCCTACGATTGCTACCAGACTCATACCTTATTTTTTATGGGATGCAAAGATAGCGCAAATCCGCGAAGTAAAAAAGTTTTGACCCGAAAAGCTGCTGCTGCGCCGACGGTGCATCCCGCAAGCGGGTTACGGGAGCGATGCGGCGGAGCCGCCACCGGTGCATTTCACGCAGACCGTACCTGTGCGGCGTGTGCGGTCGGGAGGGTATGCCTGCCGTATCGGATACGGCGGGCGTGTGCCGTCAGCCCATGAAGAGCATGTCCGTTTCGCCCGCCTGCTCGGGGAAGACCAGCACGAAGCCGTTGCCGGGCAGCGCTTCGGCCAGCAGGGTGGGTACGCGGCTCATGGCCGGGTGGTAGGAGACGCGCTCGCGGCGGCTCATCACCAGCCATACGCAGTCGTCGCGGCGCACTTCGCCGAGCAGCTCGGGCAGGTCGTCCCAGGTTTCAAAGAGGATGTACTGCGCTTCCGCCCCCTGCCGTCCGGCGCCCGCCCGCAGGAAGCGCATGGTCGCCGCCGGAGCATAGAAGGCGAGCTTTGCGCCCGTGTTGCGTCCCAGGTCGCGCACGCGGCGCAGCCAGCTCTGGAAGCCGGCCTCCTGCTCCGCCTTGCGGGGGACGATCACCACATGCCGCCGCAGGGTTTGCAGGGGTTGGCGGGGCTGGTAGATCAGGGTGGTGACGTTGCAGTGGTGCAGCAGCTCGGAGAGCGTACGTCCCAGGCCTGCGGGTTCGGCCTTCGCCCGGTGCATCCCCATCACCAGGTCGGTGATGCGGTGTTCCCGTACCACGCCCATGACGGCATTGACGATGTTCACGTCGTAGCGGAGCAGCGGGTGGAGGTAGTTGTCCGTCGCGGCAGCCGCCGAAGCCGCGGTTTCGAGCAGCGCGGCGGCGCGTTTGCGAGCGTCGAGATCCTCCGTGCGGTTGTCCAGCGCACGGAGGGCATAGAGCTCGGGCGGTTTTCGCGCCGGGCTGACGGCCGTGCTCAGGGCGATCAGTTCGCCCACGTTTTCCCGGTTGGAGACGGGAATGAGGATGCGTTCCCGCTCGTGGGCGGGGCCGGGTTCCGCCGGCGTGCCCTTGAGGGCGATCCGGTGGGCGCCCCGCTGGGTGGCGAAGGTCGAGACGGTGCAGGTGGCCAGGATCATCAGGATGGTGCCGTTGAGCACGCTTTCGTTGAGCAGACGGATCGGCTCCCCTTCGGGCGTGTGACCCAGGATCACGTTGTACCCCACCATCACGGCGGCCAGCGTGGCGGCGACGTGGGCGCTGCTCAGGCCGAAGATCACCGTGCGCTGGTCGCGCGTCAGGCGGAAGCTTTTCTGCGTGAGGACTGCGGCGGCGTATTTTGCTCCCGTGACCAGCACGATCATCACGGCGCTCACTTTCAGCGTCTCCCAGTCGCGGAAGAAAGCCCGGTAGTCGATCAGCATGCCCACGCCGATCAGGAAGAATGGGATGAAAATGGCGTTTCCGACGAACTCCACGCGGTTCATCAGGGCCGAGGTGCGGGGGATCAGGCGGTTCATCGCCAACCCCGAAAGGAACGCTCCGATAATGGGTTCGAGCCCGGCGAGCTGCGCCAGGTAAGCCCCCAGAAAAACCATCACCAGCACGAAGACGTACTGCGAGACCGAGTCGCTGCAATGTTTGAAAAACCAGCGTCCCAGCAGCGGAAACAGGAAGGCGATGATGGCAATGCAGGCGACGATCGAGATGCCCAGCCGGTACCAGAAAGCTTCGCCGACGCTGCCCGTCGAGACGCCCACCACGATCGTGAGCACCAGCAGCGCCAGCATGTCGGTGATCACCGTGCCGCCGACGGCGATGGTCACGGCCTTGTCGCGCGTGATGCCTAGCTTGCTGACGATGGGGTAGGCGATCAGGGTTTGCGAGGCGAACAGGGCCGCCAGCAGGATCGAGGAGGGGAGCGGAAAGCCGAGGATGTAGTGGCCGCCCGGAATCCCGACGGCCATGGGGATCAGAAAGGTATATAGTCCGAACACGAGGCTGCGGCCGCTGTTGCGTCGGAAATCGTCGATGTCGATTTCGAGCCCCGAGAGGAACATGATGTAGAGCAGCCCGGCCGTGCCGGAGAGGATGATGCTGCTGTCGCGCAGCACCAGGTTGAGGCCGTGGGGCCCGATGACCGCGCCCGCGATGATGAGCCCCAGCAGGTAGGGAATCCTCAGCTTGTTCAGCAGCAGCGGTGCGGCCAGAACGATCGCCATGATAAGCATGAACTTGAGGATCGGGTCTTCGAGCGGCAGGCTGACGGGCAGCGGATGGGCGAGGAGTGCGAACATAGGCTGAAAAGGGCGGTTAAGGTGCGCCGTTTACAAATATACGAAAAAAAACGGAAAACGGGGCGCCTTGCCGTGACGTGAAAACAGGCCGTGCGCCGAAACGTCCGTCCCGTCCGCCGTGCGGTCGCAGAGGTTGTCTCCGGAGTTGTCCGCCTGCGGGAAGACGAAAAAAAATCCGCCTGCCGGAAAGGGTTTGCGGAAAAAAATGTAACTTTGACAAAATATAAGCGAAACACGGAAGCGATGACGATTGAGAAAGTGGACCGGCGGCTGCTTCTGCCGGTGTTGATGGGGTTCTTCATCATGGGGTTCTGCGATATGGTCGCGCCCGTCACCCGCCTGATCGGGGATGAGTTTCCGGCCGCACAGCAGTCGGCCGTGAATTTCCTGCCTACGATGGTGTTTCTGTGGTTCCTGCTGCTCTCGACCCCGACGGCCGGGCTCATGAACCGCATCGGCCGCAAAGCCACGGCGATGGTGGGATATGGCTTCACCGTGGTCGGACTGATGATTCCCTATCTTGCAGGCGAAGGGAGCGGGCTGGCGTGGTATTTCGTCGGATTCGGCCTGCTGGGGATCGGCAATACGGCGATCCAGGTGGCCATCAATCCGTTGCTGGCCACCATCGTGCCGAACGAAAGGATGACCAGCTACCTGACCGTGGGACAGATTTTCCGCAACACGTCGCTGTTGCTGGTGGCTCCGATCGTCACGGCGTTCGTGGCCCTGACCGGCAGCTGGCGGCTGTTGCTGCCCCTCTATGCGGGGCTGACGGTGCTGGGCGGGGTGTGGTTGCAACTCACCACGGTCGCCGAACCCGTGCGCGAGCGCACCTCGGTCGGGATGATCGACTGTTTCCGTCTGCTGGGCAACCGCACGGTGGCGGCCTGTGCCCTGGGTGTGGCCTGCTTCATCGCCTCCGACGTGGGCATCGGCTTCCTGTCGGCGCGGCTGATCGACAACCCCAATTCGATCCTTACCACCACGGGATTCTATGCCTGCCGCATCGTCGGAACGATCGTGGGGGCCTATGTGCTGCTCCGTGTCTCGGACGTGAAATACCTGCGCTGGAACATGGCCCTCGCCCTGGCGGTTTGCTGCGCCCTTTTCTTCGTGCGCAATGCGGCTGCGATCTATGCGCTGATCGGCGTGCTGGGCTTCGCCATGGCCTGCGTATTCGCCACGTTCTATGCGGTGGCGACCAAGAGCGCACCCGAGCGGGCGAACGAAGTGGCGGGACTGATGATCCTGGTCATTGCGGCCGGGGCGATCTCTGGGCCCGTCGTGGGAGCTATCGTCCGTGCGGCCGGCGACGCCCGGTTCGGACTGCTTTACGTGATCCCGCTGGTGGTTTACCTGCTGTGGGCGGGATTTTATGTCGGATCAAAAAAGAATAAGCGATGAACAAGGGAAAAACCGTACTCGTCCTGCTGCTGCTCGCAGTCCTGTCTCTCCCCGTGCGCACCGCGGCGCAGCGCCGTACCTTCGTGGAGTGGGGCGTGCTGGGCGGACTGAACTTTTCGGACTTCTCGTCCAAGGACAAGTCGTTCGACGTGAGCAATAAGCTCGGCTTCCAGGCCGGCATCTCCATCGGGGTCAATCTGGGACTGGTGGCCATCCAGCCCGAAATCCTCTTCGTCCGCCAGACTTTCGGGGTCGAGCACGCCGATATCGGGCGCGTGAAGGTCAAGTCCAATTCGATCGACGTGCCGGTGCTGCTGTCGGTAAGGGTGCTCAAGCCCCTGCGCATCAACGTCGGCCCCGTATTCTCGGTGATGAACGACTGCAAGTACAAATGGGGCAGCGACCTGATCGATTTCGGACGGGCGCGTCCGACAGTCTCCTACACCCTGGGGTTGGGGTTGGTGCTCGGGCGCAACTTCCTGATCGACTGCCGATACAACGGGCAGTTCACCTCCAAAAAGACCTATTACACCGAGGATGCCGTGCGCATCGATCTGAAATCCTACTCCGTGGGGGTGAGCATCGGTTATGTCTTCTGACGGTATGACGGAAACGGAACAGAGACAGATCGTCGTCGAGGGGGCCGATCCCCGCGAGCTGTACGGTCCCCAGGAGGTTTACCTCGAGCAGATCCGGACCCTGCACCCCCGGCTCAAGATCGTCGCCCGCGGCTCCTCGCTTAAGGTGTTCGGCCCGCAGCCCGAGACCGAACGGTTCGCCACAAAGATGGAGGGGTTGGTAGCCTATTACCTCAAATACGGCCATATCTCGCGCGAGGTCGTCGCCCAGTGCTTTTCGGGCGGGCCGATCGCAGAGGAAGCACCCGCCGACAAGGATGTGATCCTCTACGGCAACGGCGGTACGATCGTTCGGGCCCGCACGGTCAATCAGCGGCGGCTGGTGCAGGCGTACGACAAACACGATCTGCTCTTTGCCGTCGGCCCCGCAGGATCGGGCAAGACCTACACGGCCATCGCGCTGGCCGTCCGCGCTTTGCGCGAAAAGCAGGTGAAGCGCATCATCCTCACCCTGTCTCTTATACACATCTGACGCTGCCGACGACTTAAT
>ERZ1027194.1507-NODE-1507-length-10415-cov-4.762066_pt1 | contig 10415 bp, 9 predicted proteins | sample MGYA00519246_ERZ1027194 | MGnify/ENA primary metagenome ERZ1027194 (study PRJEB26926, sample SAMN06164505) | human gut metagenome | biome: ENVO:00009003; feature: ENVO:2100002; material: ENVO:00002003 | host: Homo sapiens | place: USA | collected 2012 ...
GCGCATATTGAACGCGGCGAACACCTTGTAGGTATAAGCGCCATTCAATGTGTCCAGATGAATCGTTCGATGCGCCTGATAGAACTCCGCTTTCTTGTAGGAAAGCAGCGGGCTGAACATCACGGTCGGCTTGGAGCGGATATTGTGACCATAGATGGCGATATTGCGGGACGGTCGGCTGAAGCTCGTATCGCCGGTGGCGAACAGCGTTCCCAGAGAGCTGGTCGAGCCGGTAAAACTGTGCTTGAGGTAATAGACGGTATCGTAGGTGAACACGACAGGATAATTGACGGGCGTGTTCGGGATGCTCAGCCATGCGGCAAAATCGCTGTTCTGCGCTTTGCAGGCTGCAAGGTCGATGCTCGATGCACGAACAGGCGCGGAGGATGCGGGAATATCTTTGTTCAAAACGCAGCCGTCAAGCGAGCTGATAAGGGTGTTCAAAACGGAAGAATCGGCTTCAGACGGCGTGACGACAGGCGGTTCGGATGCCTGCGGAAGCTGCACAGCGGAACTCAGTGCTTCGTACTCCGCCGATTCCTGATCGAGCTGCTTCTGCCAGCCGAGAATCGGCAGCAGGAACGCAAGCAAGCCAACAAAAAAGAGCAGCGCAACAGCCGCTCCAATCCACTTTTTCATGGTGTATTCTCCTTACAGGTTCATTTCTCCGCGGATGCGCTCGATCAGCGCACGACCGTCGAGCGCGGTGAATTGGGAAAAGCGCTTGGAGCAGAAAAACCGCTCAAGCTCCACGAGGCCATACCAGGCTTTGGGGTTGTGTTCGCCTTTGACGTAGACGCGGTGAAACAGACGTTTATAGTCGTGGACAGCCTGCTCGACGACGGCGTTTGCCAGAAGCTCAAAGCCCTTTTCGGAAATAAAGGGCTTGAAGGTGATGATCGGCAGCTTTGCTGCATCCGTTTTAGGCATCGCCAGCCACCCTGCGGCAAATGATGCTTCCGCAGCGGGAAACCTCGCAGCAGGCATCATCCGACCAGAACGCCGCTTCGAGCTGATCGTTCAGCCATTTGCCATTGCTTTCAACGGGCTGCGTCAGCGGGTCGCCGTGGTCTTCCGGCTGATAAGCAAGCACCTGCGGATAAACGTGATGCGTGAGAAAGATCGTTTCGGGCAGGCGAGTCACGACGGCATCCAACACATCCTGATTGTGCGCGGCAGGCGTGAGCAGAACGTCGGTGATGATGAAGGTGTTCTCGCAATCATAACCGTGTGCCGTAAGCTGATCGACCATTTCGCCGAGCGGCTGATCCAGATACAGGCAGTCGTCAATCAGCACGTCGGCATCTTCGTATGCCTGCGACAGAAGCAGGCAGCCCGAAAGCAGACCCAGTGGCACCATTTCGGTGACTACGCCGAAATTGTCCCATGCGCGGCGGGCGGCGGTGTCCCGCTTATCACAGGCATACAGGCTCAGGGTGACGGGAACAATGCCGGTTTCAACCGGCGCGGCAGAGCAATCGGCTTCATCCAGCACAAAGGAGTCTGCGCGGAACTTGGGTTCGGCTTTGATGACGATAAAATCGAGATGGTTTTCCATGATAAATCCTCCGTTTTTATATATGGTGAAAGAAAAATGGGTACAAAAATGCGCCGCTCGCGATGGGCGGCGCATGGCATCATAAACTGTATTGCAACAAGCGACATCATGCAGGCTGCTTGTTTTTCTGTGGAAAATGTAGAATAAACAATTTTTCTTGTACACGATCATCAGATGTCGGGATGCGCATTTCCCCCACGCAGGTGAGGCTTCCATCAGCCTCCTCATAGATATTCCTGCACGAAATCAAATGATCATAGGAGAAACTTTGCTGTAATTCTGTTTCTCCGTCGCTGGACAGATAAAACAGATTCAGACCATCGTCGGTATTTTCAACAAAATAGTATCCACCCTGTGAGGCGGGGCATACGGACAGAACATTCTGCATATCCGAAAACGTCTTGAAAAAGAGAATATGACCATCGAGAGCAACATGAAGAAAAACCACCGGAGCATGTTCATTGTTCTCAAATTTATAGCCATAGATCAGAAGCCCTTCATCCGTCGGCAACATACCGTGAATGTTAAAATTATCCAGTTCTGGCAGAGGAAGATTGCGGAGGAACTGCCCGTTTTGATCCAAAATCCTAAGATATCGCTTTTCCGGGGCTTCAGTCGGCTTTCTATAATATAGAATGATTTCATTCTGCCGCAATACGCCTTTTTGAAAAACGATTTCATTTTCGGAGTACAGCTCCGGGCTACAATATGACCAGGATATATGACCGTCTGTGTTGACAAAGGCGCTCCATGCTGCCACATGAGAAGAATCGGTCATGTATGCCCCTGTAACGAGCAAGCCACGATCACAAACATACACGTCATGCGGCAAGCCGGGCAATTCTTCCCTTTGAATGTTCTTACTTGCGATATTGTACTTCACGATATAGCCGGTGTCTTCAACGTATTCTGTTCTGTCAATGGATTCCGCGACAATCATGCACAGGCCTTCTGGGTTTTCTACCGCACCAAGGATGAATGGCGTGCCTTCCCAGGAAAGCAGGGTTTCGGACTTTAATTCTCCCATGTTGGAAACCCGCAGTATCCAGCCATCGCGTGTCCCGCCCGCCGTGCGCGAAGAAAGAGCAGGCGTACCCAATGTGCTGTCGGTTTGCGCCAACAACACGATGTCACCATTGGAAGTATGATAGGTCGAAGATAGGGATTCATCCTTGTTCCCACCCCAGATGGTCAGCATGGATGCGTTCAAAGATTCGACAACTGCCTGCTCCTCGCACCGGGCAGTTGAAAATGGGAACAGGCACAAGCAGAGCAGAATAATGAAGCACGGCATTTTATCACCTTCCTTGATAGTATTAAGACGAAACAGGTTGACACTTTCTTCCTCTGGCATTAGAGAAAAAGAGCTTTTTTGAAATGCTGCAAAAAAGGAAGCCGAGCAATAAACTCGGCTTCGAATACATGGAATGTGGTTTTATGCATATACGGGACGAGCAAAACCAATGATCGTGTAGCCATTGTGTTCCGTAGCAGCATCATCGAAGATTCTAACACACCTGGGGTTTCCCCAGTTGCCTTCAACAGTGGAAATTTTATTGTTGTAGTAATCATTTACGAGGCCGATATGGCTGACTGCATCTGCGCTACCATTCTTCTTGTAATAAATCCAGTCACCCAACTGAGGCTGGAAACCGGACGCGGCATAGTAACGCCTCTTATTCTCAAAGAATTCCTTGGAGTCGCGGCAAAGGGCTTTATTGAAAGCGGGGAAGTTCGAACTTCCGTACAGACCGGCCGCATTGCAGAGCCAGTAAAGGAACGTCTGACACCATTCGCCGCCAAGTTCCAAATTGCCACTTTCGATTTCCTTTCCGCTAAGGCTGCCGCCATTCTGAGCAAAGGAAAGTGCCATGTTAAGAACAGGGACAAGAGGATAAGAGGTGCTGACAGAGAGTTCTTCAGCATCATTCATAGGAACGTATGCATATTCTCGCTTATCTCGATTCCCCCAACGAATCTTAATCCAGTTGCCGGAAGTGCCTGCACACAGAAACATGTTTCCGCTGTAGAATCTGCCAATATAAGGATTAGCAGTACTCGGATCACGTCTAACCAAAGTGGAAGAACTCTTAATTCTAATCATTTTACCTGCTTCAAAAGCCATTTTTACATTCTCCTTTTTTGATATTTCTGCTAGAGAATGCCGGCCAGCTTTGCTCTCTTGCTGATTGAATTGTATCTAAAAATAAGATTTTATAAAAGTGAAAATAAGGGCAAGCATGAGTGAAAAGAATGTGCAACCAGCTAACAGATTATATATAAAGTTCTCTTTTCGCTTTTTTGTAATCACGATAAGCACGCGTATATTCATAAGCTGGTATCCAAGGAGCGGCGCATGGCATTATACAGGGTGTGCGCGATACTCGGCGGTAAACTGACTTTCCTGCGTAATCGGCGTGTTCATCAAGGTAGCAATCAGGTAGTTCTTGATGTTGCGGATATCGTTTTTCGTGCGGTCGAGGTTGTAATATACCGTCATCAGCGAATCGTAGGTGAGTTTTTTCAGCCGGTCTTGAATCGCCCATGCAGGCCATTCCCGCCCACTGATCCGAATAGCGGCTTCCGGCGTGGTATGCAGCTCGACCATGATTTCCACGATTTCATTGAGCCGTTCCCGATTGTATTTCCACTGATTTTTCAGCAGGTCGTCATACTGGATTTGCCGCTTGACAAGATCGCGCACATCCTCAAAGTCCTGACGGGTCGTAAAGGGTTTTCGGGCTTCAAGCTCGTTCCAGCGCCAGGGCATGTACTCGTCTTCGTCAGGGTCAAGCAGCAAAGTTTCGTCCAGCCAGTCTATGGGCGCGGCATCCGTGCTGCCGCCTGCATCGTCAGCCGATTCCTGCTGCTCCATCGAATCCATCCCATCCGGGCTTTCGGGAAGGTCAACGGGTTCGGGATGGATGGGATGGATGGACGGTAAGGGTTTTCTTACGCAGGGTTTGGTGACGATGGTACTTCTTTGCACGGGCTTTACCGTTGGCGGTGAAACCGTGGACGGCTTGTCCACGGCGGGTTTATCCAGTACGGGCTTTTCCGGTTTTGGTGCTTCCCGTATCGGCTTTTCGTAGATGGTGTAAGTCGCCGCGGCAAAGTGGCCGGTGGTGCTGCGCTCACGGCGGCGCATGACATAGCCATGTGCTTCAAGCTCTTTGACGATGGCGGCAACAGCGTCCACGCCTTCTTTGCACTTGGCCGAAAGCCCCTTGATCGTGAAATTCCAGCCGTCGTGTTCGGAGAGCATCAGGGCAAGCAGCCCCTTGGCTTTCAGCGAAAGGTTCGTATCGCGGAGTGCCGCGTTGGTGATAATCGTGAAATCGCGCTCATGCGCGGCGCGGATGATAGCCATAGATAATCCTCCCTGTCAACTGTTGAAAAAAGTTTTTTGGAAACTTGACAGCTTTCAGCGTTCCGGCGCACGGGATTTCGCGCGCTTCATCCCTTCAAGCACCTTGCGCATACGGCGGTTTACGTCGTCGAGCGTGCTGTCCTCCGGGAAATAGGAGCGCCATTCCTTCGCCGTATCGAGCATGGAAAGAATCGAGGTTTCCATTTCTTTCGGCGTTGCGGATGGGGAGAAATATTGGGATATCTGTCTGCTTTGCAGCACGACTCTTTCGGTTTCCGGCTTTTTCTGTTCGGACATGATCGCCAGCACCATATCTTCGGTCAGTTTGCCGTCCTGCGAAAAACGCTTTAAGCGCTGCGCCTGAGAAAGCGACGGCGTGGACTGCTCGCTGTCAATGGTTTCTGCCAGCCAGCCTTGTTCTTCATGGTTCAGATAGGACACTTCTACCGCAGAGTTGAACGCGAGTTTTCGGTCATCTACCAGATCGAGAAGTTCAGGAAGAAGCTCAGTCAGGCGAATGTATCGCTGTACCTGTTTTATGCTGTCCCCCGATTGATTGGCTACCGTAGCCACAGACCATTTTAACTTCTGGCCAACTTGGCCAGAAGTTAAATCGGCGCGTTGTCCCTGATGTTTTATCGCTTCCAGCTTCATCTTGAACGCAAAGGCTCGTTCGCTGGGCAGAATGTTTTCGCGTTGCAGGTTGGAATCCACCATCAGGATAACGGCAGCATCATCGTCAAGCTCACGGACGATAACCGGCGCGGTTTCCATCCCAGCCAGCTTTCCGGCGTGGCTTCTGCGATGCCCGGATACAATCTCATATTTACCATCCGGCATGGGACGGGCGATAAGCGGAAGCAGAATACCGTGTTCGCGGATGCTTTGCACCGTGTCCATCATGGATTCATCGTCGATCACCTTGAACGGATGATTTTTGAATGGCACGAGTTGATCCAACGGTATCTCGCGGATTTTCTCCAAACTCGCATCCTGACGGCTGGCTTCCGTCGAGAACAGATCGACGCAGGGTTTCAGGCGTATGCCGCTGGTATCAAATGCCATGCCCGATCACCTCCTGCACCAGCTTCTCGTAAGCGCCCGCAACCTTGCCTTTCGCATTATGCGCATAGATGCTGCATCCAAGTGCACTGATTTCCGAAGCACGGACGGAATAGGGGATCTGCGCATTGAAAATCGGGAGGGAATTTCCATAGGTATTGCTGATGAGGGATACCATGCCGCGCGCATAGCTGGTGCGTGCGTCTAACATTGTCAGGACAATGCCCTCTATGATAACATCAGGGTTGATCTCTTGCTTGATGAACATGACGGTATCCAGAAGCTGAGAAATGCCTTCGATAGACAGGAAGTTTACGGAAACGGGAATCAGGATGGAATCCGCGGCGGACAGTGAGTTCAGCGTGAACATGCCAAGCGTCGGCGCACAGTCGATGAGAATCACATCATATTGAGATTTCAGCGGCGCAAGCAGACGCTTGAGAATGGTTTCGCGGGCGTTTGCGCCGGTCATCGTTAGTTCCAGACTGAATAATCCAAGACTGGAGGGGAGAAGATCAACGCCTTCTTCGTGATGCAGGATAGCGGTGCGGATATCCAGAAGCGGTTCGTCCTTGCCGCGGCTTGTCCCTCGATTCAGAAGGTTGTAAACCGCGTCTGTCAGCGTTACGGGCAGCTCGTCGGGCATTTGATAGCCCAGGCTGATGGTCAGGTTCGCCTGCGGGTCAAAATCGACAAGCAGAACTTTGCGCCCCTGTCGTGCCAGACCGATACCGAGATTCACGCAAGTGGTCGTTTTTCCAACGCCGCCTTTCTGATTGGCGACAGCTATGATTTTGTGTTCCATAATGATCCTTTCCAAAATTCAATTCAAAAAGCAGAGTGACGATGGCGTGTCCGAAAGTTAGGGTCTTTCGGATGCGCCGGGTATCGGTCACTCTGCTTTTCTTTTTGAAAAAGATTCATTTCATGTGCAGGAAAAAGCCGCAGGACATAGAAGTGCTAAGGGTTCTTTCCTGCTTTGCATCTCTTTACCCTGCGGTAACGAAGGAATAGCTGGCTTTCTGGGAATCGGAAAAAGTTGGAACTCTGCTAATAGAGGTGTGCGGAATAACCACACAAAACCAACGATTTAACCGGTCTATCGTTTAGGAAAACTCGCGGAATTTCTTGACAAATCAAGATGAAATGCTAAGAAATCGAACAAAACGAGACGTACTAAAAGTACGACACGAGTTCTCCTAAGCGGTAGGCCGTGGGTTCGAATCCCGCCGGGTGCGCCAAAGACACCGAAAAATCCCCGATTCCGAGCCCAAAGGCTGCTAACAGCCCTCCACTCAGGAATCGGGGTTTTTCTATTTTTGGATGTCATGCGAGCCGGTGTTCCTGCTCATTATTTTAAGAAGCCATTAGCAGATTTCTAATTTTTCAGCCCGATTTCTAACGCGCTTTTTCCTTCATTAGAATTTTTCGTGCTAATTATTTTGTGCGACGCTGCAAGCCGTTCTGAGAAGACCTGACAGCCCGGCTTGTTTTTCACGGCTCTTGAGGGCTTTACCTGATCCACAGGGGGGGCGTTCACGGGCATGCTTCAAGGCTTCCCTCTGCCCTCTCTGGTGGGTCATCAAATAGATGGTTTTAGCAGATTCACCGATTCCTGTTTGCCTTTCTAACATCGCTCAGAAATCCTTGCTCGCACTCTGCTTACCCGAAGCCACAGTTGTTCTTTCAAAGGCAGAATAGCTGAAGACAGTCAGAATATCTACTGTGAACATTTCTCTTATTGTGTTTTGGACAAGAATGTGTTAAAATTTTATAGGCTATACTTCAAAATGGGGGTATTATGCCCATTTCGGGATTTGAGCTGCAATAGATTCTATTGGGAAAGAAGGGTAATTTGGTAATGGCGATTCGAATTCCGTGGGATTGCTATGAGGTTGCCTTTCTCTTCAGCGCATACGAGCAAGTTATCGATGGAGCTGATTATAGTGCAGCGGCAGTGAGACTATCCGAAACATTGCGAGCTCTTGCCAATCGGAGGGGCGTCTCAATAGACGAAACTTACCGTAATGTCAATGGAATAAAAATGCAACTTGCCAATGTTCAATATCTGTTTACGGATGGCAAGAAGGGATTATCTGGCGCATCAGCAATGATCCGCCGGATGTTTGAATTATATAAGACCAGCCCCACAGACTACCAGAAAATATTGAAGGAGGCGATTCGATTGGCTAGTTCTAATACGTCCATTGAAGATGCCTTCTTTTCTTATGCCAAAGAACGCATTGGTTTTTCTCCTAGTATAATAGCTGAGTGTCTGAAGAAGGCTACTTCCTATTGTCAATTGAATCAGCCCCTTCTTGGCATGACGGATGTTAAGACTGTACGAAATGTGCAACAGAAAATCGCAGAAGGGAAGTTACTGCGTTTCAGATACGGAAAGGAAGCTCAGGCGATTCGTACCGTAACACACCTCTATTATACATTCATTAAAAGCTATCGTGAACCACCGAAGGAGTTGCCTAAGCAGAAACCAGCAGAGGGAACTACGGTGTCTGAACTGGAAACTTCCAGTGATACGGAGGCTATAGATATTGGGGCTGGTTCCGAAAATCAGACTGGTACTATTGGTGCTGAAGTAGACGAAAAAAGTTCTGCCTCTCCCAAGTCGTATCATGAGAATGGAGCCATCAGACAACTTGCTGAGGATGGAAACTACGATTGGCAAAGCAAAGGTCTTCTTCTTGTGGATTGGGCTAACGAGGCTTCCTATGCTTATACTCAGCCCGAGGCGTATGAGTATAAGGGGGTGACGAGGCGCATTCAAAAATGGGGAAAACTGTATACTGACCTGTGCACAGCATTGTTTGAAGATCATCGGGAAGCATTCATGGGTATTATGAACGGAGATATACCTGGATATAATGCCCTATCTTTTGCTGATGAGCAACATAAGAGTGGTATGCGTGTTGCCCGCTGTTTCGCTCCAGGATATTATCTTGAGTCGAATATAGATGCTACCACAATTGTACGCAGGATTCGCGGGCTTTATCGACTGTTTGAGCTCGGCGATAGTTTGCAGATTTCGTACACACATCAAAGCGTCAAAAAATCTGTTCCAATTCCAAAGAAAACAGGCGAAGAGTGGATCATCCACGAGCTACGCACAAAGAAAATACCTTACGTAGACAATAGATCTGTAAAAGGCTGTCTTTGGATTGCATCTGACAGATCCGTTCCGATTGCGCTGAAAGAAGCGGAGAACAGAGGATATCGGTTACGCTTCAAGCTGGATGGTTGCAGGGCTTTCCCCAATCGACCAGTGATATGGACGAAGGATCAGCCGCAGCAGCCGAAACCAGCCGTCTTGCCCATCGGTGATAGCAATCTGACAGACTTAGACGATTTCAGGACTTTCTTAGTACAGAATCGGCATCTGGCCGAAAGAACCGCCGGGAATTACTGGACATCGATTCGCATGATCGAGGACTTCATTCGGCGTAATGGACTACCTTATTCACTGGTAAATGCGAAATCAAGTGATGTACAGAGCATTGTGGATGCGCTGATGTCCCGACCCGACTTTGTTAGGATGAATGACGAACGTCATCACCAATTCGGTGCTGCGATGGCACAATATGTATCATATTTGGAGAAGCAGGATCAGACAACCGAATTAGCAAGTAAACAGAAACAAGTGACTTTGTCCGACTTGATTAATGGTAACATAGCAACAATGGAAGAAAATGCTTCCTTGTCGGCTGAAATACGGAAGCGTATCCTGTCTTTAGTTCCTGTATATTTTCCCCATGGTATTCGCCCTACGTCCATCATTGATATTAACAAGCTGAAGCGTACATATCAAACCAAATTTGATGAGGAACTACCTGTTGATATAGATATGGTGCCTCTTTTGATGAGCGGAGGTTTGAAAAGCGGCGAAAAGGTCTATTTCCTGTCAGAAGATCAGAAGCAAAGTTTGCGGAGTCTAATCACAGACATCATCAGGAGCGGCCATCGGGTTATCTATTACAGCGAACTGTTTTGTCTCCATGGTGAGCTGTTTGAAGCCTGTCATATTTATGAGAGTTCGTTGATGCAGACCGTATTACAAAGCATTCTGCCCGAGTACATCTACAAGGCAGAATGGATGCTTGCGGATCAAGAAGCAAATGAAATAGAAGAAATCACCAAGGCGTATGGAAATGACGTTATACTAACCTATCAGCAACTGAAGAACCGGTGCCCGTATCTTACCACGAGTGTCATCAAGGGGACACTTTCACGTTCTGATAGGTTTGTCTGGTCATCCCCAGAAACCTATGCTCGGGTGGACTTTATCGAACTCGATCAAGCCGAAGTATCAGATATTGTCAATCGAATTCTGCCGCTGATCCGGGAGGAAGGTTTCTTTTCACTGGCTCAACTTCCTGTCTCTTATACACATCTGACGCTGCCGACGACTTA
>ERZ1027194.1510-NODE-1510-length-10391-cov-7.373065_pt1 | contig 10391 bp, 8 predicted proteins | sample MGYA00519246_ERZ1027194 | MGnify/ENA primary metagenome ERZ1027194 (study PRJEB26926, sample SAMN06164505) | human gut metagenome | biome: ENVO:00009003; feature: ENVO:2100002; material: ENVO:00002003 | host: Homo sapiens | place: USA | collected 2012 ...
GAGATACTGATCGGTCTCGTGGGCTCGGAGATGTGTATAAGAGACAGTTTTCATATTCTTTAATTAAATTTTTAATTTGTATTTCTGTCATATTGTTTTATACCTCATATCAAAGTTAGCATTTCACTTTTAGTATACCATAAAACAATCCCATTCTCATTCTATATATTTTATCCTCAACGATGAAAAGATGTGTCTGCACACATCTCTTCCATCTTATTATTTTCAATGTTATAAGTTCTTAATAAAATTCAAATCCTGTTTCCGTAATGCCTTCTGTAACTTTTCGTTCTTTCTCTTCAGTTCCTTATTTTCTCTGCTCAGAGCTGCCACCTTCTGGTTCAACAGTTCAATCTGTTTTTCCATCGCCATGTTCAGAATTTCTCTTCTTGGATCTATCATTCCGGCCTGTTGCTCTACTGCTTGGTTCAATGTATCCCGGACGGTTGGATTTTTATAAAAGAATCCTCTCGACAATCCAGTTTTCTTCATCAGCTTTGGAACGCTGATACGTTCTTTATTTGCCAGCATATCTTGTATTGCTTGCAATGCCAGTTCAATTTTCTCTTTACTTTTTCTCTGATTTTCCTCAATCATCTTGTCGTATTTGCTCATATTCTTCACCCCATCTTGCCAGACTCATATATATGATGTCACTCATCCTCTGTCTTACTTCTCTGGTTTCGTCTGCCATTCTTTGATTGCTCATTTTCCGGTAATGCTGTACATTATTCAGTCTTTTATGCCCCAATAGTCTCGCTATCGTCCAGTCATCCAGATGCATTTCTGTAAGTTTGACGCCATAGTAGTGCCGGAACATGTGCGTTCCAAACCCGAATAATTCGCCATGATCATCTTTCAACTGCTTTTCCTGTATCATGGACATGACTTTTGTTTTTATAGCCATATACTGCATCGGGCGGTCAGGTTCTTTTTCATTAACAAATATGTATTCTGTATCACCGAACTTTTCCTGTGTATATTCAATAGAACTCTGTAACAGTTTTGCAAGTTCTTTACTGATCGGTTTTTTATATCTTTTAGTTTTAACTTGATATATTTCAATCATATCTTGGCCATTTTCTCTCGTCAGACAATCTGGTCTCAGTGTAAGGGTATCTGATATCCTAGTTCCAAGCATCTGATGTATCAGAAGACATCTTGCAATCTGTACATCCATCTGTGTAATTTCCGCATTCAGTCGTTTCATTTCATCATCAGAATACACTCTAAATTCTGCATTTACTTCCGGTGGAATATCCGTATTAATAAATAAATGCTCCAATCTTTCATAGCTGTAAATTTTTCCGATTGTCTCTAACTGTCGTCTTAATGAAATTACATAAGAACTATTCGCACTATGGGAAGTATCTTTTGTTGACAGATGTATCAAAAATTCTTCCAACACTTCTCTGTCTATTTCACTGCAGCTTTTTATTTTGGAATACTCTTTTTGGAGATATTCTGAGAATATCCTCATTATTGTCAATTCTCCCTGTACAGTTCCTATTGCTTCATACTGCAGATTCATATAAACAGCTTTCTTACATTCTTCCCTGATATCTGGCTGATATATTTTTCTGAAATCCAGTGTTTTTACATTATAAATTGGATTGGATCTGATTTTAATATCCAGATTTTTTAGTTCCCAAACATCTTTTTCTATCTCATCCCGTAAATCTTCTGGCCCTAAAAATTTCAGTACGTTTCTGAAATATAATATCGTCACTGCTTCGCCATAGCTTACTGTACCATACACACTCTTCTTTTCTTTTACAATAGTTATTCCCTGTTCTAACATCCAGCCTTTTAAAAGTGATATCCATTTTTCTGGATTTCTATCTCCAAGGCTTTTGATTCTCCGATTTATTCTGCTGTTCAAAAACTTTGCAATATGATTATAAGCTGTTCGATCCTGAATCAATGCTCTAAACGTTCCGTTTTTGCAGCGATACATAATATAACCTCGAAACTCTTCCTTTAATTCTTGCGTTGGAAGCAACGTTAAATCAAATTTTCCATTATCCTTACGTGTCCCTGTTTCTTGTAAATTGGGGAAATCGCTGAAGTATATAATATCATTTTCCATCTTTTTCCTCTTTCTTTAGCCATGATGCTAAACTACTTCCTTGCATTTCAAAGAACTCATCATTTGCTTTTGCAATCCTTTGCGGCATATAATCAATATACTGTCTTGTCATCTCTTCATAAGTATGTCCAAGATAATCCCTGATACTTTGCAGTGATACATGACTGTCATAAAACATAGTTGCTACTGTATGTCGATAATCGTGTGATTGAAATAAATATTCTCCATTTGCAATCTTATTTTCCCGGCACGCTTCTATCATCTGAGTTCGGAATGTACCATATAGACAAGCACCACCTCTGCTGTTTTTAAAAATGAATTCTTCAGGCTGAATTTCATGTTTTTTCAAGTATACTTTCATAATCTGATAAAGTGCCTGTGGGATTGGAATCCTTTTATAATTCTTCATTTTGACCTGATACACCTGAATCCAATAATCCTCGCCCTGCTGATAATAAGCATTTCCTTTCAATGTACACACTTCACTCGCCCGTAATCCTAGACACCACAGATGTAGGAACATACATCGTAATCGCTCTGGAAAAAGATATAATTTTTTCAAAATTTCCATATATACTGTTTCCTCAACGCTACGATCATGATGTACTATTACTTCTTTTTGTTGGAAATATTCAATTCGGAATGGCATTCTTGTAATATACTGTTTAACTTCCATGAATTTATAAAAATGACCGATACCGAAAATTCTTTCATTAAATCCCTTTGCCTGTATTCCCCGTTCTCGCAAGCCGTCTGCATACTTTTTTACTTCTGCGACAGTTGCATGAATCGCCAGTATCTTTTCTTGTTCCAGCAGTTCAATAAAATTTCTAATACATACAAATCTTCGTACAATCGTGCTGACTGCCTGTCCAGTAATTCCCAGTTCATATTTCATGTATGCCTGTAAAATTTCTCGATTCTGTATTTCCTTGACTTCCATAAAAGAAATGCTAATTAAGGATTTACTTTCGTCTATCCGATGTTTTCCAAGATGTAATCGTTCCAGATACCATACATTTGCTTCCCATTGGATCTGTTCCTGCTGCATAAACGCATCTCTTCTGCATTCACCTAAAATACTTCGTTGACTCGTTTCGGGAAAATTCTTTAAAATAGTTTCCACTTGTTCCATTTCCAGCAATCCAATATCCGTAATATTTAACTGAACACAAGAATCATAAAGAAGTTTTAAGGATTTTAACCTGACATTTCTATAAGCCTTAGACATTGAAGTATTGGCAATGATACGACTCAACGTATAAAAAATTTGTTTCTTTAAAACTTCTGAACAATTTTGTGTAAAATCCCACACCAATAGGTTTGTTTTATAAGAAGTTTCAAAGGTCTCAGCTATTTCCTTTTCCGGATAATACTTCAGAAAATAAATTTTATTTTGATATTTCCATTCATATATCCGCTTTCCATTTAGCGTCTGCATTTGTTGATAGATATGTTGTTGTTTTACCGTATCATATATTTTCAAATAGAAAGATACAATTTGTGATCGTATCTGTCCTCTTAAATATTGTTCATACGAATTTCGCAAAGGATAATCCATTTCTTCCAGATGCCAGATTTTTCTATCTGCCAAGAACTTTTTCAATTTGTTAATTCTTGAATCGCTTTTTATTCCAAGTGCATCAATTTCTGAATATAGTTCCTGCTTTTTCTTCTCAATATCTACTTCAGATTCTGTTATGTGTTCTGCCTGTTGCAATAAATATATAGGTATTTCTCACACCTCCCTACTCCAGCAGACGTTCCGCCCCATAAATAGCAGTGTGTTGTGCATAAAACTCATTACTTGCTTCTATCAGTTCATCATCCAGCCAGTCCAGATACTTTATAGTCGTATCCAAATGTTTATGCCCCAATGCCTGACTGATCATTTCCAGTTCCCATCCTGCCTGCTTTCGCATATTTGCAAAATAGTGACGTAACATGTGGGGTGTGATTTTAACTCCGGTTTTCTTTTCCATTCGGTCCAACATATCATATACACTGTCCACTCTTAATGGCTTTCCAATGTTCTCACCCATGATATTCACAAACAGGTAATCCTGATGTTGCAGGATTTTCCGATATTTTGCCAGATAATCCATGAGAAATTCAAACGTATCATTACTTATCTTGGCACTTCTGTATTCCGCATTTTTGGCTCTCGCTTCATTTTCATTATCTTCCCGGAAGCATACCCTTATCATGTGATTCCTATAATCAATATCTTTGACATATTTTACTCCCAGTAGTTCCCCAATTCTGTATCCGGTTTCTGCTAACATAAGTAACAGAAGCTGATCTCTTCGGTTCGTACAGGCCTGTAAAATTGTAATAATCTGATTTTCTTTTGCTGTTCTCCCACGATGTTCCTCTTCCTTCAGATAGGCTTTAAAAGAATGATTCCGCAGTACCTTTTTTACTCCCACCTGATTAACCGCTATAATCTGGTTATACGATAAGGTTTTGAGACTTCCGTACTGTTCATATTCTGCCTCTATAAATAAATAGAACCTGAACACATCTTTTAAGTATGCGTTGCAGGTTCCTTCATTCGGACACTTCTTTTCTCCAGCCGTTTGCTCTGTATGGTTTCCGGCTTTAAGCCAGTATAAAAATTCCACAAAGTGTTCTGTCTGTTTTTCATAATCTAACTGATAGACTTCTGTGAGTTCCATTTCTTTCTCTGCCATATATTTCATATAATAGCAGATTGAAAATGCTGTGCGTTTCACTGTATTTGGTGAACGTTTACATTTAATCTTATGCATTAGATATTTACTTGGCAGTTCTTCAATACTCATTGTTTCCAGATTTCTGATGAAAAAATATTTTTCTGTTCCATCTTTTATCGTTTCCACCTTGTATATCATAAGCTGCCTCCTTTCCTCTAACGCTATACACAGTATACCCACTTCATGCCGAAATAGCTATTCATCAATACCAACAATCCCACCGAAAACGCCCTTGAAATACCACCAAACTTTTCGTGCAAAATCTGCTTTTTCTGTAGCAGAACCACGAACGGTTACAGGTAGTATTCCACGCCTTTCCGGTTTCGAATAAAGTGCTGGACATCCTTGATATCTTTTGCCATCTTGCAGCTCGGAAGCGCACACATTACTTCCTCATGATACCTGCCACCTTCTCCTGCACGCTCGTCTAAAATGGACACGACACAAGTATCTGTCTCGGTGCGGAGAGCACGTCCGAATCCCTGTCTTAGTTTTTTCTGCATGTCTGGAACAATCACTGCCTGAATATAATCTTTCAGGCTGGCATATTCCTTCTTCTGTGCTTCACTGATGGGATCAGGAACAGCAAAGGGCAGTTTTACTATAATCAGCGAAGATACCATATCTCCAGGGAAGTCTACTCCTTCCCAACAGGAGCCGGCTGCAAAAAGGACAGCATTGTCCATCTGTTTAAATCTTGTGATCTCTTCCGGTGAATGTCTCCACACCTCTATCATCGGGAACGGAATTTCATCCCTTAACATCTGGTAAACGTTTCCCATCAAATGATAAGATGTAAACAGCACTAGCGTATGCCCGTAAGTCGAACAGATCAGTGAATGGATATGGTCTGCTATCATCTCTGCCTCTTCCTGACTTTCTCTTCTGCATGTCTTCAAATTCTTTGGCAGATATAACAGACAGTTCTTCTGATATTCAAACGGGGAGTCTGCCACATATTCCCGGACTCTCCGCACTCTCTGTAATCCTGTCATTTTCCGAATGTGGGAAAATCCCTGTCCGGTTTTTAAAGTTCCGCTTGTCAGAATCGCTCCCATTCCTCTGCTCCATAACATCTGGTCCAGATACTGTGGAATCCGTCTGCTGGATGCACACAATATAATCCGGTGGTCATGGTCCTGCTTCAGATGCAGCACATACTTCTTATCCTGATGGAAAAAGCATTCCAGCACACTTTTGGTTTCTTCCAGCTTGTTTCTGATCCACTTTGGAATCTTCTTTTCTAATTTTTCTATGATCTTATTCATGGTCTGTATCCCCTCATATAAATACATTGCACACTCTTCTGTCATGTGGAATTCTTCTTTTATCCCATATCTGGTTCTGTGGTTTTCTCCTATGATGTCCAGCACCATCCGGATCGTCCCGGACAGTTTTCTTATCTCCGGGCCTTGGTACTCATTCCCAAGATAAAAGCAGATTTCTCGGATATCGTCATAACAGAGGCTCTTCCCAAACATCTGCTTTGCCGCATCCGGCAGCTTATGTGCTTCATCGACAATCAATGCTCGGTAGTCTTTTAATAACGGGCGGTAATCCTGCAGCCTGTGATAACCATCAGCCAGCAGATAATTGTGATTACAGATCTGAATGAACATTTCATGATCTCTGGAACGCTCCAGATACTGCTGATACCTGCATGAGCCTCTTTTCGGGCAGTCTCCCGAACAGAACTTCGGTACACTCACCATCCTTCTGTCAAACCCACTTAAGTTGGACACTTCGTCCATATCATAATGTTCTTTCAACGACAGCAGAGCTTCTTTCTGCAACGCATTTTTGTTTTTTTCTTCGATTGCAACGATTCGGTGCTCCAACCTCTCATCGCAGACAAAATGCTCTTTCCCTTTTCGTATCACAGCTTTAATAGGGGCCTGAATCGTCCCGTTCTCCTGAAGAATCCGGGAGAGAAAAGGGATATATTCTGTAAGAATTGCTTTCTGGAGTGCAATGCTGGAAGTGGATATCACGACCGGACGCTGCTCATAAGGGGAACATCCTTCTGCAAGGAGGGAATATTTTCTCATCAGAACACAGGCCACCAGATAGGCATACGTCTTGCCGATACCGACACCCGCGTCACACAGTGCTATGTTTCTTCCCAGCAGGTTATCCAGCATTTTGTGGCATAACATAATCTGTTCTTCCCTTACTGCCATTCCATGTTCCGGGAACAGCACTCGGAAAATAGTATCAATTTCTCGATGCGCTCTATTGAGATATTCTCTTGTGTAATACATAATTTGTTACCTGATATGCGTGCTGATATCACATCAATACGGCTGTAAAGGATTTCTCCCTACAGCCGTATGTATCTGATATCAACGACACATTCTTCCTTGATTTCTTATACTTTTGATTTTTGGCGTTGTATTTGTCCTCGACTCCCCCATTGCCTTACGGGAACATTACAGGCGGATGCTTGGCATTGCACCGCTCACGGATTTTCTAAAAGTCTTGCTGATTACAACCCAAAGTCCATCCTCTGCTCACTGGCAGTTCCTATGTATCATTATCCCCTCGTAAGTGATCCTCGCAAAAGACCGCCACGGTCCTGTTTCAGTTAAAGATGATTCGCTCGAAACGAAAACGCCACAAAAGAACTCTGCCTCTCACTTTCTGGTCTAATTTCTTCCATGCCCTTTTCATCTGTCCTCGCGTCTTCCTGCCACGCTTCTACTTACGGGAACGTACCTGTAATGCTGGTATGAGGTTGTCAAAGTACACTGGCAAAATTTACCTGCCTATTAAATAGCCGACGAAAAACGCCATAATTATTCAATTTTTGATAAATTTTTTAATTTTTTTCTCAAACGGTTTCTTTTGGTATAAATCGTCTGTTCTGCCATTCCCATAATCTTAGCAACTTCTCTTCCAGAATATCCCCATGTACTGAGTAAGAGGATTTCCAGTGTCTGATGCTCCGTTTCTTTCAATAGTTCATAGATTCGCTTATCACCTATGTGATCCAGAAGCTCCTTTACATCCCTTGCAAACAGCTCGCTGTCCTTTTCTTTTATGGAATCCATATCCTGCATCGTTTCATCCAGATGTTCCCGGTATCTGCGCTCTTCCAGAAAGTCTTCCCTGTCCATCTGGCGCAGCTTTTGGATCTTCTCTTCTTCCATTCCCAGTTCACGCAATTTCTTTTCTTCCTGTTCTTTCCAATAATTCCACTTTCGTTCTTCACTTGTCTTGTTATAAGCCATTTATCTTTCCTCCGATCTGATTTTTGATATAGAAATCAAATCGGAGCATGGCGGTGACCGGATAGGTACGTTATAATGTTCGAAAAATGTCGAAGAAAAAAATGCTGCAACCTCTTCGATTACAGCACTTTTTTCCATCTTACGTGAATATTTCTTGTTGGTTCATAGGAGATTCCTTCTTTTTCTCATAATGAATAAAAGACTCTTGTCATCCATTATTTATTATAATTTTTCTACTATTACAATAGCTTTTTTAACAAGTTTTCTTGTCTTGGAGTTTAAAAGAAAGCTACCAGTTTTTTTCCTCTGATAGCTTTCCATTCATTCTTATTCTGTTGGGAACATCGCTGCTTCCAACTTATTCATCTCTGTATCCAAAAGACCATATTTTCCTGAGTTATCTTTTTCCACGGATACGTTTACAGTAACAGCTTTTCCATATCTGTTCTTTTCAAGACTCTTCTGGACACTTTCTGTTAATACAGCTGCAAAGACTTCCGGATCATTTCCATCCAATCCCTGCTTTATTTTTTCATTGCTTACCTCTGTAGAGCTTTGTTGCAATGTCTGAAATACATTGGATGGTTCAACTTGTACACTTACTGTATAGACTCCATCCTCTTCTTTCACATCTTGTACTTTGTATTTTGCCAGTTTCTTTACTTCTGTCAGTTTTTCCGCATAATCAGCAATTCCTTTATCCGTAATGTTATCGGAATCATCAAATTGCTGTTGGATACTCTCATTAAAATCCTCTTCGATTTCTTTCTTGGCATCTTTTTCCGAGATTTCTAACAGATTCGCATAGTCCTTATATTCTCCATGATAGTATGCATCAAGAGAACTTTGGACATAGGATTTGGCATCGAAGTCTGGTTGTTTGGAGCAAGCTAATATTGCTATTCCCACAATCATTCCTAAAATGGCAACTAAAATATGTTTTATTTTTTTCACATTTTCTCCTCATGCTTATTTACTAATATTTAAAATCTGGAACTACCTCAAATTCTATTTTTTCTTTTTTTAACATTTTTAAAGCATCCTTAATTTTCGTAGCTCTCGCATTCATAATAAGCATTTTATTTTTAGTAACATTTCGTTTAATACAAATAAAATTCTCCCCTGATATTTTTGATAAGATTCGAATTTGACTCATATTTATATTTTCATTTTTCAAAGCATATAACTGATACATTTTCGTATCTAACATAATATCATTAATTTTTGTTGCAACTATATTCCATCCACATTTTGGACATATCACTCCTCCTACATTATCTTCATTCATTGCTATCATCTCTGTATGACATTTTTCACATAACATTCTAATGACCTCCTGGATAGAATGATTCAAATTTTCCCATTGCACCAAAATCAGGAGCATTTCTCGCATTTTTAGCTGCTACAAAATAATTTTCATTATTTGTTGCCCATAATATATCACTCGGTGCACTCACTTCTACATTTAATTTATTTGCTAAATTTTGAGCAAACCCATTTTCTGTTGACCCAGTACTACAAGATAGTAATCTAATCGGCTGACCGTTATATCCTTCGGAATTTTCTATTAATCTTGCTGCCGTTCTTGCATCGACCATTATTGTCTTTCCATTATGTACAATTTGTATTTCATCAGGCGTTCCATGTGCAAAAACTTCAAAATACCCATTGGCATCTATATTTTTACGTTTTGAAATATTCTTCACAAATCTATCTGACGATTCCATAAAAGTAGCATCTCCAGCAGCATATTGTTCATTACCAAGTCCTTTTAATGACTTAATACCGTCTATGACTTTTCCAGCCCCATAAGCAACTCCACCTAGAACACCACCTGTTACAGCTCCACCTACATGCAGCTCCAAGAGTTCCTTCTGTCAGTCCAAGTGCATCCATCGCCAATATGCCGACGCCACCTGTCAGAATACCAATTCCAACAGCAGCTCCAGTTGCAACTACTGCTATTCCAACTTTCTTCCAGTCTACTTTTCCAAGCTTATCTGTAATACGATTTGTTGTCGTACACATATGTCGTACCACTTCTGAACGGATTTCTGCCGTTCTTTCTGAAACATAGGATTTGAAAGATGTATAAGTTTTTCCAATTTTCTGTACCCCATTGCTTACAGAACGAATAAACTGACTTCCTCTGGATGTGATCTTTTGATATGTACTGCTACTGGTTACACGATTTTTCACAGATTGATATGTCTGTTTTGCATGTTTAGCTGCATTTTTGGCAGTTTTTGCTGCACCCTTCACTGCGTTAACAATAGTTTTTGCTGCTTTCGCTGCTTTTTTAGCTGTACTCTTAATCCTGCTCCACAATGAATGTCC
>ERZ1027194.1514-NODE-1514-length-10381-cov-5.587837_pt1 | contig 10381 bp, 5 predicted proteins | sample MGYA00519246_ERZ1027194 | MGnify/ENA primary metagenome ERZ1027194 (study PRJEB26926, sample SAMN06164505) | human gut metagenome | biome: ENVO:00009003; feature: ENVO:2100002; material: ENVO:00002003 | host: Homo sapiens | place: USA | collected 2012 ...
GATACTGATCGGTCTCGTGGGCTCGGAGATGTGTATAAGAGACAGGTCTATAATTTCCTGCCGGACTTCAGCCGCGGCACCGACGTGGGGACGAACATCGGGAACGAAATCGCACAGAGCTGGAACACGCAGAATCCGCGCGCCACGTACCTGCTGATGGACGTTCCGACCCTGCAACCCGAGATGGACACCCCGATCGAAGGCGTTGCCGATAGCGAGGAGATGACCGTCAAGGCCCGCATCACGCGCATGGACATCCTGGTCGAGAAAAAGGCTCCGGCCGAAACCTCGGTCTTCTCGCTGGCGTTCGGGGTGCTGGGAGGCAGTCCCGCAGTGTATCTGCTGACCATTCTGGGTGCCTTTTCCTATGCGGCGATCATTGTGCTGATGTTCCTTATCATCCACTCGCTGCGCCGCTCGATCCGCGACGAACTGCCGCTGAACAGCCGCAACATCGGCCGCACACGGCTCATCGGGGCACTCATCATCTTCGCCGAAGTATGCCGGGCGGTGTCCCTGTGGCTGATGAACGGCAAGGCCGCCGAGCTGCTCGTGGGCACCGACATCATCATCGACACTTCGTTTCCGATCTCCTACTGGAACATCCTGATCGGCGTGCTGGTACTCTTCACGGCCGAAGTGTTCGCCATCGGCTACCGGCTCAGCGAAGAGCAAAAACTGACTATCTGACCGCAAGAAACCTGACGTTATGACGGAAAAGTATTTTACCACGGGGGGGGGACTTGTATGGCTATAATCATAAATATCGACGTGATGATGGCCAAGCGGAAGATTTCGCTTGGCGAGTTGGCCGAGCGCGTGGACATTACCCCCGCGAACCTGTCGATCCTCAAGAACGGCAAGGCCAAGGCGATCCGCTTCTCGACGCTCGAGGCGATCTGCCGGGAACTCGACTGCCAGCCGGGCGACATCATCGAATACCGCAGCGAAGACAACACGACAAACCAATAACAACCTTTAAACCTTAAACCAAATTCTTATGAGACGCTTAATCATGTTGCTTGTCGCCATCGTGGCAACGACAAGCGTTATGGCTCAGCTCAATCCCATGCAGCCGATTCCCGCGGACAAGGACGTCCGCACGGGCCGGCTGGAGAACGGGATGACCTACTACATCCGCCATAACGAAAAGCCGAAGAACCAGGCCGACTTCTATATCCTGCACAACGTCGGCGCCATCCAGGAGAACGACGACCAGCAGGGTCTCGCCCACTTCCTGGAGCACATGGCCTTCAACGGTACGAAGAATCTGCCGGGTAAAATGGTCATCGAATACCTGGAGAAAATCGGCGTGAAGTTCGGCGCCAACCTCAACGCCGGAACCGCGTGGGACCAAACCGTGTATAACATCAGCGACGTGCCGACCGTCCGCGAGGGCATCGTGGACAGCGCCCTGCTGATTCTGCACGACTGGTCGCACTTCATCAGCCTCGTGCCCGAAGAGATCGACTCCGAACGGGGTGTGATCTCCGAGGAGCTCCGTACGCGCGACGGTGCGAACTGGCGTTCGACCATGAACATGATCCGGGCGATCGGCAAGGGCTCGAAATACGAGCAGCGCAACCTGATCGGCTACCTGAATTATCTGAAGAGCTTCCCGCACGACGCCCTGCGCAAATTCTATGAAACGTGGTATCGCCCCGACTACCAGGCTATCATCGTCGTCGGCGACGTGGATGTGGACCAGGTCGAAGCCAAGATCAAGAACCTGATGAGCGACATCCCCGCACCGGCCGCCGACGCCCCGCAGAAAGAGGCTTACACGGTGCCCGACAACGAGGAGCCCATCATCAGCATCTTTACCGATCCCGAGATGCAGAACTCGACCATCCAGTACTACATCAAGCGCCCGGCCATGCCTGCTCAGGCCAATAACCTGGTCTATAAGGAGATGATCGACGTGATGACCGCCTATATCACCACCATGGAAAACGCCCGCCTCCAGGAGATCGCCATGAAACCCGACGCACCGTTCATCGGCGCCGGCATGGGCGACGGCAGCATCGGCATCATCCCGACCATGGAAGCTACGTCGTTCTACGTACAGACCCAGGAGGGCAAACTCGCGGAAGGATTCAAAGCCCTTTATACCGAGATGGAGAAAATTCGCCGTCACGGATTCACTGAAAGCGAGTTCGAGCGTGCACAGGAGAACCTGATGCGCAGCACGGAACGGAAATACACCAACCGCAACGACCGCACCAACAACGAATACGTGCAGGTTTACCTCGACAACTACCAGAAGAACACCCCCATGCCGGATGCCGAGACCGAGTGGCAGCTCGACAGCCTGCTCATCAAGAGCCTTTCGGTGGACGACGTGAACGCGCTGGCCAAGGAGCTCATCAACCCGAAAAACCAGGTGATCGTGGTCAATGCGCCGAAAAAGGAGAACCTCGTCAATCCGACGGAAGAGGAGATGCTGGCCGTGATGGCCGAAGTGAACGCTTCGGATATCGAGGCTTATGAGGACAACGCGGTCAAAGAGCCGCTGATCGCCGAAACGGTCGTACTGAAGGGTTCGCCCGTGAAGAAAACCGCACAGAACGAGGTATTCGGCGCAACCGAATGGACGCTCAAGAACGGCGTGAAGGTGATCGTGAAGCCTTCGACGCTCAAGGCCGACGAGGTGCGCCTGAGTGCCAAATCGCTCGGCGGCGCATCGCTGCTCAGCGACGAGGATTACTTCACCGGCCAGCTCCTTCCCGCGATCGCAGCCATGTCGGGCGTGTCGAAATTCTCGGCTACCGACCTGCGCAAGCAGCTTTCGGGCAAAACCGCATCGGTCAATCTTTCGGTGGACGACTACGCCAACGGACTCGAAGGCTACGCTTCGCCCAAAGATCTGGAGACGATGCTGCAACTGCTCTACCTCAACTTCACGCAGCCCCGTTTCTCGGAGGATGACTTCAACACGATGGTCAAGATGTACAAATCCTATGTGGAGAACATGACCTCCAATCCGGATTACATCGCCCAGGAGGAGCTCATCAAGACGATCTACAACGATAACCCGCGCCGTCAGCAGCTTTCGGTCGAGCTTCTCGACGGACTGCAGTACGCCCACCTGCCCGCTATCTTCCAAACCCTCTATCCCGGCGCCAACAGCTTCACGTTCACCATCGTGGGCAACGTCGATCCGGAAACGATCAAGCCCCTGGTGGAGAAATACATCGGCTCGCTGCCCGTGTCGAAAAAGACGCTCAGCTACGCCGACGACAACGTACGTCCCGTCCAGGGCAAGGTAGAGAACGATTTTACCACCCCGATGCAGCAGCCCAAAGTGTCGATCAACTTCTATTTCTCGGGCAACGAGGACTACTCGATCGAGAACAAGATGAAGATGACCTTCCTGACGCAGGCGCTCAACTCGCGTTACCTCCAGTCGATCCGCGAAGAGAAGGGCGGCACCTATGGCGTGCAGCTCATGGGCTCGCACGACCGGATTCCCGTCGAGACCTATGACATGCACATCTTCTTCGACACCAACGAAGAGATGGCCGACGAACTCAACGAAATCATCATGGACGAAATCCGCGAGATCGCGGCCAACGGCCCCCGCACGGAAGACGTGGAGAAGACCCGCGAGTTCCTGGCCAAGAACTGGAAAAACACCCTCGAGCAGAACGCCGGTTGGATGAACTACCTCGACCAGTACTATTTCGACGGCCTGGATTACATTTCCAACTACGAAAAGGTGCTCGCTTCGATCACCAACGAGGATATTCAGCAGCTCGCCAAGAAGATTCTCGACGACGGCAATCTCGTGCATGTGGTCATGCGTCCGGCGACGGCCGAGACCCCTGCTGAGTAGTCAGGCGTTAATTAACGGATAGTGCGGGCGGCCCGGATTGCGTGGCCGCCCGCATTTTTTGCAAGATAGGATAAAATCGCTATCTTTGGGGACTTTATCAACTACCGACCCATGCAGCAAAGTCTCCGCCTCGTCACCCGCATCTACCTCAAGCTGGCAGCCGTCGCCCTAAGCGTCGGCTTCATTCTGCGCATCGTCCTGCTCCTGAACGAACAAACCCTGGATACGGGATTCGGTCTCGGGGAGTGGATGCGCATTTTCCTGCTCGGAGCCCTGAACGACTGGATGGCGCTGACGGTCGGCTTCGTCTTTCTCTGGCTTTTCCTGACAAGCATCTCGGAACGCAAATACGCCCGTCCGTGGGGGTATATCATCCTCGGACTGCTGGCGGCCTCATTCTGCTACGTCACTTTCTTCCACACCGTTTTCGACGACTACGGAAGCGTCGTACCGACGATCGTTTCCGCCCTGACGGGCTTCTGGCTCGGGAGTTTCGCCCTGCGGCTCTTCGTCCCCTCGGTCCGCCGCCGCTGGACGTTCGTGTGGTCCGCCGTCCTGATCGCTCTCTATGTGGGTTCGATCCTTTTCAACGGCGTGAGCGAATATTTCTTCTGGAACGAATTCGGGGTGCGCTACAATTTCATCGCCGTGGATTACCTGGTCTATACCAACGAGGTGATCGGCAACATCATGGAATCCTATCCCGTCTGGCCGCTGGTGACGGGCGTGCTTCTGGCCACCCTGCTGCTCACGTGGTACCTCTTCCGCCACGACATCGTCCGCACGGACACGCTGCGGGGATGGCGCTGGAAGGCAGTCATGGCCCCCGCATACCTCACCTGCATGGTCGCAGCAGTCGGAGTGCTGCATTTCGACACCCGTTTCCAGAACAGCGGGAACGTATATGTCAATGAACTGCAGGCGAACGGCGCCTATAAGTTCTACGACGCCTTCGTCAAAAACGAGCTGGATTTCCGCCGCTTCTACCCGACTTTGCCCGACGGAGAGGCCCGGGAGATCGTTTACCACATTTACGGCAGCTCGGAAGACAACCTGCGCACCGTGCACAGCGACCGCCCGGCCGATCAGCGCAACATCATCCTTGTGACCATCGAAAGCATGAGCGCCTCGTTCATGGAGCATTTCGGCTGCACGGACGACCTGACCCCCAACCTGGACGCCCTTTACGATCAGGGGATCGCCTTCGAGCGGCTCTATGCCACCGGCAACCGCACCGTGCGGGGTTTGGAGGCCGTGACCCTCTGCCTGCCGCCCTGTCCCGGCCAGAGCATCATCAAGCGGCCCGACAACGCCGATATGCACGCCACGGGTTCCATGCTCGGTGAGATGGGCTACGACGTATTCTACTTTTACGGCGGCAACAGCTATTTCGACAACATGGAGGCTTTCTTCTCGGGCAACGGCTATCGCATCGTGGACGAGAAATCCTACGCGCCCGACCAGATCACCTTCGCCAATATCTGGGGCGTGTGCGACGAGGACGCCTATCGGAAAGTGCTCGCCACCCTGAACGAGCAGTACGAAAGCGGAAAACCGTTCTTCGCCCATGTGATGAGCGTGAGCAACCACCGGCCCTATACCTATCCCGCCGGCAAAATATCCATACCCAACGACGCCAAGTCTCGGGCCGGCGGCGTGATGTACAGCGACTATGCGCTCGGCCTCTTCCTGCGGGAAGCAAGCAAAGCGCCCTGGTTCGATAACACCGTATTCGTCATCACCGCCGACCATTGTGCATCGAGCGCCGGCAAGACCGAAATCCCGCTGGGCAAATACCACATTCCCGGCCTGATCTATGCGCCCCGGCTGATTGCCCCCTGCCGTGTGGAGCAAACCATGTCCCAGATCGACCTGATGCCGACGCTCTTCGCGCTGCTCGGCATGGAGTACGAGTCGCGGTTTTACGGCGTCGATGCGCTCGACCCGGCAGCTCCGTCCCGCGCCTTCATCGCCACCTACCAGGATTTGGGCTACCTCGAGGGGGATACATTCACCGTGCTCTCTCCCGTGAACCGGGCCGAGCAATACCGCATCCGACCGACCGATGACGACCCCTACCGCATGGTTCCGGTCGAGGCGGTGGACAGCACGCAACTGCGCCGCGCGATCGCGCTCTACCAGACCGCATCCGACTGGCACTGTCGCTGACGGCGCGCGGCATGCCGGTACCTATGGGTCGGCCCCAACAAACGGGGTTGTCGGGGGCATTGCACTCCCCTGCCATCGATGCCGTTCTTGCAGGAATCGTACTTCACAACCTGACTATACGTAGATCGTCTCTTGCCGGATTCATACCACCTCAGGCTGCTTATACAACATCCGTAAGCAAACGATAGTCCCCGATCCCGTCACTTATCTGCTCGTTGTCCGGATCGCTCCCCGTCGGGTTCCATTCCCGTTTCCGGAGCTCCTCAGCCGGCCTTGCGTTCGCCGACCGGAAACGAAGATGATACCGGAAACCGAAAGATGACATAAGGCACAACACAAAAGAGGAAAGAGCCACAAGACACAACAAAAGAGCGCTCCAGCATTTCTGAAGCGCTCTTACCTGAATCCCGCAGTGAGGCTGACTCAGCGACGCCAGCGGGGAAACCTAAAATCCTACTTTTTGACCACGTCGTCCGCGCTGTTGAGTAACAACTGGTAGGCCGTACGATAGTCGCCTCCACCGGGGGAGAACTTGGTATAGATCGCCGTCAGATCGACCACATCACCGTCTTTGGGCCCTTCTTCCAGCGCAAAACGGGAATAACCGCTCGAACGGACGATATAATTGCCCGGTAAGCTATTGGTCACCCCGTAAGTAAACCAGAACGAACCGTAATAATAGGTTTTCGCAAGGAGACCTTCCTCATTGGGAATACGGCGCGACAGCGCCCAGGTAGCCTCGTTCTCGATGTAGGACTTCCAGCTCCAAACTTCACCGTCCGGTCCAAGTTCATCCGGCGATTGGGCGTCATAAGATGTGCTGTTCGCAAAATAATTGGGAAACAAATTACCGTAGCTCCAATTCTCCGCTCTGCCGTATTTGCACGTAACTCCCTTGAAACGTACCAACCGTCCGAGCGATTCATCGGTCAGGTTTTGATAATTGGAAGCATCGACCACCAGTGTATCGGAAGGTTCCATCGCCAACACAGCACCCTTAAGGATATGCTCATTCAGCAGATAGGACGCTTCGATATTCCCATTGGCATATTCGGGATCGGCCGACATCGTGCCGACACTGACCATAGACCGGTAGTTACCCAAAACGAGTCCCTGCAATTTCACGTAAACCATTCTTCCGGGAGGGTAATTGATGTAATTACCATTCGTAAGTCGAAGTTCAATTGCGGCAGGCTCGGAATGTTCGGTTTTTCCGTCGTCAAAAATATAAAGCGACTTATAGACATTACCGGCACGATCGCTCGAAATGACCTTTCCGCGGATTACATAATCCTCCTCGATAGGTAGCGACCGACCGATACCCGTCTCACCCGGATATTTCGCATAGAACATATCCTTGAGTTCCTTGATTGAAATGAGCTGCTCGGGGCGGAAATCGGCGTCGGTATAGACCCGGGCCGGACCCGGATTGTCGAAATCGTTGTAGCACCCAGTCAGACAGATGCCCACGACCAACGTCAACGCTATTTTAAGCAATTTATTCATAATTTTCTCTTTTATCGTACCGTCAGAAACGGAAGTAAACATTCAGGTAATACGTCGTGCCGAACATATAGAAATATTTCGCCGGGAAACGTTGAAAATCGACAATATTCCCTCGTTCTCTTTTGGTATAAACACGCATCTGCTCGTAACCGCCGGTGCGGATATCCTGGTTATTGAGGATATTCTTCACCTCCAGGCTGAAGCCGATGGTGTACTGACGATGAACATACCAGTTTTTACCGATGCTCGCATTGAGCGTATAGGCCGAATCGAACTTCTCTTGGTGACGCATGGCCTCGACCTGCTCGGGCGTCATCGACGGCAGCAGCACGTCGTCCGTCCGGTAGAGCGGGTTCATCGAGAGATACATGTTGTTGTAGTAATTGAAGTCCAGCGAGGCGTAAATGTTGTGCGGGCCGCGATACGAAAGGCCGACGTTGATGGCCGTCTGCGGCGTGCTCTCCACGCGCATGTCCTTCCAGTAAACCGTTCCCGAACCCAGCGGCAGGGCCTCGTTGTCGGCGATCTGCTCGTAGTGCGGGTCGTTGGTATAGGTGTACTGGCCCCAGCTTACCGCGCCGTTGAAATAGAGGCCGCCGTAAATGGGAATCGAGGTCGCGAACTCAAGCCCGAAATACTGCTTGTCCATGCCGCTGAGTGCAAAGTTGGTATAGGTGGAAAGTCCGTCATCATAGAAGGAGATCACCTTCGACTGGTCGAAAACCTTGGTGTAATAGCCGCTCAGCCGGGCCCGGATATCGCCGATGCGCAGGTTGTAGGAGGCGTCGATGCCAAACACTTTCTCCGCCTTCAGCCCGGGCGTCACCGAATTGCGGGTACGGGGCGATACGAACGACGACTGGAACGAGGGCGCATTCTGCATGGCCACGATATTCAACTCGACGGTATGACCGCCCGCAATCTGGTAGTCGAAGTTACCCTTCACCTTGTAGGTGAAATAGTTGAGCGTCTCGGAATCGCCCTTGGAGTTTTCAGGGAAGAGCCCCTTGCGCCACAAACCTTCGCGCCACTGCGAGGTCATGCCCAGCTCTGCGCCGACATTCATGCCGAAGTTGCCGAAACGGATGTTGTAGGCGGCCCAGGCACGTGCACTTACCAGGTGAGCGTTGTAGTTGTAACTGAACGTATCCCCCTTCGTTACAGCCTGAGCATAACCATGCGTATCATAATAGTCGAGATTGTTTTGCGCCATCAGCGGATCGCTGAAATCCCGTTCGGCAAATTTGTCGATATCGATCCAGAAATCGCCGCCCAGCAGATCCTTTACCTGATCGTAATAATGGGTCTTGTTCACCCGCAGGTCGGCACCGCCCACAATGCGGGAATTGTCCTTGAACAGGTGGGAGAACTGCCCCATCAGGTTCCAGTCGAGCTGATCGGTATGCCGCTCTTCGATCATGAAATCCGAAAGGCGTCCGGTGCCATAAACTTCCTGGTCACCAGCCCGATTGTCATAGTTGGTCTGATACATGTTGTCCCAATTGAAATGGCGGATATTGTCCTCATTCCGCATCCATCGCTCAGCAAGCAGAGCAGCCTGATGTTGGGCCTCGCCGGAATCGAATTTCCAAAGCAGGTAGCTCGGCAGGTTGCGGTAATAATCCGGACGGGGATCCGGGGATGCAAACCAAGTCAGAGCCGAATAACCGTTCTTACCGAAACGGATCGAGGTCGCGAGGTTGAGCTGCGAACGCTCCGTAATATCATAGGTGTAGTTGAGCATCACCACCGGCTCGTGGTTGTTACGCACGCGGGCGTTGCGTTTCTTCCCGGCCTGATAACCCCAGTTGGGGTTGTAGTAGTTGTTGCCGACCAGGTCGTAAACCTCCTGCGTGGAAGCCTGCTGCGCACCCCGTTCGGTCGGAGCGCCCAGGACGGTCAGCGCCAGCCGGTGCTGGAGGTCGAACTGCTTTTCGACCGAAGCGAAATAACCGAAAGCGTTGTAATAGACCCCGTCCACATAGGAGTTGCCGCCCTGCCGCGTGGAGAGCGAGAAGGCGTACGACCAACCGTTGTCCTGCAAGCCCGAGGCATAGGAGACCATGGCGCGGAAGCGATACATCGCATTGCCGTTCACCAGACTCACTCGAAGGCCCTTGCGCATCTGCGAAGCCCGGGCATTGATGTTGGTCGTACCGCCGATGCCGCCCAGCCCGTAGTCGGACGCCGTGATGCCGGAGGTGATCTCCTGGTTGCGGGTCGCGTCGTTCAGGCCGCTCCACAACGACCACGGGGTGTAACCCGTCATGGCGTCGTTGAAACGGATGCCGTTGAGGTAAACGTCGGAGTACTGCGAATCGTATCCGCGCACGTTAAACCGCATCTCGCTGAATTTGTAGGATGCGATGTTGTTGAAGACGTCTTTCGACGCCGACAGCGACGAAGGCAGCGACTGCGCATCGTCGGCCGTCTCGGTGTCGAACTCCGCGAAGATGGAGTCGTCGAGCACCTGCTGCGCCATATCCGGTGCGAGAATCACTTTATTCAGGTCGCGGACCAACTGATCGACACGCACGGTAAGCCGCAGCGGCTCGAACTCCGGTGCCTCGAAAAGCAGGGTGTATTCGCCCTTGTCGAGGTTTTCGATCACGAAATTTCCCTGTGCATCGGATGTAGCCACCACACCGCCGGGGACGATGGATACCTTCACCTGATCGAGCGGCGCACGACCGTTACGCGAAACGACCGTGCCCCTCACGCCGCCTTCCTGAGCGAAAGCCGCGAGCGACAGGCAGGAAAGCACCAGAATGAGTAAACTTTTTATTTTCATAAGCTTAGATATGAGAGTTATTTGGCGATAATGATGTAAACGGGGACTGTCTCTTATACACATCTGACGCTGCCGACGAC
>ERZ1027194.1521-NODE-1521-length-10342-cov-4.956061_pt1 | contig 10342 bp, 8 predicted proteins | sample MGYA00519246_ERZ1027194 | MGnify/ENA primary metagenome ERZ1027194 (study PRJEB26926, sample SAMN06164505) | human gut metagenome | biome: ENVO:00009003; feature: ENVO:2100002; material: ENVO:00002003 | host: Homo sapiens | place: USA | collected 2012 ...
CTGATCGGTCTCGTGGGCTCGGAGATGTGTATAAGAGACAGGAATTGAGCTTTGCGGCACAGAGGTCAAGTCAATCCGCCAGGGCAAGCTCAATCTAAAGGACTCGTGGTGCTCGATAGTTGACGGCGAGCTGTTCGTCAACGGAATGCACATCAGCCCCTACGAGCACGGCAACATCTTCAACCGCGACCCTCTGAGGGTGCGCCGCCTGCTGATGCACAAGCGCGAGATAATGCGCCTGCTCGGTCAGACGAAGCAGGAGGGCTTGACCCTCATCCCCTTGAGCGTATATTTCGTCAAGGGGCGTGCAAAGGTCGAGGTCGGGCTGTGCAAGGGCAAAAAGCTCTATGACAAGCGCGAGACCGCCGCAAAAAAGGACGCCGCGCGGAATATCGAGCGCAGCATGAAAAACTTCTGATTCAATTGGCGAGAGCCGTTTGACATACGGGGATGAAAGGATTTCGACGGGGAGGTTGAACTTCGGTAAGCGGGCAGCGGTGTGGGACCGCTATAAAACCCATACGTTTAAATAATAAACGACAACAAAACAGTTTTACAAGCTGCTTAAATAGCAGCCGTCTTTGCCGGGAGTACTGCGGCCCGGTATAAGGCGTCGATTAGCAGTGAACGTGCACGGGTGAGCGCTCCGTAACCCGTCATGAACAACGGAACTACCGAACCGGTGAGCCTGCCTGACGGCGCTCCGGCGAGGGAAATATAAAAGACAGGCTACGCCCGTAGAAAGCTGTGGGGAGCCCTTTTCGGACGCGGTTTCGATTACCGCCATCTCCACCAAGAAAAGCACTCGTTCAAAGAACGAGTGCTTTTCAGTTATATTCGCCTGCGGCGAGTTTTATTGCTTTGCAGTGATATTCGGCATATGCCGAGTTATATTTGCTCCGCAAGCTTCGCGTCTTTTTATGCTATTGATTTATTTTCGGCGAGACGCTATAATTTTAACCGAACGAAACAGGAGGTGCCGCGAACATGAAGATTTTGCAGATATGCGACTATGCCGCAAAATACAGGGGCAATTTTATCGAGTCTCTTGAATACTTCAGAAAAAACAGCCTCGGCGACGGCGATTTTATGCTCTATGCGTTTCCCGAAAGAATGGCAGAGCGCCGCAATCAGTGGTTCTTCGACTTGAAAAAAGAGGTTCCCGCAGCGATATACAAAAGCTCCGTCAAAGAAAAAATCAGGGCTTTCAGAAAAATCATAAAAGAAAACGGCGTCGACACCGTTCACACACACTTCACCGACATGAAGACCGATATGTGCGTCAATATCGCATGTCTCGGGCTTCGCGTGAAAAAATTCAAGCACTACAGAAGCAGCTTCGGCAGCTTCGGCACAATAAAGAAATTTTTCGCGCGGCTCTGCTACCGCAGCTGGAACGCCGTCATTTGCGTTAGCCCGCACATCATGCGGGAGGCCGAGAGCAATATAGTCTCCTGCAAGCCCGTGCTTTTAAACGACGCGGTATATTTTCCGCGAATGGACAACTACGAAAAGCTTTGTAAACCCGATTTGGGTGTTCCCGAGAGCGCCGTTCTCTGCTTTGCAATAGGCTATGACTACCGCCTCAAGGGCATCGACTTGGCGTGCGAGGCGGTCAAAAAGCTTCGAGACGAGGGGCTCAACATTTATCTTGCCGTCTGCACCGCCTCAAATACGCAGACTATTGCAGAGCAAATCAGAGCGCAGTTCGGCGAATTTCCCGAATGGCTGAAGCTTTTGCCGCCGAGACAGGATATCGCAAGCTACTACCGCGCCGCCGACATATATATTCAGGCCTCCAGAAGCGAGGGCTTCTGCTATGCCATAGTCGAGGCCGCCTACTGCGGAAAAACGGTTGTGGCGTCCGACTGTCCAGGAATGAAGAGCCACGCGGAAAAGAATTTTGATTTTCTCTGGTTTAAAAACGGCGATTCCGACAGCCTTTCGGAAAAGCTCGGGCAGGCTGTCAAAATGAGCGAGAGCTCGGAGCTGTCGGCAAAAAACAGGCGTTCGGCCATAGACAACTACTCAATAGAAAATATGTCCAAGAAGCTGTACCGCATATATGCGGATATGTAAAAATAGAGAGCCGAGAGAGCATTTTTCTCTCGGCTCATTTTTATTTCAGCGTCAATCCGGCGTGTAGGTGTAAGTGAAGCAATGCGAGCGAAGGACTGCCGCGCCCATTATATTGAGTCTGAACGCGTTGCCGCGCATAGTCTGATTGCCTATCTTCAAGCTCGAAATATAGCCGCAGCCGCTTCCGCGCGCGCTGTCATGCTCGAGTATCTTTATCCACTGCGCGGGGTCATTTTGGAGCGTTATGCGCTTTGACGCGTCAACCTTCGCGTTATACGCCTCAACCTTCTTGCGAATATCCTCGCTCGAAATAGTCAGAGTGCGCTTGACGTCACCCTCGGGGCTTGTCCTGCCGCCCGCGAGATAGGGATATGTGCTCTGGCTGCCGCCCCATACGTTTATACTCGATGTGGTTTTGCCCGCCGCGGTCGAGAAATACGGGGTCAGTGCGGGCTTGCCGTTAAATTCAAGGCAGTCTCCGAGCGTCTGCTTTATCGCGGTCTCGATAGATGCGCTCGTTCCCGCATAGCTTTCGCGGAACGCATGGTTTGCGGAGGTCAGCTTAAAGTTCTGGCGCTTTGCGTAGGTATATATCGCAACCATCTGCGACTTTATCGACTCAAGCGGCGCAGACGGACCGACCTCGGCGTAGGCTGTCTTTCCGAGATATTCGGCAAGGGAATAGCTCTTGCCGTTATATGTAACCTTGCTCGGTAAATCGGAATCTCTGACAAGGCTTATGCCCGGGTTATTGTAATAGTGGAGCAAAATCCGCTTATAGTCCCAGCCGCGGCGCGCATACTCCGAAGCGCCGTTCTGGCTCATACCGACTCCGTGACCGTAGCCGTAGACCGTAAAAACAAAGGTGCCCGTCTTTTTCGAAGAGCTGTTCGGCTTTGTGGTCGTAGGCTTTTCGGTAGGCTTTGAAGTCGGCTTCTCGGTCGTGCTCGGGCGAGTCGTCGGTTTTGTGGTGATAACAGTAGTCAAAACGGTCGAGCTCTCGATTATCGAGCCCGGTACCGTGGCGCTTGTTTTCTCATCGGTGGTTTTCTCGGGGCGCGTACTCTGCGAGTCGGCAGTGTCGCCGTTCGGACGCTCTACGTCGGCAATGATCATATCGTCTATATCATCAATTATCCCGTCCGTATCGCTCTCTGAGGTATTCCCCCACGATGTGTTGCCGCCCGACGCGCTGTTCTCAACTGTATCGCTCTCGCTTGTGTCGGACTCGCGTGCGTTAATGAGCGCCGCGCTGACCTGTGAGCCGTAGCCCTTGACCAAAAATGTAATCGCAGTTCCGATAAGCGCCGCGAGCAGGATAATAGCCGCCACTATGAGCGCGGTTTTCTTGCCCGAACGCACGGGAGCTGATTTATGATGGGTCGGATGCTCCCCGTCCTCGATTACTATCGCCGTGTCGTCGTCGACATTGTGCAAGACAAAGCCGTTTTTAGCATAGTCGGCAAGCGAGGAATAGAGTCTGTGGACGCAGGCATAGATAAACTGCTGGGTCGATTCGCCCTTTCGGCTGTATACCTTGAATACCCGCGCCTTGTTCTCGTCCGCTATGCAGATGAACATGAAATATTTGCTGTCCTCTTCGTCGCTGCGGAAGACATTAGATATTGCCGCACCGACTGATGCGCCGCTGTTCAGGCGGGCGCGTCCCGCCATGGCCGCCGTATATTCGCCGTGAGACTCGTCCTCCCGGCGCTCGCCGTCGGCCTGCTGAGCAAATATGACGTCGGCAAAATCGGGCTCGTCGTCATATGGGAGAACGGAGAACACGAACGGGCTGTTTTTGCCAGTCGCAACCGCAACGGAAATTTCGCGCTCCTTCAGGAGCTCCACAACCTCCTCGGGGTTGCACTTCTCCTCTTCGCACAGCTCTCCCTCGGGAACATCCTCGCTTTTTTCTGTCTCCTTTGCACCTGTGCCGGGTGCAAAGACCGCTCTCAACTGTTCGGCAATTTTGGCGCAGCGTCCGTCCGAAAGAGGCACAAAGACAAGAGTCTGCTTGCCGCTTTTTTCTATAAAGCCGCAGTATTTGCCGTCGTCGGTCATAAGTATCTGCGCATCGGCGGGCATAAGACAGAAGTCCCCGTCCCCGTTTTTCAGCACCTCGGCTATCCCGGCGGAGGACTCCGTCTTTGTCCTGAGTGCGGCAAAGAGCAGCTTCTTTATCTGAAGATAATACCGCTCGGTAACCGCCAGAACCACGGTCTCCGTCTTTCCGAACGCCCCGGCAAGCGCAGTAAACAGCTCGCGGCTGTCCGCGAAGCGCTCGAAACGGCACTCCCCGCAGGCATCGGCAAAAACGGACTCATATTCCGCTATTGCCCGATGAGGGAGAGGCTGATGAACAAAAGCCAGGAGCGAGATCTTATTTTCCAAAATATCACCTCATTAGTTGGGATACCATCTGTTTGCGTTCTTATAGGGATTCTGTTTATTGAGCTTGTCATACCACGCCTGAGGATATCTCGGGTTCGGATTGGTCTTGACAAGCGAAGTGTCGATTTTCTCGCTCTCGCCCTCGCGCATCATTCGCGCCACGACGACAAGGCGTGCATTGTCAAACTCATAGAGACAGGTTGAAAGAGTCAGTATTCTGTCAGTCGACTTGATATCGACGCCCGTTGTGTAGAGCTTTCTCGAATCAAGCTCCTTAATATACTGCTTGAAGCTGTCCTCGCTTATATTTCTCCAGATATAGTTGAAGAAATATCCGTTGTCCTCGGCCGTGGTGGCGTTTGTGATAAACACCGCGTAGACCTTCCATTTGTAGTCATGATAGATTGTGTTGAACTCGATTATCGGATTGTTTATGAATCCGCGCGTGGTGCGGTAATCGAAAAGCTTGCTGAAAATCTTATCCGATGCGCGGGTGCTGTGGCCGTAGATTATGCTGTTGCGGTCAAGCGTTTTAACGGAGTTCTCGCAAGCTAGGAACGGATTGCCGAGATCAGTATATCTGTGGGTGAAGCTTCGCTTGAGATAATATGAGTCGTTGTCGGTCTGGAGGATGGGGAAGTCCATCTTGAGCTTGCTTATCTTGAGCCAGCCGACAAGGTCGGTATTCTGCGCATATGCCTCGGCATATTTGAGCTGCATACCCTCAGGGAAATCCACGTCGGGGTACTTCGCCTTTATCTCGTCCCAGGGCAGCTTCTCCTCGGGCTGTATGTCCTTTATGTCGTTTTCAACGATATTGGGCTGAATGAAATATGTGTTTATCAGCATTCCCGCGCTGATTACAACCGTGACCATCGCCACCATAAAGACTATCTTTCGGATTATCTCGGAGGCTCCGTCTCCCTTCATCGGGATTATGCCGCCTATAATCTTCTTGAAGCCCTTTCTCTTGCCGCTGTTTTTCTCGTTTTCGCTGACCTCGCGCTCATATTCGCGCAGGGAGCCGCGCTCGCGCTCGCTGAGGTTGACGGCAAAAACGGAGTCGGTGGGCATATCGAAATCGTCAAACGCCTGATGGGTCGGATACTCGGGCTCGGTGACCTTCGGGATATCCTCGCCGCTCAAATCGTCGGGCGGAATAAACTTATAGACATTGTCCGGCTTCGGCTCTGCGGACGGCTTATCATCGGGCTCGGAAATATCCGCAATCTCCCCGTCCTCGGAGTCGGAAACGCCGACGGGCTCCTGCCGCTCCTCTTCCGGCGCAGCGGCGCTTTCATGCCGCGTCTCATCCTCCGTCTGTGCATCGCCGCCGTCGAGATATTTATGGGCTATTTTCTCCATCTCGTTTTGCTCCGCAGGCTTTTCATCGTCCTCAACCGATGTGTAGTGCTCAAACATTTCCCTCATATCGGGCAGCGAAGTTTCGCTGTCTTTTCTGTTTTTATCAGACATACTCTTTCCTCCGATACAGGTTACTTTATTTTCTCTTCAAGCATGAGACGCGCAAGGTTCAGCGCCCTTGTCGCCGTAACGTGCCTGTTATATTCACGGTCATTTTCATGGCCGGTGACTATCTTTTCAACGAACACGCGGTCGCCGTCCGTGACCGCCACGAAACTTAATCCCCCGGGCAGAACTCCGTCGCCGCCGGGGCCCGCAAGGCCGGTAGTCGATATCGCTATATCCGCGCCGCTCACGCGCTTTGCGCCGAGAGCCATCTCGCGCGCCGTCTGTTCGCTGACCGCGCCGTATGTATCGAGAGTCTCGGGCGAAACGCCTAAAAGCTTCATTTTTATGTCATTGGAATAGCTGACTATTCCGCACTCGAAAACCTCGGACGAGCCGGGGATATCCGTCAGTCTCTTGGGGAGCGTGCCCGCAGTGCACGACTCTGCGGTGGCTATTTTTTTGCCCCGCTCTCTGAGAAGCGACACCACCCGCTCCTCGATTTTGTTCATATCCGTGCCGTAGACGACGTCGCCGAGCCTGTCGCATATCTCGCGTATTACCGGGGCGCACAGCCTGTCCGCCTCCGCCTGAGTCGTCGCCTTTGCGGTTATGCGAAGCTGCACCTCACCGCTCTTGTCATAGGGTGCGACAGTCGGATTCTCTCTGTCGAACATATCCTCTACTTTTTCTGCGACTATGCTCTCGCCCAAGCCGACTATATTGACCGTATGCGAAACTATCGTGCCGTCCGAATATTTTTTCAAAAAGCCGCGAACGCTCTCGTCAAACATCGGAGAGAGCTCAGCGGGCGGACCGGGCAGGAAGATGACGCACTTTCCGTCCCTCTCAAGCGCCGCTCCGGGAGCAGTGCCGTGGTTGTTTCTGAACACCGTGCCGCCCACGGGCAGCATCGCCTGCTTCAAGTTGCTCTCGGGCATATGAATGCCCCTCGCCTTAAAATAGCCGCGTATGCGCTCGGAAAGTTCTCTGTCCTCCGCAAGCTCAAAGCCCATGACCTCACAGCATACCTCTTTTGTCAGGTCGTCGGCCGTGGGACCGAGACCGCCCGAGGTTATGACAATATCGCTGCGCCCGAGAGCCGCTTTAAGCTCCTGCGCAAGGCGAACGGGATTGTCCCCCACCGAGCTGCGGTGCAGGACGGATATGCCCAGCTGCGCAAGCTCTTTTGAGAGGAACTGCTCGTTTGTATTGAGGATGTCCCCGAGCAGAAGCTCGGTGCCGACACAGAGAATTTCACATACTGCCATATTTAATCACCTTTTGAAAAAGCTTTTATGACTGTCATCTTAGTGCCCTCGACTGCGCGCTTTATGGGCTCGTCCCACTCGGTGCCGCGCTCCGCTTTTTCAATTCCGGCTATCGTCGGATGGGTGCGCGGATGTTTCGGAGTGAACACCGTGCAGCAGTCCTCATAGGGCTGAATGGATATATCAAACGTCTCTATCTTTCTCGATATCGCAATAACCTCGTCCTTGTCCATGCCGATGAGCGGACGGAACACGGGCATCGAGGTCACGGCGTCGGTGCAGGCTATCGCGGGCATGGTCTGGCTTGCGACCTGACCCACGCTCTCGCCCGTTATCAGCGCCTGGCAGCCCTCTTTTATTGCTATCTCCTGCGAGATTCGCATCATCATGCGGCGCATGACAAGGGTGAACACCTCTTCGGGGCAGTTATCTTTGATAAGCTCCTGAATCTCGGTAAACGGAACGACAAAGAGCATGATTCGTCCGCTGTATTTTGCGACCTGACGCAGAAGCGAATGCACCTTCTGCTCGGCGCGCTGACTCGTATAGGGAGGGGACGCGAAGTGAATCGCTATCAGCTCTATGCCGCGCTTTGCCATCATCCAGCCTGCGACGGGGCTGTCTATTCCGCCGGAGACGAGCAGAGCCGCCTTTCCCGCGGAGCCCGAGGGCATACCGCCCGCGCCCTTGAGCTGATTGCCGTGGACAAACGCGCACTTGTCGCGCACCTCTACATTTATTATAACATCCGGGTTATGAACATCGACCTTCAGATGATGGAACCTCGAGAGTATCTTTCCGCCGACTTCTCTGCATATCTCGGGAGAATTGAGCGGAAACTTCTTGTCCGCGCGCTTCGCCTCAACCTTAAAGGTCGAAGCCGCATTGAGCAGGGGAGCCGTGTATTCAACACAGGTGTCGAGAATAACATCCATATCCTTTTCGACTGCGGCTGCGCGGGAGAGTCCGGCTATGCCGAACACCTTCAAAAGCCTGTCTGTCGCTTCGTCGAGGTCTGCGTCCTCGGGTCCCTCGACTATGATAGTAGACTGCGCGGGGGTGCAGGTAAATTTGCCGAGCGACGCGAGTCTGCGGCGTATATTTGCCATGAGCATATCCTCAAAGGAGCGTCTGTTCAGTCCTTTGAGAGCAAGCTCGCCGTTTTTGACGAGAATAACTTCCTTCATATTGCGATTCCTTTTTACTTATTTTTTCTTATTGCCTTCTGCCCTGCCGAAATGCCGTCGATGAGCATATCTATTTCCTCTTTCGTTGTGAAGCGGGAGAAGCTGATCCTCAGCGGGCTCTTTCTGACCTCGTCACTCAGTCCCATATTCTTGAGCACAGAGCTCTGATGTCCCTTTGAGCAGGCCGAACCGCTCGAGACATAGACGCCGCGCGAGGAGAGAAAATTGAGCATGGGCTCGGAGTTTATGCCGAGTACGGAGATATTTGTAACATAGGGCAGCGCGTCCTCGGGCGAGTTTATGACCACCCCGCCGAGGGAGAGAAGCCTTTCGCACATATAGTCGCGCAGCTCGGTGACCCTTTTGAGCTGCGCCGTAAGATTCGGCAGAGCCGCGGCCGCCGCGCCGAAGCCCGCTATCGCAGGCATGGGCTGAGTGCCGGGGCGCAGCTTTTCCTCCTGCAAACCGCCGAAAACTATCGGCGAAAGCCGCACGCCCTTTTTGACATAGAGCGCGCCGACGCCCTTGGGTCCGTGTATCTTGTGGGAGCTGACCGTCATCAGGTCAACGCCCATCGCCGCAGGCTTGAGCGGCAGTTTGCCGAAAGCCTGCACCGCGTCGCAATGGATAAGCGCCGGCGATTTCGCCCGCGTCACAGCGGTTCTCGCCGCCTCGACCGGCTGAACCGTACCGGTCTCGTTGTTGACTGCCATTATGCTCACGAGCACCGTGTCCGGGGTCACTGCGTCAAAGAGCTCACGCTCGCTGATGCGCCCTTTTCTGTCAACGCCCAAGCGTATAACCTCAAAGCCCTCGCTTTCGAGGTGCTTTATCGTCTCCTCGATACTCGGATGCTCGACGCTCGTCGTCACTATCCGTCTGCCGCGTCGGCGCATGGCATGAGCCGCGCCCTGAACGGCAAGATTATTGCTCTCTGTCCCGCCGGAGGTAAAATACACCTCATCGTCCCGGCAGAAGAGCCTGCGCGCAATATTCGAGCGCGCGTTTTCGAGCATTTCGTCCGCCTCTATCCCCTTTTGGTGCAGGGAAGAGGGGTTTCCCCAAAGCTCTGTCACAGCGGTTTTCATCGCCTCAACAGCCTCACCGCACACGGGTGTGGTGGCGCTGTTGTCAAGATACGCCGTCATAAGAAAAATCACTCCAAACAGCACGATTCCCAATTATACCTATATACACTATATTATACAACATAATCACCGGACTTGCAATATATTTGAGCCGATTGCGCCTTGCCGCAGAAAACTTTTTCCGCTCGCACATAAAACGCACGCTCGCTACATTATATGATATAAAGTGCAACAAGGACAGCAAATAAAGATTGACAAAAATATGCAATTTGCTATAATTAGACTGAAAACCAAACCATTACATAAAGGAGAGTTAACATTGACAAGACGAACAAAATCATGGGTCGCAGTGCTGCTTTTCATCGCAGTATTCGGCGCTCTGCTCGTGACCGCAACTTTCACAGACCTTCAGGTCAGCCATATTCTCACGGCAAAGTCGCTTGCCGCCCACACCTATTACACCAACGAAACCACATACGGAGTCGTGCTTGAGGCGGTCGGCTCGTCGCCCGTCTACCTCATGCTCGCGTTCAGCTTCCAGATTCTCTTCTGGCAGGTCATGCGCAAAATGAAAAAGCATCCGTGGAAAGAAATTCTTGCGATACTTCTTCTCGTCGCGGGAACGGCGGCATACTTCGTCATGTTCGACGACGCCGTAAAATATGCGCTCCAGCATATAGGCCCCGAGGCCGAGCTGTTCCGCAAGGCGGCATTCCTCAAGGGCATATCGATGTTCTTCGCGGGTCTTATGACCTTCTTTGCAACCTTCGCCATAAGGAACTACTCCGAGGAATCGGTCGGTACTGTCTCTTATACACATCTGACGCTGCCGACGACTTAATAGGTGTAGATC
>ERZ1027194.1573-NODE-1573-length-10114-cov-5.120688_pt1 | contig 10114 bp, 7 predicted proteins | sample MGYA00519246_ERZ1027194 | MGnify/ENA primary metagenome ERZ1027194 (study PRJEB26926, sample SAMN06164505) | human gut metagenome | biome: ENVO:00009003; feature: ENVO:2100002; material: ENVO:00002003 | host: Homo sapiens | place: USA | collected 2012 ...
AAGTCGTCGGCAGCGTCAGATGTGTATAAGAGACAGGAAAGAGGGCGACGGCCGCCTCGAGCGAGCGGACGGCTTCGGCCCCCTCGGGCCGTAGCTCCTGCCGGCTCACCACCACGTTGCGACGCCCCGGCAGGGGGCCGCCGAGCGACTCCCAGGTCTTGCGCCCCATCACCACCCCGTGCCCGAGGGTGAGGGCCCTGAACCGCTGCAAATCCTCCTTCAGATACCACGGCATCCGGTTTCCCGCGCCGATCACGCCGTTTTCCGCCACGGCTGCAACAAGAGTTATCATAGGTCGGTCAAAGATACGAATTTCCGGCCAATGTCGCACGAAAGAGCGTGCATCCCCGCAGATAGGGCCGCCGATATGCCGGGCGATTCCATATTTTTATTAACTTTGTTTTCAAATTGTCGATCCTTCCATGAGCAACCTCTCTTTTATCCGGGAACCGTTCACCGAGCGCGAACGTGCGATCCTGAGCAACTATTTCACCAACACGGACAAACCCGTCTTCGGGCTCATCAACCTGCCCGATGTGGTCAAGGGCGCCCTGTTCGCGCGTTACAGCCGCTCCGACAAGAGCCTGCGGCGGCTCTTTCTGGACGAATTCTGGATCGACACGCCGGACTCCGCAGGCACCTCCACCGCGGGCGGGCTGAACACGGAGCGCGCCGGCAGGCTCTACGACAAAATGATCCTCGACTTCGGCGACGACTCGGTCGCCCAGCTCGGCGGGGCTCACCTGGCCTGCGAGCAGGTCTCCAACCTGCTGGCCAAGTTCATCGAGAAGGGGCGCATCGCCTCCTACCTCGAGCAGAGTACCCGCTACGTCTATTACAATCGGAAGCGGGAGGGCCGTTACGGCTACCTCACGCCCCCCGAGATCGAGTCCTCCTCCTGCTGCGCCCTCTACCGCGAGTTCATGGACGCGCTTTTCGACACCTACACCGACCTGCAGCAGCGGCTCATTCCGGTCTTCCGCGAGCGCTATCCCCGCACCGAGGGGATGACCGACGGAGCCTGGGAAAATACGATCAAGGCCAAGGCGTGCGACACGATCCGCGGCCTGCTGCCGGCCTCCACCCGCACCAATCTGGGCATCTTTGCCAACGGGCAGTACTATGAATACCTGCTCATCAAGATGTTCGCCAGCCGCAACCGTGAGGTGCTCGCCTATGCCGATATGATGCTCACGGAGCTGCGCAAGATGATCCCCTCGTTCCTCACGCGCGTCGATCTGGAAAACCGGGGCCGCGCGTGGAGCCGCTACCTCTCGGACATCCGCGACGACATGGAGCGTTTCGTCCCGCAGCCCGGAGCTGTCCTGCCCGCCTCGCCGCAGCCGAACACCGTCGAACTCGTCGGCTGGGATCCCGACGCCGTGCGGCGGATCGTGCGGGCCATCCTTTACGAATACTCCGACCGGTCGAAAACCCAACTCGACCAGACCGTCTCCCGGCTCACGGAGCCGGAGCTCGGACAAATCGTCCGCGCCTACTGCGGCGAGCGCCTCAACCGGCGCCACAAGCCCGGCCGGGCCTTTGAAGCCGTCAGCTATGAGTTCGACCTGCTCTCGGATTACGGCGCATTCCGCGACATCCAGCGCCACCGCATGCTCACGATCGACTGGCAGCGGCTCACCACCGACAACGGGTATTTCAAACCCGCGATCCTCGAAGAGCTGCCCGCCGAAGGGGCCCTTTACGACGGGATTCTCCGCCGGGCGCAGCAGGTATTCGAGACGCTGCGCCGGGAATTGGGCCCCGACACGGCCCAGTACGCCGTGCCCTTCGCCTTCCGGCTGCGCTATGCGATCACGATGAACCTGCGCGAAGCTTTCCACCTGATCGAACTGCGCACGCAGCGGCAGGGCCACGACTCCTACCGACGCATCTGCCTGAGGATGCACGAGCTGATGCGCGATCGGGCCGGACACGGCCTGCTGACGGATGGGATGCGATTCGTCGATGACAACTTCTACGACCTTGCCCGCGCAGAAGCCGAAAAACGCAAATCCGCAAAAAAAGGGCAATAATGGAACTTAACGACATCAATCCGCAACGGTCGCTCGACTGGCTGAAAAATGCGGTCGAAGCGCTCGCCGAGCACCGGGAAAACACGCAGAAAGGGTATCCGACCTTTATCCGCTCCTCGGAATCCTGCTCCCCGAAGGAAGCCGGAGAAGAGCCTCGGAACGACGCAAACGGAGGGGAACAGGAAAAGGCTTCGGTTCACTTCTTCCCGACGGCTACATTCCATGCCTACGCGGCTTTGGCCGACGCTTTCGGCTTCCTGGAGGAGCTGGGGGAGGCGGACTTCCTGAAAAAGATCGGGGGAATGCTCAGCCTCACGCCCGACAAATCGAAGTATGCCGCCGCTCTGCGAGACCGGCTGTTCGATCTGCTCAGGGGATGCGACGCCACCGGTTTGACCAAAAGCTCGGCCAACAGCAGGCAGCGTTCGATCATCCTGTGGGAAGCGCTGCTGAACGCGGTGGAACGGTGCCCGGAGGAAAAGGACAGAAACCGGGAGGGAATCGAGCTCCCGGACAAAGCCCCGATCGAGGAACCCATCAAGAATTTGATTAGCACCCTGATCGGGGACTCGGATTCTGAAAAGCCGACAATCATCTATCCCGATCCCCCCGGCTCGCCGTGGTTTATCCTCACCGCCCTGAACTGCAAAAGATCGCTGGGAAAGATCGGAATGCCCGTCGGGGAGAGCTTTCCCGGTGAAAAGGAACTCAGAGACAAAACCGACCGCCATATCGACTACCAGATGGCCCGCTCCGGCCTGGGAGGACACTCGTTCGACCCCGTTTCGCTCGCCATCGCCGTCTGCTGCAAATTGCGTCTGGACAAAGAGTTCCGCCATAACCCGCTCTTCGTGGAGTGTCTGCGCAAAATCTTCGCCTGCCAACAGCCCGACGGCTGCTGGCCCACGGGAGCGGCGATCTCCCTCCACGATTCGGGCGATGTAATCCAGCAACCGAGCATCGCACTGGTCACCGAGCTGATCGAGGCGATCGTCGATTACGACCTGCTGGTCGCACACAGCGAACAGTCGCAGCGGATTCTGGAGCTGGTCACGCCCCTTTTCCAGCGGCTCGCACGCTTCCTCGAAACCACCTATAGCACGGCCCAACGAAGCGACGCATCCCCCGATGATCCGGTCACGATTCACGGCTGGTGCAGCGACCGTTTGCGCCTGCCCTACTTTACCGAAACCTGGATCACGGCCTACGTCTGCCGGTTCCTGCTCAGGTACCATCTGCTCGAAAAAGCCTGCCTCCGCTCCCAGGCCCTCAGGCAACTGGGCGTGCCGGGCTTCACGCCCGGGCGTGCGACCGCCCGCCCGAAAGGGACCACGAGTGACGGAGATGGACATTCGGACTGGGAGAAAATTCTGGAGCCGGACGACATACTGACCCCCAAGAGCGAGATCGAAGCCCTCACAGCCGGGCTCGTTGCCAAGTGCGACAACGGCAATTCGCTCCGGCTATGCGAAAAAGATCACGTATCCTTTATCGTTTGCGGGCCTCCGGGGAGCGGAAAAACCCACCTTGTCACCCAACTGGCCGCCCGCCTGGACTGGCCGCTGGTCGAGCTGTCGCCGAGCCATTTCATCCGCAACGGCATGGAGTTCATCGAAAGCACCAGCAAGGAGGTTTTCGACGCCCTGATGCAGTTGTTCCATGCGGTGGTCTTCTTCGACGAATGCGACGAGCTCTTTTGCGACCGCACGTTGGCGGGCAACAACCGCAACATCCTGAGTTTTCTCACCCCCTGCATGTTACCCAAGCTGCAGAAGCTCCACGACTGCCGGCAGGTGATCTTCGTCGTGGGCACCAACTTCCTGCACCGGATGGACAAGGCCATCATCCGCTCCGGACGTTTCGATAAAAAGCTGCTTTACGACCTCCCCGACGAAGCCTGCCGGACGAAGATTTACAAACAAACGGGTCAAACGGGTCAATTGAACGACTTTCTCGCACAGACCCGGGGACTGCCCTATAAGGAGGTCGAAAAATACAAAGTCACCGGACAATGCGCTCCCGTCCTGCCGGCCGATTACAGCACGTGGATCGAAAATATCGCCCAGAATGAAATCAAAGAGTGTAGTTACAACGAGTACACAAAAAATGCGAAGCAAGCATATTGGGACGACCTGATGCGCAACAACCCGGAGCAAACGGAGAAGCCGGCTTCCGTTCCTGCGGCCGATCAAAAGCCATAGCGACCGTGCGCCATCCGCCCCATACCGCGCACTCCGAGTGCGGCGGCCACGGCCCCTCGCAGCCGGAATCGTATGCCGTGCCCTGCGACTTCTGCGACGAGTTTGCGGGACGCCCTACCCGGTTCACGCAACTGTACGGGGAGCGAAGCCGTCTGCTTTACGCCGACGATACATTCGTAGTCTTTCCCACCCTCGGACAGATCGGCCTGCTCTACCTGCTGATCGCCCCCCGCCGCCATATCGGGTGCATGGCACACCTGCTCCCGGATGAAATCGTGCGGCTCGAAAACCTGCTCGGCAGGTTGTGCGAGCGGCTGGCTCCTTTCGGGCAGGTCGTGGGGTTCGAGCACGGGGCCACAGGCCCGGTCGGAGGAAGCAACAGCGTCTCGCACGCCCATTTCCATCTGCTCGCCGTGCCCGCCGCGATCGACATGCGCCGGTTCTTCGATCCGGCTGACCCCGTATGCGGCGCCCCGACCCTCGGCGCCTGCTACCGACGGCTCGCGGATGCGCAACAATACCTGCTGAGCTGCGACCCTGCGGGCGGTATCCGTTATCTCGACACAACGGCGCTTGCGGGAAAATATCCGTCCCAGTTTTTCCGCCGCGCTTTGGCCGCATACCTGGGGACAGCCGGGACGTGGGACTGGCGGGCGTGCGGCGTCGAACCGGAGCTGCTCGACACGCTCCGCCGATTCTCCGGCGGCATCCTGTAACCGGAACGGACGCGCGCACCACGCATCCGGGCCCCGGCGGGTATTTCATCCCGATTCCGGACGCGGACAAAGGCAGATTACCGGGCAGCAACAACGCCCGGCCATGCGCCCTCCCGCCAGAAAAAGCACCGGCCAACGGATCGGGATGGGGACAGGCGATCGAGCGTGAAAAAGTGACCGACAATAGGGAACAATCCGAGACAACCGGCCTTCGGATCGGAGACAGGCGGAAGCGTGGGAAATAAGCGGCCAAGTGACCTCACTGCCGGGGAAGCCGCTAAACGAATCGGAACAGGGACAGGCGGATCGAAGCGCGGGAAGCTGGTATCACCCGATACGACAAAGCCCCGGCCTGCGGATCCGGACGGGAGGGAATGGGTGCGATACCCGGGTTACTCCGTGAATTTCTCGAGCGTCAGCCGCCCCTGCGCATCGAGGGAGGCGAAAGCGGGCTGCCGCTCCCATTCGCCGAGGAAGAGGGCCCGAAACCCCTCGTCGCGGTAGTCGCGGATCACGTGCATGTGGCCGAAAACAAAGGTATCGACATCGGGCCGGGCCGCATGGTAATCGCGGGCATAATCCACCAGCGGGGCCGTCACCCCCTCCGCCTCGGGCTCCGGCCCGTGGGACTTGCGCGACTTGCCGCTCCACCAGCGGCCGAAACGGACGGCCCAGTCGGGATGGACGAGCCAGCCGAAGAGCCAGCGCAGCACGCGCGACCGGAACACGGCGTTCATCAGCCGCAGCACAGGCAGGTGGTCGATGCGCATGTTGTCCCCGTGGGCCAGCAGCATGCGGCGGCCTGCGAGCAGGAACTCCTGCGGCGCAGTGTAAACCTCCAGACCGCATTCGGCGCTCAGGTAGTCGCGCACCCACATATCGTGGTTGCCCGTGAGCAGCACCACCCTCACCCCGCGATCGGTGAGCGCGGCCAGACGGCCGAGCGTGCGCACGAAGCCCCGGGGCACCACTTCGCGGTACTCGAACCAGAAGTCGAAGAGGTCGCCCAGCAGAAAAATCGCCTCCGCGTCGTCCGCCACACGGTCGAGCCACGCGTCGAAACGCCGCTCGATGCGGCGGGCCGTATCCCTGCCGCCGGCGCCGAGGTGTATGTCGGAAGCGAAATAGATCATCGTCAGAGCAGCTCCGCGAGCCGTTTTTCGAGCCGGTCGCCGTAAAGGTCGCGGTCCACGACCACCCCGCTGCGGTCGATCAGGAAGTTGGTCGGCAACTGCCTTACGTTATAAAGCCCCATTGCGGGCGAAGCCTCTCCCCGGAAGTCGCAGACCGACACCCAGGGCAACCCCTGCTCCTGCACCGAGGCGATCCAGTCGGGCTTCGACGTGTCGGCCGACACCTGGTACACCTCGAAGCCGCGGTCGCGGAACCGGTCGTAGAGCACCTTCAGATCGGCGTTCAGGGCGTTGCTGTTCCCGGACTCCGCCGACCAGAAATCGACCAGGATCACCTTGCCCCGAAGCGACGAAAGGCGCACCTTGCGCCCGTACATATCGGGCAGTTCGAGGTCGGGATACCCCGTTTCGGCAATCGACGAACTGAGGTTCAGCCGGGCGTCGAGCCGGGCGATCTCGCTCGTCAGGGTCGTCAGGTAGGGGGATTCGGGGTAACGCGCTGCAAGGGCATCGGCGACGGTGCGGTAATAGATGGCGTCGCTCTGGAGATTGAACAGGTAGCGATCCCCCGGCAGCCGTTGGTAAAGAGCGTAAACCGCCGCCAGCGAGGATTTGTTTTCGATGATGAAGCGGAACTGCTCGCGCTTGATGCGCCGGTATTCGCGGGTGTACTCCCGGGCCATCGTCTGTCGCTGCTCCTGCGTGAGCGGCTGGCCTCCGGGGGTGCTGGCGATGCTGTCGAGGCGCTGCAACCCAGCGACGAAAGGCTGGTAGAAACGGCGCAGCAGCTCCGACTCTTCGGACCCTGCGACCGTGTAATTGCGCACCACGCTCCCCACCGAATTGACCGTCAGGCGGTCGCCGCCGCTCAGATAGAGCGGGATGCGCTCGCCGTCGCAGATCAGGTCGTAGAGCATCGGGGTCGCCGCCACGCCCCGCACGTCGAACCGGTAGTTGCCCCCCTCGTCCATCGCGGCCGAATCGACGACCGACCGGGCCAGGGGCGTGATCCGTTCGAGATAGACCTGGCGGTCGTCGGCGCCGACGATCCGCCCTTCGATGCGCACACGGCCCGATTGGCAGGAGCACAGCAGGGCCGCGGCCGCGAGCATGAGATACAGCGCGTGTCTGTTCATGGTATCCACGGGTTAGGTATGCAAAAGTAGGTATTTTCCCGTAAAACGGAAATTACTTCTGCGAATTGTGCCTCGGTCCGTTTTTCTGGTAGCGGTTGACGTGCTGCCCGGGGTGCGGATTGGGATGCGGGTTGCGGTTCTTCTGGAGAGCACGCTGCTGCGGGCGCTGCTGGTTTTTCTGCGGACGCGCCGGAAGGTGCTGTTTGTAGTCGCTTCGGAGATTATTTAAGGCAACTTCGTCGATGACGATGCCGCCCCCGGACATCCGCTTTATATCTTTTATGATGACCTCGTTGTTGGGGTGCTCCTGGTTGTACTCATAGCTTTTGGTGCGCATGTAGCGGGCCAGGTTGCCCACCGTGCGGGCCACGGTTTCGGGCCGCCGCTCCCCGGCCAGCGTGCGGATCATGCGGCCGACGTACTTGCCGTAATGCTTCAGTGCGATGCGGTCCTGCGAGTAAGGCATGCGGCGCGGGGTGACCGTGAGCTCCTGGCGCGATGGGCGCGGATAGGGCGAATCGACATCGAGCTGAAAATCAGACATGATGAACAGGTGGTCCCAGAGCTTGTGCGTGAAGTCGGCCGTGTCGCGCAGCAGGGGATTGAGGTTGCCCATCACTGCGATCACGGCGCGGGCCTGACGGTTGCGCTCGCGCCGGTCGTCGATCTGCAGAAGCGAATCGACCATCTCCTGGATGTGGCGCCCGTATTCGGGAAGGTACAGCTTGCGCCGCTTGTAATTGTAATTCTTCTTCATAATGCGATGATGCCTGCACGACTGCCGCGTTCGGTCACGGAAACACGGACGACAGGCCTGAACGATGTGCTTTTTCGGGTTTGAAACAGCCCGGGGCTCTTCCCGCGGGCGGGTGTCCGGATTTGATCCCGCACCGGATAAAGTTATTAACTTCGTGGCAAAAGTAAGGATTTTTTTCTCAAAAACAACTGCATGGCAAAGGTTTTAATTCTGGACCATTCAAAAAGTATGCGAAACACCCTGCGCGAGCGGCTCGAGTTCGAGGGCTTCTCCACGGAGGGGGCAGAGACCGAAGCCGCCGCCGCGGAGATGTGCAGCCGCATCCCCTTCGACGTGATCCTCTCCGACAAGAGCTGCCGCGTGCCCGAGGTCGATGTGCCCTTCATCGTCCTCTCGTCGGAGGCCACCATCGACTCGGCGATCGAAGCCCTGCGCAACGGAGCGCAGGACTACCTGACCAAGCCCATCGACATGAACCGGCTGCTGCTGTCGCTGCGCGAGACCCTCGACCATCCCGACCCCGCACAGGCGACCCGCACGCCCGCCAAGGCCCGCCGCGCCCATGCGAACCATACCGAACAGATCATCGGCACCTCGCCCCAGATCGAGCACGTGAGGCAGCTTATCGACAAGGTGGCTCCGTCCGACGCCCGGGTGCTCATCACGGGCGAGAACGGCACGGGCAAGGAGCTCGTGGCCCGCTGGCTCCACGCCAAGAGCGCCCGCTCGGCCTTTCCCTTCGTGGAGGTGAACTGCGCGGCCATCCCCTCGGAGCTGATCGAGAGCGAGCTGTTCGGCCACGAACGAGGCGCTTTCACCTCGGCCATCAAGCAGCGCAAAGGCAAGTTCGAGCAGGCCAACGGCGGCACGCTCTTCATGGACGAAATCGGGGATATGTCGCTCTCGGCCCAGGCCAAGGTGCTGCGTGCGCTCCAGGAGAGCAAGATCAGCCGCGTGGGGAGCGACAAGGACGTGGAGGTCGATGTGCGGGTGGTAGCCGCCACCAACAAAAACCTGCGCGACGAGATCCGCAAGGGCAACTTCCGCGAAGACCTCTACCACCGTATCGGGGTCATCATCGTCAAGGTGCCGGCCCTGCGCGACCACCCCGACGATATTCCGCTGCTGATCGAATACTTCATCGGAAAAATCTGCGGCGAGTACAACCTGCCCGTCAAAAAGATCGATCCGGAGGCCCTCGACGCCCTCAAGACGATGCCCTGGAGCGGCAACATCCGCGAGCTGCGCAACGTGATCGAACGACTCATCATCCTCAGCGGCGACCGCATCACGGCCGACGACGTAAAGAGCTACTGCTGACCGGCGGCCTGCGCCCGGACTTCGCCAAAGCTGCCGTCAGGCATGTTGCCGGGCGAGCGCGGGGAAAGTCAGGCGATTCCTGCACGGTAGCCGGACGGCAGAGCGGACGACAGAGCGGACGACAGAGCGGACGGCGGGCCGGACGGACAACAAGCCGGCCGAATATCAGGCCGACCGGAAAGAGGGTCGGACCAACAGCGGTCGAAAAGACAGCAATCGGTCGGACAGGCCGAACGGCAACAGGCCAAACGGACAACAGGCCGACCGGAAAGAGGGTCAGACCAACAGCGGTCGGAAAGACAGCAATCGGTCGGACAGGCCAAACGGACAACAGGCCGGCCGGAAAGAGAGTCAGACCAACAGCGGTCGGAAAGACAGCAATCGGTCGGACAGGCCAAACAGACAACAAGCCGGACGAATACCAGGCCGGCCGGAAAGAGAGTCAGACCAACAGCGGTCGGAAAGACAGCAATCGGACGGACAGGCCATACGGACAACAAGCCGAACGAATACCAGGCCGACCGGAAAGAGAGTCAGACCAACAGCGGTCGGAAAGACAGCAATCGGTCGGACAGGCCGGATAACGAAGAGCGCACCAAAGCCGCAGTGGATGCAGGAAAAGCCGCGTGCAGGCAGGAAAGCGGGGAGGAAACGGAAAAGCGGGACAGCAGGAAAGCCGTGAGAAAGCAGGAAAGCGGGAAGGCAGGAAAGCGGGAAGGCAGGAAAGCGGGGAGGAAACGGAAAAGCGGGACGGCAGGGAAAGCCGGATGCGGAAAAGCAAAGAGAAGCAGGAACAGCCGGGACTGTCTCTTATA
>ERZ1027194.1575-NODE-1575-length-10108-cov-3.617627_pt1 | contig 10108 bp, 11 predicted proteins | sample MGYA00519246_ERZ1027194 | MGnify/ENA primary metagenome ERZ1027194 (study PRJEB26926, sample SAMN06164505) | human gut metagenome | biome: ENVO:00009003; feature: ENVO:2100002; material: ENVO:00002003 | host: Homo sapiens | place: USA | collected 2012 ...
AGTCGTCGGCAGCGTCAGATGTGTATAAGAGACAGTGGCGGAGGCCATGCAGCTCTCCGGCCTGTCCAACCCCAACAGCGTGGCACAGCTCACCACCTGGCTCCAGGAGGAGATTGGTGAGGAGCTGGCCGATCTGAGAAAGGACACGGTGGCCCGCCTGCTGGGCCGTGACGATAACAGCCCCCAGGTGAGCCGGATGCTGGAAATCCGGCAAGAGCTGGGCAAGACATCCACCAAGAAGTATGACGCCATTGAGGCCGCCGTCTGCGAGGACGGACGGGTCCGGGGCCTGCTCCAATTCTACGGGGCGAACAGGACCGGGCGGTGGGCCGGGAGGCTGGTGCAGGTGCAAAACCTGCCCCGGACCTACACAGAGCCTCTGGACCTGGCCCGTGAGCTGGTCAAGGGCCGCAAGCTGGATGCTCTCCGGCTCATCTATGGGAGCGTGCCAGACACCCTCAGCCAGCTCATCCGCACGGCCTTTGTGGCCCCGGAGGGGCATGTGCTGATTGACGCCGACTTTTCCGCCATTGAGGCCCGTGTCATCTCATGGCTGGCCAAGGAGCAATGGCGGCTGGAAGTGTTCCGCACCCACGGCAAAATCTATGAGGCATCCGCCTCTCAAATGTTCGGCGTCCCCCTGGAGCTCATCAAGAAAGGCCGCCCGGAGTACGCCCTCCGCCAAAAGGGCAAGGTGGCAGAGCTGGCCCTGGGCTACCAGGGCAGCACCGGGGCCCTTATCACCATGGGAGCCCTGGACATGGGGCTCACCGAGGAGGAGCTCCCGGACATCGTGAGCCGCTGGCGGGAGGCCAACAAGCGCATCCGTGACCTGTGGTATTCCATGGACAATGCCGCCGTCCAAGTCATCACCGAGGGCGGCAGTACCGGCGTCAACGGCCTGCTACTGGCCCGTGAGTACGACTATGACAACGGCACCGACTGCCTCACCATCCGGCTCCCCTCCGGGCGCAAGCTCTACTATATCAGCCCCGGCATCGGCCAGAACGAATGGGGGCGGCCCTCCATCTCCTACATGGGCATGGACCAGAAAACAAAGCGCTGGAAACGCATCGAAACCTACGGCGGCAAGCTGGTGGAGAACTGCGTGCAGGCCATCGCCCGTGACTGTTTGGCCGCATCCATTGACCGGCTGGAGGCCGCCGGGCTCCCGGTGGTGTTCCATGTGCATGATGAGGTGGTCATTGATGTGGCCCCCTTTGCCGATGAGGACACCATGCTGGGCACCGTCTGCTCCATCATGGGGGAGCCGGTCCCCTGGGCCCCTGACCTGCCGCTCAAAGCGGCTGGCTGGGTGGGCTACTACTTCACCAAAGACTAACCCAAAGGAGGCATGGACCATGCACATGGTAAACGATAAAGGCGAGGCCGTCTATTACAACTATGTCCGCAAGAACAACAAGGACTACTGGGTGGTGCAGGGCATTGGCTCCACCGTTGTCTACGGACGGGACCGGGAGCGCCGCAAGAGCCGCCATTTCACCCAGGAACAGCAGGCGGAGCGCTACCTTGCCGGCATGGTTTCCGTGCCGATTGACCGCCGTTTTTTCCGGCGGAAAAAACGCAAAGGAGGCTACTAATGAAAACGGTATTTGACCGCATGATGGAGAACAACTCCTACCAAAAGACTAAGGACTTCATCATCAAGCAAAAATGGCCCTACTCCAGCAAAAAAGCCTATGCTGAAAAAATCGCCTGGGAATTTTACCAGCACCCGGATATTGCCGGAAAGTGCTATGTCACCGTGGGCGGACTTGACAGCATTACCCTGTTTCTGTTTCTCCGATCTATTGGCATCAATGTGCCTGCCGTGTCTGTTTCCTCTCTGGAGGACAGAAGCATCCAGATTGTCCACAAGGCCCTGGGCATCCGCTCTCTGCCTCCTATCAAAGATGAAAACGGAAAGCCCTACACGAAAATGCGGGTGATACAGCAATACGGCTATCCCGTCATCTCCAAAGAGGCGGCGCAAAAAATCAACCACATCCAGAACCCGACCAGTAAAAATGCGACTGTGCGCCACGCCATTATGACTGGAGAAACTGGGGAATACGGCGGCTTTAAGAAAAACAGCCGGATGAAAATGTCCCAAAAATGGCTGGAGAAGTTTGGCGGGCCCGAAAATGAAAATGAGGGGACCAACTACCAGACCGCTCCCTTTAAGGTTTCAGACGCCTGCTGCTACTACCTCAAGGAGCGCCCCTGTGACCTGTATGCCAAGGAAACAAAGTGCTTTCCCTATTTGGGGCTTATGGCCTCAGAGGGTGGCCGCCGCCAAAAGTCACTCATGTGGAACGGGTGCAACTATGTCGGGAAAAAGACAAAGCGGAGCTGCCCCTTTGCCATTTTCAGCCGCCAGGACCTCCTCACAATGGCCCTGGAGATGGATGCCTACTACCACGCCCACTGGGAAGAGTTTAAGCCGGTCACCGTGGATGCAAACACGGGTGCCATGACCTACGGAGAGCCCATACATCTGGACACTATTGTCCCTGCCATCTATGGAGAGATTGCAGAGTGTGGCTACCGCTCAGAGGCAGAAATCCAAGAACTGGTGGAGGCCAATGGCGGCGTCATGGATGAGAGCTTTTCCAAACCGCTCCTTTGCACCACTCTGGCCCAGAGGACCGGCTGCTCCATGTGCGGCTTTGGAGTACACATGGAAAAGCGCCCGCACCGTTTTGACCTGCTCTGGGAGAGAAACCCCAAAGAATGGGACCTATGGATGCACCATATTGAACAGGATGCCTCCGGCAACTGGTCCGGCTGGGACCGTGTCCTTGACTACATCGGCGTGGAGTGGCGAAACCCGGAGCAATTTTTTGGAGGCGAGAAAAAGTGATTTATGCAGATGCAGCAGCTACCACAAGACTGGCCCCCGGCGTCCTTGAGGCCATGCTGCCCTACCTGGAAAACAGCTTTTTTAATCCGGGCGGGGTCTATCTGGGAGCCGTTGATGTGCGCCGTGCAGTAAACAACGCTCACTCCGTTATGGGTGAGGCGCTGGGGTGCCAGGGGCGGGAAATTTTCTTTACCTCTGGCGGCACGGAGGCCGACAACTGGGCGCTCAAGCAGTTTATCACCGAAAAGCCCGCCCACATCATCACCAGTCAAATTGAGCACAAAGCCATCCTCAACGCCTGCAAAACACTCCAGCAAATGGGCTGGGAGGTGACATACCTGCCGGTGGATAAACGGGGCATTGTGCGGCCCAGCAATCTGCGGTCCGCTCTGCGGAGCAACACCCGCCTGGTGAGCATTATGCTGGCAAACAATGAGGTGGGGACGATTGAGCCAATTCAAGAGCTGGCCGTCATGGCCCACGCCGGAGGTGCTTTATTCCACACGGATGCCGTGCAGGCTGTGGGCCACATCCCCGTGAATGTGAATGAGCTGGGCGTGGACTTTCTTTCCCTCTCTGCTCACAAGTTTGGGGGCCCCAAAGGCATGGGGGCCCTCTACGCCAAAGACGGTGCAATCTCCTCCTTTGTGGTTTGTGGACGGAGGTGGCCAAGAAATGGGCCGCCGATCTGGCACAGAAAATGTGCCTGGTATCATTGGCACCGCTGTTGCCTTGATGCTGGCAGACGGCCTCATGTTGCACAATGCCCAGAAAGTCCGTCACCTCCGGGACCGCATCATTGATGAATTATCCAGCATGGACGGCGTTTTGGTAACTGGCCCGGACCCCGGACCTATGCGGCTGCCTGGGCTTGCCTCATTCATCATTGACGGAGTAGACAGTGAAACGCTTGTCATGGATTTATCTGCCAAGGGTGTCTGTGTTTCCGCTGGCTCAGCGTGTAGCTCTGGGACAGGCAAGCCATCCTATGTGCTCCGTGCCATGGAGAGCGCCATGATGCACGAAATAAACCAACAATGCCTTGAGGCGGATGCCCGTTTTTCCCTTGACCTGGACACCATGGTGCTCTGGACCCTGTACCAGTGCTATGGCTGGAGGGAAAAGCGGCTCCATGACTTCTACCTGGCAATGGCCAGGGAACACCGCCGGATGAGGGAGTATTACCAAATGGATGACCTTTACCCGGAGCGCTACAAGCTCAAGGAAAAGGGCATTGATATTGAAAAATGGCAAGAGGAGGTGTTGCGAGATGACCCCTAAACCCTGGGAAAACGGTGAGGGCTACCCTGACCCCACCGCATACAACGCCCTGCGGCCTATCATGCAGGAGGACGCCGCCCTGGAGGGAAAGGTCAATTTTCTCATCAAGGTGCTCAAGTTTATCATAGCGGAAAGCGGCTTTGAGCTTCTGGCCCGCATTGAAATCAAGGACAAAAAGACCGGGAGGTGTTTTAGATGAAAACGGCTGACAATGCGGGGCTGTGCCAGGTCATTGAGGCCATCGGCCTGCCCGCTGTGCTGGAGCAATGCGCCGAGGAGCTGGCCGAACTGACCCAGGCGGCGCTCAAAATGGCCAGAAAGCTCCGGGGAGAAAATCCCACGCCGATGACACACGCCCAAGCGGCGGAGCATCTGCATGAGGAGCTGGGAGATGTCCGCCTGTGCCTCAAGGTCCTGGATGTCGCCATGGGCGGAGATAACACCACCGCCGTGGAGGCGGAAAAGCTCCAGCGCTGGCTGGACCGATTGACCCCGGAACGAGAAAAACCAGAGTAAGAGGTGCCGCCCCATGCAATATGACCGCAAAATAACGATCTCCGCCGGGAGCAACCGGCGGGCTATGACCTGGCAGGCCCAGACCATGCTCATCTCAGAGCTGTGGGCCCGGCTCCAGGCCCCGGCCAGAGGCACGGAAACCCTGGCGGCATATCTGAATATGAAAAAGGCCCAGCAGGATGACCTCAAGGATGTGGGCGGCTTTATGGCCGGCACACTGTCCGGGCCCCGGCGCAAAGCCAACAATGTGACCGGGCGTGATGTCATCACCCTGGACCTGGACAACATCCCCTCCGGGGGCACGGAGGATGTCCTGCGCCGGGTGGAGGCCCTGGGCTGCGGCTATTGCATTTACAGCACCCGTAAGCACAGCCCAGCGGCTCCCCGCCTGCGTGTCCTGCTCCCCACGGACAGGACCATGACGGCGGATGAGTATGAGCCCTGTGCCCGCAAAATGGCGGAGTACATAGGCCTGGAGCTCATGGACCCCACCACCTTTGAGGTGTCCCGCCTCATGTATTGGCCGTCCTGCTGCGCTGACAGCCAATACATCTATGTGTGGAAAGACAAGCCCCTGCTCTCTGCCAACGGCCTGCTGGCCAAATACGATGACTGGACCGACTGCACCGCCTGGCCCCAGGTGCCGGGCGCTCTAAGCCTGCCCAAGCTGGCCGTCAAGCAAGGTGACCCGGAGGGCAAGACCGGCGTGGTGGGCGCTTTCTGCCGCACCTATGACATCTACCGGGCCATGGATGAGCTCATCCCCGGCATCTATGAGCCGGTGGACAACATGCCGGGCCGTTACACCTACCTGGGCGGCTCTACCACCGGCGGCGCTGTCATCTATGACAACGGCAAATTCCTCTATTCCCACCACGCCACCGACCCGTGCAGCAACCGCCTGGTCAATGCCTTTGATATGGTCCGCCTCCACCGCTTTGGGGACAAGGACGATGAGGCCCAGCCTGGCACCCCCACCAACCGCCTGCCCTCCTACAAGGCCATGTGTGAGCTGGCCGTGGAGGACAAGGATGTGGCCGCCTTGATGAGCCAGGAGCGCTACCAGGAGGCCGTGCAGGACTTCGAGGGCGTCACCGGCACCAACGATGAGGACCCCGCCAACTGGATGGGCAAGCTGGCCGTGAACACCCAAACGGGCCTGCCCAAGTCCACCATTGACAATGTGTGGATTATCCTGGAGCATGACCCCCTCCTCAAAGGCAAGTTTGCCCTCAACCAGTTTGCAGGCCGTGGTGAGGTCCTGGGGGCCCTGCCCTGGGACGCCCGGACGGGCCGCCGCTTTTGGGATGACAACGACAACCAGGGCCTCTACTGGTACATGGAGCGCTACCACCACATCACCGGCAACGGCAAGATTGACGGGGCGCTTTCCCTGCACTCCACCGCCCACGCTTTCAACGAGATACAGGACTATCTCAAGGGCCTTGTCTGGGACGGGACGCCCCGCCTGGACACGCTCTTTGTGGACTACCTGGGAGCCGCTGACACCCCCTACACCAGGGCCGTGACCCGCAAGTCATTCACCGCCGCCGTGGCCCGTGCTATGGTCCCCGGCATCAAGTATGACACCATGCTCATCCTCTCCGGGCCGCAAGGCCTGGGCAAAAGCACCCTTTTGGATAAGATGAGCCGGGGCTGGTTTAATGACAGCATCCGCACCTTTGAGGGCAAGGAGGCCTCTGAGCTGCTCCAGGGCGTCTGGCTGGTGGAGGTGTCCGAGCTGGACGCTTTCCGCCGGACGGATGTGGCCCGCATCAAGCAGTTTCTCTCCCTGCGGGCGGACCGTTTCCGGGCCGCCTATGGCCGCCATGTCAAGGAGCTGCCCCGGTGCTGTGTCTTTTTCGGCACCACCAACACCTCTGACTACCTCCAGGACCGCACCGGCAACCGGCGCTTTTGGCCGGTGGATGTGGGCGTGGTCCCGCACACAAAAAAGGTGTGGTCCGATCTGCCGGAGGAGATTGACCAGCTATGGGCGGAGGCCGTGGTCCGCTGGAGGGCCGGAGAGCCCCTTTTCCTCAAAGGGGAACTGGAGGACGCCGCCAAGCAAAAGCAGGAGGAGCACCGGGAGGCCAGCACCAGGGAGGGCATCATCATGGACTTTCTGGACAAGCAGGTCCCGGAGGACTGGCAGAGCTGGCCGCTGGACCGCCGCCGCATGTTCTGGGGCGGCGCTGTGCAGGGTGAGGTCAAGCTGGTGGACCGTGACCGGGTGTGTGCCCTGGAGGTGTGGTGTGAGGCCCTGGACGGCAAGCAAAAGGACATCCGCTACTCTGACACGGCGGAAATCAACAGCATCATTGAGGCCTCTGGCAGCTGGGAAAAGAGCAAAAGCGCCTTGCGTTTTGGTTACTGCGGAGCCCAGAGAGGCTTTCTAAAAAGGCGTAACATTTAGTGTAACATTGCCTGCAACATTCATTTTGAATGTTACATCTGCCTGCAACATGTTGCGGGCAATGTTACGGGCAATGTTACGGCCTAAACCCTTGAAAACACTGGACTTTTTAAGGCTCTGCAACATTGCAACATTCATTTCTATTGATTTTGAAAATAGAGAGAATTAGAGGATTAGAGAAAATAAAAATTCTCTAAACCGCCTGTGTGCGCATAAGTACGCGCGCGAGGTTACATTGTTGCAGGACCCGATTGGAGGCTGAAAAGATTGAGAGAAAGCAGCATTGAAAGCTACCTGGTCCGCAAGGTGAAAGAGCACGGCGGCCTGTGTTATAAATTCGTGTCCCCCGGCAATCCTGGTGTGCCGGACCGCATCATCATCACCCCCACCGGCAAGACGGTGTATGTGGAGCTGAAAACCGAGATTGGGAGGCTGGCCAAGGTCCAGAAATGGCAGAGAGGTGAGCTGGAGAAACGGGGGGCGGATGTCCGGGTGCTTTATGGGATGGATGCCGTGAAAGAATTTCTGAGGGAGGTTTTTGGTGATGCAGTACATACCGCATGACTACCAGGCCTACTGCATCCAGCGGGTGGTGGAGGACCCCACGGTGGGGCTGTTTCTCCGGCCAGGGCTGGGCAAAACGGTCATCACCCTGTCTGCGGTCAACATCCTCAAGTATTTTCGCTGGCAGGTGGCCAAGGTCCTGGTGGTGGCCCCCAAAAAGGTGGCGGAGGCCACCTGGAGCAAGGAGGCGGCCAAGTGGGACCACCTCCAGCATCTCCGGGTGTCCACCGTCCTGGGGAGCGCCACCAAGCGCATCAAGGCCCTCAACACTCCGGCGGATGTCTATGTCATCAACCGTGAAAACTTTGAGTGGCTGGTGGACTACTACCAGCAGGCCTGGCCGTTTGACATGGTGGTTTTCGATGAAAGCACCAGTTTCAAAAACCCCCAGAGCAAGCGGTTTAAGGCGGCCAAGCGCATCCGCCGGTTTATCAAGAAAGTGGTGCTGCTGACCGGCACGCCGTCCTCCAAGGGGCTGATTGACCTATGGGCCCAGGTGTACCTCCTGGACGGCGGGGCCCGTCTGGGGCCCACGCTTTCCGCCTACCGGGAGAGATACTTTGACCCGGACCAGCGGAGTCGGACCCAGATTTTTTCCTACAAGGCCAAGGACGGAGCGGAGAGCGCCGTGCTGGGTGCCATCTCTGACATCTGCATCTCCATGAAAGCGGAGGACTACCTGCAACTGCCGGACTTCATTCAGCATGAAATCCCCGTCATGCTGGACCCCAAGGCCAAAAAGGCCTATGACCAGTTTGAGCGGGACCTGCTGCTGGAGGTGGATGAGGACATCATCACGGCGGGCACCGCCGGGGTCCTGGTGGGCAAGCTGCTGCAATTCTGCAATGGGGCCGTGTATGGCAATGACGGCAAGGTGGTCCCGGTGCATGACTGCAAGCTGGAGGCCTACACGGAGCTGCTGGAGCAGTTAAACGGGGAGCATTGCCTCACATTCTACGGCTACCAGCACGACAAGGACCGCATCCTGGAGCGCCTGGAGAAGTACAACCGGGGCCGGGCAGACAAGCTGCGGGTCCGGGTGTATAAGGGCGTGGAGGATGAGGAGGCCTGGAACGCCGGAGAGGTGGATGTGCTGCTGGTGCATCCGGCCTCTTGCGCCTACGGGCTCAACCTCCAGGCCGGTGGCCGCCATGTGGTATGGTATGGCTTAAACTGGAGTTTCGAGCTGAACGACCAGGGCAACTGCCGCCTGTACCGGCAAGGCTCCCCCTACGAAAAGGTGTTTGTGCATTATCTCATTGTGCAGGGCTGTGAGGATGAGGATGTCATGGCCACCATACGGGACCGGGCAGACACCCATGAGGCTGTCATGCGGGCCCTCAAGGCCAGAATACGCAAGGTAAAGGAGAGTGTGGCATGAATAACCCAACTGTGATTTTGAACGGTGACCAGGTGTATTGTGATGAGCTCATCCGGGAAAACGCCCGGCTGACCATCCAGCATGAGGTGGACCGGCAGAAAATGGAGGCCCTGGAGCGGCAGATTGAGGACCAGGCGGCGAACATCGCCAGCCTTGAGGCCCATTCCTACGCACGGGAGGACCTGGAGGAGCTGGCCGACCTGCGGCGCACGGTGGACAAGGCCATCAAGGACCTGCACTTTGTCATGGCCGGTGGTGACCCGTGCAAGGTGTGCGCCAAGGTGCGCATGATGGGTGAGGGCAACTGCCAGCCGGTGTGGACTGAGCACATGACCCTAAAAGAACTGTCCCAGCTTTACTACCTCAACCGGGAGATTGAGATGGACAAGCGCCGCCTCCAAGAGCTGGAGGTCAAGGCCCTGCCGGGCTCCCAGGTCCTCACCGGGATGCCTCACACTCCCGGCGTCAAGGACAAGGTGGGTGAGTATGCGGCGGAGATTGCCGATCTGAGAGGCATTATTGAGGCCAAGCACCAGCAATGCCTCTATGAGCGGAGCCGCCTGGAGCGTTACATCTCCAGCATTGATGACAGCCTCCTCCGGCAGATTTTCACCTATCGGTTTATCAATGGACTCCCCTGGCGGCAGGTGGCCGCCTGCATCGGCGGGGGGAATACCGAGGACGGATGCAGAAAAGCTGTGCAACGGTATCTGGAACGGAACTAAAGCAAGTTGTCCGTTTTGTCCGCTACATAGTGTGCTACAATGTAACTGCGGGTGTATGCCTCATCATGGTATTACCTCCTTTGAGGGTGGCGGCAGGGTGACGGAGCTGAAAACCAGACCCCTGCCGCCATTCACCTACGATTTTTCGGGCTGCTTTCCCCTGTGCGGGGAGGGCGGCCTTTTACTATGTTCTGGGGTGGTGAGTGTGGCAAAGCTGAATGACAAGCAAAAGCGGTTTGTGGATGAGTACCTGGTGGACCTCAATGCCACCGCCGCCGCAAAGCGGGCCGGGTACAGCGAAAAGACAGCGTACAGCATGGGCCAACGGCTGTTGAAAAAAGTTGAAATCCAAGCCGCTATCC
>ERZ1027194.1585-NODE-1585-length-10068-cov-5.236892_pt1 | contig 10068 bp, 6 predicted proteins | sample MGYA00519246_ERZ1027194 | MGnify/ENA primary metagenome ERZ1027194 (study PRJEB26926, sample SAMN06164505) | human gut metagenome | biome: ENVO:00009003; feature: ENVO:2100002; material: ENVO:00002003 | host: Homo sapiens | place: USA | collected 2012 ...
CGTGGGCTCGGAGATGTGTATAAGAGACAGCTTTGAATGTATTGGATTGATTGATAAAATATGAGTTATTATGATATTTATCAAAAGCGTTTAGGTAGATATGGCAACACTGTTCAAGAACGAATGAAGAATCAACGGATTTTGCTATTTGAAAAATATAAAACACAATCAGTCTATCAAATTCCATTCGCTGATAATGAAGGTAAACCAAGGACTGCGGTTTTTGAACCTTATAAACAAAATGAGACAAAATTTTTGTCTTATTTACTGACTGATTTAGATATAGAACTACAAGATGGTTGGTGTGATGAAATTTTTGACTTAGATAATAAATCTCTTGGAAAATGGATGGTTTTTTATCTTGAGGAGAATCATAGTAGAGGATATAATAAGTATGTAATGCTTAGAATGTCTCATGTGATTTCTATAAATGGTATGGGAGAGTATCCTTGCTATTGCTATGGTCAAATGAGTACACTAATCGAAGATTTAGTTGCCAGTCGAAAAGCTGATGTTTGGTATGAAGATAAGGATAAAGATGGGCATATAATTATGCCTGCTTTAGACATCAAAAAAGATGATTATATCATTGTTAATGAAGATGAAAATGAGCCTTATCTTGTGACTGGTTTTGATAAAATAACTATTCCTGGTGTTATTTATATCGCTTTGAATGAAACCATGACAAGAGATACAAAAGAGGTTGATTTTAAAGACGATATTTGGGGATAAAGGAGTGTGAGCTATGGGAGTAAAAAATTGTGAAGAATTTGGGTCGATTTTACAAGCACTGGCTAAAGAACTCAATAATAACGAAGACTTATGTAAGTTGCTATGTAATACAAATGATATTCCATTAGACACACCATGCGCGCAGACGAAAGTTGTAGGAAATAATATTAGAATTGTTCCTAAAATCACGGGTAAAGAAGAGGAAAGTACTGTCGTTCTTATCCTCAAGCGCGCAGATCACAACACCAAGAATAATGAATTTTCAAGTCTCCAATTACTTTGTTATGTATGGACACCACTTACACAGTGGAACATACTTATAAATAATAAACCTGCATTACGACCCTTTAGTATCATTAGTGAGATTCAAAAATCTATTTATAAGAAAACTATAAATGGTATTGGAGTTGTTACTGGAGGGGACTTTAATCTTGATACACTCACATCAGAAACTAGTTGTTACTGTGTTGAGTTTTATATAGATGTTTTTACCTAAAGAAAGAATATATCTTGGTTGGACTTGCGATTTTGAAGATATTTGTTTGTTATATCCTCCATTATTAGGGGATATAGTAAAAATAACTTATTCAAAATTCAAGCAATATACAAGTTTACTCACTACAACTCAAGAAGAAATCCAAGATATCTATGTAAAGCAGAATATTGAAGGTGACTTACCAACTCCATTTCAATATTTTATGGTACTTTCGCAACTGCCTGAAACTGGTAAATTAGTAAATGAAGCTTTGAAATTTTTCACCCATGAAACTTCATTCTTTTTATTTGAGAGAGCTGAAATTGTTATAGGGGATCTAAAGGAAAAGCACTTATTATGTGAAGATAATTTTGATTATTTTCAAAATTGTATCCGTGAACTAATAGGCGAAAAGCCCATTGAAAAAATAGAAAAAGACATAGACCCTCGCCTCGCGCGAATGAAAGCTAAGCAACGTTTGCGCGACCAGATAAAAAATAAACAAGCACAAGAAAAAATGGGCTATGAATTTTCTACCTTGATGTTATCTACTTGTTGCCTTGGAGTTGGGGTAACTTTTGAAAATATAGATAAACTACCTTACGCGACAATGATGAAACTCCAAGAACTTTGCGCGAATAAGGATAAGTTTGAAACTGATATGGCCAGTTTAATTGCTGGTGCAGACAGTAAAAAAATAAACCTAGAATACTGGGTAAAAGACTAAATTAGGAGGTTTTATTTATGGCTTCTATTTTTGACCGCTATGGTATTAAAGAAGTGGCAGACGTAACGTTTTATAAAATCAATTCCGATGGTTCTAAAGGCGCTCCTGTTCTTTATCTTGACACTCTAAAAGTTTCTACTGTTGAGCAGACTGCTAGTTCTGCAGATGCTCGTGGTGGTAAAGGCAATCCTAAGCTTGTTTCTTGGGACTTTGGTAAAGAAATTAATGTTACTTTGACTGATGCTTTGTTTAGTCCTGCCTCTATGGCTATTATGTTTGGCGATAAGAGTGGCGTTGGTACTGAAGATACAGAGAAGATTACTAAGGTTGCTATGGCTCGTATTTTTGCGACTCAGGCTGATACTACCGTTGAAATTGATGAGAAAGATGGCCGCAAGGCTGTTAAGGTCTTGGCTGATGGCGGTACTGCGTATAATACTACTGCTGGTATTGTTAAGGTAACGGATGCTGACGGCGTAGATATTACTGCTGAGAATTTTGCTAGTCAGACTGCTGGTGATAAGGTTTTCGTTCATTACGAAGTTACTCCTACATCTAAGAAAGTAATTGATATCAATGCCGATACCTTCCCTGGTACTTATTACATTACCGGCGATACTTTCTGCCGTTCTGATGTTACTGGTGAGGATGATTTCTTCCAGTTTATCATTCCAAAGGCTAAGATGAGTTCTGAGAACACTATTACTCTTGAGGCTGAGGGTGATCCTTCTGTTTTCAATCTGAATCTTACTGTTCTCCGTCCTGAATCTGGTCCTATGATGCAACTAGTCCAGTACAATCTATAATTAACTGAATAATTAAAAGGAGGGTGGCGGTGCTACCCTCTTTTTTGATAAAGGAGAAATTTCAAATGGAACAGTCTTATGGAACGAAAGGTTTATACTCGGTAGTTTTGAAAGCTACTTATAATATAGAGGATTTAGGAGTTGAAGAAGGAGAAGTTATTGCGAGTTTTGATGATATTCAAATTGGCGGACTTGATGAATTACATAGAGTTATTTCTGCGCGCGGAGGATACGGAAATCCCGGCCTAGTAACTTGGGACGTAACAAGAGAGTTGAATTTGAATTTTTCTCAAGGCATTTTCTCTAAAAAGCAACTTCAAATTTTACTTAATTCAAAAAATGGTAAAAAAGAGAATGAGGAAGGTATCACTCTAAGTAAAGAAGAAAAACCTTCTATTGAAAATGGAAAAATAAAACTAACTGAACAACCAGTTGGAAAAGTGTTTATTTATTTTGATGATGCAACAAAACAAATTGACAATAGCGGTGCACAAGAAATTGGAGTAAATAAAAAGGTTGAAATAGTTAGATATAGTTATGTGTATTCAAAGCCGACTGAAATTTATCGTGTTGGCGACCGCCTTATAAAAGGGTATCTATCTCTTGAAGGCAAAATGAGATTAAAGGACGATAATGATGGACATACTTATACTGGAATTATTAAGATTCCAAAACTAAAACTAATGTCTGGCTTATCTATGAGACTGGGAAGAAATGCTACTCCTTTTGTTACAGATTTTACTGCGGTTGCTTATCCAGTTGGAGGCCGTGGTGCGCAAAGAGTATGTGATTTTTATATTCTTCCTGAAGATATAGATAATAATGATATAATGATTGAATCTTTGAGATGAAATCATGTAGAGTCAGCATTAGTAAAATAATGCTGACTTTTATTTTGAGGTGGTGAACTATGGCAGATACAATAAAGGGTAAACTTGTAATTGATACTCAAGTACAAATTGATTCTGCAAGGAAACAATTATCTGATTTACAAAAATATCTCGATAAATTAACTATTCCAAGTAATCTAAAAGATAGATTTACTACAACTTTTTCTTCTTTGAATAAAGAGTTTAGTAAATTAGAAACTAGAATACAAGGTTCTTTAAGGACTAAAGGAGATTTGAGTGGAATTGAAAAAACTACTCAAGCTATAGAACGTCTTTATGAGAATTTAGCTAATTTAACTACTAAAACTGGCAATATAGGCGACAGTATTTTTGGGAAAATACAAACGACTGAAATTGACAATTTAGATGCCAAGATAAAACAAATTAGTGAGACTTTGAAAAATTTCACTAATGTTCCAAGTTTACAAAAGTTAAAAACTGATTTTGAGAATAGTGCAACTGCTTCAGATACTTTGAAAACTAAAGTTGAAGCCTTTGTTCAAGCTTTTAAAGCTGGAGATTTTTCTGGTGCTGAAAAAATCAGAAATGAAATTGCTAAGACTGCTAAAGGTTATCAAACTTTAGATAAAAATGGTTCAGAGCTTAGTGCAAAGCAACAATCCTGGATAAAGGCTCTTGATTCAGTAGATAAAGCCACTCAAGAGTACAATAATACAGTTTCTACTCTAAATCAGCAACTTTCAAATCTTACTGGACAACGTAGCCAAGCAGTAGAAGATGCGTTAAATAAACAACGTAATGGCTTTGAACAAGTAAGCCAATCTGTTAAAAATGGTAATACTGTTTTACAACAAAACAACAACACTTTAATTGAAAGTGTTCGCTCAATGGTCTCTTTTGAGACTCAAGCACAAAGTGTTGCTTCAAGTCTTACAAGAATATTCTCTGTTACTGGTGCAATTACTGCTTTTAGAAAAATTGTTCGAGATGCTTTTAATGATGTAAAAGAACTCGATGAAGCAATGACTTCTATCGCAGTTGTTACTGATTTTTCAATTAGCGACCTTTGGAAACAAGTTGATGAATATTCTAAACTTGCTCAAGAAAAGGGCGTTAAACTAAAAGGTGTCTATGACGTTCAGAAACTTTACTATCAGCAAGGTCGTAGTGCTGAAGATGTAAAGATTTTGACGGATAATACTCTTGAATTTGCGCGTATTGCTGAAATGGATTATGCCGCAGCAACTGATGCAATGACTGTGGCAATAAATGCTTTCAATTTGAAGGCAAAAGAAAGTATCAAGATTACTGATATTTACTCCAATCTTGCCGCTAAGGCTGCAGTTGACCAGAGTGAACTTGCCAATGCTATGAGTAAGGTCGCTTCTATGGCGGCGAGTGTCGGTATGAGTCTTGAGACTACTTCAACATTCTTGACGCAGATTATTGAGACTACACGTGAAGCACCTGAGACTGCTGGTACTGCTTTGAAGACAGTATTAGCCAGATTTGGTGAAGTAAAGAAACTTATTGATACTGGTAAATCAACTGGTACGACTGATGAAGGCGAAGAAGTTGATGTAAATAAAATTGATACTGCGCTAAAGACTGTTGGTGTTAGACTTACTGACACAAATGGTCAAATGCGCGCGCTGGATAAAGTTATACTTGAGTTAGCAGAAAAATGGAATAACCTTGATTCCATGACTCAACGTTATTTAGCGACTATGGCGGCTGGTAGTAGACAGCAGTCTCGTTTCTTAGCATTGATGTCGAACTCTGAACGTTTGACCGAATTGCTTGGTGAGGCGTATAATAGTGCTGGTGCCGGTGCCGCACAATTTGCCAAGACTCAACAAAGCTTGGAGTCTAAGATAAATAATCTAAAGACTGCTTGGACTCAGTTCACTACTAGTGTTCTTGATTCTGAATTATTAAAAGGCGCGGTTGATACACTTACTCTTTTACTAAATACTGTAAATGCTCTTACTGATGCTCTTGGCCCGCTTAGCGGCGCTGCGAAGATTGCTGCGATTTCTTTTACTTTGATTGGTGGCGGGCAGAAGATTGAGAAATTATTTTCTGGCAAACTTGCCTCTGGATTAGTAAAAGCTGGTGAGTTATTTAGAACTGGTAAGATAAATGGAGAAGAATATCAAGCTGGCTTTGAAAGTGGAAGAAATGGTACTGAAACAATTAGTAATGCAAAACGAAGTCTAAAAGATATTGTAGAAGCTCAAGTTCAAGGAACTAAAGAAGGAGTTGCTGCGGCACAAGCAAGAGAAATTTCTGAAGATGAAATAGAAGATTTATATCAAGCTTATGGTGCAACTAGAGATGTTGCTGAAGCATATATTCAAGGACAGAGAGAAGGTACTGCTTTAGCGCAAGGAAAGATACAAGCAGAAGAGGCTTTTTCAACTCTTTCTTTGCCAAAAAGAATGGCTGCTGAGTTCTTATATGGGAAACAAATTGGGGGCAGTTGGGTAAAAGGTTTCCAAGCAGCATTAAATACATTTAAGGCTTCTGCTGTATTTGCTCCATTTGTTGCGATATTTAGTACTTTAGCTATTGGCGCGGTTTTTGCTGCTGTGGCTTACTTTACAAGTGAGACTTATAAACTTAAAAAGCAAGTAAAACAGTTTAAACAAGAACTTGAAGATATTCAATCTCAAAAAGAAGAGTATAATAGTGAAATTTCTTCTCTTGAAAATAAGAAGACTACTGAAGGTCTGACTGTTCAAGAGCAAAAGCGTCTTGAGGTTTTAGAAGAACAAACTAAAGAACTTGAGAAGCAAGAAAAAATAAAGAAAAGACAGATTTTTGAAAATGAAGTAAAACAAAAAGAAAGTAATTTAAGTACTACTACTTACTCAACTCAAAGAGTAAGAGGTCAAGAAATTTCTACTCCAACTACTACTTATTACGAAGATTATGATAGTTATATTGCAGAACTTCAAGGGAATATTACTAACGCTGGAAAAGAAATAAAAAGTTTAGGTGGTAGTGATGTAGACCAAGAGCAAGTTGAAAAATTAAAAGCTAAAATTGAAGGCTGGAAAGATTCACTTTCTAATGTTTATCAATTATTCTTTAATAACCTTGATGTTTTAAATGATGATGAGCTAAAGACCATGTTTAGTGCTGGTTATAGTTCTGGAGTTGATAGTGAAACTTTACTTGGGCTTGGCGCAGGAGATGCCTATCAGCAATTATTACAATTAAGAGATGCTGGTAAACTTACTTCTACTGCAATAGAAAATCTGGCTAATAATAATAATCAGTTAAGAATTTTCTTAGATTCAACAAAAGTATCTGCACGAGATTTAGCTAAAGAGTTAAATAATGTTAGCCAAGAAGCAATAAAGGCTTCTAAAGTTCAAGGCTACAAAGATGCGGCTACTGAACTCAAATCCATTAAAACTTCTGTTAGTGCAATTACTGATGCTGTTAGTGGTATTTATAAAGATGGGTATGCTGATATTGAAAAGATATCCACCATTGCTAATAATAAAGCATTTGCTGGTTTAGATTCTTTCCCAGAATTTTTGGATTTAATCAGTAGGGCTGGTAAAGAAGATATACCTCAACTTGAGGCTGCTATGGAGCAATTACTTGATGAATATGTTGCTTCAGATGGGGTACTTTCAAATCTAAATACAACAACTCAGGGTTTATATATTAATGCTCTTAATAATATGGGCGTTACTAATGCTCAAGAAGTAGTAACAGATAAATTAAGAGAGGCAAATGCCAAGAATTATGTTGCTACTTTAAATGCTTCTCAAGCGACTCAAATTTTAGGACGTTCTGGGTTATCAGCTAAAGATAATTTAGAAGAACTTTCTAAAGAACTTGGCACTACATCAAGTTATTTAGCAGTATATCTTTTAAAGATGAAAGCAGCAAATGCTGCTACTTTAAAAACCAGCCAAAGTCGTGCTGAGGTTTTGGCTTTAGTACAGACGTTAGGTAAGGGTGCAGAAGCTTTAGAGAAATATTATAGATATTTAGATTTATCTTCCAAACAAGCCGCAAAAGCTGCTGAACTTAGGAATGAAGGAACTCCTGGAGCATTAGCTTTTGCTGAAAGATTTGAACGGATGGCTGAAGCAAATCTTCTTGTGGCTCAGCAAGAATTACAAGGTTTAGCTGATGATATTTCTAATGAAATAGTTGTAAATACACAAGTAAATACTACAAATCTCAATAAAACCTCTTCCAAAACAGAAAAAGAAATCCAAAAACTCTCTGAACTTTACAATGCTAAGAAGCGTGTTGCGGAACTTGATGAGCAAATTTCCGACCTTGAAGAAGCACGCAAGACCCTCACCGACTATGATAAGCGTCTCGCTAATGAGAACGCAATAGTTGAAGCTTATCGTCAACAAAAAGTTGGTCTTGAAGAACTCATCAAAGCAAATGAGGCGCTCCGCGTGCGGAAAGAAGCCGAGGGTAAAGCAACTGCTCAATGGTCAGACTTTTATACTATTGACAAGATTACTAAAGAACTCAAGTTGACTGATATCTATTACAAAGCTATCAAGAAGGGTACTGCTGAAAACAAGAAGTACAGTGTCGATGTTCTAAATAACTTCAAGAAATGGGCAGAAGAATATGATGACATTATTGATTTTGGCAAAGAAGAGCAAAACAATCTTGATAAAATCAAAACTACTCTTGATGAACTTTGGAAAGATTATCGTAGTAATTATATCGACCTTGTAAACGAACTTGCTCAATATTATGAAGATGCTCAACAAAAAATTATAGATGACCAAAAAGATGCCTATGATAAAATGAAAGAGTTAGATGATAATTATCTTGATGAACTTCGTAAGAACATTGAAGCAAGACGTGCTGCGCGCGACCGTGAAAATGACGTTGAAGATATTACAAAAAAGCAAAAACGTTTGGCTATGCTTATGCGTGATACAAGTGGACGTAATGCGGGCGAAATTGCAGATTTACAGAAAGAGATTCAAGACGCACAACAAAATTTGATTGATGATGATGTTGATAGAGTCCTTGATTCGATTGAAGATGCTAATGATAAACAACAAGAAAATTGGGATAATGCTATTGATGTGTTGGAGAAGCAGTTAGATGCAGATAAAGAGAATGGTAAATTTATCAAAATGGCAGAAGAAGAGTTTGCTAAAGGACCTGAAGCAGTAAGAAGAAAGTTTGAAGAATTTTATAATGAAAAAGGTTCTTATTCTCAAGCAGAAATTTATAAGAAACTTAATGATGTTGATGATAAATTAGATACTGCTATGGAGTACTTTAGAGGGAATGATATTCGACAAGATGTCGGTTCTACTGGTTCTGGAACTGGTGGTAAATATACTACTGTAAGATACATTGATCCAGAAGGCAATTCTAGAATAGGATACGTAAGTAGTGATAATAAAACTTACAAAGATAAAGACCTGACAGAAAGAATTGAAGCTGGTAGTATTGTGGCAGGAAGTAATGGTAAGGCATGGAAGTTGAACGATTCTAATGGGGTTGGTGAAAAATACAATCCAACTGAGGATGAAAAGAGAAAGTTGGGTATTAGTAGCAATAGTAACAATTTTTCTAACATCAATACAAATAATAACAAACAAAGTTCTTATAACGGATATAATGCAAATACGAACTGGTTGAATGAAAAGAAATATCTTGAAAGTCTAATTGCTAAAGGTGGCGGAAGTAAAATCTGGGCAGAACCTCAACTGAAAAAGTTAATTGAAGCTAAGATTTATTATACTGGAAAAGCCTTCAAAAAAGGTGGTCTTGTCGATTTCACTGGTCCTGCTTGGGTTGATGGCACCTCTTCTAACCCCGAAGCTTTCCTAAATGCACAAGACACTCGTAATTTTACCGAACTAAAACAGATTCTTTCTTCCCTTCTGCGCGCAGATCGGTTTGCTGGATTCGATCTATCTAATCTGCCTGGCGGAGATTGTAATATTTATGTTACAGTTGACCAGATTGCTTCTGATTATGATGTTGATGAAGCAGTCGCGCGAATCAAAGAAGAGATTATGTCTGGTAGTTCTTATCGCAACATAAATCTTGTAAATCGTCGTAGATAAGGAGATTTGAAATGAGAAGTATTGAAAAATTACGTCCAGTTAGATATGACGATTTAACTGGATTCAAATTTGGTGATTATCATTCTTCTCAATTTGGACTAATAAGAGTTAGCAATGGGAGCAGATATAATGAGTATCTGCTCCCCACTCTGAAAAATACAACAACTGATGTTCCTGGTATGGAGGGAACGTTGTATTTTGGAACACAAAAGACTACTCGTAGTTTCCAAGTTGATATGGCTTTTGATAGTTTGACTGAAGAAGATATTAGAGACATTAGAGAATGGTTGACTGGCGCTCATTCATTGATTTTTGATGAAAGGCCATATATACAGTATATGTGTATATTCTGTCTCTTATACACATCTGACGCTGCCGACGACTTAATAGGTGT
>ERZ1027194.1605-NODE-1605-length-9950-cov-7.126023_pt1 | contig 9950 bp, 7 predicted proteins | sample MGYA00519246_ERZ1027194 | MGnify/ENA primary metagenome ERZ1027194 (study PRJEB26926, sample SAMN06164505) | human gut metagenome | biome: ENVO:00009003; feature: ENVO:2100002; material: ENVO:00002003 | host: Homo sapiens | place: USA | collected 2012 ...
CGAGATACTGATCGGTCTCGTGGGCTCGGAGATGTGTATAAGAGACAGGTAAAACAGTTGATTTTACACCGTTTTAAGCTATATTATTTTCTATATACAGAGACTTTTTATTCCAGATTTCCCATCCAAAGTCTCTCAGAAAGGAATTACTGATAATGAAAGTAGAAGAAAGATTATTAAAATATGTGGGCTATCACACCACATCTGATGAAGCAAGTGATAAAATACCAAGCAGTGACAGGGAATTTGCACTCGCAAGAGAGCTTGAGTCAGAGCTTAAGGAGCTTGGCTTATCCAAGGTTGTGCTCACTGACCATTGTTACGTGTATGGTCTGCTGCCTGCCACTGCCGGCATGGAGCACAAAAAAGCGGTCGGATTTATTGCACATATGGATACTGCACCTGATTTTTCCGGGGAAAATGTCAAGCCACAGCTGCTGCGTCACTATGACGGAAGCGATGTGCTGCTTAGAGGCAGTGGCGAATACCTGAGAGTAAGCGATTTCCCTGAGCTTAAAGCCCTCTCCGGACGCACTCTCATTACCACAGATGGCACTACCCTGCTTGGTGCCGATGACAAGGCCGGTGTGGCTGAAATTATGACCGCCTTAGAGCAGATTATCGCAGAAGGCACTCCTCACGGCGATATCTGGGTTGGATTTACCCCCGATGAGGAGGTCGGAAAAGGTGCGGATTTGTTTGATCTGGACTATTTCGAGGCAGATTTTGCCTACACAGTAGATGGTGATTACGAGGGCGAGGTGGCCTATGAAAACTTTAATGCCGCAAGCGCTGAATTTACCATAAAGGGCGTCAACGTGCATCCGGGAGAAGCAAAGGACATTATGGTCAATGCTGCTTTGGTTGGCTGCGAAATTGCCGCAGCGCTGCCTGCAAACGAGACTCCTGCCACAACTGAGGGCAGAGAGGGCTTTTACCATCTGTGTGATATGAGCGGTGATGTAGCATCAGCCCATCTGTCATATATTGTGCGCGACCACGACAAGGCTCTTTTTGCTAAAAGACTTGATACTCTCCGCTCTCTTGAGATAGAGATGAACAAAAAATATGGTGAGGGCACTGTTTCTTTGGCTATCACCCACTCCTACGAGAATATGCTTTCAATCATAATGGACAACATGTACATTATCGACCTGGCTAAGGCTGCTATAGAGGAAAACGGTCTAAAGCCGCTATCACGCCCGGTTCGCGGCGGTACAGACGGCGCACGTTTATCCTTCATGGGACTTCCTTGTCCAAACCTCGGTACCGGCGGCTACGGCTTCCACGGCCCATTTGAGCACATATCAGTGGAAGGCATGGAGACTGCGGTTAATATAATCAAATCAATTGTGAAGCATGTGCTGATGCTGGCTGACGCATAATTTCGTGCCGGTCAATTACTGTTCACAACTAACAGTGTGACTAGCCACGGCCACGTTACTGTTCACTACTAACAGTGTAACCGGTAATCCGACTACGCTTTAGTGTAAACAATAGCTGATTTATGTATTGACTTATCTGACAATTCTGCTATAATGATGGCAACCAATTGTTTTTCGTTTATTTTCGAACGAATAATTACAGCTTTTTTTGAAACTGACGGATGTTTCGGAAGGGAGACCATATGATAGTACTTGCAGCACTTATCATTTTAGCAGTTGTTGGTGGAATATTTGTAAATTATCTTCGCAGAAATCAGAATGATATCGGCGGAGGAATGGGAAAGGATTACATGAAAGAGCATTGGGGAATCGATGACGACAAGTAATCAAAAATACCGGGCAACACATTTTGTGTCCCGGTATTTTTTATACAACCATCGTAACTATTCAGAACCACTGAGAACAAGAAAAGCTGATGCGTCATCAGAAAAGCCTGCCTTTGCTATCGTGAATTTGCAGGCTCCATGTTCACAGAGCGGCCCTTTATCTTCGCATTCTTCATAGCATTGAGCACTTCCTTGCCATACTCAGCGGGCACCTCAACAAATGTATACTTGTCGTACATGTCGATTGCACCGACAAGCCTGCCAGGCATGCCTGACTCGCCTGCAATGGCGCCTAAAATATCGCCCGGCTTTATCCTGTCCTTCTTTCCGACGTTGATAAACAGGCGCACCATACCATCCTCAGCTCCTGTATTGTGGAAATCATAGTCGTCCTTTGATTCAGCTGTGGATATCTCTGAAGCACCCATAGCCTGGTATAAAAATGCCGCCGCTATATCCATTGCCGTGTAATCTGACTCATTTATCTGATTCTCTATAATATCAATGACACTTGTGAGATTTTCCTCATCTATAATGGTGGAAATCTGGTCCATAATCTTTTCTGCCCTGATTTTGGCAACATCATCAGATGATGGAATTGGCTGTGCATAGATTTTTGTCTTGCAGTAGCGCTGTATGTCCTTAAGCTTATATACCTCCTTGCCCTTTACAAAGGAGAATGCCTTTCCACAGCGGCCTGCTCTTCCTGTACGACCGATTCTATGTACATAATACTCGTCATCCTGAGGCAGATCATAATTGAAAACAGCCTCCACATCATCCACATCGATTCCGCGCGCTGCGACATCAGTGGCAATAAGAATATCTGTCTTTCCGTTTCTGAAGTTCTTCATGACACGATCTCTCTGCACCTGCTTCATATCGCCATGAAGTCCCTCTGCACTGTAGCCGCGTCCGCAAAGCTCATATGCCAGCTCGTCCACCATCTTCTTGGTGTTGCAGAACACAAGCGAGAGCTTTGGATTATAGTAATCCAACAGTCTTGTGAGTACATCTATCTTGTCCTTGCGCTTCACATCATAGTAATACTGGTCGATATTTGCGACTGTCAGCTCTTTTTTCACAATCTTGATATTGATAGCATCATGCTGATATTTTCTTGTAATTTCCAAAATAGGCTTTGGCATTGTTGCCGAGAAGAGTACTGTCTGATGCTCCTGTGGCAGGTATTCGAGCACTGTCTCGATGTCCTCCCTAAAGCCCATGTTGAGCATCTCATCTGCCTCGTCGAGCACTATTGTCTTTACATGGTCAGGCCTGATTGTCTTTCTCCTGAGATGATCCATAAGACGCCCCGGGGTTCCGATAATAATCTGCACACCGCCCTTAAGTGCCTTAATCTGGCGGCTGATATCCTGTCCTCCGTATACCGGAAGTACCTTCACACCATGCATATATTTTGCAAGCTTCCTGATTTCATCTGCCACCTGGATGGCAAGTTCCCTTGTAGGAGAGAGGATGATAACCTGTGTCTTGTGACTTGATGCATCAACGCTCTCAAGCACCGGAATACCAAAGGCTGCTGTCTTTCCTGTTCCGGTCTGCGCCTGTCCGATTACATCCCTGCCCGAAAGCACTGCCGGGATTCCCTGAGCCTGTATTGGAGTTGCCTCCTCAAAGCCCATATCCTTGATGCCTCGCAAAATCTTAGGATTTAGTTCTAATTCGTCAAATCTGATTGTTTCCATATATTTTTTATATTTCCTTTCAAAAAATAAAGTGTGCATATTTTTATAACATGCACACTTTAACATATTTGTGAGATAATTACAAAATATTATTTCTTCTACAGCACCTCAATCTTTTCCTCTATCTCATCAAAGTACTTCCTAAGCATGAGGTAAGATGCCTTTTCCGACTTAAAAATACTGTCATACTGTTCCTCCCTCCTGTCCTCCTTTAGAGCATTCAGTGAGAAAAATCCACTTATTACTTCCCCTTTCTGGGGCCTGACGCTATCCGCGACAGCCGTACCGCGTGATGGCTGTGGATAATACAAGTCCCAGTACATTTATCCTAATGTATCTATTATAGCGTTTATTGGCTGTAATGTCGATTGTTTTTAATGATTTTTCAGACATAACACACCTTAATGTATTACGAGGCAGCACACCCATATAAATAAAGTGCCTTGCATAGATTGAGAAGCTGTATGTCATCCATCTGTACAGAACTTCTGATATAGGAATACGGGCTCACAACTCCATAACTGTTTCCGTTACCATTGGAAAATGTAATTATATAATCAGTTGATAGAAGTTTCGGCAAAATTGACTTTATTCTGATACAAAACAGCTCTCCATCAAGCTCAGCTGAAAAATCGTCACTGACAAGTCTGCCTGTTTTCTCATTAGTCACATCAATATTATATTTCTGCAGTATTTCATCAAGTGTAAGTGAGTTTTTATTAATGAAATACAGCTTCATATCAGTTCCGTTTCTACATACAAGTGATGAGCCTATATACTCCAAATCGTCATTATTCATTGACGCAATGTTTTCATCCACTGTCATTTTAAGGATTTCATCAATCGTTAAAGCCCCCACTGCATCATCTGTCAGCTCCCTATTCGCCAGATTAGATGTATCCACATTAAAATATAGCTGCGCATATGCTCCGTAATTTAAAAGAGCCGTTGCTATATTTTTTGACACAGAATCAGAATCTGTTTTGATTAAATCATTCAGATAATCAGCCGGCGCGAAGGCAAAACCATTGCTTTTTGTGCCATCACTCTTTATGACACTGATTTCAACCCTTTCAGCAAGCTTAGCAGGAATAGCCTCGTATGTGATTTTCTTTACCTTAGTATTATTATACTCCGTCGTCTCAAAAGCCGACAAAAGCCTATATGTACAGGTGCCATCCGGGTATACAAACTGAACCTTTGCCCCTGCATCTTCCATAATATCTGCCGAAAAAGCAGCATATAGATTAGCTTGTACCAGCGCTGTCAAATCTACAGAATAGCCCTCTGGCGTAAGCTCATTCTCAGACTCTGCATGCCTGGTTTCATCTGATGTAAATGCTTTAACACAGAAATTGCCATATGGATATACTCTGTACCTGCCACTGCTATAATACAGACTCTTTCCGTTTCCCCGGCTCACCTGTCTGTCCCAGAGGAGAGTGTCACCGGTTGTTATCTTTGTTGCCCGCTCATAATCCAGAGCACTCTTATCAACCGATACCACTACAGCAAAGTTACTTTCCGGCTTAAGATCCACCGGTTCTGCCAGCTCCACACTGTATATACCCGCAAAGGCTGTATTGCCTGTCGTTGTAGCCTGAGTCTGTTTCTCTCCACTTAACGGATCAGACGGATCCATAAGATCTGTATACACATCTATTGTATATCCTACATCCGCTATTCTGGTAAATGACAGCGACACCTCTCTCAGCTTCTCATACTCTCCATCAGCCTTCTTTGGTACCGTAAATACGTTCGCCAGCCTGTTGGTCAAATTAGTATTGTATACCTCAATCCCACCATCCAGCTGATAATTGTGGTCTAATCCGTCATCATCTGAGAAATCAAATACCCATGCCGTATCTAACAGTGATTCATTATCATACGACATCCAGAAATAGTCACAATATGTTCCCCAGCTGTTTCGCACGAGCCAGGCTCCATTATTTTCCGGTCTCATTGACTCAGGGAAATTCTCTTTTGAAAAATTATCATCCCATCCCACAAGCATCACCGCATGTCCTAAACCTCTTTTTGCAGTATCATAGTAGGTATAATGCCCGGCGCTGTCAAATGAATAAAACCTCATGGCACTGTCATTATGATAATACATCACACCGGCAGCGCCATGCTCCATAATATTAGCCTTCACCTCATCAGCATTTTCATGGATATTTATCTCATAAGCATTTTTCATATGAGCCTTACTGTAAGAGTATGCATATTTATCATCCAGACCGCTATTTAGTGTACTGTCAGCCTGAGCATATGGCACCACGGCCTCATCTACCGGACCTATCCACTGTGCCAGCCGCCTTGAACTGTATTCAAAATTGCCACCTCGTTGCAGGTATGAGAGTCCATTTTCATTATGGTATTTAGCCACATCCCCTACAGTACCGCCCAGCGGATCTGTCACAAAATTGTATGCAAAATACGCAAGCTGCAACTCACTGAAGTCTACATTCTTATCCACGGTTCCATCGTTTATCAAGTCATACTCCGCAAGCCCCATACTGGCAAATGACCAGCAGGTACCATATGGATTCTGGTCTCGAGTCTGTGGATACATGGTATCAAACACCGAAGCATCATCCGGAAAAGCCAAAGGTAGTTCTGCAAAGGTTGAAATGCCCGAGTCATATACAGGAGTATTGCTGTCCAGCTCACTCTCTATATATCCTCCATGATATGACTGCAACAGATTTTCCGTTGCTGCCACCGGTGTGGTTGATATAAGAAATGCCGTCACTATGACTAAACCTGTCATTCTTGTCAGATGTCTTTTAAATGCCATTTACCTTCCTCGCCATCTCAGAATACATATACAACGCATTCATCAGATTCTTTAATTCCTTTGATGAGTCTTTACTGTTTGCAACACTGTATGCATAGCTTAATGGGCCATAATCAAGCTCTATGGTCTGTGAGTTGTCCATACCTGTAACCCTGCATACATAGTTCTTATTCAGGCTGCATGCCGTTATTCCGCTTATATCTACACAGTATACCCCGCCGTCTGAAACCTTTTTCGGTATCAAACTGACCTCATAGCCTTCTGTATCTATATAGTTGAACTTATAATTATTAATATCACTGCCATTATCTAAAATAAAATAATGTCTTACCGTCATCTCAGACTTACATATCAGGGAGCTTCCGTAATATGTCAGTCCATCAATCGCACCATTTGCACTATCTGCTTTAATAACAGCCTTATATGCATCAAAATCAGCCGCTGCTACAGCTTTATCGGTATCGCTTAAGATAGCGTTTGCCGGCTTGTCAGTGTTATATTTAAAGAAAGTCTGCGCTGCTGTTCCGTAGTTTAAGAGTGCCTTCACGAGCTTAACTGTTTCTGCCGTATACTCGTTTGATTTTGACAGAAGCTCGCTTGCATATTCCTTTACACTGTAGGAAAACTCTTCCTTAGTATTGTTATCAATCACTATTCTTGTCTCGATGGTATCAGACATCTGTGCCGCATTCACCGGACATGAGAACTTGTATAAGGTTTTACCGTTCTCATTTACCTCAGCGGCGTCACTCACATTAAGCTTATATGTCTGACCACCGATTTTAAATTCCAGATAAGCATCATGCTCAAACACAGAATCAGACATTTCCATGTAATAGTTTACATCGATGTTGTCTTTAAGGGTTATGCTTCTGCCATACAAGCTGACTGCAGGACTCTCCGAAGCGTATTCGGCTGTAAATGTAAAGCTATTTGCGCTTCCTGTTGCATTTAATGTTACCGCTGCTTTGTCTGTAGTCCATGTCATTTGATTTATCGCATACGCTATAATACCATTTTGAATACCTGAAATACTCGGTGGATAAGAAGCATTGTCCGCTGCTATTTCAAACTCTTTCTTTCCTGCGTCCAGATTTTTCTGAATCCTGTCTGCATAAGCTTTTGCCCACTTTGAAGCATCTCCTGCCCTGACAAAATAATTGTCGGCAAGGCTTGTTGAACGCGTTTTATAATCATCTGTGGTATAAATTTTGCTATGTCCCGGATGTGCTATGGCCATCAGCTCATCCGTCAGCCCAAAATACAAATGTCTCTGATCAAAGCTATACCAATTATCGCTGCTGTCATCCCAGGTGCAGTCCGTCTGATACCACTGTCCGTCCAGCTTCATGGCATTCCAGGTGTGTCCATCATAGGTATCCCTTGTCTCGCTGTTTTCTATTCCTGCTGCAGTAAGGAGCTTTGCATATGCACTCTCATACGACTGACAGGTGCCAAGCCCTCTGGTCAGTGCACTCTCAGCTGAAGACCATTTCAGGGTTTTATCATACTCAAGCTGGTCAAGCAGCCAGTCATGCAGCCACAGAGCTTTTTCATACTCTGAGCCATCAGTCTTGCTGTTGCACTCAGCTACTGCAGACTTGACAATCGAGTCAACACTCGGGTATTTATCATCCGATACACTTATATTGAAATTCACTCGCAAGTAATTTATCCCTGCTGTTTTATCCATCACATAAAACCTAAAGTTATAGGTACCGGTAGCAGTCATGGTAAATGTATAATCGTTTGAAGCACACTCTGATGTATAATTCATCCACTCACCGCGGCTTGGATCCGCTACTGATTCGAATGCCCATTGATTTGGGTCCGAATAGCTCGGTGCATCCATTCTGAATTTATAGTTTCCTGAGCCGCCTGTTGCAGAAATATGGAATATGGTCGGCTGTCCCAGTACAGGATCATTCCATTCTGCTTTTAATGTCACAGCACCTGACGTGGCCACCTCGCTATGTGCATATGTAGTTTCTACGGAATCGTTGCTGTCATCCGACTCATCCCATGATTTTTCAGTCATAGGATACTGCGCGTTAAACTCAGCAGACGTATAATCCAGATAACGACTGCCTGCCACTGGCCACGATTCACGGGTATGATCTCTAAAATCAGCTTCTGATTTCAACAGAAACTCATTATATGTGGCCACATCCTGTCCATCCCAGGTACAATCCACATTATAGTATTTGCTGCCGAGTCGCACTATATTCCACGCATGTGGTCCTCCATTTCCGGTACCACTGATAATTCTGACCGACAGCCCTGCTTCCTTGCACATTCTGTAGAAAAGCACAGCATATCCCTGACAGACAGCTTTTCCGGTGCAAAGAGCGCCATAAGCTGTATATATCTGTTCCTCGGTTGAATTGTAGGCATAATCGACATGATTGCAGATATAATCATGAATCTTTGTAATCTTTTTGGCTTCACTCAGACCATTAAGCTGCAGTGTTGTCATTGCCTCAGCCACAGCCGCTGTCAGCTTCGCTTCCTGCTCTGCATCAGAATGATATAACATAGTATATTGTATATATCCTGCCTTACTGTTGTATGAAAGCTGACAGCCTCCAAACCCGTATATGAGTGCATCCCCCTCCTGTCCGGTAGAGCTTTCGTCGCACTTCATTGCATCATATAATAAATCCCAATATAGCCCATCTTTGTGAGAATCAAACCAGGATGCAGGGAAATTCATGGTTATTTCCGTTTCTCTGCTAACCATCTGCTTTCTGAGGTATGAAACTGCACTGTCATAATCCGAAAAATACTGTCCTGTGGATGCACCAAATAGCGGCTCATCGTTTGAGGAGTCAAGCTTTTTCTTTAAATCATCAATACTGATAACATCCTCATACAGCGGATTTACCATGTAGATAATACTTTCATCCGATTTATCAACCTCAGACCGGTTGCTTTCAGATTGGTTGCTCGAAGCTTCAACACCTTCCTTTGTCCGGACTTCACTTGCTGCCACAATAGTTGATGGAACCATTGTAATCAGCATAATAAGTGTTAAAATAAGGCTAATTATTCTTTTGTGCATACATAATCCTCCCGGCATGTTCTATTGTTAATAAATACTCTATCACACAATGTAAAACTACATGATAACCTATTAATTAATCTATCGGTATAATCGGAAGCTCTATCACTCCGTTATCTGATTTATTATTATCATCGCTGTCGGTTCCTGAATTGTCACTGTTTGAGTCACTGTTTCCGGAACCATTAGTGTCTGTATTGTCTGTTACAGAATTATTATCTTTGTTACTATCAGATTTAGTACTATTTTTATTATCGGATTTAGTATCGGTTTTATTTACATCATCTGTAGCCGTCGATTCATCGTTTTTCATGATATCTGTCTCATATGTATCTTTTGAAGAATTATCCTTGTTTACATCTGATAAACTCTTTGAATCTGTCGAGCTGCTGTCAGATTTCTTTTTATCGCTAGTTTTATCTTTTTTTGAATCTGCTGCCTTCTTAGACGCATCATCAGTATCTGCCGCCTCTGTATCAGATTCTGTATCCATAGCTGACACTGCCTCTGTGGCTGTTAACGAGTCGATTTTCTTTTTTTCATCGGCTCCCAAATTCTTTGTAGAGAGTGCTGATACTGTAATTACAGTATCAGCACTCTCTACAAAGA
>ERZ1027194.1608-NODE-1608-length-9942-cov-5.739456_pt1 | contig 9942 bp, 10 predicted proteins | sample MGYA00519246_ERZ1027194 | MGnify/ENA primary metagenome ERZ1027194 (study PRJEB26926, sample SAMN06164505) | human gut metagenome | biome: ENVO:00009003; feature: ENVO:2100002; material: ENVO:00002003 | host: Homo sapiens | place: USA | collected 2012 ...
GATCGGTCTCGTGGGCTCGGAGATGTGTATAAGAGACAGATCTTACTCCCTGATTATGCGGAATGAGGCGTCCTCGTTGAAAAGAATGATCGCGGAGGCCCTGCCCGTGGGCTTGCCTTCGTAGCGGGGGCTCACGACCAGATCGACCCCGTCGAGGATCTCGCGTGCGACCTCTGGGAGTTTCGCCGGCGCCGGCTCGCCCGTCAGGTTGGCCGAGGTCGAGACGATCGGCCGTCCCAGCCGCGCGAGCATCCCCTGGCAGAAGGCATGGTCGGGCACCCGTACCCCGAGGGTTCCCTCCTCGGGAATCAGGTTGGGAGCCAGCCCGGCGGCCCCGGGAAGGATGAGCGTCAGCGGGCTCGAGGCCATCTCCATCACCTCGAAAGCCACGCCGGGCGCCCGGTGGACGTAACGCACCACCATATCGGCCGACTGGCACAGCACGAGCATGGATTTCTTGTTCTGGCTGCGTTTGAGCGTATAGATGCGCTCGACAGCCTCGGCGTTGGCGGCGTCGCAGCCGATGCCCCACACCGTGTCGGTGGGGTAGAGGATCAGTCCGCCGTTGCGGAGCACGCGGACGGCCTCTTCGATTGCCTGTTGCATGGTCATTCCTTTACGGGCAGCACCTCGATCCAGTAGTCGTCGGGATCGTGGATGAAGTAGAGCCCCATTTCGTGATTTTCATAGCAGATCCATCCCCGTTCCCGGTGGTAGGCCCGGATGCGGTCGTAGTCCCCTGCGACGCGCACGCAAAGGTGGCTTTCGTTTTCGCCGAGCTCGTAGGCCTGCGTGTGGTCGCGCAGCCAGGTCAGCTCCAGGCGGAAAGGGGTCTGCCCGTCGCCCAGATAAACCAGGACGAAGGAGCTGTCGTCGGCAGTCTTGCGGCTCAGTTCCCGCAGCCCGAGGGCTTCGTCGTAGAAACGCAGGCTGCGGTCGAGGTCGGTGACATTGACGTTGAAATGGTCGAATCTGCCTTTGATCTGCATGGCCGGATGGATTTGATGCGTGCAAAATTACACAAAAATTGTGAAATATAAGAACGCTTTTCCTATCTTTGTAGCGTGCGGTCTGTGAGGGCCGACGACATACAAGGCATAAAAGCGCATCGGCTTTTTTCTTACCGTTGGAAATTGGACACTTTCAAGTCAAGTAAGGAACAAAGGTTGGTGCTCTCGCTGTTTTTCAGCGTGAGCATAATCCTGAATTCTACTTGGCGGGTCGTCCAATACCTCAACGGTGAATCGGGAAATTGTTCACGCTTTTTTGTCTTCGGGGGAAAGGAACCAACCCTTTAATAATTAAATATGAAGACAAAAAATTTACTTATCGCAGCGGCCTGTCTGGCGGCAGGCTGCGGTGGCGGCGGCGACGCCTGGCGAACCACGGATCTGACTTACATCCCCCTTGTGGCAGACGATCCGGAGGGAGGCGAATACACCGTTTATGTCGATACCCGTAACGGAAAGACGGGGGGAAACGTTCCGTGGGGCGGCTTGTTCTTCGACGGATACGCCATTGTCGAATCTGCCGACGGCATGAATTTTATCGACCGCAACTGGAATATGCTCGCAGAGACTTGTTTTCGCGACGTGACGATCTTCGACGACGGGGTTGCATGGGCCGTACGACCCGGTGGACCGTTGGAGGCGATCGACAGGCGCGGACGCCCGCTGTTCGAGCTCCGGCAGGCAGAAGCCGCCTGCGCTTTCCACGAAGGCCTGGCCGTTTTTACCGACGCGAAGGGTCTCTGGGGCGTTGTCGATAAGAAAGGCCGGGTGGTGGTCGAGCCCGTCTGGGCCGAAACGGGGCCGATGTACGTCGGCGGATTGATCCCCGTCAAAGAGGCCGGGACTGACCTGTGGGGAATCGCGGACACAAAAGGCGAACTGGTGGTCGCCTGCAAATACGAGGAAATCGGAACGACCGATTGCGAGGAGGGATTCCGGTTCAATTACGTTCAGGCGCTCCGCGAAGGGCGTATCCCGGTCTGCGACGCCTCCGGCAAATGGGGCGTGATCGACCGCAAGGGGAACCTACAGATCAATCCGCAGTTCGACGGAATAACGCTCGACGGTAAAAATTACCTCTTCTGCAAAGGGCGCAACTACGGGTGGTGTGACCGTGACGGAAAGTATCTGATCAATCCCCGGTACAGCGATGCCTGCCTTTTCGCAGAGAGCGACCTTGCCGCCGTCCGGGACGGCGACACCGACCGCTGGGGTTTCATCGATAAAAAGGGCGAATGGGCGATCGAGCCTCAGTTCCGTCAGGCCATGCAATTCCTGCCGTGCGGGGTGGCGCCTGTGCGCGACGCCGGCAGTCGGGATTGGGGCGCCGTGGACAAGCACGGAAAATACGTCGTCAATCCGCAGTTCCGCTCCATTTACGAATACGGTGCCGACGACCGGCTGCTCGTTTTCGACCAGTCGGGAAGCGTGGGCGTGATCGATGGCCGGGGCAAGTATATCGTAGCGCCCGATTACAGCAATGCCTCTGTCGGCCTGACACGGAATGTGTCGGGTATCGGCGGCCCATATAAGGCAGCAAGCGATTTCGTCGATACGGAAGCCCTCGCCGAGCTGATCGATGCGAAAATCCGCAGCCTGAAAGCCACCACCGCTGCAGGGCTTCAGGTAGCCTACGGGTTGAAAGAATCGCGTTTCCCGCGCAGCGGCGGCGATATGACCGTATATAACGCGGAGGAAACGCCGCTGGTGCATTGCAAAATCTGCGTCACGGGTCTCAACGCCTGGAGCCGTACATCCGACGGATGGTTCGGTTACAACTATACGTTCCTCCCCGACACGCCCGTGAAGAGTTATACCCTTACGGCGGAGTTCAGGGGCAAGGCATCGCGGTCTGTCGGGGGAGTCATGGAGGCGATGAAAAGGAAATATGCCTATGACCAAGAGCGGAGCGCGTTCGCTATTCCCGGTTATGCCCAGGTGCTCGCCTTTCCCGTTGCCAACGGCGGGATTGTTTTTCACGTCAAAACCGAATAACCGACCGGACGCTGAATAAATACCAAATGATTTATCCATAGACAATATGAAAAAAACGATTTTATGCCTGCTGTGCCTGCTGTGGGGCATGGCTGCCGGAGCGCAGGAAAATTTAGTGCGCGGGAAGCGCTATTACGAAAACAGGAATTACGCCGCCGCACTTCCGCTGTTGCAGGATGCGGCCAAAGAGGGGTATGGCGAAGCTTGTTACCTGCTCGGCAGGATGTACGATTTCGGGCTGGGTGTCGAACAGAACTATCCGATTGCCCTGCGCATGTTTCAGCGCGGACTGGAATACGGATACGAACTGGGCGAATCCGAATTGGGCGGACTGTACGAGTGGGGCGACGGATGCACCGCCGACGCGCAGAAGGCTTTCGATTACTACCAGCGATCGCATGCCCGGGGCGTTTTGTCCGGCACTTTCAATCTGGCTCGGTGTTATTATTACGGAAAGGGTGTTGCCGAGGATAATGAAAAGGCCTTCGGGATGCTGCATGCCCTGGTCCGGAACGATGAGTTCAGATTCGACCTTACGGGCTATTACCGTCTTGCCTGTCGGATTCTGGGGGAGTGCTACCACAAAGGATTCGGCACGGAGGTGAATCTGAAGGAGGCGGTGCGCAATTACTTTTACAGCAAATCCCCGGATTGCCTCTATCTGGCAGCCCGGTTGGTGCATGACAACCGGCTGCCCGCTATGGGATACGAATACAGCATCAAGAATCTTATGGACGAGGCGATGGCCGGTGGCCTGGACGATGTACAGGCCTGCTACGATTATGCGGCATGGGCCAGCGAAGCGAATCCCGATTGGAGTCTGGCCGGGATCGGAGCTGAAAGCCGCGATGCCGTTGCGCTGTTCGGCTACCTGTCGAAAGCGGCCGAAGCGGGTTACGGCCCTGCACAGAAACTGCTCGGCGACTGGTATAGCCAGGGTCGGGGGACGCCGGTCAACCGATTGAAAGCGAAGGAGTGGTACGCCCGTGCGAAAGCGAACGGCGAACAGGTGCCGGAAAAGTAGGCGTTGGCCGTCGGTATGAATCCGTCCCGTTCGGGGCGGATTTTTTATATCCGGGCCCGGCGATCATTTTCTTGGCGGGAGGCGGTTTTTAGCCGTGAATTTTATACCTTTGCAACACGAACGAAAAACAAGTAAAAAGCATAACCAATGGGAAGAGCCTTTGAATACCGCAAAGCACGCAAGATGAAACGCTGGGGTCATATGGCCCGCACCTTCACCCGGCTGGGCCGCGAGATCGAAATCGCCGTCAAGGCCGGAGGTTCCGACCCCTCGGGCAATACGCGCCTTAGGGTCCTGATCCAGAACGCGAAGGCGGAGAATATGCCCAAGGAGAACGTCGAACGGGCCATCAAGCGGGCCACCGAGAAGGACGCCGCCGACTACAAGGAGGTGATCTACGAAGGATACGGCCCCCACGGTGTCGCCGTGATGGTGGAGACCGCCACCGACAACACCAACCGCACGGTGGCCAACGTGCGCATGTACTTCAATAAGTGCGGCGGCACGCTGGGCAACAGCGGCAGCGTGGGTTTCATGTTCGAGCACAAATGCACCTATAAGTTCGTCGCCCCCGCCGGCACGGACATGGAGGAGCTCGAACTGGAGATGATCGACCTGGGGGTGGACGAGTTCTATCCCGAGGAGGACGGCGTGACGGTCTATGCCCCCTACGAGTCGTTCGGCGCCCTGCAGAAATGGCTCGAGGACCGGGGGTACGAGATCGTCTCGGGCGAGTCGGTGCGTATCCCGACCGACACGAAGGAGCTCGACGCCGAGCAGCGCGAGGCGGTCGAGAAGCTCGTCGAGAAACTGGAAGAGGACGACGACGTGGTGAACGTCTATACCACGCTCAAGGAAGAGGAGGAGTAGCGGCTCGCTGCCGCATGCAGCGCCCCGGAACGGACAACCGTTCCGGGGCTTTTTTCTCTGTGCGGAGCGTGTCGGGGCGGCTGTTCCGAAAAGACGGCGGAATGGCACGAATGATGCAACGACAGGCGGCAGTGGGGTTCGTCCGTACCGCCGATCCGGTCGGGGGACTCCGGCAACCACGTATTACAAGAATCGTCCGCTTCCGAAAGGAACGGACATGAAACACTTAAAGTTCAAAAAACATGAAAAAACTCTACTTATCCGCTGCGGTGATCGCAGCTCTGCTGTTTTCGGGAGCCGTGCTGACCTCCTGCGACGACGACGATGACAAGACGCCCGACAACAATCCCAACACGATCACCTTCGAGAATGTGACCGCGGTCAAGAATTATGTGCAGAGCGGAACGTTCGACGCGGCCCAGCCCGGCGGCACCACGACGATCGTTTTCAACGCCGGCAAGGGTCAGACTTTGATGTTCGCCACCATGTACGGCTACTCCAACGACCTCTTTTTCGCTCCCGAGAATCCGGGCCTGAAGCTCTACAACGACGACGGGACGCCCCGCACGGGTGACGTGTCGGCTGCCGTGCAGCTCTGGGACAACGGTACGCGGGTCAATCAGAAGCCGGGTCCCGATGTGACCCATCCGGGGACGGCCGAAGTAGGCAACGTGACGCAGATCACCGACGGCCGCGATGTTGCAGGCAACACCTATCTGCCCGCATCGAGCCTGATGAAACTCACGCTCGCCTACGATGCCGTGAAGTCCGAGTTCACGTTGACCATCGCCAACATTTCGTCCGGTACGGCCAATGAGACGCCGTTCTCGGCGGGTGTGTGGGTCGTTTCCAACGTGCTCGACGGGGATCTGATCGTGGAGAAGCCGTTCTTCGAGAAGGATCAGAAATCCTCCACGCAGCTTACGGCGCTGGCCGAGAACGGCAACACCAAGCCTTACACCGACCTGATTACCCCGCAGACGGGCATCATCACCACGCTCTCGCCGGCTATCGTCGTCATCTATACGGGTGATACGAACCCCATCTACACGCTGGGTCAGAAAGACGCCCAGATCGGTCTGGCTGCCCTCGCGCAGCGCGGCGATCCCTCGCAGCTCGTGACCTCGCTGGGCAAACTGCCGCAGGTGAAGCACATCTACACCACGGGCGACGATATGGCCGACCCCGGGCAGAAGATGTACACGCAGTATGAGGCGGCCGAAGGCGACAAGCTGGCTTATGCCCTGATGTTCGGCTACTCCAACGACTGGTTCTATGCCAACGAAAGTGCGGTCAATCCGCTTTCGAGGGGCGACATCTCGAACAACGTCGTGCTGCTCGACGACGGCACCGCCGTGTCGCAGTATCCCGGCGCGGGCAACGCCCAGTTGATCTTCGGCGGCACGCTGATGCCCGAAGAGCAGCCGATCACCAAGGTGGGCGACACCTATCCGGTGCCCTCGCCCAAGAATGTCATCAAGGTGACCATCAACTAAGCTCCGCTGCGGACAACGAAAAAGGCCGCTCCCGTTTCGGGAGCGGCCTTTTTCGTTTCGGCCCGGATTACTTCGAGGAGGTCATGCGTTTCTCCTTGATGCGGGCTTTCTTGCCGGTCAGATCGCGCAGGTAGTAAATGCGTGCGCGGCGCACCACGCCGATCTTGTTCACTTCGATCTTCTCGATGTGCGGCGAGTAGAGCGGGAAAATACGCTCGACGCCCACGCCGTTGGAGACCTTGCGGATGGTGAACATCCTGGTTTTGCCGGTGCCCTTGAGCTGGATCACCACGCCGCGGAAACTCTGCAGGCGCTCCTTGTTTCCCTCGACGATCTTGTAGGTGACGGTGATCGTGTCGCCCGCCTTGAACGACGGAACGTCCGTCTTGGTCCAAAGCTGCTCGTTTACGAGCCGAATGAGTGCATCTTTGTTCATTGTTGCAACATTTGATATGAAAGCGCTCAACTTTACCGCTGTATCCCGCCTACCATGCGTTTCTGCACGCAATCCCGCCGGCCCTCTGCGGTTCCGGCTCCGGTGCGACACCCAATGTAAGAGGTTGTTTCGCTCCCTTTCGGGAGGGCAAAGGTACGAATAATTTCCTATTCCGCAAACGGGGCGGCGTAAATTTCGCCGCTCGCTCCGTGCCGCGCTGCGATTACGTATAAATACGGTTGCGCGACCGCTTTGTTTGCGCTATTTTTGCACGAAACACAACGATATGGCGACAGGACGAACGGCCGGAGACGGCATCCCCTCCCTGCCCGGGAGCGGGTACGGGGAATTTTTCGGCGAGCTGACGGCGCTTGCCCGGCGCATGCCCGTGGACGAGGGGCTGGGTGCGGCGATCCGCGACCGCACGCTCGCTTTTCTGCAGGGTCGCACATTGGGGTTCGACACCTACAGCGAGCTCACGTACGTGCGCAACTATGTCGGACGGGATGCGGCCACCGGCTTCGAGGCGCTGGTGATGAGCTGGAGCCGGGGCAACGTGACCTCCGTGCACGGTCATCCCCAACTGGCATGTTACTGCTTCGCCGACGGGGATTTCCTCGTCGAAACCTTCGAGGCCGTCGGCGGGGATCTGGTCCGTCCGTCGGGCTGCCGGCGGGTTGCGGGAGGGTGCGGATTCTATGCCGTCGGGCTGCCGGGGCGCTTCGACAACCACATCCACCGCATCACCTGCCTGAGCGAGCGGGGCCACAGCCTGCACGTCTATTCGGACGATGCGCTCAAAGGGCTGAAATATCGGGTGGCCGAAGAAAAAACAGGCTGTGCGGCAGGCGGGCTGTGACGGGGCTCGCGATAATTTTCGTATATTTGCGGGTAAATAACGGAGCATGAAAAAGGAAAAGCTGATCTTCGTCACCAACGACGACGGATACGACTCCAAGGGGCTGCGCGCGGCCGTTGAGGTGGCCCGCCGTTTCGGTCACGTCATCGCGATCGCCCCCGAGCGGATGCAGAGCGGCATGAGCCAGGCGATCACCATTTACAACCCCCTTTATCTGAGGGAGGTGTCGGTGAGCGACGACGTGGAGATCTATGCCCTTTCCGGCACCCCGGTGGACTGCGTGAAGATGGCTTTCGACCATTTTCTGAAGGGCCGCCGGGTCGATCTGGCCATTTCGGGCATCAACCACGGCTCCAACTCCGCCGTCAATGTCCTCTATTCGGGGACGATGGGGGCGGCCATCGAGTGCAGCTTCTACGACTGCCCGTCTGTCGGGCTATCGCTCGACGATCACGACCTGGATGCCGACTTCGAGGCTGCGATCCTTTACGGCGAACGGATCGTCAGGTCGGTGCTGGAGTCCCGAATTCCCCTGCCGCTCTGCCTGAACGTGAACGTGCCGGTCGGCAAGCCGGACGAGATCCGGGGGGTGCGCGTCTGCCGCCAGAACGCGGGCTCCTGGCGCGAGGAGTTCTTCTGCCACCACGACCCGCGCGGCCGGGAATACTTCTGGCTCACGGGCGCCTTCGTCAATGCCGAGCCCGAGGCGACCGACACCGACGAATGGGCTCTCGGCCACGGTTACGTCTCGGTCGTGCCCGTGCAGGTGGATCTGACCGCCTACCGGCAGATGCCGGCGCTCGAGGCGGCCCTCGGGCCGTTGGGGGATACGAAGTGAAATAACCGCATAAGACCATGTTGATCAAGTTCCTGCTCGTGGTGGCCATCGTCATCCAGACCGTCGCCACCGTTTACGCCATCCGCCTGGTGCGGACGACCAAGTACAACTCGGTGTGGATTCTCTTCATGATCGGTTTCACGCTGCTCTCCGTCGAGCGGGTCATCCAGCTTGTCCGGGCCAGCGGGCAGGAGTTGCCCTACGAGGTCTTCATCTGGCTCGGCTTCATCATTTCGATCAGCCTTTCGATCGGGGTGATGTACGCGCACAAGCTCTTCAAGTACATCGACCGCCTGAACCGCCAGCGGCAGCTGCTCAACAAACGCATCCTCACGGCTGTGCTCCGCTCGGAGGAGAAGTCGCGGTCGCGTTTCTCGAAGGAGCTGCACGACGGCCTGGGGCCGCTGCTCTCGTCGGCCAAGATGTCGCTGTCGGCCCTCGCGGGTGAGCGGCGCGAGGAGGAGCGGGGCGAGATCATCGCCAACACGACCTATGTGATCGACGAGGCGATCCGTTCGCTGCGGGAGATATCGAACAACCTTTCGCCCCATGTGCTCAACGACTTCGGGCTCGCCCGCGGGGTGCAGAACTTCGTCAATAAGACGGTGGCCATCCATCCGCTCAGGATCCGGTTCACGACCAACCTGCGCACGGAGCGGTTCGACACGGATATCGAGGTGATCCTCTACCGGGTCATCTGCGAGCTGATTAACAATTCGCTCAAACATTCGGGCTGTTCGCAGATCAACCTATCGCTCGCCCTGCGCAGCGGGGTGCTCACGCTCGACTACTCCGACGACGGGCGCGGGTTCAATCCGCAGGCCATGCTCGACTGCGGGATGGGGCTCTCCAACATCGCTTCGCGGATCAACTCCCTGAACGGGACGTTCGACATCGCCAGCTCCAAAGACCGCGGAATGCGCGTGGGCATCCGGGTGAACACCCAGACGCCGCCGGCCGCAAAACGGGAACGGCGATGAGCGACTGCCGGATCATCCTGGTGGATGACCACACGCTCTTCAGGGGCGGACTGCGGGGGCTGCTCGACCGCTATGAGGGGTTTCGCGTCGTGGGGGAGGCGGGCAGCGGAGAGGAGCTGCTCGAGCGGATTGGGGAGTGGCAGGCCGACGTGGTGTTCATGGATATCGCGATGCCCGGCATGGGGGGCGCCGAGGCCACGCAACGGCTGCTCGCCCTGCGACCCCAATGGCGGGTCATCACGCTCTCGATGTTCGGAGACGAGCACTACTATCAGCGCATGGTCGAGGCGGGAGCCCGGGGGTTTCTGCTCAAGGATTCGCCGTTCGACGAGGTGGTCCGGGCCGTGGAGACGGTGCACGGCGGTGGCACCTATTTCAGCGAGCCGCTGCTCGGATCGCTGACCGGCCGCATGTGCCTGTCTCTTATACACATC
>ERZ1027194.1623-NODE-1623-length-9883-cov-4.997456_pt1 | contig 9883 bp, 9 predicted proteins | sample MGYA00519246_ERZ1027194 | MGnify/ENA primary metagenome ERZ1027194 (study PRJEB26926, sample SAMN06164505) | human gut metagenome | biome: ENVO:00009003; feature: ENVO:2100002; material: ENVO:00002003 | host: Homo sapiens | place: USA | collected 2012 ...
TTAAGTCGTCGGCAGCGTCAGATGTGTATAAGAGACAGAGTACATGTCCTCTGCTTCGACGGACTCGGGGCCATAGGTCTCCATGATCGTGCGCGAGGCGTCGAGGCAGATGTTGAGCAGGTCGGTGCGGTCGTCGCGCCCCATGTTGAACTGGGCCAGCGCAGCCTTGGCGAACTCCAGCACGGCCGTGTTGCCCGCCGGGGTATAGCGCAGGGCGTCGTAATCGCCCCGCATCCGGATCAGCGAGGGGATGGCCTGGAATCGGTCCGCCCGCTGTTTGTCCGTCTTGCGCAGTTTGCGGATATCGTCCGGTGAGAGGATGTCGGCATAGCGGTCGTTGAGGTATCGCTCCTGCGGCAGCAGCGTCGTCCAGCGCTCCATGCGGTAGTTCAGGGCGAACTTTTCGCGGTTGCGTTTACGCACCCACTCGGGCAGTGCGGGCGCATAGCAGGAGGAGGTGGCCCACTGGCAGCCGACGCTGTCCATCCAGAACACGTTGCCGCCGCGACCGTTCAGAACCACGGCCGACACCGGGTCGAGCGCTACGGTCGCCGTACGGCTCTCCGGCCGGTAATCGAGCAGGGTTTCCGTGAGGGTCGGAGCCACCAGGTTGCAGGGGGACCAGCCGCCGCCATCGCCGTGATGGTAGTCCAGGCACCGGACGGTCTTGTCCTCCAGCAGCCGCACGGTACTGTTGTCCACATAGTCGTTCCAGACGGTGCCGACTACTCCGTGTGTCGAAGGCATGGCGCCCGTCGAGAGGGTTGCAAGCGAGACAGGGGTGGTGGTTTGCTGGCAGTCATACCGGCTTTGCGTGTAGCGAACCCCATCGTCGGCCAGACGGCGGAAGCCCCCCTCCCCGAAATTGGGCATGTAACGGTCGAGGTCGTCGGCCCGCATCGAGCTGACGACGATCTGCACGACAAGACGGGGCGGTTCGGCGGCCTGTGTGCCGCCGCAGAGGGAGAGGAGGAGTAGGAGGAGCGCTATGCGGAATCTCATGGTTGCGGTTGTCGGTTTGAACCGCCAAAGTTACGAATAAATTTGCAAACACCGGAGGAAATACGCCTTTTCCTCGTGCAGATCGATGGGGGCGAGCGCCTCGATTTCCGCGAGCATCCTGCGGCAGCACGCCGCGAACTCCCCGCCCTCGGGGTGCAGGGGGCGGTGGCGCGCAGTACTTACGACCGCCTCGATGCGGGGCAGCAGTCCGCGGGCTTCGGGGCTCAGGGCCGCCTCTGCGAATTTCTCCCAAATATAGGCGGCGGCCTGTGCCGAGGGATGTACCAGGTCGTCGCCGTAGAAGCGGTAGTCGCGCAGGTCGTCCAGGAGGATTTCATAGGCCGGAAAATAGCGGACTGTCGGGAAAGCCCCTGCAATCCGTTCGGCGGCCAGACGCAGCACGGATTTGCTCAGGGAGTTGCCCTCCAGTCCGTCGGCCAGATGGCGCACGGGACTGACCGTGAGGACGACCCGCTTGCCGGCCAGCGGCCCTGCGAGCAGTTCCGACCATTCGGCGGCGATCTCCTCCGGTTCGAGCAGCCGGCGCCGGAAAAGGGCCTGAGGCTGCCGGTGGCAGTTGGCGACCGCGTCGCCCGTATCCGTGCGTTCGTACACCCACGCCGTGCCGAATGTTGCCATCACGTATTCGCTGCGCAGGAGCGCCGCATGTCCGGCCTGCGACGCGACGTTCATCGCCTGCAACGCCGTCTCGGGCGACGGGCCGGAAAAGGAGCCGTGGAAATCGTAGTGGAACCACAGCCCGTGGGATGGGTGCAGCTCGCAGCGCCGCACTTCCTCTCCTGCGGCGAAGCGTCGGAGCGTGCGGGCGATCGAGAGCGGGTTGAACAGCACACCTGTGGGATTGGCCGTGACGAGGAACCGGGCTCCGGCCAGACGCGAAGCGATCGTCTCCGCGAAACAGGAGCCCAGCGAGAGGATCGGCGTGCGATGGCCGATGGGCGGATCGAAAGGGCGGATGCGGATTTCCGTGCGGAATTTCATGCGGTAAAATTACGAATTATCCCCGGCCTTCCGTCCCGCACGGCGAAAAAATCGTACTTTTGCATTATGATACGCAAAGCCTGCTGCAAAATCAACCTCGGACTCGACGTCGTGCGCCGCCGTGAGGACGGCTACCACGACCTCGAAACCCTTCTCCTTCCCGTCGTCGGTTTGTACGACACGGTGGAGGCCGTCCCGTGCGGGGGAGCGGAAGCGGAGCTTTTAACGCGCGGCATCGCGGTGGATTGCCCTCCCGCGGAGAACCTCTGCCTCAAGGCATGGCGGCTGATGCGCCGGCTGTATGGCGTGGATGCCGTGCGGATCACCCTCGATAAGCGGGTGCCTTTCGGTGCGGGGCTGGGGGGCGGCTCGTCGGACGCGACGGCGGTTTTGCTGCTGTTGGACGAATTGTTCGGCCTGCGGCTGCCGGAGGAGCGGCTGATCGGGCTGGCAGCCGAACTGGGGAGCGACACGGCCTTTTTCGTGCGCGGCACGCCGCAGCTCTGCACGGGGCGGGGCGATGTGATGACCCCCTTTGCGTTGGATTTGAGCGGTTACCGGCTCCTGATCGTAAAGCCCGAACAGGGGATTTCGACCCGCGAAGCCTACCGGGGCGTGCGGCCTCGGGTGCCGGAGATGCCGCTTGCTGACCGGCTGCGCCGTCCCGTCGGCGCATGGCAGGGGGTTGTAACCAACGATTTCGAGCCCTCCGTGTTCGCCGCCTGTCCGCAGGTGGAGGCAATCCGGGATCGGCTGCTTTCGGCCGGAGCGGTATATGCCGCGATGTCGGGCTCGGGTTCAGCGGTGTTCGGCCTGTTCGACCGCTCTGCCGATCTGCCCCGATTCCCCGGGTTGTTCACCCATGCGGAGCTGCTCGGGAGTTTCGTCCCATAACCGCCGTATGGTATCCGCGGCATCCGCGGCACGAATTATCGGGCGGGCCATATATGCGATTCGCCCCTGTTGCGGTCGGCTGGAACAGGGGCGAATGTTATGCAAGGGCTCACCGGACAGCCGGCGGCCGGTGTCAGCACCCGGCAGGAATTTTATCGATGCGGCGTTGGTGACGTCCTCCCTCGAATTCGGATTCGAAGTAAGCCTCCAGCAGCGCCACGGCTTCGTCGTTGGTGATGAAGCGGGCGGGCAGCACGATGACGTTGGCGTTGTTGTGCTGCCGGATCAGGCGGGCGATCTCGGGAATCCACGCAAGGCCCGCGCGAATCCCCTGGTGCTTGTTCAGGGTGATGGTCATGCCCTCGCCGGAGCCGCAGAGAGCCACCCCCTCGGTGAGTTCGCCGCTCTCGATGGCCCTGGCCAGCGGATGGGCGTAGTCGGGGTAATCGACGCTCTCGGGTGAATCAGTGCCGAAATCGAGTACTTCGTACCCCCTCGAGCCGAGGTAGCCGATCAGAAACTCTTTCATCTCGTAGCCTGCGTGGTCGCTGGCGATGCCTATTTTCTTGCTCATGTGCTTATGGTTTTGTCGTTTTCTTTCGTTCCGGTTGCGCTGCGAACGATTCCCGCAACCGCGAAAACCGCGCCATGCCGGTCTGTCGCGGACAAAAACCGGCGGGGTGCACGGCGGTTATTTCGCCGCCCGCTTGCGGGCGTTTTCGTCGAGCAGGATTTTCCGCAGCCGCATGGCATGGGGCGTCACCTCGACGTATTCGTCGGCCTTGATGTATTCGAGCGCCTCTTCGAGCGAGAAGATGCGCGGCGGGGCGATGGAGGCCTTGTCGTCCGAGCCCGACGCGCGCATGTTAGTGAGCTGCTTGGACTTGGTGACATTGACCGTGATGTCGTTCGAGCGCGTGTGCTCGCCGATCACCTGCCCGCAGTAAACCTGCTCCATCGGGGCGATGAAGAAGCGTCCCCGGTCCTGCAGCTTGTCGATCGAGTAGGCATAGGCCGTGCCTGTCTCGCCGGAGATGATCGAGCCGTTGGTACGCATCTCGATCTCTCCGACCCAGGGCTCGAAGTCCTTGAGCCGGTGGGCCATGATCGCTTCACCGGCCGTGGCGGTCAGCATGTTGGAGCGCAGTCCGATGATGCCCCGCGAGGGGATGGTGAACTCCAGGCGGGTGCGGCCGCCGGTGCTCTCCATGTTGGTCAGGGTCCCCTTGCGGCGGGTGGTCATTTCGATCACCGTCCCGGTGTATTCCTCCGGGCAGTCCACGGTCATCTCCTCGATCGGCTCGCACGACTTGCCGTCGATCTGCTTGACAATGACCTTGGGCTGGCCGACCTGCAATTCGTAACCTTCGCGGCGCATGGTTTCGATGAGCACCGAGAGGTGCAGCACGCCGCGGCCGAATACCACGAAGCTATCGGCGTTCTGCCCCGGCTCGACCCGCAGGGCGAGGTTTTTCTCCAGCTCGCGGTCGAGGCGCTCCTTGATATGGCGCGAGGTGACGTACTTGCCGTCTTTTCCGAAGAAGGGCGAGTTGTTGATGGTGAAGAGCATCGACATGGTGGGTTCGTCGATGGCGATGGGGGGCAGCGGTTCGGGGTTTTCGTAGTCGCAGATCGTGTCGCCGATCTCAAACCCTTCGATGCCCACCAGGGCGCAGATTTCGCCGCATTCGACCTGCTCCACCTTGCTTTTGCCCAGGCCGTCGAAGACCATCAGCTCGCGGATGCGCGTCTTCTGCTGCGTGGTCCCGTCGCGCTTGGCGAGCGTCACCTGCTGACCGGCCGAAAGGGTGCCGCGCGTAAGTTTTCCTACCGCGATCCGTCCGATGTATGGCGAATATTCGAGCGAGGTGATAAGCATTTGCGGCGTTCCTTCCACCACCGTCGGTTCGGGAATATCGTCGATTATGGCGTCGAGCAACGGGGCGATGGAGTCGGTCGGCTGGTTCCACACGTGGGACATCCAGCCCTGCTTGGCCGAGCCGTAAATGGTGCGGTAATCGAGCTGTTGCTCGGACGCTCCGAGCGAGAACATGAGGTCGAAAACCTGCTCGTTGACCACCTCCGGGCGGCAATTCGGCTTATCGACCTTGTTGATTACCACGATCGGTTTCTTGCCCAGCGCAAGGGCTTTCTGCAATACGAAACGGGTTTGGGGCATCGTCCCCTCGAAAGCATCGACCAGCAGCAGCACGCCGTCGCACATGTTGAGCACGCGCTCCACCTCGCCGCCGAAATCGGCGTGGCCCGGTGTGTCTATGATATTGATTTTATGACCCTTGTAAATTACGGAAACGTTTTTGGAGAGGATCGTGATTCCGCGCTCGCGCTCCAAATCGTTGTTGTCCAGAATGAGTTCGCCCGACTTGGCATTTTCCCGCAGCACATTGCCCTGAAGAATCATCTTATCGACCAATGTGGTCTTACCGTGATCGACGTGGGCAATGATCGCGATATTGCGTAATTTTTGCATGTAGTACGTATTAATCGCACAAAGGTAACAATTAATCGGGAAATGTGTTATTTTTGTTCAAATATTCCCTTAGACAAAGAGATGGATTCCGACCTGAAAGTCAAGCTCGAAAGCGAGATTTACATTGGCCGGGCCGGGGAGCTGCTCCCCGGCCTGCTGCCCTCCGGGCGCGTGGTGGCCCTGTCCGACGCCAACATCGACCGCCGCTACCGCAAGCTGCTCGGCGGCTACGAACACGTGCTCATCGGGACGGGCGAGACGGTCAAGACCCTTCACACGGCCGGTACGATCTACCGTCGTTTTATCGAGATGGGCGTCGATCGGGAGACCTTCGTGCTGGGAATCGGCGGGGGGATCGTTACCGACATGGCGGGTTTCGTGGCCGCGACCTACATGCGCGGCCTGCGGTGCGGCTTCGTCTCGACGACCCTGCTGGGGCAGGTCGATGCGTCGGTCGGGGGTAAGAACGGGGTGAATGTGGACGGCTATAAGAATATGGTCGGCACCTTTTCGCAGCCGCAGTTCGTGGTGTGCGACGTGTCGATGCTCGCTACGCTTCCCGACCGCGAATTCCGGGCCGGTCTGGCCGAAGCGGTCAAGGCGGGCGTCGTCGGCGACCCGGAGCTTTTCGCCCTGCTCGAGCAGGTGTCGTTCGAGCGGCTGCGCACGGACGAAGACCTGCTCGAAGAGGTCGTTGCGGCGGCCATCCGCGTCAAGACGGCCATCGTAGCCCGCGATGAGCGCGAGTCGGGCGAGCGGCGCAAGCTCAACCTGGGGCATACGCTGGGCCATGCCATCGAAAAGTGTTCGCCGCTGATGAACCACGGCGAAGCGGTGGCCGTGGGGATGGCGATGATCTCCCGTGCGGCCGTGCGGCTGGGGCTGCTTCCGTCGCAGGATGCAGCGCGTATTGCGACCCTGCTCGAACGCTTCGGCTTCGCGCTCGCCCCGCCCGTGGAGCTGCGCAAGCTGATGAAAGCCGTGCTCCGGGACAAGAAAGCGGCAGACGGCGTACTGAGGGTGGTGCTGCCCGTCGCAGTCGGGAACTGTGTGGTGCGCACCATGACCGTCGAAGAGCTTGCGGCGGCGCTCCGGTAGGAGGGGGAGTCCGCGTCCGTTTGTTCGTTTCCGTTCCGAAGACGAATCCGATGCCTGCCCATGCCTGCGTCGTATCGACAGCGGGCTGTCCGTAGGGTGGGATTCGACGCATCGATTAGGCATAATAAAGCGGCGGACTAAAAGTCCGCCGCTTCGGTTTAAATCGCGTGCCTACCGCATCCCTTCCGCTTCGTGACGGCAGTGGACGAACTTGTTGCTCCGCTCCACCCGCTCCTTCAGCCGAAGGCGGTAGGCATCCCAGTCGGCAATTGCGAGCCGTGCTGCACCGGATTCCATCGCTGCGCGGGCGACCGCAGGGGCCACCGATACGATCAGCCGCCGGTCGAGGGGCTTGGGAATCAGATAGTCCTTGCCGAAATGAAGCTCCCGTACTCCGTAGGCTTCGAGCACTTCGTGCGGCACGGGCTCCTTGGCCAGCGCGGCGATGGCATGGGCGGCCGCAATCTTCATCGGCTCATCGATCTTGCGGGCCCCCACGTCGAGCGCACCCCGGAAGATGTAGGGGAAGCCCAGCACGTTGTTCACCTGATTGGGGTAATCGGAACGGCCCGTGGCGAAGATGATGTCGGGACGCGAAGCCATCGCCTCGTCGTAGGCGATCTCAGGATCGGGGTTGGCCAGAGCCATCACCAGCGGGTCGTGGTTCATCGTGCGGATCATGGCGGAGGTGAGCACGCCCGCTTTGGATACCCCCAGGAACACGTCCGCGCCGTGCAGTGCCTCTTCCAGAGTCTTGAAAGGCAGGTCGGTGGCGAACTCCCGTTTCACCGGAGTGAGATCCGTGCGGTGTGATGTGACCGCGCCCCGGCTGTCGCACAGCACGATATGTTCGCGCCGGATGCCGACGGCCAGAAACAGCCGTGCGCAGGAGATGGCTGCGGCGCCCGCTCCGTTGATGACCACGCGTGCCTCGCCGATCTCTTTTCCGGCCAGTTCGAGCCCGTTGAGCAGGGCAGCCGAGGTGATGATGGCCGTGCCGTGCTGGTCGTCGTGCATCACCGGGATATCCAACTCGTTGCGCAGCCGCTCCTCGATTTCAAAACATTCGGGGGCTTTGATGTCCTCGAGGTTGATGCCTCCGAACGTGGGGGCGATGCGGCGGACGGTCTCGACGAACTGGTCGGGGTTGGCGGCATCGACTTCGATGTCGAATGCATCCACGTCCGCGAACGTTTTGAACAACATGCTCTTGCCCTCCATCACGGGCTTGCTGGCCAGCGCTCCGATGTTGCCCAGGCCCAGTACGGCCGTGCCGTTGGAGATGACCGCTACCAGGTTGCCTTTGGCTGTGTAGCGGTAGGCGTCGAGCGGATTTTTTTCGATTTCCAGGCAGGGAGCCGCCACGCCGGGCGAGTAGGCCAGCGAGAGCTCCCGCTGCGTGTCGTAAGGTTTGGTGGGGATCACTTCGATCTTGCCGGGGCGGCCCTCGCTGTGGTAACGCAGCGCATCCGCCCGGAGGTTATCTGTTTTCATGGTTCGTTACATTTTGCCCGCAAGATACAAAATTTACGCCTTTTCGCCGCTATCCTGACCGGGAATCGTTGCACATAGGTCGGGGCAGAGGTATGCCGGCTGCAAGGGCCGGCGGCTTGCGGTTCAGAAGTGTACGCGCAGACCGCCGGCAAATCCCATGCGTTTGATTCCCGCCACTTCGTTCCCCGCGCTTATCCGTTCGTCATCAAACAGGGAGATGATTTCGTAACAGTCGAGCGCGATGCCCAGGGACTTGCTGATTTGTTTACGGTGCCCGGCCCTCGACCCGACCGGTTTCGGGGGTCAGATCTCCCCCCCCGGAGGGGTTGCTTATCGATGTATCGGGTGAAAAGGAATTGCGGCATCCCGAGTGCCATGCCCGCATGGATGGTACCTTCGATCCCCAGCGAACGGGTGAAGGCGTGCCGGCGGTCCTGTTGGAGCGCCGTGCAGACGAAGCCGGTATAGAACTGGCTCACTCCGTGGCTTTCGGCCATGAGCGATCCGTTCTGGTAGGCGAGGTTGGCATCCTGCATCCCGAAACGGTTGTCCCCGGGCGTATGGATCAGCAGCAGTGCCGTCGCCCCGCGCAGGATCAGGTCGTTGCCGCGGGCATATTCGTCCCGCAGGTGTTTGAGGCCGGGAAGATAGGCGTACATTTGGGGGAGGGCCATGCGGAGCAGGGGCCTGAGAACCGGGTTTTCGAGCTTGCGCACCACCGAGGCGAACGTATCGACCGTGAAACGGCTGATCCGCTCGAGCGTCTCGGGCGAGGTGACCAGCGTGAAAGCCACCTCTTGCTTGTTGCTGGCCGTCGGAGCCCGATGGGCCGCTTCCACGATCCGCTCAAGCATCTCGCGGGGTATCGGTTTGCGGGTGAAAGCGCGGTTCGAGCGCCGTGCCCGGCAGAGCAGCATCACCTGTTCGGGCGTCGGCAGGTCGTTTCGGTCGAAGGCATGCACCCGTTCGGGCGGGAAGCTGTCGTGCAAGACGGCGCCCGTGGGACAGGCGGCGACGCAATGGCCGCATACGATGCAGCGTTCGGGGTCGTGTACCCCGACGGCACCGTCCTCGGCAGAGCGGGCGAAGAGTTGTGCGGGACAGACCCGCACGCAGCGTTCGCAGCGGATGCAGGCGGTGGGGTCGATTCGGATGTTTGCGGTCATCGGTTGCAGGTTTTATCGTGCCCGTTGCGGAACAAAACAGGGGCCGGAATTTGGTCCGTATGTCAAAACAGCGTATCGCTTCCCCCCGGAGGGGTGAATCCCAGATGGCGGTAGGCGAGCTCGGTGGCTTCGCGGCCGCGGGGGGTGCGTTTGAGGAAGCCCTCTTTGATCAGGAACGGTTCGTAAACCTCTTCGATGGTGCCGGCCTCCTCGCCCACGGCCGTGGCGATGGTATTCAGTCCGACGGGGCCGCCCCGGAATTTTTCGATGATGGTGCCCAGAATCCGGTTGTCCATCCGGTCGAGACCGCGGGCGTCGATGTTGAGCGCCGAGAGGGCGATGCGGGTAATGTCGATGTCGATATGGCCCTCTCCCTTGACCATTGCGAAGTCCCGAACCCGGCGCAGCAGGGCGTTTGCGATACGTGGCGTGCCGCGCGAACGGAGCGCCACCTCGAGCGCCGCGTCGTCGTCGATCGAAACGTCCAGAATGCCTGCCGAGCGGCGCACGATGCCTTGCAGCACCGAGGCGTCGTAGTATTCGAGATGGCACTGGATACCGAAGCGGGCCCTGAGGGGCGAGGTGAGCAGTCCGCTGCGAGTCGTCGCGCCGATGAGCGTAAAGGGTGCGAGCTCGATCTGGATCGAGCGGGCCGAGGGGCCCTTATCGAGCACGATGTCGATCTTGTAGTCCTCCATCGCCGAGTAGAGGTACTCCTCCACGACTGTCTCTTATA
>ERZ1027194.1625-NODE-1625-length-9875-cov-8.301935_pt1 | contig 9875 bp, 12 predicted proteins | sample MGYA00519246_ERZ1027194 | MGnify/ENA primary metagenome ERZ1027194 (study PRJEB26926, sample SAMN06164505) | human gut metagenome | biome: ENVO:00009003; feature: ENVO:2100002; material: ENVO:00002003 | host: Homo sapiens | place: USA | collected 2012 ...
GCAAGCGCTCATTGACTACAATCTTGCAGCCGACGACTTTCTCGAGTATCTTGCAACGATAAGCGTTGGGTCGCTCATTGCAATAGGCATCGGTGCAGCAGTTGCAACAGCACTTGCATCAACACTTGTTGCATTGGGTGTGGCAATCTCGACAATCCCTATCGTTGGTGCAGTTGTTGCAGCTGTGGCTGCAGTCGTTATCGGCATTTTCGCATTGTTTAAGCTCATCAAGAAAAGAGCTTATAAAATCAAGGCGTTTGTGTATTACAAGAATGCGACGAAAAGAGACAAAGAAGTCAAGCGCTTTATGGCGTTTTATGACAGCATTCACAACAAAATTCGAACGCTTGATGGTGCGATGAAAGTGTGGAGTGTGAGTGAAAACAAAGCTCAAGAGACACTCGTAAACATTGACGGCTCATACTACATTTTCAACTTTGAGAGAAACAACGTTGACTCGGGCTATGCATACAAGCTCAACGTTAGCGACATCAACGATACAACAATCAAGTGCACCAACACAAACTGCGCAATTAATGCTTTCACTGACGGCAATGACAATAACATGCTTTTCAGTACGAGCAAAAGTCGAGTGTATCTCATTCGAGACGCAAACGCTGACCCGAACGATTTGACTCGGTACTTCATTTGTGCAGCACAATTAAGTCCGGTCGATTTTTCTGAGGCGCTCACAAAAATAATTCAAGATGCCATCAAATACAAAGCAAGGAGGTGACATCGTGGCAGTTAAAGCTTGGATGCGAATTTTAAGAATAACGCTCACAACGAAAAGTCCCGGACAGAACGGGAAAAACAAGCAACTCGTTTTTGAAGAGAATGAAAGCGGTGTCGGTCTTGCAATATCTGTGAACGGCAACAAGTTCATGAGCACACTTAAAGACAATTGCACAGTCAAAATCTCGAACTTAACTTACGTTGAGATTGTGCAAATCATAACCGGACAGTTCTACAACATCAAGATTGAGTGCGGGTATAAGTCGAGCGGTGTTCAGACAATTTTTGAGGGTGGCGTCATGTATATCTCAAATCTTAGAGAAAGTGTTGACACCAACACTGTCACAATACTTTGTGCTTCGCACCTTGTTGCAACTTATGGTCAAAGACGTATCAATTTGAGTTTTAACTCTGGCATCAACATGTACTCAGCGATAAACTTTGTGTGCAAAGCCGGAGGTGTACCGAACCCGAATATTTCGACACAATTCAAGAAGCAATTCTTAGAAGGTATCGAGAATGCGCACAATCAAACTGCTGCAGAATGGGTCAATGACCAGACCACTAAAAATGGCTCGTACATATCGAGTTCGGATTGTATTGGCAACTCATTCATGACATTGTTCGATGCGAACAAGAGCAACGCACGCGTCATAAAACTTAATAAAGATACGTTGCTCTTAACGAACGGGTTTCCTCGTATGACAGCTGACGGTTTGGTGTTCTCTGTAATGCCAACGTTTGCGTTTCAATGTGGCGACACAATCGTGATGGACAACTCGCTCATTCAAATCAACGTGACATCTCAAAGCGAAGCAACGAAAAATCTTGGCGGCTTACTCGACGAGAACGGTCAGTATATGATTTACGAGATGCACTATCAACTCGAAAATCGAGGACAGAACTTCTTCCTCGAAATCTATGCTAAGACGAGGTCGAGAATATCGGCATACCTTGCAAAGGAGATTGGCTAATGACACACGGAAACGATACCGAAAACAGTTCGTTCTTAGACGTATGCTTTGCGCTCAAAAATAATGTGTTCAGAACACTGAATGTTGCAGATATTTGTGTCATTCGTGAGATAAACGGTGATGTTTTGAGATGTGAGTACATCACAGATCGCAACACAAACATTGAGTGTATCAAGTTGCAAGGCCTCGACATTAAAGTGAGTGACGTAGTGTTGGTGATTTTCACGAACAACGATTTTCGAGCAAGCTTGAATGCATTCAAAGCAGGTCAGGCAAACACGGACTCTAAAACGACATTGTATCACGAAAAGGCGTACGGTATTGTCGTTGGCTTAATCTACAGAAAACCGAAGGTATAAGAGAATGCTTAAAGACAGAAAGTTTGAAATTGGCAACTTCGTAAGACTTGCGAGTGCAGGTATGGAAGTTGCAGAGTTCGTCGATGTAAGGGACGCGATTATCAAACGCTACAAAGAGGTGTACGGGTCCGACATTGACCTGAGCACGGCAAGCGCTGACGGCGTGTTTGTCAATGACATGGCTCTCATCATCAACAACATCTTGCAGGTCATGAAGAGTCTGTACTCAAATCTCAACGTTGATACTGCGAGCGGCGTTTATCTTGATGCACTTTGTAGATTGGCAAACGTCAATCGAATGGGTGCAACAAAGTCGACTGCGTCGATTATCATAACGAGCTTGCTTACGACAGGCGACCCTGTCACATTCGCTGACACAGACGAAAACGGCAACGTCATAAATCAAATCACTTTCGTTGACAAGTCCGGAACCGAATGGGTGAGTGATGTGAGCGTAACACTTGGACCTGGTGAAAGCGCTGAGGTCAAGGTCACTTGTACAGAGCCTGGACCTGTCGATGCTCCTGCAGGATGGATTGCTCAGACGCTTCTTGTCATGAACTTGAAGGTCGAGCAAACTGAAAACGCAGTTCGTGGAAGCAATGAAGAGGGTGACACAGAGCTGAGGCAAAGACGTGCACAATCTTCGGGAGCAAATGGGATAAGCGTACTTGAAAGTCTTGTGGGCGCATTGTTGGAAGTCACAGGCATTGACGATGTAAGTATTTACAACAACAACACTTTGGAGAATGCTACTGCAAAAGACGGTACGACCATTGCTCCGCATAACATGTACATTATCGTTCGTCAGCAAAACGGTTTGAACATTGCTGATGCAACAATTGGTGATTTAATTTACACAAAATTGACGCCCGGCATCAAAACAACTGCTTCAACAGCTACTTCGACAAACGGAACAGCAAAATCATATGAGTTTATTCCTCAAATGCTCGGTGTTACGATAAATTACCTCAATCAATTCGTGTACTGGAAGAAAGCGGTCGCGATTAAGCCGACAATCACTGCGAAAATCAAACCGACACAATACTTCACAGAAAACGAGTTTGCAACGATTGCTCAGGAAGTTTACAATTATGCGAACAACATCAAGCTTGGCGACAGCATTGACGCCGACCAGATTTTCATCGCAATTCTTGAGGCTGACCCTGAGTTCAAGGGTCAGAGAACATACACTGTGAGCGCATCGAACGTCAGTGTTGCGAGTACAGACAATCCCGACACATATTACGAGTATTCGACGTTTTCATTCAACAAGGAGACTGATGGAACGTACACGCTCACAATTCAGTAAGGAGGCAGCATGAAGCATCTTATACCGTTGACAATACGAGAGTTCAGATACTACGAACGAAAGCTTCCACTATATTTGCGCAATGATGACTGTTTTGTCGAACATTTCAGACTGTGGTATGAGCTCATGATGGGAGAGGGCGACGATAATATGGGCATCGCAATAAGCGAGTTCAAAGGTGTCTCACCTACAAGTGACTTACTCTTGTACTTGCTCAACATTTATGACAAAGACTTTCTTAGCATTATCTCACAGCTCAAAGATTACGACGACAATTGTGATTTGCTTGACATGATTGGCAATCTTTTCGGCTTACGCAGAACGTTTTCACTCGAGTATTACGAGACTGCGACTTCGACGACAAAAACAGCTGCGACTGTGTCGTTGACAGATAAAGAGTTCTTAACGCTCATTAAGGCGCAAATCATTCGAAACTATTGCGACGGTACATATGAGCAAGTCATGCAATACTATGCAGACGCAGGTCTTCAAATTTTGCCTATATACAATAGTACATATGACGCAAGTGTTGACGCATATCTCAATGAAGATAAAGACGTAACAGACAATATTAGTAAACTTTTTAGAGGTGGTTACTTAACAATCGAGCATCTTGGTATTCGATATACGTACACAATTACTGAAATGGTTAACTTTTTGGTCTGGGCTGATGCGAATGGTCAAGGTGGAAATTCATTCTGGGCAGACGAAAATGATGTAGGAGGTGTGTTCGTAGTATGAGAGTCAGGCGAGTTATGGACGAACGTTCGGGCACAACAAGACGACGTGCGATTGTGTGGTTTGGGTCGTATGGAACGAACACAGACGGCACAGCAAAGTTCGTCAATCCGAACGACAAACACGACAATTTTTCAAGCGAAAACACGATGGTCAGAGACTGTCTCATTCAACGCTTGAGTGTCATACAACACGAGCTCTGGTACAACTATCAGTATGGCATGCCGCTCGTTGACGACAACACAGCAAAAGTTACGATTGATACATTCGTAATGAAGACAATTCAAGAGCATCAAGATGTGTTGGAGATTACGAGTTTTACGAGCAATCTCGATAAACACAACTATCATTGTGACGTTCAATTTACGACGAAATTCGGCAACACAAGTTTGTCGCTCTGATTATACTTTGGGCACTTTTGATGATATAATATTTATGAAGGAGAGATAGATAATGCGCTTTCTTGTGACAGAAAAACTTGGCCCTCACAAGTTCAAAACGCCTGAGGGTTATTTGGTTTGCACGGACGCCATTTTGAGCAGAACCGGCAAACAAGAATATAAACGTTGCGAGCTTTTTGGCGATACATGCGAAGACCCCGACAAAATTGTGAACGTTGAACGCACAGACGACGAGGTGTTTTCTGACAAGGCAATGGCTTCATTTGAGAACAAAGCGGTGTGTATCGAGCACCCTGACCACGACGTCAATGCTGAAAATCACAACGAGCTTGCGGTTGGTTTTGTGCGCGATATTCATAAGGGCGAAGACAACGGAAAGCCTGTCATGATGGGCACGCTCGTTATCACAGACAAAGACGCAGTCGAAGCTGTTGAGAGCGGTGAATACAAAGAGTTGAGTTGTGGTTACGACTGCGATATCGACGACAATGATGAACCGTGTCAACGTAATATACGTGGTAATCACGTTGCACTTTGTAAACAAGGTCGAGCAGGCATTGCACGCATTGTTGATAGTGTTGACGATGCAGGTATCAAAGTTTGGCAAGTTCGTCAAGGCTATGCGATAGTCGTTAAACGTTACTGGAAACAATATGGACGTAATGCATTTGTCGATGCGACAGAGTCGAGCATCGAAGCTGCGAGATATCGTCGTGGCTCACTTGAACGTAACGACAAAATGGAGTTCGTGATTATTGATTGTAACGACGGAAAATATAAAATCGAGGACGAAGGTATGAAAGATATTCAAGCAACGAAAACACCTGGCACTGATAAAATCATTTACGTGATGCAGTCGGACATCGACGAAAATCTATACTTTTATATCGGCAAAACATTTTCGATGAAAGAAGGTACTTGGGGTTACACGAAATTTGAAATGGGCAACACAACGCCTGAACAGCTTAAAGCTGAACTTTCGAAAAATGGCTGGCATCAAGTAACAAACGGTCCTGCAAGAGTTATAGATATGAATGATGAACGCTTGATTAAACGAACCGAGCTCAATGTCGGAATGAATATTCGATGGAAATATCACGGAGAACAATACGAAGGTCGTATCAAGCATGTTGAACAAAAGGGTTCATATACGAAAATCGATTATGAAGATAAACGCGGTATAGGTGCATCATTTGCATTTGAAAATGAGCCTATTACAACAACGGACTCTTGGACAGAAGTTGAGGAAGAGAACTATAAAAAAGCAAATAAGCCTATTGGTGCAAAAGACGAAGAGTACGTTCAACTGCCAAGAGGTAGATTTATGGTTGTAACAAAGACAAAAGAAGAGCTTGAGAAAGAAGGCTATGGCTATCATCATTCTGACAGAGGTTATTCTGTTTATGTAAAGAATAATCAAGCGGTTGCGATTAAAGATAGCGTAAAAGAAAAGCTCTTTACAATTGAGTTCGAAAAAGATGGAATAATACATATTCACAAAGTACGTGCAAATTCGATTGAGGACGCAATTTCGAAAGTGAAAGATAACGGACACAAAGTCGTTGTATTTACGAATCAAGTTCTTAATGAGCTTGGTAAAAACAATTCGATCGGCAAATATGACAGAGTTGTTCAAGCAATGCGTTCACTTTATTCTGAGTCTTTGCTGCCTGATAACGAGCTTAAAATACTCATTCGTAAAAAAGTACCCGAATACATTAAGAAGTATGTAAAAGAATGAGTGACGTTGGTGAAAGTTTTCGAAAATATCTTGCGAGCATTCCCGAGTATCAAATTCAAATCGGGGTGTTTAGCATGAAGACAAAACGCAAAACAACATATAGCGTAGGTATAACGAATGCTGAATTGATGTTCATACATGAGAATGGGTCGCCTCTACATCATTTACCGGCGCGACCTGTGCTCAAAATGACGATAAAATATGGAAATACACTCATCAAGAATGTGATGCAAAAAGCTCTAAAGGCATACTCAACAAATGGCATTACAGGACTTGAAAACGAGCTAAATAAACTTTGCATTCGCATGGAAAATTATGCTCGAGAGATAATTTACTCAAACGACGGTCGACTCGCACCCAACGCACCAAGTGTTGCAGCTCGCAAAAAAGGCAATCACCCGTTATTTGATACAGGACAGCTTGCACGAAGCATAACATGCAAACTTGTTCGAGTCTAAAAGGAGGTTATACATCATGATTGAAGATATGAATGAAGTAAGCGCAGCGCTTAAACGTATGCAAGAAGAACAAGCTCGACTTGATAGAACGTCCAACACTGTGGACGCTCCTATTGAAGCGAAAGATGACGTTGAGTTGCCTGAAGTCAAAGCTGCAGAACATGTTGAAAATGTATCGAAAGCTGTGAGCGAAGTCGTTGAGAATTTGCCTGACACATCTCCTTTGCAAGTGCCTGTGCCTGAAACGCAATTTGGCGCAGTGATGGAACAGGTTAAGCTCAATGTGTTGGCTGAAGCGAGTGCAGAAGACGAGCAATTCGTTGACAAAGTCAAATCGACTCTCAAAAAAGCTGCAGTCAAGCACACAGAAGTTGAAGAGAAACGCGCAGACTTCGAAAAGCAAAAGGTTGATTTTGCGAGTGAAGTACTTCAAACAGAACAACAAAAGAACGAGCATCGTGCCATTGAAGATAAATGGGCAAACAGAGAACGCAAACGGCAATATCACTACAATGGCGTCAAACCCATCATGCGCTTCGTCGGCATTGAAGAGCCGCTCAATCTTTTCTTGCTCTATCTGCTCACACTTGTGTTGAGTCCGTTCTTTTTGCTCAGCAAACTCTTAAAGGGAACGGTTGGGGCTCTTATTGCGGGAGCATCTGACGGAGACCGTCCGAAAGCTGTGAAAGGCTTTTTGTGGACTCTAATCGCAATCATTGCCATTATGGCAATCGCAGCTGTCGTATATCTATTCCTTACGTGGCAAGGACTGATATAAATTTTAGAAAGGAGAATAAATGCTATGAGTCTTATCGAAACAAGGGCTTCGTACATGCATCGTTTGCAGACGCTTATCGACGCTCGGCAGAAAGACATCGACGACAAAGTCGGGGCTTTGCGTGCAAAGCTTGAAGCAGAACAGATACAGCCGTATCGTGCTCAGCTTGAAGCCGAAAAGGTGACGCCCGAGATGAACAAGCTCGTCGAATTCATCAATAACATCGATGCGATGCTTGCGTATGAAAATACCGAGACCGCTTCGACAGAAACCGCCGAACAGACGAGCGAAACAATCGAGCACGAAGAAGTCGAACAAGTCGCGGACCACAGTGTTGCCGAAGAGGTATCGGAGGAAACCGAAACGTTTCATGATGCGTCTAACGACAACACTGCAGGAGATGACGTCGACGCCGTTCAGTACACTACTACTACCGCTAAGATGGCCGAAGAGCTCGTTGGTACGGGTTTCGAAGCAATCGCAGCAGACCTTGCCGACACCAAGGCGAAGCTTCAGTCAGCTGTTGAAGGTCGCCCTGGCATGCCTGGTATTGTACTGCCTCGTCGTTGACAAAGGAGGTATTATGCAGAACATCGAAACAATCTTGAAAGTTGTATACGCGGTCGCATCGGCAGTAGCTGTTGCGGTTCCGCTCGTAATTGCACTTGTCGCAAACATCAAGTCGAAAATCAAAATTCATAAGCAACTTGCAAACACCACCGATGAAGCCGAAAGAGCTAAGTTGGAAGCGGCAAATTCGGCAGCCACGACCGATATGCTTAATGTTTGCAACGAGTTGATTGCGAATGCTGAGACTCTGTACTCGGACGTATCTTCGATACTTAAGAAAGAAGGCAAGTCCGCAGGCGCTGTCAAGAAAGACAGTGTGATGTCGAAGCTTCAGGCTTACGCGATTGAACATGGTTACGAATTCGATGCGGAATACTGGGACAAGAAAGTCGACGAAATTGTTGACATGACGAAGAAAGTAAACGTATCGAAGTAATTCACAGGAAGACTTCTGGGATACTTTTGGTCGAGTATAATAGGAATATTATACTTGGCCATTAGATGTTCTCAGAATTAAAACTGTGAACTCAAGATGTAAAAGAATTTTTCGTATGATTATATCTTTTGCATTGAATGTATTATAATAATCATATAAAGATTAAAAGGAGACATGACTTTATGAAATTCAATGTTCGTGACGAGAACGGCAAAGAATATAAGGTCGAGGAAGTCGAAGAGGTCAAAAAGACCGACGACGAAGACGAGACCAAAAAGCCTTTGACCAACACTTGCACAGATGATGTGCTGTCTTCCGAGGAAATCGCTTCCCTCAAGAAACTTGCCGGCATGGCCGACAAGCTCTGCGCTCTTGTTGATACGACCACCGATGAAGAGGTCGAGGAAGAAGAGGAAGAGGAAGAGGAAATCGAGGACGAGAGAGAGCAAATCGAAGAGGTCATCGATACCGATGAACCAAAAAAGGCAAAGGACTCCATCAAAAAGAGTGCCGGCGCAATCGAAAAAAAGACTGTCAAGACCGAGGACAGCGTAGAGGAAGACGACGTTGCCGCGGCTTGGGCAAGAAGATACGGAGGTAACAGATAATCATGAGTCTCATCATCAAAGACAAAATCAAGCAGCTCATGCGCGGCTACCCCACTGTTTCTGATAAGTACAATGTCGAGGGTGGTATCGTTGAAGGCGATACCCCGTTGGCATTCGGCGACATGGTGGTCTACGGCTCGACGACAGGCTACTACAAAAAGGCGACAACGCTTACAAGCGTCGACGAGATTGCCGGCTTTGTGTTGGCGACCAACGTTAAGCTCGAAGATACGTGGGGCGGAGAAAACAAAGGTCCCATCACTTATCCGGACGAAGCATTCAACCTGTTCATGAACGGTTTCATTGCACTTTCGCTTAAGAGTGATGCAACTGTGGCGCAAATCAAAAACGGTGCAAAGGTTGCAGTTGTTCTTGCGTCGGCGGAACTTACAACTGCGGACAAGCTTGCCGCGAGTACAATCGTGGAACTGCCTGGTTACGAGTTCACCGGCATTTACGAGCAGCAGGGTACAACCTTGCTTGCCGAAGTACGTAAAATCTGTTAAGGAGGTAAAACAAGATGGAAGGAACTTTCACTCCAAGTACCGTGACAAAAAACTTCTTCGTCGATAGCGTTTCGGTCTCCCACAGAGGTCGTTGCTTCGGCTTGAGCGACATGTACGGTTCTCGTATGCGTAAAGCATACGTCGGGGACGCGAAGGTGCATGATACCAACTTCGCATTCCTGACCACAACACTCGCTAAGCTTCACACGAAGCTTTACGAACCCTGTCTCTTATACACATCTGACGCTGCCGACGACTT
>ERZ1027194.1629-NODE-1629-length-9862-cov-3.994188_pt1 | contig 9862 bp, 8 predicted proteins | sample MGYA00519246_ERZ1027194 | MGnify/ENA primary metagenome ERZ1027194 (study PRJEB26926, sample SAMN06164505) | human gut metagenome | biome: ENVO:00009003; feature: ENVO:2100002; material: ENVO:00002003 | host: Homo sapiens | place: USA | collected 2012 ...
CGTGGGCTCGGAGATGTGTATAAGAGACAGCCTGTACAACGTTCGCCGCGCGACAAAGGGCTTTGCCGATTACATCAACAGCCAGAACGCGGAATACCGCCAGCGCGGCGTGGTCATCGCGTATGATTCCCGCCGGATGAGCCCGGAGTTCGCGAAGGCTTCCGCGCTCGTGCTCTGCCGCGAGGGCATCCACGTGTATCTGTTCGACGAGCTGCGCCCGGTGCCGATTCTCTCCTACGCGGTGCGCCATCTGCACGCCATCGCGGGCATCGTCATCACCGCCAGCCACAACCCGCCGCAGTATAACGGCTACAAGGTCTATTGGGAGGACGGCGCGCAGATGCCGCCGGAGTACGCCGATCAGGTGCTCGCGCGCATCCGCGCCAACCGCTACGAGGACGCGGTGGAGATGGACGAGGCCGAGGCGAAGGCGAAGGGGCTGCTGCAAATCATCGGCAGCAAGGAAGTGGACGACGACTACATCGCGCAGGTCAAGACGCTGTCCGTCCAGCCCGAGCTGATGAAGACCGCGGGCAAGGCGCTCAAGATCGTCTATACGCCGCTGCACGGCTCCGGCAACAAGCCCGTCCGCCGCATCCTCAAGGAGATCGGCATTGAGAATGTCTACGTCGTCAAGGAGCAGGAGCTGCCCGACCCGAATTTCTCCACCGTCAAGGTGCCCAACCCGGAGGACCCGGCGGCGTTCACGCTGGCCATGAAGCTGGCCGACGAGGTGGGCGCGGACTGCATCTTCGGTACGGACCCGGACTGCGACCGCGTGGGCATCGCCGTCAAGGATGACGCAGGCAAATATTACCTGATGACCGGCAACCAGATCGGCTGTGTGCTGCTGTACTACATCCTCAAGAGCCGCAAGGCGCTGGGCAACCTCCCGGCGGACGGCGCGGTGGTCAAGTCCGTCGTCTCCACCGAGCTGGCGCGCAAGATCGCGGAGAGCTTCGGCCTCGTCTGCTTCAACACGCTGACGGGCTTCAAGTGGATCGCCGAGAAGATTCAGCAGTTCCAAGAGAAGGGCGACCACACCTTCGTCTTCGGCTTTGAGGAGAGCTACGGCTTCCTGTCCTCCACCTTCGTGCGCGACAAGGACGGCGTGAATGCCTCCCTGCTGATTGCGGAGGCGGCCGCGTGGGCCAAGACGCAGGGCAAGACGCTCTACGACATCCTGCAGGAGATCTACAAGACCTACGGCTACTACGTCGAGAAGGTCGTTTCCGTCACCCTGCCGGGCAAGGACGGCGTGGTGAAGATGAAGGAGATTATGAAGAGCCTGCGCGAGAACCCGCCGAAGGAGCTGGCGGGCAAGAAGGTGCTGGCGGTTCGCGATTACCTCGCCGATACCCGCACCGACTGCGAAGGCCATGTGACCCCGGCCGGTCTGCCCAAGAGCGACGTGCTCTATTTCGAGCTGGTGGATGATGCGTGGGTCTGCATCCGCCCGTCCGGCACGGAGCCGAAGATCAAGCTCTACGTCAACACGAACGCCAAGCATCCGGAGGATTCCGCCAAGGAGAACGCCGAGCTGGTTGAAGCCTGCAAGGCGCTGATGGCGTAACGCCACCCGTCGGCCTCGCGAGCGCCGCCACGGGCGAGGCGCGGGGCGAAAAGCCTTTCTATCCAAAAACAGCAGAGCGGACGCGCAATGCGCGCCTGCACGGCCGATTCGGCGTGCGGGGCGGGCGGAGCGCGTCCGTTTTTGCGCATGAGGCGGGGGAAAGGTAAAACCCGAACGTTTTACAAAAGAATGACGGTAAAAATTCGGAAAAACATTGAAATGAACCGACGAAATGTGCTAGAATACAGTCTCTCCCGGTTGAAAACGTGGGGGAACGAAAGAAGAAGAGAAGGGAATGAAAACTGTGTTTGAAAAGGTCTTTCAGCTGAGCAAACACAAAACCACCGCCAAAACCGAAGTGATGGCGGGTATCACCACATTTATGACCATGGCCTACATTCTGGCCGTTAACCCGAGCGTCCTGTCCGCCGCGGGGATGGACGCTACCGCCGTGCTGCTGGCGACGGCGCTGTCCTCCTTCATCGGCACGGCCTGCATGGCGCTGATGGCGAATCTGCCGTTCGCGCTGTCCGCGGGCATGGGCCTCAATGCGTTCTTGGCCTACACCGTCGTGCTGGGCATGGGCTACACGTGGCAGGTCGCGCTGCTGGCCGTCTTCGTCGAGGGCCTGATCTTCGTCGTGCTGAGCCTGACGAACGTGCGCGAGGCGATCTTCAACGCCATCCCGCTGACGCTCAAGCGCGGCGTTTCCGTCGGCATCGGCCTGTTCATCTGCTTCATCGGCCTGCAGAACGCCGGTCTGGCGGTGGATTCCGCCACGCTGGTGACGATCACGAGCTTCACCGAGAATTTCAGCACGCACGGCATCTGCGCGCTGCTGGCGCTGATCGGCCTGTTCATCATGGCGGCGCTGTATCTCCACCATGTGCGCGGCGCGATCCTGCTGGGTATTCTGGCGACTTGGGTGATCGGCATGATCTGTCAGGTTGCGGGCATCTACGTGCCGGATCCGGCCAACGGCTTCTACACGCTCTTCCCGACGATGGCGCTGACGGATTTCTCCAAGCTGGGTCTGACCTTCGGCCAGTGCTTCAACGTGGATTTCTCCAACGTCGGCATCGTCAACTTCATCATCGTCGTGTTCTCCTTCCTGTTCGTGGATATCTTTGATACCCTCGGCACGCTCATCGGCGTGGCCACCAAGGCCGATATGCTCGATGAGGAAGGCCGCCTGCCGGGCATCAAGCCGGCGCTCATGGCGGACGCCATCGGCACCACCGTCGGCGCTGTGATGGGCACCTCGACCATCACCACGTTCGTCGAGTCCGCTTCCGGCGTGGCCGTCGGCGGCCGCACGGGTCTGACCGCGCTGACCACCGGCCTGCTGTTCCTCGCTTCCATGTTCTTCGCGCCGATCTTCACGGCGATCCCGTCCTTCGCGACCGCTCCGGCGCTGATGATGGTCGGCTACCTGATGGTTTCCACCGTCACCGAGATCCGCTTTGACGAGGATAACATGGCCGAGGCCATCCCGGCGTATCTGGCCATCGTCGCCATGCCGCTGTTCTACAGCATCTCCGAGGGCATTTCCATGGGCATCATCTCTTATGTGGTGCTGCATGTGCTCTCCGGCAAGGGCAAGCAGGTCAAGCCGCTGATGTATGTGCTGGCCGTGCTGTTCGTGCTCAAGTACATCTTCCTCTAAGAAAAAGAGAAGAGAAAAGCAAAGCTCCGTTTCCCGCTTCGGCAGGAGACGGAGCTTTTTTGTATAGAGCGGCGCAAACCCGCGCGACGATCAGAGGACGGAAGCCGTCTTCATGCGCGCCTCGCGCTCGGCGATATAGGCTTCAAAGCGCTCGAAGGTCGAATTGACGATCAGCTCCGGCGGGAAGTCGATCGAATCCAGCATCTCCAGCGCCTTGGGCACCTCGCCGACGTTGGCGCAGAAGTGCGCGTCGCTGTCCACGCAGACGCGAACGTCGTACTGCATGCACAGCCGCGCGATTTTGCGGCAGTTGACGTCGCAGCCCGGTCGGGCGACGAAGGAATTGTTGTTGATCTCGATCAGCCTGCCCCGCTCGGCGACGGCGCGAACCAGCCGCTCCGCGTCGATGGGGTAGGAGGGAATGCCGGGGTGGCCGATCAGGTCGATGCAGGCGTGATCCATGGCGCGGATATACGCCTCGGTGTGCGCGTCCGCATCCAGCACGGGCATGACGTTTTTGTGCATGCTGGCGATGCCGAAACGGATGTGCTGGAACGCGCCGGGAAGGTATTCGTCCAGGTGGCCTTCGGTATCCCAGAGGTTAAACTCCATGCCGGGGTAGACCCGAATCCCGCCGATGACATCCGGAAGCTGGGAAAACGACCACGGCGTCCAGATGGTGCCGGTGCCCTTCATGCAGAAGCCGTGGTCGGTCATGCACAGGGCTTTCATGCCCTTTTGAGCGGCGGCGGCGCAGTTTTCCTGAATCGTTGACCAGGCGTGGCCGGACATGACGGTGTGCGTGTGCGCGTCCACCTCGATGCGCAGATTTTTGAGCATAAGACATCCTCCTTGCTGAATTTGACGATGGGACAATAAATGAGCAAATTCGGAATCTGCATATATTCCGATAACGGGCGCGCCCGCGTTTTTGATGCAGAATTTGCCATCCTGCTCAATTGTTGTAAAAAATGGAAAAAATTTTAAGAAGTTTTACCGAACTGCTTGACAAATGGGGCGGAATCTTGTAATATGATGTCAACAAGATGTCATAAGACATTATATACCAAGCTATGACATCGCACAAGACGTTTGAAGGAAATTTATGAAGGAGGATTTCAAACATGAACCAGGATCAGATCAAGCAACTCAACGAGGCTGTGGAGGCTGTGAAGACCCGTAAGATCGAGAACGTGTACTTTGTGGCCTGCGGCGGCTCCAAGGCGATCTTCGACCCCGCTCAGTTCATCTTTGACCGCGAGACCACGCTCCCGTCCTTTGTCTACAACGCGAATGAATTCATTCATCGCTGCCCGAAGGGCCTGGGCGAGAACAGCCTCGTGGTGACCTGCTCCCACTCCGGCAACACGCTGGAGACGACCCGCGCGACCCAGCTCGCCGGCGACAAGGGCGCGCTGACCATCAGCTTCTCCTACCGCGTGGATTCCCCGCTGTGGAAGGCGACCCAGCATCCGATTTCCTACGTCTGGGGCCCCGAGTCCAATCCGGGCGACAACAACAACGGCATGCTCTACCGCCTTGTGTTCTCCATCCTGAACGTGCTGCAGCCCAACGAGAAGTATGAGCGCGCCATCAAGGCCTGCGACAATCTGGGCAAGGTTTACGCGGCCAACAAGGCGAAGTTCGCCGAGAGCGCGAAGGCCTTCGGCAAGAAGTATAAGAACAACAAGCTCATCTACACCATGTCCTCCGGCCCCTGCTACGGCGTGGCGTATTCCTTCGCCATCTGCCTGCTGCAGGAGATGCAGTGGATCCACTCCGAGCCGATCCACTCCGGCGAGTTCTTCCATGGCCCGTTCGAAGTGACCGACACGGACGTTCCGTTCATCGTGCTCAAGAACTACGGCAAGGATTGCGACGAGAACGTCAAGAAGAACTGGATCACCGAGTACGGCGCGGATTACAAGCGTCCGCTGGTTGAGATCGACAGCGCCGTCGGCGCGTACAGCGATTCCATGAACGGCGAGACCCGCGTGCTGGATGTGCGCGCCGAGGCGTTCATCAAGCGCTTCTCCGAGCATGTGATTCCGATCGACTGCAACGAGTTCGATATGGAAGGCATCGACGAGGATCTGCGCAACTACTTTGCGGTGCTGGTGGCCGGCGTTGTCCTGCGCTCCTATGCGGACGAAATCGCCTACTACCGCGGACATCCGCTCTCCGTCCGCCGCTACATGTGGTGCATGGAGTACTAAGATCGAAGACATTCGATTTGCAGCGTGATACAGCCGGCAGCGCGTCGGCTGTATCACCGATTTCATAAAACGAGGAGGAAAAACCCATGAAAAAGCGTATTGCTCTGGCGCTGGCGATGGCGATCTGCCTGTCTCTGCTGTGCACCGTGGCGCTGGCCGATAAAGTGACCGTCAACTTCTTCCATCGTTGGCCGAACGAGCCGAAGAACAGCTACATCAACAGCCTGATCGACGAGTTCGAAGCCGCTAACCCGGATATCGACATCGTTTCCGACTGCGTTCTGAACGATTCCTACAAAGAGAAAATCCGCGTTCTGGTTTCCACGGACGCGCTGCCGGATGTGTTCTTCTCCTGGTCCGGCGTGTTCGGCGAGAACCTGACCCGTTCCGGCCGCGTGCTGGCGCTGGACGACGTGATGGCGCGCGACAGCGAGTGGTCCAGCCAGATCGTCGAAGGTCAGTGGGCTCCGTTCAACTACAACGGCAAGCAGTACGGCGCGCCGTGGTCCATGGACGGCAAGGCGTTCTTCTACAACGTGGACGTGTTCAACGAGCTGGGCATCGAAATCCCGACCACGCTGAACGAGCTGTATGCGGTCTGCGAAAAGCTGAAGGAAAACGGCTATGACGAGCCGATCTCCGCCGGTTTCTCCGCGCCGTGGGCGGTCTCTCACTATCTGGGCACCATCTGCCAGCGCGTTGTCGATCCGGAAGTCCTCGCGAAGGATTACACCGGCGGCGGCGACTTCAGCGATCCGGCTTACATCGAGGCGCTGAACATCTTCAAGAAGCTGGGCGAGTACATGACGGCCGATCCGTGCTCCGTCGATCACGAGTTTGCGCGTAATGCGTTCATCATGGGCGTTTCCCCGATGTGCTACATGCAGCTCGCCGAGATGAAGTACATGCGCGACGACGAAGAGCTCAACTATGCGTTCTTCAACTTCCCGGCCGTGGAAGACGGCAAGGGCGATCCGGGTCAGCTGACCGGCGCGCCGGAAGGCATGATGATCTCCGCGACCGCCAAGCCTGAGGTTCAGGAAGCGGCCATCAAGTTCATGGAGTTCGTCATCTCTAAGGAAGGCGGCCATCGCATGATCGCCGAGTGCGGCGAAATCTCCTGCGTCAAGGGCGCTTGGGACGAGACCAACTGCGACGAGAAGCAGCTCGAGGCGATCGACCTGATTCTGGCCGCGACCGAGCCGGCCGTCTGGCAGGATTGCGCGACCGAAGCGACCATCGCCAACGCCTTCATGACCGGCGGCCAGCTCCTGCTGACCGGCGACATGACCGCCGAAGACGTGATGGCTTCCGTGCAGACCGCTGCCGCTGCCCTCAAGTAATGGAACCAAGCCGGCGTCCGTGCTGTCGAGCCGGGCGCCGGTTCTTCTTTTCTCCCAAATGCCGTGAAAGCGGCGAAAGATCAACCATGCTGCGGTTGTCTTTCAAGAGAGGGGCGTATCCCTTGAAAGGCAACCCGGTGTAAGTGAACGCAAAGCGATATTCAATCAGGAGGTGACCGTTGTGCAACAGACTAGAAGCGCTGGCATGAACCGTGCTACGCCGTATCTCTACGTGATTCCGTGCATTCTGTTGCTGGGTATTTTCGTTTATATCCCGCTGGTGGTCAATTTCTTCTATTCTACGCAGAACTTCAGCGCGTTTTCGCCGACGAAAACGTTCGTTGGGCTGACCAACTACAAGGAAATGCTGGCCGATCCCGTGATTCGCACCGCGATCGTCAACAACATCTGGTATTGCGTGATTTCGGTGATCTTTCAGGTGGGGCTGTCGCTGTGCATCGCGGCCGTGCTGGAAGATAAGCTGCTGCGCCACGTGAGCATGATGCTGCGCACGATGTATTTCCTGCCGGTTCTGATTTCCATGACCGTCGTTGCGCTGCTGTTCTCGTTCGTCTATCACCCGAAGATCGGCCTGATCAACGCGGGGCTGAAGATGATCGGCCTGGGCAATCTGGCGCACGCCTGGACGGGCGCGACGGATACGGCGATTTTCTCCGCGATTGCCATGAGCCAGTGGCATTCCATGGGCTACACGATGATGCTGTTCATCGTCGCCATTCAGGGTATTCCGGAGGATCTCTACGAGGCGGCCGAGATCGACGGCGCGGGGCGTTTGTGCCGTTTCATCAACGTCACGCTGCCGCAGGTGAAGGAAATGACCTTCGTCATGTGCGTGACGACGGTTACCGGCGCGTTCCTGGTCTTCAACGACGTGTATATCCTCACCGGCGGCGGACCGGGCAACGCCTCCACCACGCTGGCCGTATACATGTACAAGAACGGCTTTGCGCTCGATAAGATGGGCTATGCTTCCACGATTGCGGTCGGTATGCTCATCATCTCCATGATTCTGGCGCTGATTCAGAATCGCGCGTTCGGTTCCGGAAAGGAGGATTGACGATGGAAAAGGCTGCGACCGCACCTCGCGAGATCAAGAGAAAGAGAAGCCGCCTGCCGGGCAACAAGATGACGCCGCTCATGGCCATCATCATTGTGCTTCTGTTCATCTACTTCCTGCTGGTTGCGTATCCGTTATTCTGGATGATCTGCAATTCCCTGAAAAGCTACAAGGAAATTTACAAAAACATTTGGGCGATGCCCAAAAGTCCGCTCTGGAATAACTATGCGCTCGCATGGCAGCGCGGTATTTCCAAGTACTTCCTCAACTCCGTGCTGGTGACGGGCTCTACGATTGTCGGCGCGATTCTGGTTTCCGCGCTGGCCTCCTATTCGCTGGCCCGCTTCCGCTTTAGGGGCAACCAGCTCATCTTCATCCTGTGCATGGGCGGTATGATGCTCTCCCCGCAGGTCACGCTGATTCCGCTGTATAAGATCATTCAGGCGCTGCATATCCACAACACGTATCTCGCCCTGATTATCCCGTATACGGCGTATCGAATCCCGCTGATCGTCATGCTGATTCGTTCGCACTTCCTGTCGATCCCCAAGGAGATCGAAGAATCGGCGATTCTGGACGGCTGCTCCAGCTTCAAGGTCTTTTACAACATCTTCCTGCCGATGAGCAAGCCGATCCTCTTGACATGCACCATCCTGACGGCGTATTATGCATGGAACGAGTTCCTTTACGCCATCATCTTCATTGACAGCGACAAGTTCCGCACGATTCCGGCCGGTCTGATGAACCTGCGCGACGCGCTCCAGACCGATTGGGGCGTATTGCTGGCGGGCATGACGATTTCCGCCGCACCGCTGATTATCCTGTTCCTGCTGATGCAGAAGCAGTTTATCCGCGGCATGACGGCCGGCTCGGTCAAGGGCTAAGAGAACGAAACGGAGGAACACGACAATGGCTGGAAAAATGATCGCCGTCGGCGATAACGTTGTGGATTGCTATCTGGATGACCACGTGTATTATCCCGGCGGAAACGCGGTCAACGTCGCGGTGAACTGCCGCCGGGACGGCATTGAAGACGTCGCCTATATCGGCATGTTCGGCAACGACGGCAAGGCGGAGCACCTCAAATGGGCGCTCACGCAGGAAAACGTTCACTTTGAGCGCAGCCGCACGATGTACGCGCCCAGCGGTTCGCCGGGGGTTCGCCTCATCGACGGCGACCGCAAGTTTGTGGGCGGCCCGCGCAATACCGCGCAGCACGTCGCCCGCATCCGCCTGACCCCGGAGGATCTGGATTACATCGAGCAGTATGGCCTGTGCCACACGAGCTGCTTCTCCTCGATCGAGTACGAGCTGCCGGAGATGGCCAAGCGCTGCCAGGTTTCCTTCGATTTCTCCGAGCGCACCGACCCGGATTATCTGGCGCGCGTCTGCCCGTATGTGACGTATGCGTTCTTCTCCGGCTCGCACATGACGCAGGAGGAGATCGAGGCGCTGATGGATCGCTGCCACGCGCTCGGCACGAAGGTCGTGGGCGTGACGCTCGGCTCCAGAGGCTCGATCTTCTCGGAGGAAGGAAAGCGCTACCATCAGGGCATCGTGCCCGTCGAGGCCATCGACACGATGGGCGCGGGCGACAGCTTCATCGCCGGTTTCCTGACCCGCCGCATTTTGGGCGACGGCATGGAGGACGCGCTTCGCTTTGCGGCCACCGCGGCGGCCAACACCTGCAAATTCCATGGCGGCTTCGGCTATCCGCATCCGCTTGACTAAAGAAGGAAAAGCAAAAAGGACATGAAGCCGCTGGATAACAACAACGCCGTCCCTCTGTATGAGCAGATGATGATGATGCTTCGCGAGCGACTGGATAACCATGTGCTCGACGCGGGGGAGAAGCTCCCGTCCGAAGCGGAGCTATGCAAAAGCTACGGGGTGAGCCGGATCACGGTGCGCCGCGCGATTGATGAACTCGTCGAAGACTGTCTCTTATACACATCTCCGAGCCCACGAGACCGATCAGTATCTCGT
>ERZ1027194.1630-NODE-1630-length-9861-cov-17.502549_pt1 | contig 9861 bp, 6 predicted proteins | sample MGYA00519246_ERZ1027194 | MGnify/ENA primary metagenome ERZ1027194 (study PRJEB26926, sample SAMN06164505) | human gut metagenome | biome: ENVO:00009003; feature: ENVO:2100002; material: ENVO:00002003 | host: Homo sapiens | place: USA | collected 2012 ...
GAGGACCATTCATCAAAACCATAGCAGGAGTATTATGACCAAGACCATCTACCATGGTATTAGAAGTAGTTACAGGAATATCAATCGGTACAGACACATTCGCAACGGGAACGGTAACGGGGTTTCCTTTCTGCGGCTCTGGGAGACAGCTTGAGAAGTAGTCGTGTAGTTTCGCAGCGACAAAAGGCTTGCCACCGAGCTCATAGGCGGTCAGGCCGTCACCGTTAGAGCCCTGCACGGTAGCGTCGCCAGTAGTCAGGACGGCAGGGTCAACGATATTTTCATCCCTAAACCAGTCATTTACAATCTTGGCGTACGCACGGAAGGGCAGAGCGTTAACATAAAGGTTAGGAACACCAGTAGGTATACCGAAGTAATCGGCAATAGTACCGATATTCCAACCACCAGTATGCGGTGAAATAAGCTGCGGAACGGAATACTCTACCGTGGGATACCATGAGGTAGTATCATTCTCACCCATTAAATTTGTCCAGTGGTCCCAAACCAAGCGGTTCGGAACAAAGAAATAATAAGTATCCAAGAACAAGTCATCCATAGGGGGGGCGACCATCGGCTGCATACGGACAACTTTAGCGGTAGACACATCAAAGGTATCACCAGGTAAAACCTCGTCTACATAAAAAGGAACGAGGTCACCAACATTGAAAGAGGTTTTGACCGTAGATGTACGGTCAAACCTTGAACGGGAAATATCCAAATGAGTCGGATTAACAGCAAACCGACTTTCAGCATTACGGGAAAGAGCCATTAAAAACACCTCACATATCAGATTTAGTCAGCAGTATCATACAAACGACACCAACAACCAGGGCGGTTAAAAGAACACCGCCTATAAAACTCAGTAAATTAACCATCTTCATTACCTCCGCTATCGTCAGATGCATCGGGAGTCTCTTTTGATACTCCCATCATTAAAGCGAACTGCTCCGCATCGTCCATCATAGACAGCCATTTTACATAGCTGTTATCGAACTTCTCACGAACCTCAAGGGGCAGAGAATTGAAAGTTTTCTCTGCGTTAATCACCGTGTTAAGCATTTCCGCATAAGTATGCGGTAACTGTGTTGCATCAAAATAAGCACCCTGGACACGGGAAAGCGCAGAAACATCACCTGCATTAAAACGAGAAACGAGGTTATTTATATCGCAGCTTTCACGGAAAGAGTCGATATACTCGGGAATGTTTTTAACACCAACTTCTTCAAGGACAATATGCCCTTCATTGTCCACAGAAGGACTATAAATAGGGACATCGGGATTACCAGGGTCAGCGAAAATAGTTTCATGATCATCGTACATAGTGAGAAAATCCATTATAAAACACCTACCTTATCAGACTGACAATTTTCAAGCTTGTACCACTCTTCAAGAAGCTGGGCACAGAGACGGCAAAACCTCGGAAGATTTTTCAGACAAAAAATTAAAAGTTTTAACTTATTATTCATGCTCCGTCACCTCACGGGGCTTACCGTCACACACCTTATGCGGCTCAGTTGCAAGATCGTCATAGGACAGAAGCTCACCAGAATTATTATCTAGAGAGCCTATATACCATAACTGAAAATCAGCAGGGGACGAATAAAGCATGCTTTCAGGGGAAGACTGCGCAATAGTAAAAGAACGGAGCGCAGTGGCATCATTAACAGCGGAAAACGGCTCAGAGTAAACCTGAGCAACACGATCATAGACAGAATACAGACGAATTAACATAGTAAAACTCCTTTCATTACATACGGATGCCACCTCGGTACTCCGAGGGATTGACATTGATTTTCTTGGATTTAACGGCAGTTTTGCGGAATATTCTTTTATCTTTCCGCCTGGGAAGTTTCTTACGGCGCATAAAAGCACCCCCTTTCACTACCTAAAATAGCAAAAAAGAGGGTAAATGTCAACTATATATCACTTCGAACGAGTGATTTAGTTTGAGCAATTTTATTTTGTTCAGCCACTTGAAGAAGCTCAATGTAAGACAAATTTGTCCGTTCAAGTTTCATCTTAGTGACATTCTCGGCAGTCCTGCGCCTTATCTCTCGGATCTCGGCCATTTCATCGGGTACGATAATATCAAAGAGTTTATCATAATACCGAGGCGGTTTGAACTCTTTACCGCCGTTAGAGGTAGATATTATAATATTCTGATATTTCAAAATGTCCGCTGCATTATCATCAAAATATTGTCGACCAATGCCAGGTTTACGGGACATTACGCAGAACTCAGGTTGTATATTAAATGTGTCGTAGAACTCAGCAGCAGTACCATTAAGTTTCTTAGTCACATACCGAGCAACATACGCACAAGTCTCCCAAGACACCTCACAAACCATGTGAAAACCGAAAGAAGTACGCTCACCGGTATAATTATCATATTCAGACCAAGCATTACTAATAGTCTCAGAAGTGTAATAATTGAAATTATCGGAGCGTTTCAAAAAAACAAGGTCATTTAATTCAAGACCGAAAATTATAAAATGGTAATGAGGACGGTGCGTATTTTCACCATACTCACCACAGCAGTAATATCTAAACTGCTGTCCGGTCTGTTTTCTCAAACGCTTGAAGAACAACTGAATATCACGCTTGCGCAGCGTGAGAGAGGGCAAAGCCTCACCCGATTTAGGGTCTCCGTAATAACTCCGAGGGAGATGCAGGTCATCATAAGTCAAAGTCACAAACCAATTTTGCTTATGGTACTTGGCCTCTAACATCATTCTATTCGCCCATTGACGGGAATATTCCAGTCGGCAGCCTATACACTTACCGCATGGTATTTCTATGTAGTCTTTGATATATCGTTCGCATAAGTCAGAACGATAGTCATCATAACATTCTATATATTTATCTTTTATTTTTTCTAAGTGATTTACTTGGTATGATTTTATTATTAGATTTTTTTTATTATTTTTTGATAAACCATCTACGGACGATATATCAAATGCTTTAAGAGGATGATAACAAGACATAGCATTTCTCCTATTTTGAGATAAAGCAAGAGGGGGGGTGTCACTCAGCACCATTACATCAAGTAGAATGGTGCTGAGTGAGTTCCTGCCCAAGGGCAGGAACGAAGGCAAAGACCGAACATTGCCATAGTCTATATGACCGCCGAAGGCGGTCGCAGTTTATAAAAATTGATAGCTGCTGCGCATCCATCAATATTTTATAAACTTTTTAGCTGATATGCTATTTTCCGAAAGCTCGCATAGCATTACCAACAAGGTCAAGTACACCACGGGCGAAGCCCATATCAGACTGATACTTGTTCGCATCATAGACAGTATCAGAAGAATACTGCGTACCTGCGTACGATTTATCCGACTGATACTTTTGAGACTTATAATGCGTATCAGAGGAATAACGAGAAGCAGCTGCAGACTGTTCAGCAGCATACCGTGAAGCACCTGCCATAACCACGCTTGACTGATACGAGCGATCAGCACTATATTTAAGAGCATTTGCGCTATTAGTCGATGCAGTAATAGCAGCAGCAGCATTCGCAAGAGAGCCGACCATAGCAGCAGCTGCATGATTTGCGGACACATCAACATCCGCCTTTGATGTAGCCGGAATAGAAACAGAGGCAGCCGAGCCGCTGCCGACAGTCGCACCGTTACCACCGCCGGCAGAAAGCACAGGGTTCAAACCGGCAGCAACCAAGTCTTTAACTTCACGCTGGTGCGCAGTGTTTGACATCAACTCCTGCCAGTTTCGATTTTTTGCAGCCTCGGCAGCGTTAAAGTCACGGGCAAGCTCGGCTTGTTCAGCAGACCATCCACGGGCATTTTGTGCATACTGTTCGGACAATGCAGAATTACGAGCCGAAGCAGCAAAAATATCACCTATATCCATAAATAAAAACTCCTTTTTATATAACTAAAAGTATTAAAATAGGAAAACGGTTTATAGGATCCTGACCTATTTTAATACTTTTAGTAAAATTAATGGTGGTCGATAAGACCAGGCACACTATAAAGCGGCATCGGGCGAGATGTACGGTTATTGATAACTATATCAGCCCACAATTGGTTTGAAACCTTAGAGGACACCGCCAAAACACGGTCGACATTCTTCTTGTCTTCCTTAATCCAGTCGGGCGAAAGCGTGGGCAATTTATTATAATAATCTGCAAAATGCCAAACATCAAGAGACTTAGTAGCGGCAGAACGCATTTCACCAGACACACGAGACGGTTTATAACGGTAGTCAGCCCAGGCTTCCTGGTAGCCAAAAGCCTTGTAATCGCTATCTGTGCCGGTAGCGTACAATTCCTTATTTAACACGGCCATCTCTCCGATATTGGCGAACACGGGGAAGTAATAATCAAAGCGTGTCTTACGAGACCAAAAACGCTCAAGGCCCTGCTGATAAGTATGCGGATAACGAGCGCACATAAGACCGATAACGAAACCGTGCTCAGTAAACGAACGAGTGAAGCTGTCGGCATTATCGTGCGTAACAGAGAGGCCGACAGGATTGCCCTGGGGAGTAGAGCCGGTAGTAGTCGCAGACTGCTGAACAATCTGGTTTACATTTATCCGAATACGATTGCCACCGAGATACTCGGAACGCTGCAAACGGGCATCAGGCGAAGTCACACCGAAATGAGACTTAATCATTTCAATATAACGAGTACCACCACGAGCATCACGCTCAAGCAGTTTCTGCATCTGGAAAGCCATACGCAACTCATTAATTGAAGTGGCGAAACCAGAGCCGACAGCATTACCTATCGCACGCAGGTTAGCAGGCATAAAAGGCTCCATATTACCACTAATTGTTCGTATAGCATCTTCATCCACATCCTGCTCAAGAGAAAAATCAGGGGGTTTGGAAGAAATATAACCTTTCAGACCACCTGCTAACAGAGGACCATTCATCAAAACCATAGCAGGAGTATTAAGACCAAGACCATCTACCATGGTATTAGAAGTAGTTACAGGAATATCAATCGGTACAGACACATTCGCAACGGGAACGGTAACGGGGTTTCCTTTCTGCGGCTCTGGGAGACAGCTTGAGAAGTAGTCGTGTAGTTTCGCAGCGACAAAAGGCTTGCCACCGAGCTCATAGGCGGTCAGGCCGTCACCGTTAGAGCCCTGCACGGTAGCGTCGCCAGTAGTCAGGACGGCAGGGTCAACGATATTTTCATCCCTAAACCAGTCATTTACAATCTTGGCGTACGCACGGAAGGGCAGAGCGTTAACATAAAGGTTAGGAACACCAGTAGGTATACCGAAGTAATCGGCAATAGTACCGATATTCCAACCACCAGTATGCGGTGAAATAAGCTGCGGAACGGAATACTCTACCGTGGGATACCATGAGGTAGTATCATTCTCACCCATTAAATTTGTCCAGTGGTCCCAAACCAAGCGGTTCGGAACAAAGAAATAATAAGTATCCAAGAACAAGTCATCCATAGGGGGGGCGACCATCGGCTGCATACGGACAACTTTAGCGGTAGACACATCAAAGGTATCACCAGGTAAAACCTCGTCTACATAAAAAGGAACGAGGTCACCAACATTGAAAGAGGTTTTGACCGTAGATGTACGGTCAAACCTTGAACGGGAAATATCCAAATGAGTCGGATTAACAGCAAACCGACTTTCAGCATTACGGGAAAGAGCCATTAAAAACACCTCACATATCAGATTTAGTCAGCAGTATCATACAAACGACACCAACAACCAGGGCGGTTAAAAGAACACCGCCTATAAAACTCAGTAAATTAACCATCTTCATTACCTCCGCTATCGTCAGATGCATCGGGAGTCTCTTTTGATACTCCCATCATTAAAGCGAACTGCTCCGCATCGTCCATCATAGACAGCCATTTTACATAGCTGTTATCGAACTTCTCACGAACCTCAAGGGGCAGAGAATTGAAAGTTTTCTCTGCGTTAATCACCGTGTTAAGCATTTCCGCATAAGTATGCGGTAACTGTGTTGCATCAAAATAAGCACCCTGGACACGGGAAAGCGCAGAAACATCACCTGCATTAAAACGAGAAACGAGGTTATTTATATCGCAGCTTTCACGGAAAGAGTCGATATACTCGGGAATGTTTTTAACACCAACTTCTTCAAGGACAATATGCCCTTCATTGTCCACAGAAGGACTATAAATAGGGACATCGGGATTACCAGGGTCAGCGAAAATAGTTTCATGATCATCGTACATAGTGAGAAAATCCATTATAAAACACCTACCTTATCAGACTGACAATTTTCAAGCTTGTACCACTCTTCAAGAAGCTGGGCACAGAGACGGCAAAACCTCGGAAGATTTTTCAGACAAAAAATTAAAAGTTTTAACTTATTATTCATGCTCCGTCACCTCACGGGGCTTACCGTCACACACCTTATGCGGCTCAGTTGCAAGATCGTCATAGGACAGAAGCTCACCAGAATTATTATCTAGAGAGCCTATATACCATAACTGAAAATCAGCAGGGGACGAATAAAGCATGCTTTCAGGGGAAGACTGCGCAATAGTAAAAGAACGGAGCGCAGTGGCATCATTAACAGCGGAAAACGGCTCAGAGTAAACCTGAGCAACACGATCATAGACAGAATACAGACGAATTAACATAGTAAAACTCCTTTCATTACATACGGATGCCACCTCGGTACTCCGAGGGATTGACATTGATTTTCTTGGATTTAACGGCAGTTTTGCGGAATATTCTTTTATCTTTCCGCCTGGGAAGTTTCTTACGGCGCATAAAAGCACCCCCTTTCACTACCTAAAATAGCAAAAAAGAGGGTAAATGTCAACTATATATCACTTCGAACGAGTGATTTAGTTTGAGCAATTTTATTTTGTTCAGCCACTTGAAGAAGCTCAATGTAAGACAAATTTGTCCGTTCAAGTTTCATCTTAGTGACATTCTCGGCAGTCCTGCGCCTTATCTCTCGGATCTCGGCCATTTCATCGGGTACGATAATATCAAAGAGTTTATCATAATACCGAGGCGGTTTGAACTCTTTACCGCCGTTAGAGGTAGATATTATAATATTCTGATATTTCAAAATGTCCGCTGCATTATCATCAAAATATTGTCGACCAATGCCAGGTTTACGGGACATTACGCAGAACTCAGGTTGTATATTAAATGTGTCGTAGAACTCAGCAGCAGTACCATTAAGTTTCTTAGTCACATACCGAGCAACATACGCACAAGTCTCCCAAGACACCTCACAAACCATGTGAAAACCGAAAGAAGTACGCTCACCGGTATAATTATCATATTCAGACCAAGCATTACTAATAGTCTCAGAAGTGTAATAATTGAAATTATCGGAGCGTTTCAAAAAAACAAGGTCATTTAATTCAAGACCGAAAATTATAAAATGGTAATGAGGACGGTGCGTATTTTCACCATACTCACCACAGCAGTAATATCTAAACTGCTGTCCGGTCTGTTTTCTCAAACGCTTGAAGAACAACTGAATATCACGCTTGCGCAGCGTGAGAGAGGGCAAAGCCTCACCCGATTTAGGGTCTCCGTAATAACTCCGAGGGAGATGCAGGTCATCATAAGTCAAAGTCACAAACCAATTTTGCTTATGGTACTTGGCCTCTAACATCATTCTATTCGCCCATTGACGGGAATATTCCAGTCGGCAGCCTATACACTTACCGCATGGTATTTCTATGTAGTCTTTGATATATCGTTCGCATAAGTCAGAACGATAGTCATCATAACATTCTATATATTTATCTTTTATTTTTTCTAAGTGATTTACTTGGTATGATTTTATTATTAGATTTTTTTTATTATTTTTTGATAAACCATCTACGGACGATATATCAAATGCTTTAAGAGGATGATAACAAGACATAGCATTTCTCCTATTTTGAGATAAAGCAAGAGGGGGGGTGTCACTCAGCACCATTACATCAAGTAGAATGGTGCTGAGTGAGTTCCTGCCCAAGGGCAGGAACGAAGGCAAAGACCGAACATTGCCATAGTCTATATGACCGCCGAAGGCGGTCGCAGTTTATAAAAATTGATAGCTGCTGCGCATCCATCAATATTTTATAAACTTTTTAGCTGATATGCTATTTTCCGAAAGCTCGCATAGCATTACCAACAAGGTCAAGTACACCACGGGCGAAGCCCATATCAGACTGATACTTGTTCGCATCATAGACAGTATCAGAAGAATACTGCGTACCTGCGTACGATTTATCCGACTGATACTTTTGAGACTTATAATGCGTATCAGAGGAATAACGAGAAGCAGCTGCAGACTGTTCAGCAGCATACCGTGAAGCACCTGCCATAACCACGCTTGACTGATACGAGCGATCAGCACTATATTTAAGAGCATTTGCGCTATTAGTCGATGCAGTAATAGCAGCAGCAGCATTCGCAAGAGAGCCGACCATAGCAGCAGCTGCATGATTTGCGGACACATCAACATCCGCCTTTGATGTAGCCGGAATAGAAACAGAGGCAGCCGAGCCGCTGCCGACAGTCGCACCGTTACCACCGCCGGCAGAAAGCACAGGGTTCAAACCGGCAGCAACCAAGTCTTTAACTTCACGCTGGTGCGCAGTGTTTGACATCAACTCCTGCCAGTTTCGATTTTTTGCAGCCTCGGCAGCGTTAAAGTCACGGGCAAGCTCGGCTTGTTCAGCAGACCATCCACGGGCATTTTGTGCATACTGTTCGGACAATGCAGAATTACGAGCCGAAGCAGCAAAAATATCACCTATATCCATAAATAAAAACTCCTTTTTATATAACTAAAAGTATTAAAATAGGAAAACGGTTTATAGGATCCTGACCTATTTTAATACTTTTAGTAAAATTAATGGTGGTCGATAAGACCAGGCACACTATAAAGCGGCATCGGGCGAGATGTACGGTTATTGATAACTATATCAGCCCACAATTGGTTTGAAACCTTAGAGGACACCGCCAAAACACGGTCGACATTCTTCTTGTCTTCCTTAATCCAGTCGGGCGAAAGCGTGGGCAATTTATTATAATAATCTGCAAAATGCCAAACATCAAGAGACTTAGTAGCGGCAGAACGCATTTCACCAGACACACGAGACGGTTTATAACGGTAGTCAGCCCAGGCTTCCTGGTAGCCAAAAGCCTTGTAATCGCTATCTGTGCCGGTAGCGTACAATTCCTTATTTAACACGGCCATCTCTCCGATATTGGCGAACACGGGGAAGTAATAATCAAAGCGTGTCTTACGAGACCAAAAACGCTCAAGGCCCTGCTGATAAGTATGCGGATAACGAGCGCACATAAGACCGATAACGAAACCGTGCTCAGTAAACGAACGAGTGAAGCTGTCGGCATTATCGTGCGTAACAGAGAGGCCGACAGGATTGCCCTGGGGAGTAGAGCCGGTAGTAGTCGCAGACTGCTGAACAATCTGGTTTACATTTATCCGAATACGATTGCCACCGAGATACTCGGAACGCTGCAAACGGGCATCAGGCGAAGTCACACCGAAATGAGACTTAATCATTTCAATATAACGAGTACCACCACGAGCATCACGCTCAAGCAGTTTCTGCATCTGGAAAGCCATACGCAACTCATTAATTGAAGTGGCGAAACCAGAGCCGACAGCATTACCTATCGCACGCAGGTTAGCAGGCATAAAAGGCTCCATATTACCACTAATTGTTCGTATAGCATCTTCATCCACATCCTGCTCAAGAGAAAAATCAGGGGGTTTGGAAGAAATATAACCTTTCAGACCACCTGCTAACAGAGGACCATTCATCAAAACCATAGCAGGAGTATTATGACCAAGACCATCTACCATGGTATTAGAAGTAGTTACAGGAATATCAATCGGTAC
>ERZ1027194.1638-NODE-1638-length-9842-cov-9.667722_pt1 | contig 9842 bp, 7 predicted proteins | sample MGYA00519246_ERZ1027194 | MGnify/ENA primary metagenome ERZ1027194 (study PRJEB26926, sample SAMN06164505) | human gut metagenome | biome: ENVO:00009003; feature: ENVO:2100002; material: ENVO:00002003 | host: Homo sapiens | place: USA | collected 2012 ...
CAACCTAATGAATCATGGCAGGGAAGAAGATTAATTTGACAGACCAGCTGAAGAAATACTTCGGATTTGACACGTTTAAAGGGAATCAGGAAGCTATCATACAAAACCTGTTAGCAGGCAACGATACATTCGTGCTGATGCCTACAGGCGGTGGCAAATCATTATGTTACCAGTTACCTTCATTAATGATGGAAGGCACGGGTATTGTGATTTCTCCTCTGATTGCTCTAATGAAGAACCAGGTCGATGCGATGCGTAACTTCAGTGAAGAAGATGGTATTGCCCATTTTATAAACTCTTCTCTTAATAAAGGCGCGATAGATCAGGTAAAGTCTGATATCCTCAGTGGTAAGACGAAGTTGCTGTATGTGGCTCCTGAATCGCTGACGAAAGAGGAAAACGTGGAGTTTCTGAAGACAGTGAAGATATCCTTCTATGCTGTAGATGAAGCACATTGTATCTCCGAGTGGGGACATGATTTCCGTCCGGAATACCGGCGTATCCGTCCTATTATCAATGAAATCGGAAAAGCTCCGGTGATTGCTTTGACGGCGACTGCTACTCCTAAGGTGCAGCACGATATTCAGAAAAATCTGGGTATGGTGGATGCAGAGGTGTTCAAGTCTTCGTTCAATCGTCCGAACCTCTATTATGAGGTACGTCCCAAGACTAATAATATAGATAGAGATATCATCAAGTTTATCAAGAATAACTCGGAAAAATCAGGTATTATTTATTGCCTGAGCCGGAAGAAAGTAGAGGAACTTGCTGAGATTCTGCAGGCAAACGGCATCAATGCCCGTGCTTACCATGCAGGTATGGACTCTGCAACACGTACGCAAAATCAAGATGACTTCTTGATGGAGAAAATAGATGTGATTGTGGCAACCATTGCTTTCGGTATGGGTATTGATAAGCCCGATGTACGTTATGTCATTCATTATGATATTCCGAAAAGTCTGGAAGGATATTATCAGGAAACAGGACGTGCCGGAAGAGACGGAGGTGAAGGGCAGTGCATTACCTTTTATACCAATAAAGACTTGCAGAAACTGGAAAAGTTCATGCAAGGCAAACCTGTAGCAGAACAGGAAATTGGCAAACAGCTTCTGTTGGAAACTGCTGCTTATGCCGAATCTTCTGTATGCCGCCGAAAGACGCTGTTGCATTACTTCGGCGAAGAGTATTTGGAAGAGAACTGTGGAAATTGTGACAACTGTTTAAACCCGAAAAAACAAGTGGAGGCTCAAGAATTATTATGTACCGTGATAGAGGCTATTCTCGCGGTGAAAGAGAATTTTAAAGCAGATTATATTATTGACATTATACAAGGACGCGAAACTACCGAAGTACAAGCGCACCTGCATGAAGATCTGGAAGCTTTCGGTTCTGGCATGGGCGAAGAGGACAAGACATGGAATGCTGTCATTCGTCAGGCGTTGATTGCCGGTTACCTGAGCAAAGATGTGGAAAATTACGGTTTGTTGAAGGTGACGGATGCCGGAAAGAAATTCCTGAAACATCCTAAGTCATTTAAGATAACCGAAGATAATGATTTCGAAGAAGTGGAAGAAGAAGCTCCGGCACGGGGAGGTGGTTCTTGCGCTGTCGATCCGGCTCTTTATTCCATGCTGAAGGATTTGCGCAAGAAGCTCTCTAAGAAGTTGGAAGTGCCGCCATACGTTATATTCCAGGATCCTTCGTTGGAAGCCATGGCTACCATTTATCCGGTGACATTGGACGAACTGCAGAATATTCCTGGCGTAGGAGCCGGTAAGGCGAAACGTTATGGTGAAGAGTTCTGTAAACTCATTAAGCGTCATTGTGAAGAGAATGAGATCGAACGTCCAGAAGATTTACGTGTTCGTACGGTTGCCAATAAGTCAAAACTGAAGGTTTCTATAATTCAGTCTATAGACCGGAAAGTGGCACTGGATGATATCGCTCTCTCCAAAGGTATCGAGTTCAGTGATTTGCTGGACGAAATAGAGGCTATTGTTTATTCCGGTACGAAGTTGAATATCGACTACTTCCTGGATGAGATTATGGACGAAGACCATATGCTGGATATCTATGATTATTATAAAGAATCCACCACAGACAAAGTAGATGATGCCCTCGATGAGTTGGGAGATGATTTCACGGAAGAAGAAGTACGTTTGGTTCGCATCAAGTTCATTTCTGAAATGGCGAATTAACCCTTGGCTGTTGGTTTAAAAAAAGAAAAAAATATTGCGTGCACACATACGGAATGGAATAAAAACCGTATATTTGCACGCAATAAATTTTAAACGCATAGCCCTATGTCATTTATTGCTGATAAGATTGTAATGGATGGATTAACTTATGACGACGTTTTGTTAATCCCCGCTTACTCTGAAGTACTTCCTAGAACTGTCGAACTCTCGACAAAGTTTTCAAAAAACATTGAGTTGAAAATTCCGTTTGTAACGGCCGCTATGGACACGGTTACTGAGGCGAAAATGGCTATTGCCATTGCACGTGAAGGTGGTATCGGTGTTATTCATAAGAATATGTCCATTGAGGAGCAGGCACGTCAGGTTGCCATTGTGAAGCGCGCTGAAAATGGTATGATTTATGATCCGGTAACCATTAAAAGAGGTTCTACTGTAGGAGATGCATTAGCATTGATGGCAGAATATAGAATCGGTGGTATTCCAGTAGTAGATGATGAAAGATATTTGGTAGGAATTGTTACTAACCGTGACCTTCGCTTCGTAAGAGATATGAATAAGCATATCGATGAAGTGATGACAAAAGAAAATATCATTACTACGAATCCGACTACTGATATGGAAGCTGTTTCTCAGATTTTGCAGGAACACAGAATTGAGAAATTGCCGGTTGTGGATAAAGAAGGTAAGCTGGTAGGACTGATTACTTATAAAGATATTACGAAAGCTAAAGATAAACCGATGGCCTGCAAAGACTCTAAAGGTCGTTTGCGTGTAGCTGCCGGAGTAGGAGTTACTGCTGATACCCTCGACCGTATGCAAGCTTTGGTGGATGCCGGTGCCGATGCTATTGTTATCGATACTGCTCACGGACATTCCATCTATGTGATAGAGAAATTGAAAGAAGCAAAGAAGCGTTTCCCGAATATTGATATTGTAGTAGGTAACATTGCTACCGGAGAGGCTGCAAAGGCATTGGTAGAAGCTGGTGCTGATGGCGTTAAAGTTGGTATCGGTCCGGGTTCTATCTGTACTACTCGCGTTGTAGCAGGTGTGGGTGTTCCTCAGTTGTCTGCTGTATATGATGTTGCCAAGGCATTGAAGGGAACAGGTATTCCTTTGATTGCTGACGGTGGGTTGCGTTACTCAGGAGATGTTGTGAAGGCCTTGGCTGCCGGAGGTTATAGTGTAATGATCGGTTCGCTGGTTGCCGGAACGGAAGAATCTCCGGGTGATACGATTATCTTCAATGGACGTAAATTCAAGTCGTACCGTGGTATGGGCTCGTTGGAAGCAATGGAAAATGGTTCAAAGGACCGTTATTTCCAGAGCGGAACTAATGACGTGAAGAAGTTGGTGCCCGAAGGTATTGCTGCTCGTGTACCTTATAAAGGAACTTTGTATGAAGTAATCTTCCAGTTGGTTGGTGGTCTGCGTGCTGGTATGGGTTACTGTGGTGCAGGCAATATTGAGCAGTTGCACGATGCTAAGTTTACCCGTATTACCAATGCAGGTGTACTCGAAAGTCATCCGCACGATGTATCGATTACAAGCGAGGCTCCGAATTACAGTCGTCCCGAATAAAAGTATAGGCAAGTTAGATAAGAATACCCGGAAAGGAGCAGTTTCTTTCCGGGTATTTTAGTTTCTGAAAATACATGGTCTGTTCGGCATAAGCAGATGGTCTGTTTGAGGTAGACAGACCGTCTGTTTGAGGCAGACAGATGATGTGTTTAAAGAAAGCCGTTGAAGACAAACAATATAAAAGATGTTTTCCCGTTATTACATTGTTCTTTTTCAAAAGAAGATAGTTATGATAAGAAGTGGATTGACAATAATTTTCCTATGTCTGGGATTGACAGTTTTTGCTCAGCAAGATCCTATGCTGATGCGTATTAACGGGAAAGATATTCTCCGTTCGGAGTTTGAATATATCTATAATAAGAATAATGCTCTTTCTGGTATAGAGCAGAAAACATTGAACGAATATGTTGATTTGTTTGTAAACTTTAAGTTGAAGGTTGCCGCAGCTGAGGCTATGGGATTGGATACTACCCGTGCTTTCCGTGAAGAACTGGAAGGTTATCGTCGTCAGTTGGCAAAGACTTATTTAACAGATGAAACTGTATCAGAACTTGCCGCTCGGCAAATATATGACAAGATGAAAGCCAATCAGCGTGCGGGACAAGTACGGGTTAGTCATATCTTTAAATCCCTGCCTCAGACAGCTACCAGTCATTTGCTCCGTACTACTGAAACCCGCATGGATTCTCTTTATACTGCATTGCAGAACGGACAAGCGGATTTTGATGCTTGCGTACGTAACTTTTCTGACGAAAAGAAGTCTTTCTGGGTAAGTTGGCTACAGATGCCGGCTGAATTTGAAGATACGGTCTTTAAAATGAAACCGGGTGAAATATCCCGTCCTTTCTTCACTCCGCAGGGTATTCATATTGTCAAGGTGCTTGAACGGAAAGATATTTTGCCTTTCGAGGATGTGAAAGATGAAATTATCCGTCGCCAGACCCGTCGTCATGGAATGGATAAGGGAACAGAATCTTTGGTGGAGAAGTTGAAAAAAGAGTATCAATACACACCGGATAAAGTGGGAATGGATGAATTGTTGGCAAAAGGGCAGACTGAAAAGAAACTTTTTACTCTTGGTGGCAGAGAATATACGGGGCAAATGTTTGCAAATTTTGCTATTGCCCATCCTCAGGGGATACAACGTCAGTTGAAAGGGTTTATCATGAAGTCTGTACTCGACTATGAATACAGTCGTTTGGAACAGAAGTATCCGGAGTTTCGTATGCTTATGCAAGAGTATCGTGATGGTATGTTGTTGTTTGAAATCAGTAATCGGGAAATATGGGAACGCGTGCCTTCGGATGAGGTGGGAATGGCTGCTTACTTTGATAAACATCGTTCTGATTACCATTGGAAAAATCCTCATTATAAAGGGATTGTGATACATTCTGCAACAAAACGAATAGGGAAACAAGTTCGTAAGCTTTTAAAATCTTTGCCGGAAGAAGAGTGGCAGGATGCCATCCGGTTGACATTTAATGCAAAAAAACAGCAAGTACAGGCCGAACAAGGATTATTTGCCCTTGGAGACAATATCTATGTAGATGATGAAATATTCAAAAAAGAGAAGGCTGAACCTATACCGTCATTTCCTTTTACCACTTTTCTGGGTGAGAAAATAAAGGGTCCTGAGAGTTATCAAGAGGTGCGTGGACTGCTTGCCGGTGATTATCAAAATTACCTGGAGGAGCGTTGGGTAGCACGATTACGGGCAGCTTCTAAGGTTGAAATAAACCAAGAGGTTTTAAAAACCGTTAATAAGCACTGATGCAACCGATTAAACCGCTATCTTCGTAGCTTGAAATAAAGTAAATATCAATCGGTAATGCGAATAATCTTTCTGGGAATCCTATCCATCCTTTTCTGTGTGGCTTGTAGCGAGCAGCACGACCATAAAGGTAAGACGCCATTGGTGGAGCTGGACGGCAATTTCCTTTACCAGGAAGATTTGCAATCTGCACTTCCGGCAAGATTGTCGAAAGATGATAGCTTGCTGTTTGCTGAACATTATATTCGCAACTGGGTGGAAGATATCTTGCTGTACGAGAAAGCTCAAAGTAATATTCCTGATAATGGGGAAATAGAAAAATTAGTGGAGAACTATCGCAAGGCATTGATAATGCACACTTATCAACAAGCGTTGATTCATCAAAGGCTCTCGAATGAGATATCAGAAGGGGAGTTGACGGATTATTATGAAAAGAATAAAGAACTATTCAGATTGGAACGCCCGCTTATGCAAGGGTTGTTCATTAAAGTACCTCTCACTGCACCGGAACTAAACAAAGTACGTCGTTGGTATAAGACTCCTACGCAAGATGCAGTGGAGCATTTGGAGAAGTATAGTTTGCAGAATGCTGTAAAGTATGAATACTTTTATGACAAATGGGTACCGATGGCGGATGTGTTAGATCTGATACCGCTGAAAGTTCCGGAGGTAGAGGATTATGTGAATAAGAACCGTCATATCGAACTGAAAGATACGGCGTTTCATTATTTTCTGAATGTGAGCGATTTCCGCACGGTGGGCCAACAGGAACCATATGAGTTTGCCCGTCCTAAAGTAAAAGATATGGTGTTGAATCTGAAACAAGTAGAATTTATGAGAGCTGTGAAAGATGACTTGTATCAGCAGGCGGTGAAAAGAGATAAGATTAAATATAATTAGTTTAGATACACAGAATGAAGAATTTTATGAACTTTAAGTTTGTCGTTTTATGTGCCTTGGCGCTGATGACCGGTTCTGCCGTTTATGGACAAGACAACGTGATTGACGAGGTAGTTTGGGTAGTGGGCGACGAGGCTATATTGAAGTCTGAAGTGGAAGAAGCACGTATGAGTGCTGCTTACGAAGGACGCAAGTTTGACGGCGATCCTTACTGCGTGATTCCGGAAGAAATAGCTGTGCAGAAGCTGTTTTTGCATCAGGCTGCTCTCGATAGTATCGAAGTACCTGAAAGTGAAGTTATCCAGCGTGTGGACTATATGACGAATATGTATATCGCCAATATCGGTTCGCGTGAAAAAATGGAAGAATACTTCAATAAGACATCCAGTCAGATTCGTGAGACTTTACGTGAAAATGCACGCGAAGGTCTGAAGGTGCAGAAGATGCAGCAGAAACTGGTGGGAGAGATTAAGATTACTCCGGCAGAAGTACGTCGTTACTTCAAAGATCTGCCACAGGATAGTATCCCTTATATCCCTACCCAGGTAGAGGTGCAAATCATCACACAGCAACCGAAGATCCCTTTGGAAGAGATTGAAGATGTAAAAAGAAGACTGCGTGAATATACGGAGCGTGTGAATAAGGGGGAAAGCTTTTCAATGTTAGCACGTTTGTATTCTGACGACCGCGGTACGGCTATCAATGGTGGTGAAATGCCATTTACAGGACGTGGATATTTGGACCCCGCATTTGCCAATGTGGCTTTTAATTTGCAAGACCCCAATAAGGTCTCTAAGATTGTAGAATCTGAGTATGGTTTCCACATTATCCAGTTGATGGAAAAACGTGGTGACCGAATCAAGGTGCGTCATATTTTGCTGAAGCCTCATGTACCGGAAGAAGCGTTGATGGCAGGTACTGCCCGTCTGGATTCTATTGCAGATGATATCCGTAATGGTAAGTTCTCTTTTGAGGAAGCTGCTTCTGTACTTTCGCAGGATAAAGATACACGCAACAACCATGGTTTGTTGCCTAATCCTAACAATAATACTTCCAAGTTTGAGATGCAGGAACTTCCGCCCGAGATTGCCAAAGTGGTAGATAATATGAAAGTAGGAGAAATCTCCACAGCATTTACTATGATTCCGCAAAAGACCGGTAAAGAAGAATGTGTGATCGTGAAACTGAAAAGCCGCATCAACGGCCACAAAGCTACAATTTCAGAAGACTATCAGAATCTGAAAGAAATCGTTTTGGAAAAACGTCGTGATGAAATGCTGGATAAGTGGATTCGTGAAAAGCAGAAGCATACGTACGTACGTATCAACGATAACTGGAAGAACTGTACATTTAAGTATCCGGGTTGGGTTAAAGACTGATTCCGGGTGATACATTGATTCTTTTTGTATGCAGAAAAAAAATACAAGAACTAATTTTCTGAACAGGCATAGATTCCTTCTCGCAGGTCTTCTATGCCTGTTTGGTGTCTGTTTACTGAGCGCTCAGGATAAGAAAAAAGAACCGGAAAAGAAGAAAACCCGGGTCGATTTGCTTCATGCTGAAGAGGCACAGGCGGACAAAGTGTTGCATCCGGATATCCAGATACTGATCCGGTCGGTGAAGTTGCGTCACGATAGCATGTATATGTATTGTGACAGTGCGTTGATCTACGAAAAGACAAATTCGGTAGAAGCGTTTGGTAATGTTCGTATGGAGCAGGGGGATACGCTTTTTATCTATGGCGATTATCTGTATTATGACGGTATGTCGCAGTTGGCAATGCTTCGTGAAAATGTCCGTATGATCAACCGAAATACTACCTTGACAACTGATAGTTTGAACTACGACCGTTTGTATAATCTGGGTTACTACTTTGAGGGCGGTACATTGACTGATGAAGAGAATGTACTGACGTCTGAGTGGGGGGAATATAGTCCGGCAACGAAAATATCTGTATTCAACCATGATGTGAAGTTGGTGAATCCGAAATTCATATTGACTTCGGATACCTTGAAATATAGCACTGCAACTAAGATAGCCACGATTCTGGGGCCTTCGGATATCGTGAGTGATAATAACCATATCTACTCTGAACGAGGATTTTATAATACTACTACTGAACAAGCTGAACTGCTGGATCGCTCCGTGTTAACTAACGAAGGTAAGAAGTTGACAGGTGACAGCATTTTCTACGATCGTGTATTAGGATACGGTGAAGCATTTGAAAATGTGCAGATGAATGATACTATCAACAAAAACATGTTGACAGGTAACTATTGTTTCTATAATGAAATAACGGGAAGCGCTCTCGCTACTCAGCGTGCTGTCGCTATTGATTATTCACAAGGTGACAGTTTGTTTATGCATGGTGATACGTTACGGTTGATTACTTATAATATAAATACGGATTCCATGTATCGTGAAATGCGTGTTTATCATAAAGTCCGTGCTTACCGTACCGATGTACAGGCTGTGTGCGACTCTTTGGTTTATAATTCAAAAGATTCTTGCATGACGATGTATACTGATCCTATTTTGTGGCACGGTGCGCAACAGGTATTAGGTGAGGAGATCAAGGCATATATGAATGACAGCACTATAGACTGGGTACATATCATTAACCAGGCTTTTACCATAGAACAGAAAGACTCTGTCCATTATAATCAGGTGTCGGGTAAAGAGATGAAAGGATTCTTTGTAGCAGGAGACATGCGTCAGGTTGACGTGAACGGTAATGTGCTGGTTATCTTTTATCCGGTAGAAGAGAGAGATAGTAGTTTGATAGGACTGAATTATGCCGAAGGTAGCTTCTTGCGTATGTTGCTGAAGGATAGACGTATGGAGAAAGGTGCTTTTATTGGTAAAGCTAACGGTACGATGTATCCGATGGATCAGATTCCTGCGGAGAAATACAAATTGCCTACCTTTGCCTGGTTCGATTATATTCGTCCGCGAAATAAGGAAGATATATTTGAATGGAGGGGAAAGAAGGCTGGTCAGCAAATGCAGAAATCAGACCGGAAACCTTTAACTTCACCAAGGAATATGAATATTAAACGAAATAAATAAACGCTATGGGAATGTTCACTATGAGAAAGCCGCGCGGCTTTAACCATCCATACATATATGTGGATGAGCGGAAAGAGAAGTTGGCGAAAATGGAAGAGAGCGCCAAGCGTGATTTGGGGATGTTACCTGAAAAAGAGTTTTCACCGGAAGATATCCGGGGGAAATTTGTAGAAGGAACTACTCACTTGAAGCGACGCAAAGAAAGCGGACGTAAACCGGTACATCTGGGGGTGATATTGGTTATTATTGCCTTGCTGATATACTTGTGGTATGCAATAAGTCTGTCTCTTATACACATCTGACGCTGCCGACGACTTAATAGG
>ERZ1027194.1645-NODE-1645-length-9821-cov-4.253635_pt1 | contig 9821 bp, 6 predicted proteins | sample MGYA00519246_ERZ1027194 | MGnify/ENA primary metagenome ERZ1027194 (study PRJEB26926, sample SAMN06164505) | human gut metagenome | biome: ENVO:00009003; feature: ENVO:2100002; material: ENVO:00002003 | host: Homo sapiens | place: USA | collected 2012 ...
GACTTCCCACAGTATAAAAGGCATATCCTCCTAAAAAGTTGTCTCCTAAAAATGAATTCCAACTCCAGTAGGGCATCCCCGTTGAGAACATTCGTTTAGTCTCAAGTATAAACGGTATTTGCTGAGTAATATAATCTGCTTTTGAGACAAAATATCCCCCATGTTGTATAATGGAGGGCAACATACCTGCAAATGCGGTTATTAGGCTTAATATACCTGATAATAGTACATTTACGAATATATTTATACGCCCGTGTTTTTCCATGGGAAGGCAAATTTATAATTCTTCTTGTTCCAGAATATTTTGTAACGTAAGAACCGCCTCTTCTACCGTTTTTATATGGGTGATAGATATAGATCGTTTTCCCTTGATTTCCCTCAGTTGGCACTGTCGGGGATTCTTTTGCAGATAACTTAATACTTTACCGAAAACAGGAGACTGAAAATAGCGGATGTTATTATCCGAAACAAAAAACAGATTCATCTTTTCCTGTTTCAATACTACTTTTTCCATACCTAACTGTTTGGCCAGTTGTCGGAGGGTAACGATACGGATAAGCTCTTTCCCTTCATGAGGTATGCGTCCGAACCTATCTTCCAGTTTTGCTGAGAATGCTTGTATGTCCGAGGCTCGTTCCATATTATCCAACTCCTGATAGAGGGAAATCCGTTCCGAGTCATTCGGGATGTAGCTGTTGGGAAATAATAGTTCCATGTCTGATTCTATGGTGCAGTCGCTGACAAATGTTTCTCGTTCGCCGGGAAGAACCACGCTATTTTCGTTATAAACATCCGTAAATTCCTCATTTTTCAATTCTTCTACAGCTTCTTTCAATATTTTTTGGTAGGTTTCATATCCCAAGTCTGCAATGAATCCGCTTTGTTCTGCCCCCAATAAATTCCCTGCTCCTCGAATATCCAGATCCTGCATGGCGATATGTATTCCGCTTCCAAGTTCTGAAAAACTCTCTATCGCTTGTAATCGGCGGCGGGCATCCACACTCAGTTCTCGCAATGGTGGAGTAAGGAGATAACAAAAAGCCTTTTTATTGCTTCTGCCTACACGTCCCCGTAATTGATGAAGTTCGCTTAACCCGAAATTTTGAGCATTATTGATAATAATCGTGTTGGTGTTGGGCATGTCGATTCCCGATTCGATGATGGTGGTCGCTATCAATACATCATAGTCGTAATTTGTAAAATCGATAATTGCTTGTTCGAGTTTTTCGGGTTCCATTTGTCCGTGACCTACGATTGTTCTGGCGTCCGGAATAAGGCGATGTACGAGATTTTCCAGTTCATAAAGCTGTTTTACTCTGTTATTGACGATAAATACCTGGCCGTTTCGACTCATTTCGAAATTGATGGCTTCTTTGATAATATCTTCATTAAATCCGTGAACCTCGGTCTGTATCGGGTACCTGTTAGGGGGGGGAGTCGTTATGGCCGAAAGATCCCGAGCACCCATTAACGAAAATTGTAAAGTACGAGGAATCGGTGTTGCTGACATGGTCAAAGTATCTACATTTGTCTTTATCTGTTTCAGTTTTTCTTTAACGGCAACTCCGAATTTCTGTTCTTCATCGATGATAAGTAATCCTAAATCTTTAAATTTTACATCTTTTCCTATGATGCGGTGTGTACCTATCAGTATGTCGATTTTACCTTCTGATAAGTTTTTGAGTATCTGTCGTGTTTCTGCAGAAGTTCTTGCCCGGCTTAGGTAGTCTACTTTAACGGGAAAATCTTTAAGTCGTTCGCTAAATGTTTTATAGTGTTGAAATGCCAGTACGGTAGTCGGGACAAGAACAGCTACTTGCTTATTATCGCATGCAGCTTTAAAAGCAGCCCGGATTGCAATTTCAGTTTTTCCGAATCCGACATCTCCGCATATCAGCCTGTCCATAGGGCGTTCTTTTTCCATATCGGCTTTTACTTCGGCTGTCGATTTCAATTGATCGGGTGTGTCCTCATAAATAAATGACGCTTCGAGTTCCTGCTGCATGAATGTGTCGTGGGAAAATGCGAATCCTTTTTCTTCTTTTCTTTTGGCATACAGTTTGATAAGATCGCGGGCAATATCTTTCATCTTGCTCTTGGTCTTTTCTTTCATCCGTTCCCATGCTCCTGTCCCTAATTTGTTGATTCGGGGAGGTTCTCCTTCTTTTGCCCGATATTTGGCTAATTTGTGCAGAGCGTGTATGCTGACGAAAAGAATGTCGTCATTTTGATAAATGAGTTTAATGACTTCTTGCATTTTTCCATTGATCTCTGTTCGTATCAGTCCTCCGAATTTTCCGACACCGTGATCTATGTGAACGATATAATCTCCTATTTCGATTTGTTGCAGTTCTTTAAGTGAGAGAGCGAGTTTTCCCGAACGGGCTTTGTCGCTTTTCAGACTGTATTTGTGGAATCGGTCGAACAATTGATGGTCTGTAAAAAAGCAGGCTTTCAATTCCCGGTCTATAAAACCTTCGTGTAGTGTTTTCTGTACAGGGGTGAACGAGATATTTTCACCTTTATCTTCAAAAATGCTTTGAATACGTTGTATCTGTTTTTCGCTGTCGCTTAAAATATAAAGAGTATATCCCTCTTTCAAGAAAGAGGTGAACGAATCGATAACCAGTTCGAAATTCTTGTGATAGATCGGTTGAGGCGAGCATTCTATTCTCAGAATGGCTGCGTCTGGGGAAAGACTTTTATTCCCATAATCGATTCGTTTAAATTCGAATATTTTTTTGCGGAATGTGTCCGGGTCTATGATTTTTTTTCCTGCATTAAGATCGCCTTCTTCGGTTATCAATAATTGATCGGACAGAGTTTCTCCGGCAATTCCGTTGATTCGTTCTATGCACCATGCCAGATCTCTGAATCCGAAAATTGTTTTCGGATCGATAAACTCCAGAAAAGAAATGCCGTTAGCTTCGTTATTCATTATGTTGGGAATAATGAATATCTCTTCGAATTGATCATTGGACAATTGCGACTCTATATCGAAAGATCGGATACTTTCGATGTCATCTCCGAAAAAATCGATACGGTAGGGCTGGTCGAAAGAAAAAGAATAAACATCGAGAATACTGCCTCTTACAGCATATTGTCCCGGTTCATATACGTAATCGACTCGCTCGAAGCCATATTTGAAAAGAATATCCGAAATGTTCGTGATGTCTGCTTTCCCGTTCTTTACCAAGTGGATCGTTTTCTCAGATAGTGTGGTTTCTCTGACGACTTTTTCAGCCAAAGCTTCCGGACAAGTAACAACGATCAAAGATCGGTCGGTTTGCCTCAGACGATTAAGAGTTTCTGTCCGTAGTATTTCGTTTGCCGCATCCACTTGTCCGTATTTAATGGCACGTTTATAGCCGGAAGGAAAAAATACGATATTTCCTTCTCCTTGTATTTGCACCAAATCATGATAAAGATATCCGGCTTCTTCCATATCGTTCGCAACCAGAACGACAGGCCTTCCGCAAGTGGATAGTGACGAGAGCAATAACGAGGCTGCAGAACCTTGTAGTCCGGTTATGTGGATTGTCTTTGTCCGGTTATCCGCAACAAGATTTTGTAAAGCTTTTTGCCGGGCAGGCGTATTGAAAAGCGTATATAATGAGTCGATTTTCATTTTGTAGAAATAATCATCCGTAAAGTTTGACAAAAATACATCTTTTTGATCAAACTGCGAGGTAGAAATTATTGCATGTTAATCATTATTTACTATTCATTTTACGTAGTTTTTCAATTTGTAGTATCTTTGTCACATTGATTTTTTGATAAATAAACGATTTATCGATAGGCTCATGAGCTCGAATGTGAAATCTGACGGGGTGGTGATTATCCCGACTTATAATGAAAAAGAGAATATAGAAAATATCATTTGCAAAGTTCTTTCTTTAGAACATGCGTTCGATATTTTGGTGATTGATGATGGTTCGCCGGATGGAACGGCGGATATAGTGAAGCGGTTGATGACAGAATTTACAGGTCGCTTATTTATTATTGAACGTTCAGGGAAACAGGGACTGGGTACGGCATATATAACTGGATTTAAGTGGGCGCTTGCTCATGGTTATGAATATATTTTCGAAATGGATGCCGATTTTTCTCATAACCCTGACGACCTTTTAAAGTTATGGGATGCTTGCGCCAACAAAGGTGCGGATGTTGCTATCGGGTCTCGTTATATAACGGGGGTAAATGTCGTAAATTGGCCGATGGGTCGGGTGATGATGTCATATTTTGCATCGAAATATGTACGGTTTGTCACAGGAATGAATATTGCCGATACGACTGCAGGATTTAAATGTTATCGTCGGGAAGTTTTAGAAACGATCGATTTGGATAATATCCGGTTCAAAGGGTATGCATTTCAAATAGAAATGAAGTTTACAGCTTATAAATGTGGCTTCAAGTTGGTAGAAGTTCCTATTATTTTTATAAATCGGGTATTGGGCACTAGCAAAATGAATAGCAGCATTTTCGGAGAGGCTGTTTTCGGAGTAATTAAATTGAAATATGACAGTTGGTTCAAGAAATATCCCCATAAAAAAAGCAATGCGGCATCATGAAGAAAATACTGATAAAAAATGCGACATTAATAAATGAAGGATATGCAGGAATAGCTTCGGTTCTTATCGAAGGAGATAAAATCGCTGCAGTTTACCCTGAAGAGTGTACTGCCGAAATGGAAAGTAATGCGGATGAGGTTGTAGATGCCTTTGGCAAATGGCTTCTACCCGGTGTTATCGATGATCAGGTACATTTTAGAGAACCCGGCTTGACTTATAAGGCTGATATGCATTCCGAATCGATGGCTGCGGTGGCAGGCGGGGTGACTTCTTATATGGAAATGCCGAATACGAACCCTCAAACGACAACGAAAGAGGCTCTCGACTGGAAATTTAATCGGGCAGCCGAAACCTCAGTTGCCAATTATTCTTTTTATATGGGGGCTACGAATGATAATATAGAAGAGCTTTACAAGATCGATCACCGACGTGTGTGCGGAGTAAAGCTGTTTATGGGGTCTTCTACGGGAAATATGTTGGTGGATCAACCTGTTGCGTTGGAAAGGATTTTTTCCGAAATACCTGCATTGATAGCCGTACATTGTGAAAAGGAAGAAATTATCCGGGCTAATCGGGAATATTATGTATCTCGTTTTGGTGAAGAATTGCCGGTGCTTTTTCATCCGTTAATACGGAGTGCAGAAGCTTGTTATGCATCATCTTCACAAGCCGTCGATCTGGCGGTACGGAATAATGCCAGATTGCATTTGTTACATCTTTCTACGGCACGAGAACTCTCTTTGTTGGATGATTCTCCCTTGTCCGAGAAAAAAATTACAGGAGAGGTATGTGTACATCACCTTTTCTTTGATGATAACGATTATGCTGAATATGGGAATAGAATAAAATGGAATCCGGCTATTAAGACTTGTGCCGACCGTTTGGCTCTGACAGAGGCTGTAAGAACCGGACGAATCGATGTGGTGGCTACTGATCATGCACCTCATCTTTGGAGTGAAAAACAAGGTTCTTGTTTAAAAGCGGCTTCGGGAGGTCCGTTAGTTCAGCATTCTTTATTGGTGATGTTGGATAAAGTAAAGAAAGGTGACTTTACGCCCGAACAAGTAGTGAGGCGCATGTGTCATGCTCCTGCCGATCTGTTTCATATAGAAAAACGAGGCTATGTCCGCCCCGGATATTTTGCAGACTTGGTACTTGTCGACCCGAATCGGAGTTATACGGTCACGGCAGAAAATATTCTGTCAAAATGCGGATGGTCTCCGTTTATGGGATATACTTTCCCTATGTCGATAGATCGAACTTATGTGAATGGAACTCTTGTTTATGATAAGGGTATAGTTGATGTGAATTATCGGGGCAGAGAACTTGTTTTTGATAACTAACTCTGTAAATATGAGATTGGCACTTTGGGTCGGGATAGGTGGTTTTACGGGTAGCATAGTCCGTTATCTGTTATCTAAATATATATTTAGTCAGGCGGGTAGTGCATTTCCATGGGCGACTTTGGCAGTCAATTTATCAGAATGTTTTATTATCGGGCTGTTGATAGGATGGTCTGCCCGTTGTGAAAATTTGTCTGCAGAAGTACGCATGTTTTTGACGGTCGGTTTTTGCGGAGGTTTTACAACCTTTTCGACATTTGCCAGTGAATCTCTGTTACTGCTCAAGGCCGGGGAATGGCTGAATTTTTCTTTGTATACCGTAATTAGTGTTACATGCGGCATAGCATTAACGTCTTTGGGTTCTTTTATTGCGTTATCTGTACGGAACGGATAAATTTCTTTTGTCTTTTTGTTGAACATTCACCTTCATGAAGTAGTTTATATCTTGTTATATAATGAATTTTTAAATGACAAGATATGAAAAAAATTATTTTGATCGGAGCTAGCGGTTATGTAGGTTCTGCCATTATGAAAGAAGCTTTAAATCGAGGGATGCAAGTTACGGCGATTGTACGACATCCTGAGAAAATCACGATAAAGGATGCTAATCTGACCTTGAAAAAAGGCGATGTTACTGACATTGACAAGATTGCACGTTTAAGTAAAGGTGCGGATGTTATTGTCAGCGCTTATAATCCCGGTTGGAATAATCCGGATATTTATGAGGAGACATTGTCTGTATATCCGAAAATTTTAGAAGCTGTAAAAAAATCGGGAGTTCCTCGTTTTTTAATGGTTGGGGGGGCAGGAACTTTGTTTGTCGAACCGGGACTCCGTTTGATCGATTCAGGGATGATTCCCGAAACTATTTTACCGGGAGTGAAGTCATTGGGAGAGTTTTATTTAAATACTTTATCGAAAGAAAAAGAGGTAGATTGGGTGTTTTTTTCTCCGGCTGCAAATTTATTTCCGGGAAAACGGACAGGAAAATTTAGATTAGGCAAAGATAATATGATTGTTGACGATCAGGGAGAAAGCTCTGTTTCTGTCGAAGATTATGCTGTTGCGATGATCGATGAAGTTGAATATCCTACACATCACTACGAACGCTTTACAATCGGTTATTGATTTGAAAATCAATTATAAAAATATCTGAAAATTTTAATGAACCCGAAATATGGATAGTAGTGACAGGCAAGAATAAATGAAAAGTACCGTTTTATTCGTACACAAGATAAAACGGTGCTTTTCTATTTTATTTAGACAGGCTCTTAAGAGTTTTTATTTTTATAGGCATCCGGTATAAATTTCCCGTGCTACTTCGGCTGTTACGTTTTTGTTTTCTCCGTATGCTATATTATGAGCTTTGAGCCTGTTGTAGATAATATCTACAGCCTCTGCCGGAATTCCGTATTCACTCATTCGCGTGCGCAATCCCATTTGCCGAAAAAACTCTTCAGTTTTTTCGATTGCTTTGTCTGCCTTTTCTTCTTTGCTTCCTGTTGTTATGTTCCATACTCTTTCAGCGTATTGAGCCAATTTTTCCGTTTTTTGTTTTTTCAAAACACGGAGTAAAGACGGATATACGACAGCAAGCGTTTCGGCATGATCGAGGCCATAAAGCACTGTGAGTTCATAACCTATGCGGTGTGTTGCCCAATCTTGCGGAACACCCATACTCACAAAGTCATTTAGAGCCATAGATGCACACAGCATGAAGTTTGCCATTGTGTCATAATCTTTTTGATTTTCCAACACTTTCGGACCTATTTCAATGAGAGAAAGCAGTACACCTTCAGCCCATCGGTCCATCAAAATACCGTTTCCCGTAGTAGTCATGTACTGTTCCATGATATGCATAAAAGCATCTACAATTCCGTTGGAAAGCTGTTTTTTAGGAAGAGTATATGTTACTTCCGGATCAAGGATCGAGAATTGAGGTGATGATTTAGGAGTGATAAATGAAACTTTTTCTTGTGTACGTCGGCGTGAAAGTACTCCTCGATAGTTCATTTCTGATCCGGTTGCCGGAAGAGTGAGAACTGTCGCCAGAGGTGTTGTTTTTGTAATCTTTTCGGGATGTATAGCTAATTCCCAAGCATCTTCACCTGTATAGGGGATTGCATGTGCGATAAATTTTGTACCATCTATTACAGAACCGCCTCCGACAGCAACCAGATAATTTATTTTATTGTCGCGGGCCAATGTAACCGCTTTCATTACTGTGTCATAATCGGGATTCGGTTCTATACCCCAGAATTCGATGTTAAAATGATTTGACAGAGCATTCTTTACTTGTTCATAAACTCCGTTTTTCTTAGCGCTACCTCCTCCGAAACATACCATGATACGTTTGTCAGAGGGTATTTCCGTCCCAAGCTTGGCGATGGTTCCTTTCCCGAAAATAAGTCGGGTCGGATTGTGGAAATCAAAATTATTCATTGTAAGATAAATTAAAAGTTTATTTCATAAAACGTTTCAATATTGATAATTTCCCTGCGTATGGGGCGAATTTTATTCCCGGATTGATGTGCGTTGTAGTAGAAAGAACTGATTTTGTATGGCTGAATGTATAAAAACTGTCAATACCGTGATAACGCCCTATTCCGCTATGGCCTACGCCTCCGAATGGCAAGTCGGGATTGGCGAGGTGAGTTACTACGTCATTTATACAGACTCCTCCTGATGAGGTTTTTTCTAATATTTCTCGTATGTTTTTTTTGTTTTTTCCGAAATAATACAAAGCCAAAGGTTTTTCCTGACTATTGATATAATCAATAACCGTTTCCCGTTCATTGAATGTCATAACGGGAAGAATCGGTCCGAAAATCTCTTCATTCATGATTCTGTTTTCGGGAGTAATTCCCGAAATGACGGTCGGAGCGATATACAAATCTTTTTCATCGTATTTCCCTCCGGCTTCTATTTTGCCTTGCTTTAGCAGCAACATCAGGTTGTAAAATCGTCCCGAGTGTATAATACGGGGATAATCCGGACTTTTTTGGGGATCTTTTCCGTATTGGCGGATAATTTCTTCTTTTAATTTGAGAATCAGCTCATCTTTAATATCTTGATGTGCGAAAATGTAATCGGGAGCGACACAAGTCTGTCCGCAATTTAAGAACTTCCCCCATACAATCCGTCTGGCGGCAATGTCGATATTAGCGTCTTTATCGATGATACACGGACTTTTTCCTCCTAATTCGAGAGTGACGGGTGTCAGATGTTTGGATGCGGCTTCCATAACCCGTTTACCGTATTCTACACCTCCTGTGTAAAATATATAGTCGTATCGTTGTTGTAGTAAAAGATCGGTTTCTCTACTGTTGGCCTCTATCAATATTACATGGCGCGGATCGAAGGCTTCTTTAATGATTTTTTTACTGACAGCAGTAGTGTGCGGAGAAGCAGGTGATGGTTTTAATATAACGCAATTACCTGCCGCTACTGCTCCGATCAATGGAGCGAACAATAATTGGAATGGGTAATTCCATGGGGAGAGTATCAATGAAATGCCGTAAGGCTCATATTGGATATGACTTTTAGATCCGAAAAGAAATAATGGTGTTTTAACTCTTTTCGGAGAAGACCAGTTTTTTAGTTTTTTTAGTGTCCGGTTAAGTTCTGTCAAAACAAAACCTGTCTCAGTAATATAACTTTCGAATTTCGATTTTTTCAGGTCATCCCAAAGAGCCTTTTCTATATCCGGTTCATACTTTTCTATAGCTTTTTTTAACTGTATAAGGGCTGCTTTTCTAAAAGATATCGGCTTGGTTATCTGACTATTGAAGTATGCCCGTTGAGCATTTATATGATCTGAAATATTCATTCTGTTTTCTAAGCAGTAATTATATTGTTGCTGTCTCTTATACACATCTCCGAGCCCACGAGACCGATCAGTATCTCG
>ERZ1027194.1652-NODE-1652-length-9791-cov-4.633217_pt1 | contig 9791 bp, 10 predicted proteins | sample MGYA00519246_ERZ1027194 | MGnify/ENA primary metagenome ERZ1027194 (study PRJEB26926, sample SAMN06164505) | human gut metagenome | biome: ENVO:00009003; feature: ENVO:2100002; material: ENVO:00002003 | host: Homo sapiens | place: USA | collected 2012 ...
AGATACTGATCGGTCTCGTGGGCTCGGAGATGTGTATAAGAGACAGTTTTTTCTCCGTTTGTATTAAAATAGTCGGAGCATAGCGTTTACTATGCCGTATTATGCTTAAAATTTTTTACTGAACAGGGTGAATCAAATGAGTAAAAAACAATCCGACAATCGCTACACGCCAGCCAGCTACAAGCAGGCGAATTCTTCCGGCTCCGCAACAAAGTCCTTGAAAAGCAAAAAGGCTATGATTATTTCGCTCATAGCCATCGTTGCGGTTGCGGTTATCGTCGTTTCGCTTGTGCTCGCGTTGTGGAAGGAAGTTATTCCCTCCAACATCGAGTCCACGAGACCGGACGGCGATACCTCGTCGTCGCTGGATATTTCAAACAGCGATTTCAAGTACACTTACGCGGACGCGCAGAATCTGCAATATCCTCTGACGGCGACAAGCTGGACGAAACGCGACTCCGTCGTGGATTCCGACACCCTTATGGGCGTTGTGGACACAAAGGAGGACGAGTGGAACGGCAAGGTTGTTTACGATTTGGGACAAAAGGGCTTGAACAACACGACTAACCCGGGTTATCCCGTTGCCGATTCGGAAAACAGCAGAATATTCATGATAAGCAACGCCGAGGAAACGGCGGCCAGCGTGCTCTCCTCCTCTTTCAGCGTTGCGTCAAGCCAATACCTGAAAGTTTCCGTTTGGGTAAAAACCGACTCCATCACGGGGCACGGAGCCTACGTCGCGCTGAGGACCTCCGACAGCCAGGCTTCCTCCGACTACTACGCCGTGAGAATGGAAAACATCAGCACTGCGGGCGCATGGGAGCAATATTCCTTCTATATCGAAGGAGCAAAGAACACAAGCCAGACACTGTACTTTGAATTGGGACTCGGACAGACGGAGTTTGCCGAAAATCCCTCCATGGGCACGGCTTTCTTCGGTGAAATTTCCTGCGAAAAAATTTCCAAAGGCGCTTTCCTCAACAACAACGCAGAGGAAAAGACGGAAAACGAGGACGGCTTCTACATCGGTCACACCTTCGATTCCTCCGATGCGGAAGAGTCAGACCAGACTCTCACCCGCGAAAACGAATTCGGCACGGTTGACCTTTTGACCTACGAGGAATACAAGCAGCAGTTTGAATTTCTTCCCTTCGCCGACGACGAGAACGGAAGCATAACAAGAATAACCAATGTTTCGGATACCAAGGCGGGCGTCACTTACTCCTCCTTTACCGTCAATCCGCCTTCGATAAACAAGTCTTACAGATTGAGCGTATGGGTGAGAACGGAAAACGTCGCAAAAAATACGGGCGCGTATATTTACCTTTTCGACAACACCAACAGCGCGGCGACAAGCAAAACAACCTATTTTGAAAAAATCAACACCGACGAAGACATCGAAAACGATACCTTCAACGGTTGGACGGAATATCAGTTTTACATCAAACCCTCCAACTCGCAGGCAATAGAGTTGACGCTTGAAATTTATCTTGGAATGAAAAACTACGCCGCGGGCGGAGTTATTCCTTCGGGAACGCTGTACATTGCCGAGCTTGCGCTCTTTGAAATCGAGCAGAGCGACTTTAACGGAACCTCGTCAAGCTCCACCATCAAGACTGTGGACCTCGACCAGACTTTCGATACCGACAACCTGATAAGCAACCCGTCCTTCAACATTCCGCTCAACAATTCGGGACTGGAAACCGTAGTGAGACCCGCAAACTGGACGCTTTACGTTTCGGGCAACACGGCTATCGGCGGCAACGGCACGCTTGCTCCCAACGCCATCGGAGACATTCAGACAGGTCTGTTGTTTAAAAACAATTCCTCTTTGCTCGGAGAGTTGGGCATAGGAGAAAACGACTTCCCGCTTAAAGACGACGACGCAAGGTCGGTTCTCATGATAAACAACAAGGTTAAAACCTCCGCCGGCGTTCAGTCCGCGTCAATTTCCCTTTCGGCAAACACTTTTTATAAAATAAGCGTGCTTGCCAAAGGCATTGGAGACGCCGTCCCCTACGTCTATCTGACGGACGGCAGAAACGTGCTTTCGGGCTACGACAAAGCTATGGACGGCACGGCTTACGCGGCGGAAAACGAGGAAGAAGGCAACGGCTACGTCAGATATTACTTCTATATAGCCGTGGGCAACGAAGCCAAGACTGTTTACCTCGAATTGTGGTTCGGTTCGAGAAACGCGACCGAAGAACAGTATGTGCAGGGAATAGCCCTTTTCGATCAGGCTTACTGCGCTACCATTACCGAGGAGGACTACATGAAACTGTTCGGCAAAGACGTGGACGGCGAACCTCTTGACGACGTCGAAACAGTGCTTACTTCGTCCGACTTTGACAAGGAAAGCATTATTATGGAGCAGCTCACCGTAACATCCTCTTTCGGCAACGTTTCCGGTCTGGATTACAGATATTTCGAAGCGGCGGAAACCGACGACCTCGAGCTTGTCAGAAAGCAGGCTGCAAAGGTAAAGAACGAGGAAGATACCGAAGAGCTTGCCAAACTCAAAACCATGGTCGAAAACTTCAACAAAAAGTATTATCTCGACAGCGACGGCAATTTGCTTGAAGAAGGCACCTATCTTATCGACTTTGAAAAGGAACTGAATTTTGAAAACATTCAGGAATTCAGAACCTATCTGTACGAGCTGCAAAATCCCGTCGAAGATGACAGCGGCAACACGGACACGACGGAAAAAGAGCCTATCAACTGGATAGTCATGTCCTCCCTCATCGTGACGACGCTCATGCTTATCGCAATTCTTATTCTGTTAATCAGAAAATGGAAGCCCCGCAGAAAAAAAGCCAACGGATAAGATAATATTAGATGTGTCCTATGGTACTGCGCCGTAGGACACATTTCTTGAACAAAAGCTTTTTCCCTCCATTGACGAAACCTTGTCGAATTTGAACAGACAAAAACCGTCAGACTTAAACAAAAAAAGAAGATATGAAAACAATGCTTTTTTCCGAAATACCCCCTGCCGACCGCACCTTATCCGCAATTTTGGGATACGGGGCGTTTGTTGCGGTTTTGTTACTGCTTGCTTTAATTGTCTTTCTGATTGTAAGAAAAATCAAACGGAAGCAAAAAAGGGAAGACGCCGACAAAACCGTTTCAACCGACTCGTTGTCCGCAGCCGACAAAACCGCGCCCGGCTCGGCGGGACAAATAAAGCTGCACGACGTGGAGCCGAAAACCGCCGCCCTGCTCATGGCAATCGTCGCCGACAAAGCGGGAGTGCCGCTTAATTGTCTGAGATTTAAATCTATCAGGGAATTGAAAAAATGAAATACGTTATTACTTTAAACGGACGCACTTACGAGGTGGAAGCGGAAACTGCGGAGCCGCTGCCCATTGACCAATACGACGGCGTATATACGTCCGAATCGATTGAACAATCCGTTTGCGTCGACTGTCGGGAACAAACTTCGTCGCCCTCGGGAACGGACTCGCCCGCAGAAGGCGACACGGTCGCAGCGCCTATGCCGGGTACGATAGTCAAAATCAACGTATCCGTCGGAGACGCGGTAAAAAAAGGCTCTGTCCTGCTTGTGCTGGAAGCTATGAAAATGGAAAACGAAATCGTTGCGGCAAAAGACGGAGTGGTCGCGCGTATTCTTACAAACAAAGGCTCCGCGGTGGAAGCAAACACTCCGCTGCTTGTTTTGAAGTGAGTAAATGAGTTATGGGACAACTATTCCAAAATTTTACCAATATCACCCTGCCGGGCGTCATAATGTGGTGCATAGGCGGCCTGCTTATTTATTTGGCAATTGCAAAAAAAATGGAGCCCGCGCTGCTGCTCCCTATGGGCTTCGGCGCCATATTGATGAACCTGCCGATTGCGGAAGAAGGGGAGTACAGGCGGTCATTGATTTTCTGTTCTTAATCGGAATCGACTCTCACGAATTGTTTCCCCTGCTGTTGTTTATCGGAATCGGCGCAATGATAGATTTTGAACCGCTGCTGACAAATCCAAAGCTTATGCTTTTCGGCGCGGCGGCGCAATTCGGAATCTTTTTTACGCTGTTTACCGCAAGCCTGCTCGGTTTCGAGCTTAAAGACGCGGCGTCCATTGCAATCATCGGAGCGGCAGACGGTCCTACCTCCATTTATGTCGCCGGTATGCTTAAATCCGATTATATGGCGGCAATCATGGTAGCGGCATATTCCTACATGGCTTTGGTTCCCGTCGTGCAGCCGCCCGTTATCAGAATGTGCACAACCAAAAAGGAAAGACAGATAAAAATGGCTTATTCGGGGAAAAAGGTTTCCAAACTTACGAAAATCCTCTTCCCCATCATCGTCACGATGATTGTCGCGCTGTTTGCTCCCGATGCGCTGGCGCTGATTGGTTTTCTCATGTTCGGCAACCTTATCCGTGAGTGCGGCGTACTCAACTCGCTTTCGGACACGGCGCAGAACGTGCTTGCAAACGTAATTACTCTGTTTTTGGGAATAACCGTCGCCTCCAAAATGAAAGCAGCCGAATTTCTCCAATTCAATACGCTGCTGATAATGGGACTCGGACTTATCGCGTTTATCGTAGACACAATAGGCGGTGTGATGCTTGCAAAACTGCTCAATATTTTCAGCAAAGAAAAAATAAACCCCATGATAGGCGCGGCGGGGATTTCGGCTTTTCCCATGTCGGCGCGAGTCGTGCAAAAAATGGCGCTTGAAGAGGATAAATCAAATTTCCTGCTTATGCACTCCGTAGGCGTGAACGTTTCCGGACAAATAGCGTCCGTGATTGCCGGAGGGCTAATACTTTCCATTGTGCAGGGCATGATTGGCTGAAAGGAGACAACGATTTATGCATGAATTTTTTGTAAATATAGGTTACGCGATTTTAAATTTTTTCCGTAACGTCAAAACGGACAATATACTCAAATCTCTTTCGATAATGGGTATCGGTATGGTGGGAATTTTTTTGGTTACGGGTATTATCGTGCTTGCGGTATATCTCCTGAACAAAATAAGCAACAGCGACGGAAAAACAAAAAATAAGAAAAAAGAATAACAAACCCGCCTTGCGATTTGCTTCGCAAGGCGGGTTTGTTGTCATTTATTCTGCAACTTGACGCCGCAATCGAGAAAATCCGTTATTTTTTGCGCCACCCGAGAGGCATTGCAAAAATCCGTGTCGATTTTCACATCGGCGTGTCTTGCGTAATCCGCTTTGCGCAACAGGCAAAGCTCCTCCACCTTTTTGAGGCTGAACGGTTCAAGCTTAGGTCTGGTTCGCTTTGTGTTTTTGAGTCTGTAAAAAATTGTGCGTGGCGTCGCGTCAAGCCAGATTACCGTACAGTGCTCCGAAAGCGCTCTCATATTTTCGTCGTCTGCTCCGATTCCGCCGCCTGTAGAAATAACTGCGCCGTCATAGTCGGAAAGAGACGCTACCAGCTTTCTTTCGAGACTGCGGAAATAGTCCTCGCCGGCAAGCTCGAAAATTTCCGGAATGCTCCTGCCCGTCTCAAACTCAATCATATCGTCAGTGTCTATAAACAACAACTGCAATTTTTTCGCCAGCCTGCGCCCGACTGTGGATTTGAGCGTGCCCGACATTCCGATAAGCGCCAGATTTTTTTTCATCGTACTGCCTCCCCCGCAAGAAAATCAACGGCTTTTTCGTAGCTGCCCAAGCCCTCTCCCCAAAACGCAGCAGCAACGACGCCTTCAAGCACGCGGATTTTTCGGAAAGGCTCGCGCGCCGTTATGTCCGACAAATGCACCTCGACGACGGGTACGCAGCAAGCCGCCACAGCGTCGCGCACCGCGTAGGAATAATGCGACCATGCCCCCGCGTTCAAAATAATCGCGTCTAAGGAAACACGGTTAATTTTTTTGAGCAAAGCGGGTTCGCTGTCGGTCTGAAAAAATTTCAGAGTTATGTTTTTTGCCGATGCGTAACGCTTTAACCTTTTGTTTAAAGCGCGCAGAGTGTCAAAGCCGTAAATTTCAGGCTGACGCTTTCCAAGGCGACCGAGATTTACTCCGTTTAAAACAAGTATTTTCATATTTTACTCCTGAACAGCGCATAAAGCGCTTCCGTATCGGCATCGGACGCCTTGACGGACGTAAAAATCTCGAAGGCTTTGATTGCCTGAAAAAAGAGCATATCCAATCCGTCCACTGCGATTTTTCCGTACTTTCGCGCGCATTGCAGGAGGCGCGTATCGCGAAAATAATATGCGTCCAGCACAAATTCAGCCGCCGCGACGTCCTTTTCGTCCGCGAAAAGCAGCCTGTCGAATACGGGTACAAAGCTAAGAATCCCGTCGCAGACAACTCCTTTTTCGTAAATTTTTCCTCCGAAGCGACTCGCCGATTCACGCGCTTTTTCCTGCGTTCTGTTTGCAAAACAGAGTTTCGCCCCTCTGTCCGCAAGCGCGCGGGCCGCCGCTGCCGCGCTGCCGCCCGCTCCTATGAGCAGCAGTTTTTTGCCCTCTACATCGATTTTGTGGGCCGCAAGCGACAAAACAACTCCGTCGCCGTCCGTAACGGCGGGCAAAAACCGTCCGCATTTGTTAAGCACCGTGTTCGAGGGCATACCGTCGGAGCTTAGCCTACTTTTGTAAGGCATTGTCACGTTGAATCCGTCGGCATAGGTTTTCAATTTTTTAAGAGTGTCGTCAAAACGGGCTGCGTCCGTTTCAAACAGCTCGTAGCTTAGCGGCACGGAGAAATAATCCGAAAACAACGAAAAAAGCAGCGGAGATTTGCTTGAACTTATATCGCCGCCCAACAGTCCCAGTCGAAATTTTTCCGCTCCGATTATTTTCAGAAAATCGGGACAGGAAACGTCGGCATAGCCGAAAGACGTTTCGACGCCCCTTTTGCTGTGTAGTCCCGCAGTCGCCGCAGCCAACTCGAGCCTGTGGTCATTCAGCGTGTCCGCCTGCCCTCCTTCGATATACCCCTTTCCGTAAATTTCAAGACAGTCGCCGCATACTGCTGCGTCCGCACCCAAGCTTTTTGCAAGCCCGCAAACGCCCGCAAGCCTGTCGCTTTCCTTTGCGGCAAGCTCGCCGACGCCCTCGAATTTGCTTCTGCCTTTTGCCGTGAGCGCCAAAACTGCGAGAGCGGGTATTTCGTCAAGCAAAAGCCTTGACCGCTCCTTGCGGCAAATAAAAGGCTTCAACGCGCTTCTTGTTACCGAAATATCGGCAGCCGCTTCTCCGCAGACATTTTTTTCGTTTGAGATTTCTATATTCGCGCCGCTTTCTTTAAGCAGCGAAATATATTCCGTCCTCGTGGGATTGACGCCGACATTGTTCAAAACCGCTCCGTCTCCAAGCAAACCGTGGGCAATAAAAAATGCGGCGGTGGAAACGTCGTTGGGGATTTTTAACTTTGCGCCTTTAATCCTGCTCTTTTCCAGTCGGATTTCATTTCCGTCCGTTTTTATACGCGCACCCAGATGGCTTAACATGATTTCGGTGTGGTTGCGCGACCTTACTTTTTCCGTTATTTTTATTGTTCCGCCCGATACAAGCGCGGCAAACAACAGCGCGCCCTTGACCTGCGCGGATGAGGTTTCAAAAGACAATTCCCTTTCGTCACGCACGCAAGTGCTGTCTCCCGTCACGAAAAGAGCGTTGTCGGTTTTCCGTATGTCAAATCCCATTTCCCGCAACGGCAGGATAACCCTATCCATAGGCCGTCGCGACAAGGAAGCGTCTCCTTTGAACACCGCTCTTATTCCAAGCCCCGCGGCGACGCCCGCAAGCAGCCGCGCCGTCGTGCCGCTGTTTCCGCAGTCCAGCACAAGAGGCTCGTTTCGGGAGGGAAGAGCTTTGAGCGGGTATACGGTAACGGACGTTCCGCGAAAGACAAAATCCGCCCCCATTTTTTTCAGACAGTCCGCCGTCGACAGCGTGTCTCTGCAAATGCAGGCGTTTTCTATCTCGGTCGTCCCCTCGGCAAGCGCACCGCAGATAAACGCGCGGTGGGTTATCGATTTGTCGCCGAAATTCAGACGAGAATTGAAATTGTAGTTTCCCGGTTCAAATAACATCTTTTCAAAAGTCCGTTCAATTCTTCCGCGTTCAAAAAAGTTTCGCGCACTCCGAAACGTCCGTCGGGAAGCATAAGCGAAATTTTGCGGGATATATTTTTTTTGTCCGACTGACAAAGAGCGACAATCTGCTCTTCGTCGAACTCCTTAATTATTTCAAAGTTTTGCTGCAACACTGCCCTTTTCTTTTTCCAGAAATCAGGGCTGCAAATTTTCAGAAAACAGGCGATTTGAGTTTCGTAAAACAATCCGTTTGCGACAGCCTGACCGTGAGGAAGTCGGAAAGCCGTCTCGAAAGCGTGCCCCAAGGTGTGTCCGAGATTCAGCTTTCGCCTGAGCAGCAGGTCGGACTCGTCGATTGAAACAATCCGTTGCTTGTATTTGAGACAACTCTCGACAAGAACCTTCAAATCCGCGTTTTCGTCAATCAGCCGAGAAATATTTTCGTCAAGATAAGCGTACTTGAACAGCTCTCCCCTGCCCTCGTCCGCAAGGGAACGCGGCAAAAAATCCAAAAGAGAAAAATCGACCAAGGTCGTCTCGGCGGGATAAACCGTCCCCACAGCGTTTTTTACTCCGCAAAAATCCACGGCGGTTTTGCCGCCAACCGAGCTGTCCAGCATCGAAAGAAGCGTGGTAGGAACTTGCACGAGCCTTACGCCGCGACAGAACACCGACGCCGCGAAGCCTGCGGCATCCCCCACCGAGCCGCCGCCGACGGCAACCACAAGCGTATCCTTGCCGCAGCCGCGCGCCGACAAAAATTGCAGAAATTTCGTCACCTGTTCAAAGCTCTTGGCGCGTTCTCCCTTTTCAAAGCAAAAAACATTTTCGCCATAAAGTCCCAGCTTGTCCGCCACAACCGCGTCGGTAGCGAAAACCGTGTTTTCTCTGTCGAAAAGGCTCTTGTCAAACCTGCGGAATACTACTCGGTTTTCTTCCAGAATACAATCGAGCAATTCAAACGCAAGCAAATTTTCGGCGATTACTCCGACGCTTTCAACCACGCAAACGTCTGCGCGTTCAAAATGCGTCTCAACCGTTTTGCAGGTAACTATGTCTATCGTTTCCGATTTTTTTCTGCGTGTGGGAACGGGCTTGACGGTCAAAGCTACGCTGATTTCCCTGCCGTTGCTCATGCCTCCGACGACGCCGCCGCAACGATTTGTGGCGTAAATTATTTCATTCCCTTTTGCGGCAAGCTCGTCGGGAAAATAGTTTTCTCCGTCTCCGAACCAGACTCCCTTGACTGAGGGAATGGAGGCAAGCCGTCCGACCAACCTGCACGACAGCCGCCCTTCAAGACTCTTAAATTCGCCCGTACCCGTCGGCAAACCGAAACACAGCACACGCGCCCTGCCTCCCAAAGTTTCCCCTCTTTCGCGGGCGGAAATTATTTCCCTTTCCATAGCGAGCGCAGCCGCAGGGTCGGGACAGCGTACGCGCCGCTTTTCGGACTGCAAAAGACTTTGCGTGTCGAAATCCGTTTGAGAGGTCTCGACTCCGCCTATTTTCTCCGCATAGGAAAAAAAGCTTAAACCTTTTTTTTCAAGGATTTGCCTGCATATCGCTCCCGCCGCAGTATAGACTACGGTGTTTCTCGCGCTTGCCTCCTCGCAGACGGGGCGGGCGTTTTCAAGCCCCAATTTGACGCAGCCCGCCAAATCGGCGTGACCGCTCCGTATCGCCGTGATAGGTTTAGTCCCTGTCTCTTATACACATCTCCGAGCCCACGAGACCGATCAGTATCTCG